>Ga0179593_1528040_pt1 | contig 12239 bp, 22 predicted proteins | sample CZODoug2_1_08_16_FD_185931 | JGI IMG/M metagenome (GOLD analysis project Ga0179593, IMG submission 185931) | Vadose zone soil fungal communities from Angelo Coast Range Reserve, California, USA - CZODoug2_1_08_16fungal (PacBio error correction) | ecosystem: Environmental > Terrestrial > Soil >... | reverse complement strand
CCTTCTTAGTTTTTTCTCGTGATATGCCTACTTTTTCGGAGTTCAGGGTATCGCCCTTTTTTTTTCCTCTGCGTCTCCCTTCTTCCCTCTGGTGCTCGCTCTTCCTTTTCCGATCGAAGTCGGAAAGCGGCGATTCGCTTGACCCTGAAGACCAATCTCTCTTCTAAGAATCTCTCCGTCTTTTGCGCTACGGGAAAAATTCCCTCCCCCCTCCTCTCAACCCTGGACGATGCCACGGAACTACGCTCCCTCCGAGCAACTCCCTTTTCCCTTGATCGTCTCGGTATTTTTGGAGAAATGGCTGGCTTCACCCCTTCCAACCACGTGCTGGACAAAAGCGTGGTTTTTCAAGGAGAATGTGTGAGCTCAAGGACGGCTTTTTTTTATAGTCTACGACCGCAGACTGTCATGATAGAGGAGTCTGCTTGTTTTCCAGTTATATACCAGCCTCGTTTTTCTAGTCCCCATAATACGCCTTCCTCCTGTTTAGCCGTGTGGAAATGACTTTTTTTCCCCCCCAATTCAAGAGTAACCTGTTGTTTGGCCCCCCCTTTCCCCCCCCTATATTGGAAGCTGCCCCCCCCGCCCTTCGCTGCGACTCCCACCTTTTTTTTTTTTTTGCTGTCGGGAATCGGCAAGCTCTTTGAGAAGGGAGCGTCCTTTTTTTTTTTTTCCCTGCGAGTTTCCCCACTTGTCGGGGCCGACAACGCCTCTTTTACCCCCCCCCCCCCTTACTCCATGGCGCGGAACTCAGAAGTTTATGAGAATTGATCTATTTCCCTCCTCCTCCCCCGTTTCCTGTCCCATCACGAAACTGACTTTCAAGACCCCCAAACACACAGGCATCCAAGCCTTTCCACCAACAGACGTAACCGGATTTTTTTTCCCCTTTCACGTAGACCTCCCGGTCTTTCTGTCTCTTGATGAAGACAGAAGTCCCCTCTTTTTGACGCCAAGACCCTGCGGAAACCAATCCCAGCCTTAGCGAAGCTGGACATCTCCCCCCCTCCTCCTCCCCGTTAGATTCTTCATTTTTGATTCGTCAATCTTTTCCTTTTCCCCCTCCCCGTCAAAAAAGTGTAAAGCAATGGCAGAATCTTCCTTAAGAGATCACCATCACATGCCCCCCTTTTTCTTTACCGCTTCTGTTCCCGGCCCCCCCCATTCATATTTTTACGCCGATTATTTTTTTTTTTTCCTTTGGTCCCCCCCCTCGCGCTCCTGAGGGGGGAGCTAGTTCCTAGCGGAGCACATAGCGCGCTGAGCCTTTTTTTTCTATTGCACCGGTTCTTTTCCAGACGACCCGCAAGCGATTTCTTTTGATGCGTCCTTTGCCACCGGCAAATCGAAGATTTTCTTTATGACCGTGACCTTTTTTTCCCCTTTTTCCTTTTTCATTCCCACGGGCTATCCCGGCACGTCTTTCTTTCGACTGCCTGATCGGTTCTTCCCTCCTTTTTTGTTTCTTTCGGTCGGGTGTTTCGATCTCTGTCGGCGAATCTCTGCACCGTTTCTCAGGATTTTCAGAAGAGAGGTGTTTCTTTTTTCCTTTTCTTCAGGCAGGGCGCTTGTCGGAAGGCTTCTTCTTTCGCTCCCCCTCATCTTTCGAGTCCCCCCCCCCTTGATCAATCCGACAGCTGCAGGATGGAGGCTTGGTTTTCTCCCTTTCCGTGTTGGAGAACAGGGCCCCCCCCCTTTCCGTCGAAGCAATTGCCGTCCGTCGCGTCTTTTCCCGTGTTTTCCGCGGCCATGCTGGCAAAGCTCTTTTTTGTTTTTTTCCAGCATTCAGAGCACCCGGTAAATACCAGTCCATTCGCGTCTTTCCAAGGTTGGTTCCCCTTTCCTCCCCCTGTGAAATTCCCAGCTCCCCCCCCCTCCCCTCCTCGTTTCGTCGGGAATTTCAGGGGGTTCAATCCTCACTTTCGTCGCTTAAAGAAACAACTTTATCCAGCCTGTCCGCTCCTTTACTACAAAAACGCACACCTTCCCCCCCTCCATTCGATGGCCCCTCCCTGTTATCTGCTTACTTTCAGGAGACAGAGATCGACAAAATTCGGTCCTGTCGATGCGCTAAACCGATCGCAGGCGGCGATTCCCCGCGTGGAGATTTCAAGCGGAGTCAACTTTTTCTTCCTTGTGACGAGCCAATCTTTTCCTATTTCCTTTTTTTCTTCGGCGGTGAAAGAAAAAGTTTTTTCTTCGTTCCCCAACGGACACCTTGCATCGTGCGGAACCACCACTGTAATAAGATAGCTGCGTCACCCCCCCTCCCCCGGCAGACTCTCTGTTCCTTTCGGCTCGGTCTATAGGCGTCCCCCCCAATTCTTGATAGGAAGGTCCACCAGGAGGCATTTGTGATCTATGAGATTTGCGGTCCCTCCCCCCTTTTCTTTTCCTCCATTGCGTACCCTTTTACGGATTTGCTTTTTTTTTTCTCCGGTTGCCGCGCGATTGACGAATCAACTTGCCTCCCCTTTTTCGCGAGCGCGAAAGATATGTCCCTCCTTTTTGGGGTTGGGATACCCCGCCCCCTTTTTTTTTCCGGCGGGTCGTGAGCTCCCTTCTTTGACTGCTTGCGCTTCTGTCTTCATCAGACCTCAAAGACCGGATTCTCCCCTCCCGCCGCTCTCTGTGCCTCCTTTTTTTTTCTCTCTTGCGCTTTGATTGAATTTTTTCCTTGCACTTCAGTGTGCCAGGATTTTTGTTCCTGCCCTGGAAACTTCGGTTTATTTTTTGCAGCTCTTCGATCCATTCTCCCTCCCCCCTGCAAGTTTTCGCGCCAGGGAGTACCCCCCTTTGAGGGATATTGATTTTTTCTTCCCCCAAGAAGCAGATTCTTCTTTTTTCCTCTACCCCCTCCATGAAGCTCGATTTCCGCGAACCAGACTGAAGAGAGATTCTCCCGTGAAGAAGGGAGGCAGATTCCTCCTATCGTTTTCTCCCTTTTTTCCACAAAAGGGGTAATATTTATGTCTTTCGGACTCTTACAAGTAATTGAAAAGAAGGCTTTCTTCTTGAGCTCTGGGGTTCTCTTTGGGTGAAGTTTTGTTTGTTGTTTTTTTCGGTGTCGAACTTTCTTTCGACCGAGAGAATGTGCGCATAGGCCGTCTGCGTACTCAGGTGAACAAAAACGGCCTTCCCCTTTTCTGTCCCAGGAGCACTGTACCTCTCGGTTCCCCTTTTACTGGTTCAAGCACTTTCCCTTTTCTCCCCCGATGCTGGACGATATGCGGCTGTTGATCTTCTTTTCCTAGTAATGCTTGAGCCTATGCTGGATCTCTCCCCTTCCTCTTTCCCTAGGCTTCCCATCCCGGCGAATCTCTCCTCAGATTCTCTTTTTGTCTCCACAGCTTTACGCTGCGCGACTCCATTATGAGAGCGAGCTCCTTTCCTGAGTTTCACCGATTCGCTGCTTTTTCCCCTCCTCTAACAATCCTCCTTTTTTTTCACGTGGAAGTTCTCAGGAGAGTGATCTCCTCTTGTTGTTGAGAGAGATCCTCTTCCCCTCCTTAGTGAATACTGCGTTTTTTTGCTACCGCGGATTGGTCTAACTAGGTCCCATGAGGAACCCTCCGGCTCGCTCTCAGACTTTTTCCCTTGAGTAGCGAAGAGGAAGCGGCGGATTCTTCCTTTCTCCCTAAGCACCTCTTTTCCTTTTTCCTCATTTTCTCCCTGATTTCATAATTTGCTTTTGGTACTTCTCTCCGTCGCAAAACAATGACGATGCACTTCTCCTGAGAAAAAAAGAGGCCCTCTCCATGATCATACCTTGTCTTGTCCCCCTCTCTTCTTTCCACCCCACTGATGGACACCATTTTTTCCCCCCTTTTCCAGTGTCTTGACCTCACGAGAAGGACGGCCGTTTCGACGCAGGACGGGCCTCTTTCCCCCTTTCGTTAAGTCCGCTCCCCCCAGGGTCTAGACGCCCTCTTTCCCCCCCCCCGCCTCATGTCCGGGCTTATCCCGTCGTTTCCTCAATGGCGATCCCACTCCTTTTTGTTTTCCCACCTTACCACTATCGAGGAAGCGACGCAATGGCCTCCTTCCTGCTACGGGAAAATCGCGCGTCCCTTCCCTCCCCTGCAAGAGTCAGTTCATGCCGTTTTCCCCTGTAGGTCGAAGTTCTGCTGCGCTCTTCCTTTTTCTCGACCCAAAAGATCCTCCCCACCGATTACGCCCTGGCGCGAAAATCTTTCGCACCCTCCCTCCTTTTTTTTTCTATTGATCGAATCATATTCTATCCGTTTCCAGTTGCAGAGGTCTCCCCCCCCCTTTTGGCACACTGAATGCAGGGAAAATACTTCATCACAAGCAGCACCTCTTCCCCTGCCTGTCACCGAGAGGTTCTGGTCCCAGATTCAACGTAGACTTGATTCCCCCAGAGCGAATTTCATTCGAAGGAGATTTTGACGTCTTTCAGGAAAAAGCGATCGCCTTTTTCCCCCCTTTCCAGCCTTTCGCGCCATCTTTCCTCTCTAACTTCCCGCTCCGTTCGCTTCTTCTCTCGACCACATTTGCGTCCATCAAGCCCCGGACGACCTTCTTTTTCTTTTTGCTGCGGTGCTTCCCCCCCCTGCCACTTTTCAGGAGATCACCCTCATTACACTGCCCCCATGGGTCCCTTTCCCGCTTCGTCAGGACAATCCCCCCCCGAACGGAACCATTGAAGCTCCTTTTTTCTCTTTTTGTGAAGAAGCTGCGGTCGCACCCCTTTCGCGCATTTTGTGGTCGAACTCTTCTTGCTTGACACTACGGCATTTGCCGAAGTTTTTGCAGGCCACCGGCAAATCGAAGAGTTTTTTCCCCCTCTTTTCCTATGAAAGTTGACGGTTGACGCCGCTTTTCCCACGGGTGTGTTTCCCGGAAGGTGTTTTCTTTTTCTTTTCCAATGAAGGTTTTAGACGCGGCGGCGAATAACGACTTTTTATATGGTGTCGAACTCTTTTTCTTCCCCCCTCCCCTTTTTCCCTGCCATCGACGTCTTGCTTTTTTTCATCCCTTTTTTTGTGCGTTTTGTAGTTCCACGTCATCTCCCTTTTTAGTATGATGAAGAGTTGTTTGAGCTTGCGCTCCTTTTTCTCATATGGATTGAACCCCAGCGAACTTCTTTTTGGCTTGGTATCTTGAGTTTCCACATTGCGCCCCGTTTTGAGCACTGGAACATACAACTTGTTTCCTTTGTTTCTTGGGGTCGGGTTCTTTACGGGTTCGCCGCCATGCTGGCACCTTTTGTTAGGATCTAGTTGTGCCGCTGCCTTGCTCCCCCCCCCCCCCTTCCTTCCCCCTTTTCCAGCGTCTGGCCGGCAAGTGATTCGCCTTTTTTTTGGTTGCTCACTGGAACTCAAGATAACAGAGCACTCATCATGCAGTTTTTTTTTGTCCCAGCAATAGGAGAGAATAGCTTTTGTCCCTTTTTTTTCCCTTTTTTCAACAACTCTTCAGCAGCCTCCCCGCCCGGCTTCCTATGAAGGGACTTTTACTCGCTGGGAAGGGCGCCGGCGTCATTTGAGAGAGTCGTACTCTTTCCCCGAGAATTACGGATGTGCGAAGGAGTCTTTCTCCCTCTCGCAGTAGGCGATCGCTCCATTCCCTTTCCTCTCCGTGGATGCTTTACAGAGGAGTTTTTTTATCCCATTCGCTTAAGGTGGACAGGCGCGAACGGCTACCCCTTTGGCAAATTGCGCGGTTTTCTTTTTTTTCCCCTTTCACTGCCTTGGCATCGTGCTCCCCCCCCCCCCCTTGCGGTTGGCTAGTCTGAGTAACAACATATCTTCATGGTTTAAAGTGCGGATCTTATCTTCCCTGATGGGATTGTCCTTCCCTTTTTCCTGTCCAAGGAGGAGTGTTTCCTTCCTCGTTTTCCCGGCCCGCAGCCAGGGCGCATTCTGCCATTGCGCTCCCGGATTTGACTTTGATGGGACGCAAATTTCTCCTTGCTTACGAAATCACCTGCTCCCTTCGGAACGGGAGCTGTGAAAGATATGTCCAGCTTGCGCGAGGCTGGGTTCCTCCGTGGTTCAGGAAGGGTTCGTTTTTTTCTTTTCCCCCAAATATTCTTCGACTTCTTCTTCTCAGAAACGGAGAGCGAAAGACTTCTCCTTTCGCCGGGTTTTTTCTCGCTGCGATTGGGATGAGGGTTTTAGGTTAACCCTGCCTTCTTTTTACTGTGGAGGAGACCTTGCCTGGGAAACCTTTTCCTCTGGGAGAAGATATTCGATCAATTCTCCCCTTTTTGAAAGATTTCGCGCCAGGGAGTACCCTTCTCCTTTGGGGAGGACTTGCTGTGTTGCCCTCCTTTCAGCATTTGAACATCGCCGCCGCCTCCTCCTTCTCCCATTCACGCACCTGCCGCTGCCGATTCACGCGGAACCCTCGCTGTTCAGTAGCGGTTCTCCTCTTTTTTTCCTCGATATGTGGGTACCCCTTTTTTTTTTCAACCCCTGGGAAGATGGGAATTGTTTTCTTTTCATTGCCGTTATAAAAGACCGGGACATCTGAGCGGTTTTTTGCAAAACGAGCGGTCTACTCCCCTCCCCTTTTTTCTTATCTTCTGAGCGCATCGGCCGTCTTTGTAAGAAAGATCCAAGGTGACCCCCCTTTTTTCGCACTTAACGCGGCGGCGCAGGTTTGCCAAGCGTTGTTTTCAGGGAAGCACTTTTCCCCCTCCTTTTCCCGAGGTTGCTCGGTGTCTCTTGTCTTGTCATTGTTGAGCCTATGTGGACGCTTCCTCCTCTTCTCGCAAATGATGAAACTCTTTCTCATAGGCACGATGGTGCTTCCGCGGCAGATTTTTTTTTTCCTGCCGAGGGGCGCTTTTCTATGTTCCTGCTCCGAACCAAATTCTTTTTTTTCTTTTTTGTCATTTTTTTCTCATCTAACCAATCGCTTCTCTCGCTTATCGGAAGTTTCTCAGGAGTCTTCTTCCCCCTCCCTCTCCGTTGTTGTTGGTGAGTCGTCTTCTTCCTTGTCGTGATCTGCCTACCGCGGATGGGTTTTTTTTCCCTCAGAAGCGGTTGAAACTCTCTTTTTTCGGAACCTCGGCTCGCCCCCCCCCTCCCCCGGCGCCGTGAGGAACAGAGTTCTCTCTCCCCCCTTCCCCTCCCTTTCTTTTCAAGCTTTCGCGGACGCAATCGTGAATCTTTCTCTCCTTAATTTGAGCTACGGTAACCTTTCCCCTCCCTTCTCCCATCTCCAGCTCTTTTTTCCCCTCCTTTCTTTAAGACGTCGAGCAACAGCGGCAGATGTCCAGCTCTTCTGGAGGATAAATCGTAGATCCACCCCCTTTTTTTCCCTCTTCGCCGTCCAGTTCTTTTGCCGCAGCTCAGTCCGGCCGGTGGCTCCCCCCCCCCTTTCCCGTTTGACCGATGCGCTCAAAATGCTCTTTCTTTTGAAGAGTGTGGCGTTTTTGCCTCGTTTTCGACCCGGAACCTCCTCTTTCCGAATCCCGGGTCTTTATCCGTAGTGGCCCCCCGTCTCTTCACGTTGGAGCCCCAACGGTACACCAACCTATCTTTTTTTCTCCGCAATTCGCTTTTTTCTTTTCCCCATCAGCGCGTCCGCTGGTTCCTCTTTGCCCCGCGTGCCAGTTCAGAATTTGAGGCCTTTTTCTTGTTCACATTTGCTCGTTTGGAGGGCTACAACAGAAAGATCCCTTCCCGTGTAACTACAAGGCGCGCCCAATTTTGTTTTTGAGAATTTTTTCTGGAGAATTGACCCTCCCTTCGCCAAGTTTCCAGTTTCTTCCCTTTTTTGTTGGTTTTTTTCTTTTTTTTTTTTCTTTTTTTGAAGGCAGGGGCCCCTCCCCCCCCCCCCCCAACCTTCATCCAAGTCCTTTCTCTCCCACCCGCGTCCCCCTTTCTTTGTGCGGGCGCAAGATTTCCAGTTGAGATTTTTTTGATGAAGACAGAGGCTCGAATAGATTTCCCCTTCCGACCTGCCGTGAAACCAACTCTCTTTAACCCTCCTTTGCCCAGCGACATATCTTTCGCGATCGCTCCCCGTTCGCTTTTTCGATTAGTCAATATATGAGACAACCATTTGTTTTTTCCCCCATCCGTTCACATTTCCCCTTAATTTCCAGAATGCGACCTGGATTCCTTTTTTCTCCTCACCTGCCAATAAACACTGCCTCATGGTGGCCCCTTTTCCCTTCAATCCCAATCATCTTCTTTTCTCCCCGGAACCATTGAAGCCTGCTCTTTTGGTCTCTCGGTTGTGACGCAGATCTCCTTCTCCTTGAGTTGTGGTCCCCTTCTGCACCTTTTGCACAAAGACCCTCCTTTTCTTCACCGCGAGCGCGCCTGCCACCGGCCCCCCCTTCTTTTTTCTTTCGTTCTCTGGGAATGATCCTTTCTTTGCTGTTCGTAACGGATGGCCGCGGATCGCCGCTTTTTTTTTCTGAAAGGTGTTAGACTCCGGTTCTTTGTCATGTGCGATCTTTCTTCTTTTTTTTTTTTCTGCCTCTCTCCCCGTGACGCCGGCTTCACTTTCCTTTTCAGGCTTTTGCGTTTGGAGTTCCCTTCATAGGAAGCCGGTTTTTTGAGTGGGTGAGCTGTGCGCGAATAAAGAATCTTTTTCCCTGGATTGAACCCAGCGTGAAACCCCTTTGTCTTGGATTTGTTGGTTATTTTTTCCTCTCCCCACCCCTTGGAACAATGGATCGTCGAAAAGCAATGCCGGCAAGCGCGAATGTTTTTGAAACAACGTATCTCCTTTCTACTTTTTTTTGTTTTCCAGCATTGGCGGAGAACGTCCCCCCCCTTTTCCGCTTTTCCGGTCATTGCTTCGACGATTCCCTTTTTTTTTTTCTTTCTGGTTTCCCCCAACACTGGCCTTGCTCACTGTGGATCAAGATAACTTCCTTTCGCTGGGTTCAATCCATAGGAGAGAATCTTTTTTTTTTTTTTGTTTCGCAAGCTCAACAAAACTCTTTCTCCTCCGCTCCCCGCTTTATATGAAGGGAACCTCCCCCCCCCCCTCCAAGCAGTCTAATCGATGGCGAAAGGGAGCCGGCGTCCTTTGAGCTTCCCTCTTTAACATGACAACAGAGATTTCCGTCGTATGCGCTTTTTCTTCTTCGAGGTGCGAACCGATCAGCCGTCTTTTTTCCCTCCCGTGCGGGTATACAGCGTTTCTTCCTTTCTCTGGTCCTAAAATTTGATTTGCCGGTGCAGGCGCGAATAGGCCCTTTCGGAAAATGCGCGGCGGTTCTTTTTTTCTATTCCCCCTTTGGCATCGTGCGACCCCCCACCTGTCCGCGCGCGCGAAGTTTCGCCCTCTTCGTTCAGAGAGTTTCAATGGTTCCGTGAGGCTTTTCTCTTTTCCATATGAGGGGGGATGTCCTGTTTTTTTTTTTTTTCCACCAGGAGCAGTTGTTTCTTTTTTCTTTTCTCTCTCCTGAGATGGGCGGCCCCCTTTTTTTTTCTTGTGTGTGTTTCCGGATTTGCTTTGTGGGACGCAAATGTTTTCCGAATCAACTTGCGCAGCTCTCTCGAGCGCGAAAGTATTTTTCTCCGGTCTTGGTACCGAAGAGGTTTCTGCTTTTTTCGTCGTAACCATATCCTTCGGAATGCGAGTTTTTTTCGATACGAAAGAACGGAGGGTACGTTTTCTTTCCCGGTGGAAGGGTGGTTCGCCCTCTTGTTGCCTTTTTGTGATGAAGGTGTTTTTTGTTTGCTCATTTTTGTGTGCCAGGATTTGTCGTGTTCTCATATGCCATGGTCCCTTTCTTAGGTTTCCAGTCTTCCGGAATCAATTCCCTTTCTATGCAGGTTGCGAACGATTTTCGCCTTCTCTTTTTTTTTTTTTTTTTTTTTCTTTTTTCCTTTTGGGGTCGGATCCTTTTCTTTTCAATTCCGGCGCCGCAGAATTTCGACGCTCCATTCCCCTTCCTGATTGCACGATTCACGCGAACCAGCCTTCTTTTTTCCTTCAGCTAATTGCGCCATTGCGTCAGATTCTCTCTCTTTTTTTTCCTTTTCCTCCTGGGACGCAGAGGATTGGAACAAGTAATTTCCACGCCTTTTTCCTGGACCATTTGAGCGGGCGTAGTAGGTTCCTTTCTTCCTCCCTTCCGCACGGACTTTCTCCTCTACTTTTTCGGGCATTTCTTCCCTAATATCCCAGGTGACCCACGGCAGTCTCCTTGAACGAGCGCGACAGGTGTGCCCTTTTTTTCTTCTCCTTATTAACGCCAGCCATTTTTTTCTTTTTCCTTTTTTCTTGCCCGCTGTTGATCTTCTGTTCGCTTTTTCTTTTTTCGTCTTTTTGGAGCTCAAGGCTTTCTTAGAACAGATTTTCCGTCTGAAATCTTACTCATATTCACGCTTCTTTTCCGCGAATCGCCGCCTTTTTCCCCCCTTCCCTCCTCCCTTTTTCTGCGCCGACCCCCCCCTTCTTCTTTTCCGAGCCCACGATTCGCGGGATGACTTCCCCCTTCCTGAGATAACGCCAGATTCTCGCGGCCTTCCTTCTCTCTTGCCCCCTTGTTGTGTTGAGTCTTTTTCCCATCTCTGGCGTGATTTCTGCCTACCGCGGATTGGTTTCCTCATCGGTTGAATGAACCTCTTTTTTTTTTACGCTCTCAACTTTTTTGCTTCCCCGCTTCTCGCAGCGGAAAGTCCCTTCCCCTTTCTTCTTCTTAAGCCTGAATATGAGGAGAGATTTCGACTTTCTTCCGGGAAAAAATCTGTAGCCTACCTTTTTTTTTTCTCATAGGCTACCACTTCCTCCCTCCCTCCCCCTCTTCCGCAGCTTTCCCCCTCTCCGACTGCTGCGGACAACATCGTAATCAACCCATTTTTTCCCCCTCCAAATGAGCGCGAGTACCGTTCGCTTTTTTTTTCCCATCAAGAGGAAGGACTGCGTTTTTTCCTTCTCCTTTCTTTCCGCAGACGTTTTCCCTTTCCAGTCTGGGACATTTCTTACCGCTTTTCCCCCATAATACGCGCTTCAGAATGTTTTTTTGGAAATTACTTTCCCCCTCCCGTCTCCTCCCCCATCCATATTTTCCCCTTTTTTTCTCTCCTGGACTCGACCCCTTTTCTTCATTAGTGAGAACGCTCCTTCCCCCCTGCTGGTTAGCGTGAATAGGACAAGCGGTTTTTTTTTTTTCTTAGAATGGAGCGTCTTCTTCTCTCCCCTTTTTTTCCTCGGGGGGCGACAACAGCACTCCCCCCCTATACGATGAAGAATCTCCCTTCCCCTTCTCCCCCCAGTAACCTTCTTTCGCAACCTCATAGATCCTCTTCAGAAGATCTTCGATCCAATACGCCCTTTTTCCAGGGCAGAGTCCTCCTCCACGCCCATCCTGGCACCTTCCTTTTCCAACCTTCACCACGCAGCAAAGCGAGATGCGACCCTGAGCGACGTTTTTTCCTCATCAGGTCTTTCGGCTTCTTTCTTTCTCCCAGCAGTGATCCTTCCTTCCTCCTCTTTCTCACGGAACCTGAAGGAAACAGAGTCAGGTACCAGCCTTCGCGCCCGCGGACCTTTCTCTTTTTTCCCCTTTGCTTTCTATGCGCACCTTTCTCTCCCCCACGTAACATTCAAGGCACTCCCGTCCAGCACACTGGTACGCATGGCCCCTGGCTCCCCCTGGCTGCCCCCTTTTTTCCCTCCTCACCATGGACCAATTAAACCTTTTCCCAGCTTCGGTCAGGACCCCTCCTTTTCTCGACGAGCCGCACGGAACCATGCATGTCTTTTTTCTGCTCGATGTTGTGCCTCCTCCTCTCGCTGCTCCGTTGTTTTTCATTGCCTTCACGATCTTCCTCAAAGTGTCTTTCACCGCCTCTCTTTTTCCCCCCCTTCCCCCATCGAAGATTGGCTTTTCCTTTTCCCCCCCTGCCGCGTTAAAGAACCCGTGCTTCTCCCGGCACGGGATGGGCGTTTCTCCTTGCAAATCGACACGGGGTTTTGGGACCGGCCTTTTTTCTTCTCGGGTGTCATTTTTTTTTTTCTTCTCCTCCTCAAAGGGACGCCGGCTCCCCTTTCCCCCCCCTTTTCTCCCTTGTTTTTGGATCCCTTTACGCCGGGCGCTGTCGCGAAGCGGCTGGTCTTTCCTCTGCTTTCCGCGACTCAAGAATATTTCGGTTTCCAGCGGAAAGTCCCGCCGCACGCCTTTTTTTTCTTTTTTTCTTTCCCCCATTGAGCAAGGCCGTGTGGTTCCCTCCTTTCCTCTTTCGTCCTGAATTGCGGCCAGAAGCGAAGGACTGGGTATTTACTTTTTTTTTTCAACG
>Ga0179593_1469308_pt1 | contig 12239 bp, 22 predicted proteins | sample CZODoug2_1_08_16_FD_185931 | JGI IMG/M metagenome (GOLD analysis project Ga0179593, IMG submission 185931) | Vadose zone soil fungal communities from Angelo Coast Range Reserve, California, USA - CZODoug2_1_08_16fungal (PacBio error correction) | ecosystem: Environmental > Terrestrial > Soil >... | reverse complement strand
GCGTGTCACACCTCCCCCTTTTCCTCGTTTAAGCCTTTTTCTTCCTGTTGGTCCCCCTGGTCACTGGCACTCCACACCCTTTTCCCTCCCCCCAGCAGGGACGAGACACTGGGACTTCGGCTTTGAATGGACAGAGGCCTCTTTTGATGTGCTCCTTTCCATTTCCCAAAGAGGGTTTTCCCCTGTCTCCCTCCCCCTCTGTTTGTGAAAAAATGTTTTACAACGTGATTCGCCTTTCCCATTTCCCCCCCCTTCCCCGATGCCGGCCTGGCTACGTTTTTATTTATATTCTGTGGTCCTCTTGGTTTTATTGCCTCGTGCTTGAAGAAACTTTCTCTATTTCTAAAGACCTACTTTCCCGAACCCCCCTCCCCTCCCCTACCGTTCCCTTCCGGAAAAAGCACTCGATTCCCTTGACCCAAAGATCGACGGCTCTTTCCCTTTTTTTGGGGAGGCAAGCCCCCCCCCCACCTTGATCTCCCCATCTTTTCCTTAGATTTCCGAATTTTCCACCAAACATTTTCAAACTAGACGAAACACGATCTTTTCCTGAGTTTGACTTTCCGCGAACCCCCTCAGCTTCTGACACCGCCCTGCGCGGACCGTTTTGGTTCTTTCTGATTACCCTCTCAGCCCTCCTCTTTAGGTGGGTTGTTTGTCTGGCCCTTTTTTCGGCGTCGACTTTTCCCTTTTGTTGATTTGGAGATTTCAAACTTTTTCCTATCCCCCCAGGAGACTTGGCCCCACATTAACCAACAAGGCGGCCTTTCTTCGTGACCCTTGGTTTCATTTCATTTACCTTCCCCTCCATCCGTGTTTTTTCTTTCCCGTTTCGGCGAAGTGCTTTTTCGCTTCCCCCCAGCCACGTCTCTAAATCTTCACCTCCGAACCCCCCCCCGCTCCGCTTCTACAACCCAGACGTAGCGTGCTTCCACCTGATGCCCTTCCTCTTTAATGCTCCCCGCGAGCCCGTTCCCGGCACCCGCGCAATAAAAGGGTGTCCTTCTCCTTTCGTTCCCATTTTCACGTCCGCGAGCTCTTACCCACACTCCGGTAATATGACTCCCCCCTCATAGTCCCTCAGGTGGAAACCCTTCCCCTTCCCCTTCAAGTCCGGTCCCCTTCCTCGACCTTCTGAATTTGGTTTAGTATATCCCCAGTCCCCCCTAAGCCCTTTTTCTCCAGTTCGGTTTCGTTTTTCTTTTCTCCGTAAGATTGACTCCCATACAACCACCCTTTCTTTGTTTAACGCTATGTTTGCTTTAGTTTCTTCACATGGCGAAACCCAGCTTCACCTTTTCCTTTCTCCCATTAACCATTTTTCCCCTTTGCGACTCTTACATTTCCCTTTTGTGAAATTGGGGTGACACTCTTCCCCGGGGCTCCCTTTCGCTATTATCGTCCTGACTCAGTCTTTTTTCTTGTGGATTCAAGTGGATTATTTTTTCACGTCATGAGTTGGTATCCCCTCCTCCCCTCAATTTTTTCCCCCCCTCCGATCAGGGAGATTGTCCAGTCCTTGCCCCGTCCTATGAGTACCCCCCCCAATAGCGAAACTCAATCCAACGTCCAAAGATGCCTAGTTCCCTTCTATTTAGGCGGGGGACCCTCTTCTGCTTTTTTGGTTGAAAAAAGAATGCAAAATCTTCTGCTATGAAGTTTCTCTTCTTTTTCGCTACTCCCTTTCAACGTGACTTGTTCCAGCGACCTCTGGTATTCTCTTTTTCTAGAAGATCACCCCCCCCCTCAAAACTTTTTTTTCTTCCTCCGAGGTTTTGAAGGATTTGTTCTCCCCACATTCCTTTTCGGGGACCCTGGGAGTGTGACCGATGCTTTACCGTTCCCAACTCAGCCAACTGTCTTTGGCATTGGCTTTTTGAGAAATGATTTGCCTCCTGTTTTTTTCTCCCTTAAATTTTTAATGTTGAGATTCTTTTGTACTTTCGTCCCCCCCCTTTCGAATTTCATGCTCCTTCCCCTGCTGTGCCTGAAGACGTTCCCCTTCCTTCCACCTGCGAAAAGATCGTTTACCGGAATTTCACCCCTTATCTTACCTGATGAAGCTTTTTTTTTTCTCCCTTAGTGTCAAGTCTTTACATCTACCACTACGGCGCGAAATATTCACTCAAAACCCCCATTTAACGAGGCCCTTTTTTTCAATTCTCCTTTTCAGTGAAACCTCCCCATTTTCCTACTTACTGACCGTCTTGGTATGTTCGTTTAAAACCAGCGGAAGCACTATCTCCACTTTTCCTTAGGTCCATGATCTATTTCTTTTTTTTTACTTTCAACCTAATTTTTTGTTGAGAAGAGATGCAAGGTTAAGGACATTCATTGTCCATATTCCGACTTCTCCTTTTGATTTTTTCTTGTGTATTTTTGTGGACCAAGCGGTCTTTGCTCCCGCCTCCCCTCCCAGTGCTCGCAACGCCCCTTCACCCGGGAGGAAAAATTTGAAGCAAAAAACCCATCCCCAAGACAACACCCCCATTTCTGTGTTTTTCCTAGATAATTAGGGTCGTGGGACTTGGACCCTTTTGTCCTTTATGGGACTTCACTTACACCTCTGCCCGATCCTTGTGCTGTGCTTTTGCGCCCCCCGTTTTTGAACAGCCGTTCCCTCCCCCAGCCCCCCCGCATCGACTTTGTTTTTTCCCTTTTTTTTCCTGTTAGAGAATCCCGTTTTCCCTAGCTGTTTCCCCCGACAGCGACCATACAAACCCTGCTCTTTTCCTCATTTTCCCCTTTTTTCCCAGAGTTAATTTCCACCCCCTGTATTTTGACCCCCAGCTTTAGGCCAACAGGCATTTCCATTCCAAGCCCCTCTTGATGACACTCTGGTTTTCTTCTTCGCTTTGCCTTCCTTTTTTCAACAGTTTTTTCTTACCTCGTTTGTCGGCGTCGTCCAGTCCCTAAACCAATCACCTCTTTTCCCAGCCCCCCCCTCCCTTTTTTGGCGACCCACGTCGTCCATCTTCGCCTCCACCCCATTTTTTCCGGGGGTTTTACTTCTTGAAATCAACAAGAACTCTAAATCCCTCTTGTCCCCCAGTCTGGTTTCTGTTTTTTCTCCGCACGGAATTCCCTTCTGACACCCCCCCAAACCCCATTTAACGGCGCTATCCCACCCTGCCCTCGGACTTCCCCCCTCCCCTATTTGGGCCCGTTTTTCTTTCTTCCTGTCCTCCCCCTTTTGCAGCCCAGAGAGGGTCCCCCCCCCCCACCTTCCCCCCCCCCCCTGAGCACAACGTGCCTCTTGTTTTTTTTTTACTACTCCGCGCTCTTGTGGTGTGGAGCGTCCTCATCGTCCTTCGGACATTCGGTTCTTTGAAAGAAGCAAAATCTTTTTCTTGCTTTTTTGACCCTCTTAGTGCCCCACCATTACTCCACAATCACAAATTATTCCTTATCCGTCACCCCCCCCCATCTCCGGGCCCCTCACCTAACCGATCCTCCCTTCATTCTCAGTTTCCCCTTGTGAAATTTAGTCCCCCCCCGTCCCCAGTTTGCTTTTCCTTCTGACTTCCCCCCCCCCCCTCCATTAGCGTGTTCTAATGTCCCCCTCACCCCCCCACTTTTTTCCCCCCTTGCCAAAGAGTTTTCCCCCCCCCCCAGTCGCCCCCCCCCCCCCTTTTTCTTTTTCGCGATCTTCCTCGCATCAAAAAAAGGCACCGCGCCCCCCCCACCAACCCCCCACTCCCCCCGCACCCCACGAATGTTCGCTTCTTATTACGACTGCGTTTGATGTTCCCTCTGTTCGGCTGAGATTTTTGTAACTCCCCACCCCCTTTTCTTTTTAAATTCACGACTCTCTGTTCCCTCGGGATTTCTTCGAATTTTTTTCTTATGTTAGGTTGTTTTCCCCGTCCTTTTGTTCCCCCCCCCAGGAGAGGCCAACCTGCTTTTTTTCTTATTCACTGATGCTTTTCCTTCTTTTGGATCTTCCTCAAAAACATGACTGCTTATGCGCGGTACAAATAATCGGGCTATCGTTCTTTTGAACTCCATTTTCACCTCCCCTTTTTTCAACTCATAAAGAAAGGATCCTCATTTTGTTAGACAATAGTTTTTGCCTTTGATTGTCTTGCCGAGATTGCCTTCTAGGACGTGGCTTTTCCGTTTCATCGCCCCTCACCCCGCTTTTCCCCCGGGGCACCCAATTTCCCCCCATCACGTTTCTTATCTATTCATGCAAATATACACGGATAATCCCGAACTTTTTTTTTCCAAGTAAAAATCCCCGTTGCGGCCCCTTTTCGGGCCCCCCGTACGCGTCTACGTCAGTTGCAGTTTGCGCGTTTCACTTTTTGCAAGCGCAACACTTTTTTCCCCCCTCCTTTCTCTTTTTTTCCCCGACGCCCAAAAGTCCTGGGGCGAGGGACCCCCCCCTTAGAAAAAGACCGTCCCCACCCCCCACTCTCGCGGGCCCATTATCCAACCTCTCTCGGCCCCCTGTCACTACCACCACGCTTTCCTACCCTCCTCCCCATTTCAATGTTCCCCGCCCCCCCCTCCCCTTCCCAAACTCTCCTCACTCACCGCGCCGTCATCTAATTGCACACCTTGTTCACTTCTTGCTTTTTCCCTGTTTCGACCATGCAAAATTAATGCTTGTAGTTCTTCTTTTTTGTTGAAAACTCTCACCCTTTTTTTTTTTATTAACCCCCCAGTCAATTTTTTCCCCCCAAACCTTTTGGCCGAAGCCCCCCTTGGTAATTTTTGGCGGCCCATAACCCCCCCCTCAAGTTCCCCGAACCTACCCCCCCCGCACCACATGTACTGAAGCGGTAAGATATTTTCCCCCCCCTTAAATCCTTTAAGTGATAGTAGCTTTTGGAGTTGAGTCGCGGTTGACAGGCTTTCCTGCTTTCTTTATCTGATTTAGTTTTTTTTTTTTTTTTTGATTTTTTTCTGCCCTTAGGATAGCTGATTCTTTGCTTTGTTTCTAGTGTTTCCCTCTCCCCCTACCCAATCCCCGAAGAGATTTTCCCCCCTGTCCCCTCTTTTAATGTGGATTAAACAATGAATAACTCTTCCCTTCAGAATGCGGGGGGGGGGGGGGTTCCATTTTTTCTCCCTTTTAAATTGAGTTTTTTTTTCGCACTTTTTGCACCTTTGGCGCCAGTATGACACCAGATCGTGTTTCCCCCGTTTGTTTAGTTGTTGTTTTCTTTTTTTTGTTTTTTGGTTTTTTTTTTTAAAAAATTTGGTGTTTCCCCCCCTTTTTTTTTCTGCAACGCACTTCAATCAGCATCTGCCAGTTACGCTGCGTTCCAGTCCCCGCGTTTTTTTTTCCCCCAGTTGGATCTTCCCACCCTTTGCTTTTCCCCTTTTTTCCGACCCTTTTTTCTGTATTTGCGTGGTTTCCTTGACAACCAGAAATGGACTCACCGCTCCCCCATGCTACGGCGTTTCATGAACGTCCCCCCCCCTCCCCATTGCCTTTCCCCCTCTATCGACTTCTTTTCCGCCAGTCTAACAAATTCTCTCTCCTCCCCTTTTTTGTTGTTGTTTTTTCTTTTTTTTCCCTTGTTTTTCAGACATCACTTTTTTCTCAACTTTCCCCCCCTGCGGCGCAAAAGTCCCGTCTTCCCCCATCTCGGTTGTCCAATGATTTACCCATTGTTTTGCGTCATGAAGCGTCTCGTGCGTTTACGCCCAGCACAATCGTTTCGTTGGAAATTTCCATCACTGAAATTAAGCGGCTTGGGAACCCTTTTCCCCGGGTTTTTTTGTTTTTCCTGTCCCATTGGGATAAAGGTGAACGGGCCCTCCCAAACTCGAAGGAGTCTGTTGTCCCCCTCGTTTCGATTACAGAAAAACCTGAGGTTTTGTGTGGACAAGTAGAGTCCCGTAACACCCGAGCTTTACCCGGGTAATATGCTCCCCAAACGCCCCCTACTGCTGGCGTTTTTCCTGGTTGAAGGCACGGCCAGATTTTTTCCCCCCCTCTTTGGTTCTTTTCCTGTGCACGAGTTTTTTCCCACCCCCCTTTTTGCAAACTTTGGCGTCCCCCCCCGCGCTTTCCCATTCAACAAATTACCAATTTGCCCCAGCAGTGTAGAAGTTTTATTCTTTTTTTTTCCACGAACCGGAGGTTCCGGATCAGTTTTTTTTTTTTGCTTCGGCAGTAAACGCCTTGTTATTCCCTGAAATCCTCCCGCACCCCCTCCCTTTGCCATCCATATGGATACTCGCCTACCAAAGCCTATTTCTGGCCCTCGGAAAGATCTGTTTTTTCCTTCAATTACAGGAGGTTTGGTTTTTTTTTTCGTGATACCCAGTGTCCCGCGCCGACCCCCCCAAATTTATTCCTGGCGGCCCGAGTGGTCCACCCCCCTCACCCAAACCCACCCATATTGGTTTTTCTTTGCGTGCCTTTTCCGACCTTTCATTGCGTGTTTGTTTTTTCACTTTTTATCAACAACGTTAAGGGGACTTTGCTTTGCTGATTTCTCCACTATTTTTCCCGGGGTTAGCTTCAAACCTTCCCCTCTGTGATGGTTTTCGGCCTTTGCTTGCGAGGTCCCCCCTCACAGTTTTCCCCTCCTGTTTTAAGACTTTGTACAGGTGTCGTTTTTTCCTTTGAGATTTCCCCCCCACGTGAACTTCCCCACCCCAAGTGTGTCTTACGGTTTCCCCTTTTAAAGTAAACTGCCACGTTTTTTTCATTCGTTTTGCCGTGTCTTCCCTGAAGAAGCCATACTTTTTGCGCTCCTTTCTCTTGTTTGGGATTCCGTGTTTTCCTTAAAGTGGATCTCTTGCAAGCAAGTTCTTATGAACTCCCTTCCCACCCCCCCGAACCCCAAACGACGCGAGTTGTGAAAAAACCCCTAGTGTGGCGTGTCCCATTGATATTTTCCGCGATTGAAACCTGGAGCCAACTTCGTTCTCCACACTCCCCCATATAAAAACTTTTTGTGGTTGTCGCGGTCCTTTTTTTGTATTGGGATCTCCATCCGATAGCTCTAAAACCCACAAGACGCCGTGTTTCCTGTTATTTGATGTCCCGTTTGCTCATGTCGTCAACAAAGTCCCATCCTGGAACCCCTCGTCTCAATTATCGACATTGCTCCGATCCGAAACTTTCCCCGGGCGATGGACCTTTAGTTCGCCACCTTTTCCCCCCCCCCCCCCCTCTCTCCCTCTTTTTTGGTTTTTTTTTTTTTTTTTTTTTTTTGCCTCAATTACCAAGTTCCGACCAACGAGTGTTCTTTTTTTTTCCTTTTTTACCCTTGCCGTTTGTTTGACCCACCGGCCGGCTAAGCGCCGTTTAACGTGGTGCCTTTTGGTAGACATTTTTTCCCACCGGTTTTTTTTTGCGTTTCCCCTTTTAAAATCTGAATTGTCATTTGCAATTCGGTATCTCGCAGAGATCATTTTTCGACACAGCCAGTATTCCGGAATAAAGTGGAGCCCCCGATTTTATATTGGTAAGCGCCCCTTCACCCCCCCTAGGCCCTTTTGCGCCTTTGTCCCTTTAACCGGACAATCGCGTGATTCCCTTCATAAGCCCCCTCTAGTCCCCCCACCTGATTTATCCCCCTCCCCTTTTTTTTATTCATTAACGACTCCCTTTTTTGCACTGGCGGACCCTGGGGGTTTCACCCATTTCTCTGTCTGTCCAGGCCTAACCGCCCCAAATATTCAAACTTGCCTCCCCACTCCCACCCATATTGTAGTCCAGGCATCGGTGTCTCCTTTCCCGAAAGGCTAAGTTTTTCCGTCGTCCCCTCTCTCCTGGCCTCAACTTTTTTTCTCTTTTTTACTGAGTCTCCCCCCCCCCAACCCCAATCCATTTCTTTTTCATCCCTGTTGTGACCCGCACGTTGCTCCCCCCCCCCCCGTCGCGGCCTTGCAACCTTTGACTCTTGTGCCCAGAATTCCAGCTTTTCCTTGTGGGGAAACCCCATTTAGCCTTTGTTGGATGCCCGGAAACCCCCCCGGACAAAAACCCACACAAAACACCCTGCCTACCACCGAGTACTACTTTTTTCTCCTGCGTCCGCGATCCCTCTCTAGGCGTGACTTTTTTTTCCCCCCCCTTTTTAGACCCTGCCCCCCTCTTCGTAAACAGCCTGCACCCAAGCCGTCCTTTCGCGTTTCAATCTCCCCTACCTTCTTTTCTTAGACATATTCCCCTTCCCGGTCTGAGGAATTCAGTCGTCAGTCCTGACCGTCGGCTCCGCACTTTTTCCTCGCCCCTAAAATCTTTAAGCTTTCTGCCAATACCCCATTAATGAGAAGTAATCTCACCCAATTCTTCCCTTTTTCGATCACCCCCCTAACAGTTGTCCCTGACTTTCCTCCTAGTCTTTTTTTTTCCTAAAAAGTACGTCTATGGTCACCAGATGGCCAGGACTGTCCTACATCCCCTAACTTTTTTTTTTGTTGTGACGCTCTTTTCCCCTTTTACCTGGCTTCTGGTTGAAAAGAATGCCCGTCCCGACTACACGTGCTCTCGCCTTTCCCCCCTCCCCCTCCTTTCTCCCGGCGGGTCCGTTTCCTTCTCTCTTCTGGGCGTTTCCCTCTTCCTTTCCTGTTTTTTCGTTTTGTTTTTTCCCCTCCCCCGGCTTTGCCCAGAGCGGCGCCCCGCACGGCCTTTTTTCGGCAAATACCCTCCCGTGACTTGGCTTCACGATCTTCCCTTTTCCGTTCAATTTCTTTTGGTCCCCGGACCTGTGGTTGCCCCGATCGTATCTCTCGTTCTTCCTTCAGTTTCTCTTTGCCGGCCTTACCCCCCCTCAGTTGAGCTGGCCCCTGGCACCTTTAGCCTTTTGCCCTTTGGATCATTTCATCTTCTTTTGAACCCTGACCCAGGGTCCTGTCTCCTATTTTTTCCTTAGTTTTTTGTAACCTAACATATTCGATTTTTTTTTTTTTTTTTTTTTCCCCCCTCCCATTTTTTTTTTCAAGAACCAAGATGATTCCCGATCCCCCCTTAATGGGGAAGGGTTTCCCAAATCAGGAGACCAAAAGACCCCCACCCTCCATTTTTTTCTGGCGTTTACCCTACTCGTTCGGTCGCCTTCTTTCTTTCCGCTTTTGCCCCATAACACGTGCTTTTCCCCTTTTTGTTTTTTTCTGTCTGCGTCATCATGTCCCCCCCATCCCGTTTTTCTTTTTAAGACAGTTTTTCCCTAGCTAACCCCCCCCCCCCACCCAGAGTCTGAACTCAAATGTGGGGTTGTTGTATCTTCCCACCCACGACCCCATCACAAACTCCCCCTGTCTGCACTATGGTCCCACCCCTCGTCCGTTCTGGAATACCCAAAGTTTTCAACATATCCATACGCAATCTTGAACGGCAACTCAGATTCGCCCTTTCTTTCTCCTCAGCGTCTCTTTCCCCCGAGCAGCCTCTCAGGGCCCCCCCCCTCACCGACGCCCTCCCGCAGCATTTTGAATCCCCTGCACGGTGTGGGGTACCCCCCTAATGCTCCCCCGTCATTACCTTTTTCCTGTCCCCCTTTAGCAACAGATTTCGCCTCCGTTTTCCCCCATCGTCCTTTCGGGAAGCCACCTTTGACCCCCCCCCCCAGACTAATTACTCTTTCACCTTTACCTTTCTCAACCTCTTTCCCTTAGTAGTTGCCGGTTCTTAATATGTCTCCCTTCCCTCAGGCTGAAACTTCCGTTTCAGTTTCCCCCCCCCCCCCCCCTTTTTTTGACACGGCACCTTTTTCCAACCTGTGGTGAATTTTCCCCCACTTTTTTTTTTTAGTAGCTGCACGTTGTCTCATTTTCCCCAGCCCCCCCATGCCTTCACTGACCATTTAAATTTCACAGCGCCCCCCACTCGCCGCACTTTGTTGTTATCTTAGTCTTGGATTTGAAATATTATCTCCCTACCCCCTGACGTCAACGAACTGTGCGCTCCCGTCTTACCTTTTGTTTAAATTTACCGCGACGCTTTCGATAATAAACCCTCTGCGTGATTAATGCAAGCCACGGTCGTTTTCCTTTGGCTCCCGGCGGCGTTTGCATTTCTTTGGCCGTTACTCCTCCTTAGTTCTTCCCCCAAACGTCGAGACCTTGCCGCTATGTTTCTCGTTTCCCGCGGATCCCTTCCAAACCTCGACATGTTTCCCCCTTTTCTTCCTGTTATTTTTCCCTGAATTTTTACTTACCGCCCGCTCCTCACCTCATCCTTCAATCAAGCACACAACGCCGTTTTTTTTTTTTTTTTTGGTGGTTTCAGCCCTGCTTGCTTGCCGCTTAGTCTTTTTTTTCAGTACTGCTGCTTCTGTGACCCGTCTCTTTTTTTTCCCCCTAGCTCCACACCCTCAGCCACCCCCCCCCTACTTCCCTATTGCAACTACCTAACGTCAGCTTCCTTTTGTGCAATAACGGATCATCACCCCTGCCCATTAACTTTTTTGTTTTTGACTTCGGTCCGTGATGTTTTTGCCCCTCTAGCCGTTTTTTCCCCTGTCTTACCTAATGCTTTCCACTTTACAACCCCCTCCCGTCATTATTCCCCCTACCGGTTCCCCCCTTGTGGTATGATGGGACCCTTCCTAGCTATCCTTTGACCCACATAAATTTTCTTCCTTCCCCTCTCACCAATCCCCTTTGTCACCTAAGCCCCTTTGCAAACCAGTTTGACGGACTTTGTTTTTACACCACGCCTCCCACTTCCTCTTTTTTTTGAGCGTTATCGTACTTGACAACTATCGCTTTCCCACTTTTTCTTTATTATTCTACATGACGTTCCATTGCCCCCCCCTAATTTTTCTTCTTTTCCGAGCCCTCTTCTGTGCGGCACCCATAAACCCCCCCCCACTTGAAGAAGGTATCCTTACGACTCTTTGAACGCTGGCTCCCTCGTTTTTTAGTTCCCCACTTTTTTCTCCCCATTGTATGGTGACCTTCTCTATAAGATCTTTCTTTCTTTTTTATTTGCGTGCTTCTCCTTTGCTTTTTTTTCCCCCCCCCACCTACTCTGATTTCCTTCCGGTTTTTTTTTGGCCTGCCATAACCCTTCCCTTGGTTCTTCCCACCCTCGACCCTTTATTTCCAGGAGCCATATACTCCTTCCCCTACTTTCCTTTTTCCCCTCTTGGCCCCATTTTTTTTTTTGACTTGATGAGCCTACACTTTTTGCAAATTTGGTCTCCTTCGATTGTTCCTGCCCCCCCCATTCTTTTGGGCCCCATCTGTTCCTCAATCCGCCTTCTTCCAGTTCTCTTAAATTCGCGTCCCACCGAAAGGTCGAACCATGTTCCTAGTACACCAGCTGTGTAAGCTCCTGAGTTTTCCAGTTCCCCTCCCCCCCCCAGAGCTTTCCTTTTCCTATCTGGGAGTAGTCACCCTTTTTTGTGGATTTGATCTGCCCTTCAGGCGACTTAGTCGCCCCTACGATATACACTTGATCCCCCACGAGCGATCGCGCTTTTTCCCTCCCCCGGTTTTTCACCCCACCTAACCTCCTTTCCTTTTTTTTAGTAGTTTTTTTTTTTGTCCCCCGTTTTTCTTTTTTTTTTGTTTGTTGTTTTTTTTTTGCGTTTTTTTTGTTTGTTGTTTTTTGTTTTGTTGTGATGATTTCTCTTTTTTTTCCCGGAATCTCGCTTTTGCTCGTGCTCAATGTTGAGTTTAATCTTCCTGCCGTCCCCAGCCATGGTGAGGAAGCCATGACTTTCCCTGGTAACGGTGAACGCCAATAATCCTCTGCTTACAGCGGATTGACCCCCCTTTTTTTCCCTTCGTTTCCTTTTTTTCTTGAACTGTTCCTGGGCTCTCTTGTTGCCTCACCTTTTCCCCCCCACCCGATTTAACCTGGTCTCCTCGCTTTCACAAAATTGCGGCGCGCTCAATTTCACAATGGCTCCACGATTTTTGACCGACCCTTTTCTCTGGTGTCCTTTCTTTTTTTTTTGAGTTTCTTTTTTTTCTTGACAATTTTAAATCGCGTCGATCCAGACTTCCCACGCACGAATAAGATCCGATCGCGCCTTCCCCACCCCCCATCCGGCCGTTTTTTCCTGAGGAAACTTTTTCGGACGCTTCCTTCCCTTTTTTTCCTTTTTCCAAACAAGTAGCCCCCTTTTCCGTAGAATTTAGATTGAACACCAATTGGGCGAGAGGCACCTCCCACGAGTGTGACTTAGCCCTCTCCTCTTATGCCCCAACAAGTTTTCCCCTGCCGTGGCGGAGGTGATTGGATGATTTTGAACTTTCTTAGGTGGCGTTCTCTTTCCCCCGCGTTTGTCGGAGTCAGGTTCTGACTTTTCCCATTT
>Ga0179593_1430826_pt1 | contig 12239 bp, 22 predicted proteins | sample CZODoug2_1_08_16_FD_185931 | JGI IMG/M metagenome (GOLD analysis project Ga0179593, IMG submission 185931) | Vadose zone soil fungal communities from Angelo Coast Range Reserve, California, USA - CZODoug2_1_08_16fungal (PacBio error correction) | ecosystem: Environmental > Terrestrial > Soil >... | reverse complement strand
TTGAAAGCCACGGTTTTCCCTTGGCGCAGCAAAATCTACCACCTGAATCCCGAAAATTTCAACGAAACTTTACCTGGACCACTTCGTTTTAATTGTCCTCTTGCTTGGTTCAGGGAAAGTAATCTCCCAGTCTTTTTCTCCCTTTGTTATCACCTTTTGGCTACCCTTCATCACTGCTAAGTCTTGTTCCCGCATCTTGACCTCAATTTTGTGTGAAGACACTAGAACCACCTCCCCTTCGTCCAACAAGATTTTGTACCCTGGGGTCATCTTATATTTTCTACCTAACTTCCGCAGCTGCCATTTTTTTCACCCTGAACCTTTTTTCAAGTCCTTTTCCGTGTTGCCCGTCGAACCTCCTTGGCTATCTAAGAGCCCCACCCTAGAAAGCTTTGTTTGATTGTCGTATTGCTCAGATGAACACTTATCTTACGCTTTGAAACCCCCCCCCACCCCTCCATGGCCGAAACACAAACTCTCACCGTTTTACGAAAAAAGCCTCCCCCTCACTGTTGCTTACTATTCTTTTCCTTCCCTGTGTTCCTTTGCACCTTGGCTTACCGCTACGTGCCCAGTTTTTGAACGAACCATTTATGACCGTACTGCGTCATCTAAGGGTCACACCCCACTTCCTGTGGGTTTCTCCCTCTGAGGTGTCATGAATTCTACAAGTCGCCTAAGAGCTCCCCCCGCTTGACGTCCGCGACATGTCATTTTTGATTTTCCATTGGCCGTCCTTTCCACCTCTCTCTTTCGGTTTCTTATTTTCCCAACCCCCCAACAAACCAACCCCTTTTTTGAGTAATTATGTCGATCTTCCATCCGTTCCCACTCGCAGTGGCGATTCTTCCGGCACCCCTCTTTTACATTTCCCCTACTTTACATAACTCCGTCCTTACAACGTATGCCGCTTTGTTGATTCACAACCTTGCTAAACACTAGATTGTTTAACCCCGACTGCCGTCCGTTTTGACTCTTGTAGCGATAATCAGACGTTCCTTCCCCACAATTCCCAGTACTCAAGCCTATTCTTCCCCCCCTCCTCCCATGTCCCTGATATCCGATTTTTAGGTTATTTAGTTCTAACCACTGTTTGCTTTACCGCCCCATATCGCGATTAAACTCGACACTCCACCCCTTTCCGTTCCTACCTGTTGTTTTTATTTTGTTACAACAAAGAAAACTTAACCCTACACACTTTCACGTATCTCCCCCCCCCCCCCGAACTCGTCCCCAAAACCAACATCTACTGTATACAAAACCCTTCCTTTCCTCTTCCGTGAGGCCCCCACCCAGTGGGCCGTCAATGAACATCCATTTGTGGAGGGTCCCTGAATTCAGTCAGATTTGTCCCCACCACCTTACTTTCCACTCCTACACCGTCTGCACTAACCCCCACTATGGGAACCGAGAATCGTTTTTCCCTTCCACCTTCAGGATTACAGTTACATAGGGTTTGCCCTGGGCTGAACCTCTTCAACCCCTAATTCTTTTTTGGCTTTTGTTTCAGCCCTGTCTCACTCACATGCTTCTCATTTCTTTATCCTTCCCGGAACGTTCTTTCTGCACTACACACCCTACTCCCCCCCCCTCCCATTTCAAACGGTCCTTTCCTAGTTACAACTGCCATAACGTTTTTTTTCCGCTGGACTCCTGTTTTCATAATTATCCATCTTTCCACACTGCTGGCTTCAAAGTCCAAAATTCTTGATTAATCATCAAGTGACACGCCCTTCCCCGGTGCAAGTTCTGTTTATCCAACGACATTTACTCCCTGACAGTGTTACCAAATTTTCTCAAAGCGGCCTTCCTCGGCATCTCAATTCATAACCAATCCCATTTGATCCCGCTTGTAACCCCCCTACAGCTTATGGGAGGCGGTCTTTTTCCCTTCCCAAAGAGCTTACCCTTTCTGTTTAACTTCCTTGAGGCCGATTTTAATTTCATTCTGAGACTTATCCAATTGCCCTGAATCGTAACCCGGAAGATATCGAAAAGTTGAAGAGGTGATCCTTCCCGCTTTTGGACTATTGTTAGGGCCTCACCACGCGACGTTGTTCATGAGTTTCATCGTTCGTCGTCTGAACCCCCAGAAACTTTTCGTCCTGGTCGTGAGTTTTTTTTTCTCGGTGATCCTAGACTCCTCTTAGGCAGGTGTACTGCATTTCAGAGATAAGGGCTTCAGCACAGCCGGATCGGGACGTGAAGTCCTCCCTCATGCAGTGTTTCCACCCCCCCTTCTTTTCCCCCCATCTGGCTATATCCACCCTGAGTGAACCCCGGTGTTCATCCTGCCGCAGTACCTCCCTGACAGACCGCTTTGTTTCTCCCTGCATTCACTTCCCCCAAGCTGCTTCCATACTGATTGAAGCCTGCTGGCTGGTTTAAATCTTCAGCCCAACCCCTAGGTTTTCTTCTGGAGGTCACCGGCACCGATTTCCCTCCCTTTTTTTCCCCCCCCATGAGCGTTTTTTGTTTATTCCCCAAAATGTTACCCATTCTAGACCCGATTCGGTAATCTACTCATTTTCCCCACTGCCGTCGGGAATTTCCGTCCTGCCTCATTACACGGGTGCCACTCATCGGAGGCATCCGCTTCTCCAAGTACCCCTCCCCGACACCATCTTTCCGACCCTCAAACTGTTTGCCCCAAAGTACCTCCCTCATTACAGTGTTCTCCTGAATTGCACGGCCTCATTAACGGATACTCGTACATTTTTTCAAACCCTTCTTTTCGTGTTGCTGTGTTTTGTGAGGGCCAAACTTCCTCCATGGATTTTTCCCAGTAGTTATACTGTCTCCTACCTCGCCCCCTTTTTATTACTTTTTCAAGTCTTGGTTTGTTGTTTTTTTCCTTGCCCGTACTTTCCCACAAGCGAATCATGTTATTATGAATTTCCCACTTTTGTCATCTTTTCGCCCCTTCTCATCTTTATCGACCTTCTGTTTTTGAGGAAGAATTAAACCCCCCATGACAAGTTCTGGCCCTTTTTTATACTCGGTTTCATTGTTCGTCTTGTGCTTTCTTTTTTTCAGTCCTCTCCTTCCCACCAAACGTCTTTTCATATAGCGTTTTTCATTTAATGAGGTTGCAAGGCGTTTGCACAGTTTTTTACCTCAGTTGTGTCAGTCCAAATCGACTTTTTTCAAACTTCTTCCTTCCCTCGTTCGCCTTCACCATCGGTTTTTTGTTCGACATTACTCGCTGCTGTCTTTGAATTTGGGGCCCTTCCCGAATGCTTGCGGATTCTTACATTGACTGCCCGATTTCCACCCGTGCGGAAATGTGCTTGATTAGATTTTTCTCCGACGGTTCCGTTTTTTTTAATCTCATGGGAGTTTCTCGCCTTTTTTTTTGAATGGCGGTGAAAAGCATGCTTCATGATTGAGCAACTCCCGAAGGGGTTATTTTCGTCGCTCTTTTTTTGTATTCAGTTTTTCTTTGTGGCCTCCTTTGTTGCAACACGTCCGAAGGACGTTCCCACTCAAAGCCTGGACACCTCTGATAACCTGTTCCGGTTGGTCAGTCCTTCCTTTTTCCTTTCTTGTTGTTTTTTGAGTTTATGACCAACCTCTTCGATTCCCGTCTGTCCAATGGCTTTTTCTCTTTTGTTCACGTGCTTTACGTGTTCACCACCCATTTTGCCCCAAAGCACAGAACTATCGATGTCATTTTTTCAGCTCTCCGGGACCACCTGCCACCCCCCTCTTCTTGTAATCATGTTCGTAGCATATTTTCACTTTTGTATTCAGGGGCCCACCCCACTTCACTCGAGACGTTTCCATGCCCTCATCCCCCTTTGGCCGACAGTCCCTAGCCGCCAATTTATCGGGGTGGCCCTCCTGTTATTGTAACAAGGTTTCCATAAACCTCCCCAGATGGGACCCTGATAACACTTTCAACCACCCAGCAGCGTCTCAAGGTAATCAACTCCCCCCCCAGCGCCGTTTTCAAGTAAGCTGTGTTAGCTTTCCCACAAAGTTTTAACTCCACTCTTGGCTTCTTGACATGCTCAAAAATAGCTGAGAGTTAACACTCTTTAAAACTTCCGCCTCCCCTCTATTCTTGCCACCCTTCGGGGTTTGTTTGACTTGATTCTAACCCCCCCACGAAATTATCACTTCAGGTCCCACCTGCACCGGCAATTCTTTTTCTGACACACGGTCCCCAAGAAGGTTTTTTTTGCTTTTTTTTCGGCGCTCTCGCGGACCATTGTTCTCTATTGGGTCAGGCGGCAAATTCCTGACAAAAAACAACTGAGTGCGTAATCCAGATGCCGTTCTAGTAACGCGTTCCCCCAGTACTTTAGCCACCCCCCGCCGCGATCCATTAAAGCCCCCCCCATACATTTTTATTTCTCTTATACCGAACCCCTTGTACGACTCATGGATCGACTTTTTCCCGGTTGAATTATTTATACATTACGTTTCCCGTTAATGACACGGGTACTTTTTTGCTGATCAATCTTGATTTTCTTTTCCTAATACAGTTTGCATGCTTTTTTCAACTCTATGTTTTAGGCTGGTGTTGTATTTTCCTCCCTTGACGATATTGGCACCCTTTTTACTTCATTATTCTTACGCCCCGTTAGCGGGGTGCCTCCTGATTGTCGGAGCTTTCTGGATAAGTTGTTCCCATTTTGTCCTTTCCCGCAGGTTAGAGAGGCTTTTGTGCACCCTGGTCCTCTTTTATCAAGTCTTGGTGCTTGTTGGAATCATGAGTTCCCTTCCCCAGCGTCAGGCTTCATCGTTTATTTGCCAGCCTCCTTTGTTTTCGCGATTTTACCTGTTTTGGGGCTAGTGTCTTCGCATGTCGGATCCGTTGTCCGATGTGCCATTCCGTCAACCGACAGAGTGTTTTGACTTCCCGGTGTCCTCCCCCGATGGTTTGCCGTACGCGCGTTCTGTTCTGCCATGTGAGGCTTCAGATTACGCCGCCCCCCCCTCCCCCTTCCACACTCCCGACTCCCGGTTTTCTTGGTCGACGCACCTTGCTGTCCTCGTTTCGGTGCCATGACCATGTTTCCTTAAGTGCCTCCGCGTCCTTTTTTCTTTCCTCCGTCTGTATTCGGGCATTGTCTAAGTTTTCAAACTACGGCCCTCTGCCCTCCCGCGGACACTGCAAATCACTCACGTTCGGTTGGTTAACTTTTCACGAGTTCCCTGCGGTGGCTGTCTACCATTCTTTTCCCCTCAACTGGTATTCTTCCCCTGACGAGCCTCATATCTTCTCATCATTTGTACCCATTTTTGTTCCTCTTTTGCCCCTTTTCATGTCCTTTTCCCCACGTTCTTCTATCACGCCCCCTCCCTTTTTCTTTTCCCTTCCGCCCTGTGACTTTTGTACCTCTGTATGAACCTCTCCATTTCGTCTCCTTCTTTGGTATTGGCCAATTGAGAACCGTTTTCCCCTGTCTGATTCTTCGTTGTTGGAGTATTTTTCTTTTAGTTCCTGATTTTCCTGGATGAGCACGCTATCCAATACAAGGAGTAAGTTATTGAGCAGATTTTTTTTTTCAAGTCCTTTGCGTTGATACTTTGAATCCTCCCTATCCCAGTTCACAGCTAACTGGTGGAACTGACGTGTTTACTTTCACTGATTCTCTTCATCCCGCATCAAATTGTTTTGGTTAATTTTTTCTTAAGCTTTTTATTAGTTGCGTCTTTGTCGCTGAATATTGACCTCTTAGTTTCATTCGCCCTTAGTTTCTTCTTTTCCTGAAACGGCTGGTTTTATGACCCTCCGTTATTTTTTTCCTAGTTCGGGTTTTCAAGTTACCGTCTCAAGTGTGTCAGGCCTTTTTCTTCTTCTTTGCGCCCTTTTCCCTCATTCGAACAATTTTTTCTTTCCCGTGAACTTTTGGTTTTGATGTTCGAGTTTTGATTCGACGATATATTCATTTCCCTAAATGTTGAATGCCCCCCCCACTTTTAATTCGTATCGAAAGGGCTGTGGACCTGAAGATGCGTTTCCGGATGTTTACTGTTTGAATGGTTTTGCTTAAGAGGATTTCCTCTCATGTTCCCCTCTGAGGGCGGTTGGTCCCCCTTTTGGAGCACTTTTTTTCCGCCGCTGAACGGTCATCTTTTAGCATACCTTTTCTACCCTTAACGCTTGCAGTTACCTTCGGCCAACCGTTTTCATCCTTCTATTTACACATGACACGCCCCCATTTCTCATGTGGTTAGGTTTGTTTTTCCCCCAAAATAAGACACACCATTTTTTTCACTTCTTTTTTTTGAAGATTGCCCTTCCCCCCTTGTTATACGCTTTCCCATTCCAATCGTCCCACGATTTTTGTATGCGGTTAGCCCCCCCCTTCCTTCTTTCATTATACCCGCAGTTCATTGCCCCTTTCCAAGATGGACGCGCCTTCCTTGAAACGTTTTTCCAATGACGTCTCGTAAGCAGGGGCACAGTAACCAACCTTTGTCAATCCGCACCACTTCCCTTTGAGGTGAGCTTTTTTTCCCGTCCGATGGGATGTTATTTTTTTTTTCAATTATTTTTTGAGTGTCAATGTTCTAAGAATTTCTTCATGCAAGATTACCATTTCCTAGGTTGTTTTCTTCCCCCTATAGTGCCCCCGAGGTTCGACGTTTCCAACACGTTAGGGTGTTGATGAAAACAAATTATGGCCGAGAGCGGCGTGAGGTCTATCATGACTCCGTGGCCCCCTCATTTGGCGAAGAGTTTGTGGTCCTTTCCCCCTTTTTTTTCAAATTTTTTTCGCGCCATTCCAGTTTCCAGCCCCGGGGTAGCGTTTTTAGAACCCAAGTTTAATTACCCGGGTAGTATTGCACCCGCCAATGCTTTTAAAACCTGTTTTTTTTTCCGTTCGTCTCCCGATGGCCCGGGGACGGAATTCGGGATCTTCATTCTGTTTTAATCTGTTGTCCTGCCTCGCACCGCGAGGCCCCTGGCAGCATTCAAATGTATCTGTTCCCCTCCACTTTGTGTTTTTCTTAGGTATTTTTTTCTTTCTTACTTTTCCTCCTTTTTTTTCCCCAGAGGCGCAGCCACATATTCAAACCCAATCTTCCTCCCTACTTCACCCCTGTGATCGTTAACAGACCGAAGATGAATGCTGTGTTGAGGTCCTGAATTGGTAGTCTTTGGTATCAATTCCTCCTCTTTTACCCGTGTTGGTAATCTGGTAATTGGTGCGACCCTTACCCACCTTTTTGGACCCCTGACCGTACCCCTCCCACCTTTTCCATCGCCACCCTGCCCTTCTTACTACGGATGTCCTTATATTGGCACCTACGACCCACCCCTTAAAACCGGACCTCTTTTCCTTTTCAAGCATTCTTTTTGTAGTCTAACCGGTTATCGCTCGGACCCCGAAAGAGCCCCCCCACCTGAACTTTGCGCCCTTATTTGCCTCCCTGCCTCTGGCGTGCCCTTATGTACAGACCCTTTAAACCCTCCCCATATTATGGTTTCCGAAACACACCCCTTCCATTATAGCACAAAAAGACCCTCCCGTCTTTTTTCTTTTTTGATTCCCTGTTTGTTCCTGTGACAACTGGCTTACTTCTTCCCTTGCCAGTTTGCTTTTCACACAGGCCAGCTGCGTCCACTGTTGTAGGTCACCTTCAATTGACCTTGGTTTGAGAACTTGCATTGATGAATTTAATGTTTTAAACTTAAGATCGAGTTCCCTCTACCCCTGGAATTTTTTGCAATCGGTCCCCTGGGCGGAATACCTCCACCGCTCGATTCGTTTTCGAGTTTTTTAAACCCAACTTAACCAACTTCAGCAATATTTCGTGAACCATTCCCACTCTTTTTTGATCGCTGGGACCCTGACTGTGCCCTTTTTGATTTTTCAAATTCCCGTCTTTTTTACCACCGTCTGCGTTTCGCTTTTTCGTCTCAACCAACACCAGCCCCCCCTACTTTAAACCTTCCGGTTCTTTTGCCCCTTGTAGCGATAAATCAGCTCCTTCCTTTAACGTCCCAAACCCCTCCCTACCCTAAGTACCTCTATCCCACATCCATGCCCGCTCTGCGTCCTAAGGTTTTTATATTTTGTCATTCAGAACCTGTTTTGATTTAACTACAATTTACCCTCTTTCTGACACGAATCAAACCCCCTTCAGTGACTAAAACCCAGTGTCGCCGGTACCTTACTCTTTCATCTGCCAAATTCATACTTTAAACTTCCTAAAACAAACTTTTCTTTGTCTACCCCACGTTACCGTTTCCCCCCCACTCGATGTTTCCTAAACCCCGGTTCTTACTCGCCCCTCAGTGGCTTTCCAACTGACCTCCTCCATTGCGAAGTGTCCGAAGCATTCAGATCGTGCCCCCCTTATTACAATACCACCGCTTTTTCCCCCCTACCCAACCCCTTTTGATTTCTGGCACAGAGAAACCTTTTGTTTTCACACCCAATTACCCATGGGGTTTGCCCCAAGGATAATGCTTTTTACTCCCATGCGTTTGTACTTGAAGATCCCTGCCCAATCCTTCTTTAATTGCTGGCTCACCGTTTCAACGCATCGGGCTTCCCTACCAGCAGAACGTCAACTCACCCCGTTCCCTTACAGGCTTGGCTTCCCTCCAATTGCAATAAACCAACAGAGCCCGCGCACCAATGTCATTCATCCACTCCTTAACAATGCACTTTACCTTCCCCACCATGAACGGGTTCTTTTTCTCATCATTGAACGTGAATGCCAATTCCCCCTGAGGATACCCCCCTTTTCGGCCCACATCCAACTTTCACCAATTTGATCCACTGAACTGTTTACACCCATCCTTTTGGAACATCGTAGTCGGAATCCGTCGGCCCATGCATCAACTACCATTGTTCCCCACCCCTCTTGTAGCCAATAACAGCTGGGTTTTCTTTCCACGGTTTTTCTCCCCAACCCCTGAAGATTGCCTTTTTCTTGGCCAGGCTGGCTTCCAGCCGATTTAATTATTTACTACTGCCTCCCCATTACCTTTTTACGGAAACGATTTACTCCTCCCTTGCGTATCTGTGTTCCTTCGCTTTGACATCTTTTCAGTGTTCGAAAGGCTTTCTTTCCTGGATCGCGCCACCTTTTCGGTCCTGGCGGATTGTTTATTTGTCCCCCTCTGGAATCCCCCACATTATTCCAACGTCTCCCCAGTTGTTATCTTGGTTACCCCCCCCCTCTTCTTTCTGTAAAACACCATTTTTCTTCCCTCTTCCCGCTCTTGCACAGTCCAGGAAGACAAAAACGCTTTTTTTAATCGTACTTTAGAAGCTACCTCCTGGGTTACCCAGGCATTCACTTGACCACCCGTTTTTTTCTTTCCCTTCCATGGGCAGGCTGCTCTTGGATGAAATCATTAATCCCCCAGCCCACTGGCTTTATGTCCCTGGTTCCCTCATCCACAGACTTTTTTTGCCCAACCCCTTTCCCAACTTATCTCCCCCGTCAGGAAATCTTGTTCTTGACCACAACCGCGGGATAATCGTCCCTTATATCCGATGGTACACGTTTCCCCGTTTTCCATCCGACTCACTACCCTACCGAAACCTCTTTGCAAGCTCATAACCTGATGACTTGCAAAATCCCCATCCCCCTTGTTCTCCGTTTCTTATGAACTTACATAATGCAGTATACGTTCCGAGCTGTCTAAAAAATTTGCTGTGTTGTCCCACACCTTTCCTTCTTCTTTGACCTTCGTTTACGCACATGTTTGATTCTGGTTTTTTTTCCCAGGGTTCGCCTTCTTTTTGTTGGTTGTTCTCCTTTTGAACTTACTTTCCCCCCCGATTGAACTCTTCTGAATACGCACGCTTTTGTCAGTATTTTTTTAGCCCCCCTCTTTATCGATCCCATAATGGTGTTTCCGACTCCCCCCCTACAAGCTTTTGAACTGTTTTTTCATCCAACTTCCGGATTCTTCTTCTAGTGGTCCGTTTTTTTTTTTTTCCGCGACAATTCCCCCCGCGTTTTTCATTTCCATAGCGGCTTGCTTTGTTTCAGGCTTTTAATTCATCCCTCTTTTTTTCAGTCCCACTGTGAATTCAATTTCTCGTTTGGGTTACTTGTCTCAATCATGTTGCCTTTTCCCCAAAAATCGGGTGTTTTCCCCTGCGCGCTGCTTTTGCGACTACGTTTTTTCTAATTTTATTTGTTTCCCGTACGCTTACCATGTCCAAGAAGTGGCACCGGGCTTACCTTGGCGCTTTGAAGGACGGTCTCCGGGCGTTTTTTACTGTCCTTTCCCGCCGCGTTGTATTTTTTGTTTCCTGGACTCTTTTGTTTGCTCATTCTTTCCCAGGTCAATGCTTTTGCCCCTGATGCTTCACCCCTTTCGGAAGCGGTTTTCGGTTTATTCTCCGTCTGACCCATTTCCATCGAGATTCGTTTTTCCCCTTTGTTTTGTTTTTGGTCAAGTCTGTTTACAAAAAGCTAACTCTTGAAATGATGCTCCCTTCCGGTTGGTTTCTTTTTCCCCCTCCGTGTTTGTTTTTCTTTTCGCTTTCCCACTTCTTGAACTTCAAGGCCGCTCTGTCACGTGGCATGTCCGGAACCTGTGTTCCCCCCAAACGACGTGCACTTTCAACTTTATTTATTCATTCGCGCGAATCCCCTGCCTTTTTGCTCCGAATTGTGAGCATGACTGGCCAATGAGGATATTCAGGGTACACCCCTACCCGTCGCTTGACTATTCACCCACCCGGGCTCCCCCACTCGTTCCTACCCACTGCTCCAATTTCGCACGGGGCCCCCTTCATTGTAAGAAATAAACCGAGCATTCAGCTGTTTCTGATACACACTCCCCACCCCTACGCGCCCCCGTTCTCATATTATAAAAACCAGCCGATTTTTTGTCCCTGCTTAACGCTGACATTAGCTCCATTTTCCTGCAACCTACGCCTTTCCTTTCACTTGTCTGCCTTCCCCCCCTAGGATTTTTCCCTTTTCCAACGTTCCTTTGAAAAATTCCGCAGTGTTTTATTGCCCACGAATTGTTTTCCTGTTCGTGCTATGAAGAAGTCCTAGTTAACACTGCAACCGGCCCTTTTTTCTGACCCCAAAACGTTCAAGAAGCTTGTCTTTTTTCTTTTTCGCGAGTCGCCTTCCTGATTTGATCGATCCTTTTTTTTTTCTCCTTCGGAAACCCGAATGACCTGGTTCCATTCCCTCCTTCCAGTTTCGCGGTTTTCTTTCGGCGTGCAACCTTCCTCGCAACACCCCACACAACGAAAAGAAATGTAAGCCCTTACAAGTTCCCCTTTAAGCATTTCTTCTTTTTTTCTTATAAACTTGGACGAAATCAAGCTCGACTTTTTTTTTTCCCCCCGGCCTCAGAATTTATTATTACAGGTACGGCGTTTTCCATAGTTGTCGTTAGTTACCTTTTAACCTTTATTTTTTTTTTTTTTTCCTACAGTTATGATTTCCCCTTTGTGTTTGTTTTATCTTCTCTGCTTATCCAGATATTTGCACCCGTGTCCTTTACTCAGGATCAGTTCCTTCTACTCCTATGGCCGGTGCCCAATATCATGCTCCTGGTTTGTAGGATCCTTTTTTCCTTTCGAGTGTTCCATTTTGAATGATTTTTCTATCTGGCTGGTTTTAGGGAATTCCGGTCCGAGTTGGTTCCATGTTTCTCCATACTTTTCCCTTTTTTCTTTTTTGTTTCCTCCGCTCGCAGTTCCTTATAATTTGATTTTCTGTTTTTCTAGCTTGCAATCTCCTTTTATCCCCGCGGTTTTTGGAATGTCGTTTGTTTTATTAACGGTTCCTTTTGTCCCCCCCCGCCAGATTGCTATTAGCCTTCTATGCTTAGGACTTTTAACCTCCTCTCCTCTTTTTCTTTGGCCTAAGGTGAGGTATTCCAGACACCTTCTCCCGTTTAAACACAATTCCCAGCCTTAAGACCTTTGTTTTTTTTCCTTGATTTTGCGTTTGAAATTACCCCCCAACTTAGGCTGCCTTCCCGCGTTTACTATTTTCTCTCTTTTTTTGTTGTGTGTCCGTATTCGGTAATGATCAGTCATTCATACCATTGTTGCAAATGTTGGATATTCTCAATCCCTCCTCCGGACTCCTCAACAATTATCACTCGTTGGGCCCGTGGCACACACGGTCGTTTCCAACATGCATTTGCTTTTCGTCACACAATAGTTATCCGCAGCAATCCCCGTGTTTCTTTTCCCAGTCTTTTTTTTCCACCGGTCGCCCAAGGTCAAATTTTCTTTGGATGTTGACCAATCTTTCTCTCCGGAATATACGTTCTAGTA
>Ga0179593_1373289_pt1 | contig 12239 bp, 12 predicted proteins | sample CZODoug2_1_08_16_FD_185931 | JGI IMG/M metagenome (GOLD analysis project Ga0179593, IMG submission 185931) | Vadose zone soil fungal communities from Angelo Coast Range Reserve, California, USA - CZODoug2_1_08_16fungal (PacBio error correction) | ecosystem: Environmental > Terrestrial > Soil >... | reverse complement strand
AGCCAGCATCATTTGCACGAGGAATCTTTACCCTTGAGAAGCTTTCAGCAGAGACCCCCAAGCGGTGGTTCAACAACCAACGCTTTTTTTGGCTTTTTTCCGTTATGCGTCATTCACACAACTGCGGCCCCTGTCGATCTCAGCCTGGCCCGCCTTTTTTCTAAATCTCTTTGGGCCCTGACCGCGTGCCGCTCCAGGCGCGTTCTTGACCTCCTTTTTTTTTTTTTCTTTTTCTGCCCCACTCATTTTTTAAATCGTATGCCAAATCGTGGCCATTCGCTGCTCTCTGAATCTTCTCCTTACCAACTGCGGCCTGCGATGTCCCCCCGCCGAGTGCCGAATTGGCCTCAAATTGATCCTCCATAGCTCATAATGTAGGGGATTCGACTTGAAATTCTACGACGCATGTTACGTGATCGCATTTTCATCTCAGGACTACCCTTCTCTACTGCCGGGCCGCTTGGGCCGTATGAGCGTTACTAAACCGTAACCTCTTAATTGAAGCAGCACTGGCTCCATCTCTCTCGCAAAGCGCGATGAAGTCCGTATCCTGAATAGGTGGCCTATCCCTGATGCGTGCCCCTGATCACCTTGGCCGATTAGCCGACTGCGATAACCTGACAGCCTTGAGCCCGGTTCGTTGTCGGGGTCTGGATGGTGATTGAGACTTAGGGGCCTCGTCTCCAGACGCCCTCAGACAAAGGGCTTGGAGGTGAGGCCCTGAAGCCTTCCCTTCAGCCCAGGACTCGGTAAGTCTTTGTCGTCGTGTTTTTTCGTCCGGTAGGCTGCTGACACAGGAACATGGGCGCAGACGACTAGACGCTACTGATTTTTTTTTCGTCTCCAGGTTAAGTATTGCCACCGCGCGCACTCAAAGCGGAGATCTCGAAGTGAGGACATTGAACCACAGGTTCCCTTTGTTCTTTATCCCAATTATCCGAGAGGCCGCCGCGACAACGGGGGTACCATGCACCACCCGCCGAGAAGATCAAGAGCCTTCAGCTAGTTTTTTTAGTGTATATAGCTAAGAGTGTAGTCGTGCGCCTAGAACTTACACCCGGAAGAGTCCCGATTCCGTTTTGGTCGCAGAAACTTTCTTTTCACGTCGACTTGATCGAGTGCTGAGAGCACGCACCCCAACGGGCCAGTCGAAGTCACGATAGGCTTATAGGAGAGTCTTTTTGGGTTTTCTTTTCTTTGGAGCTCTTTATGCCATTTCAAACCGCGTCATACTTCTGCCTCCTCCGCTTGTCGCGCCATTTGTCAGTGTTGATCCCTAGCTTTCTTAAAACGCGCCAATCCCTCGCCTCACGCCAACCTGCCTTTTCTGTCTTCTGCGTCAAGGGGAACGCGTTTGGGTCTCGGTCGTCCTTGGATAGGGTGCGACGATTTTGTGTGAACGTTCCGGGTGACGCGCCGTACTGCTTACCCTCCCCTGTTGGGGTATGGCCCGGTCGATTGAGACCGTGAGCGGTTAATCTTTGGTCAGGGAAGGCTCATCAGTCTCCTGTCTTCGCGTTAATGTTGTAGCTTTCCTTTTCTTTTTTTTTTTCGTCACCTGGGTTTCCTTCTGTCCTTTTCTGGTGTTGAAGGCGAGTTTGTAGTTTCGGCCTCCTGCGCTGACCAAATACATGAACTCGTCTTTGTCGTGGTACTTTCATTGCTCCGTTTTCTGAGTTGCATTTTTTTCTCGGCGTCGGCGCGAGTTTGATTTCTGCTCACCCGCGCCCGGCGCCGTAGGTATTCCCACCTACTCGTGCTAGCCTTCCCTCCCTGAGTGGTCCGGTCTTGTACCACCAACAACTTCCAAGCGACCGGCCCGTCGTTTTTCCTTGCCCGTTCATCTCGAGTATTTTGTTCCAACTTTGTTCGCCCCTATGTCCGATCGGTCATGTCTTGAGTGCAGTCGTCGTGCGTCCCTCGCCGACCGATCCAGATAACGTCGAGGACCCCCTTCGTGCTCCTTCCCTCAAGGGCGCTCAGACGGTAACCAAGCTTCGTCTTTAACAGCAAGTTTGCCGTTTCGTCTCCCCTCTCCGCAAGTCGCTTAAAGCTCATCGGACTCCACACTCGTACTTCTCTTGCGGGCGCATCAACCCATACTTCACTAATGGAAGACGCATTCGGTTCCTTCTTTCCCCCCCCCCTTCTGCGAAACACAATAAAGCTACAACGTTCTACTCCTCAAAAATTCCCCCGGACCAACCGTGCTCGCCCCGAGATCAACCCGTTCACGCGAGCGTCTTTTAATGATAATGAGAGTCCCACCGTCTCCCATCTAAGATTGCCCCAAGCTCTCTGTTCTTAATCATGCCGCCACACACGGCGGTTTCCGTTGACTCAGTGAAAGTCGCATTGTTTCAGTTGATATTAGTGGATACCGTTGCTTTACTTTCCCCCCTGCTGCCCCGGCGGATTGGATTAACCTATCAAGCTGTGTGATGCCTGAACACTTTCTCAAATACGTCGCCTCCCGTTCATCTAGTTCGCCCGACGTTCTTCAGAATTTGCGTTTATTAATACAACACTCGTCAACTCTTCAAAGTCCCCGGTTCCCTCGCCGGACACGCGGCGGTCCCAGAGGAATCCTCCACTCCCTTTCAGGCAGCCCGGTCAATTTTGACGACGAGACCTTCTTCATAAGGTAAGGCTGTCACCTTCGTTCATGCCGTTCGGTCGCCAGCGACCTTTAAAACGTCCTCAGCCGTCCGACGAGGAACGCCAGCGCAAGGTGCCAAGGAGAAGAGTCTCCCCACGGTTTCCTTTTTTCAGCCCCTCATATATACTTTAGGGGGATTTGCCTTCCGCGTCCCCGAGAGTAGTCAGCAGAATGAGCTGAAGTTTTTTTTTCCGTCCCCTCTATCGAGGCACTATTTCGAGACGCGGTTGCGTGATGCGGAGGGGACTTTTATAGATTCCAAGTCCTACGAGTTCCATCAGAAGAGGCGAGTCAGACCCGTGTTTTTGTGTGGCCCTTCTCTTTTCCGTGTTTTTTTTTTTTTTCTTTGTGGTTTGTTTTGGCGCGACCCCGGATTTGCGTGAAAGAGCGCCAGTATATTTTCGCGAGTCGACCCCCCTTTTTGCAGGCCTCTCAGTGCGCGGGTCCTCTGCTCTTAGAGCTAGACGTAGTGGCCTGGGTGCTAACCTTGCTATTTCCTTTTGATCCCGACAGGGATGGTGATAGTGGTCTTATGTCTTTAAGTGGGCGTTCTTTCTGATACTAGAAACGCTGGATATAGGAATTTGCTCTGAGAGTTTCCGACCTCTCCCCCCCCGAATGATACCTTACGAACTCAAGTTTTCTTCAGCGGGGTCATGTCTACGTTCTTTTTTTTCTTGAATCAGTTTAATCGCGCCGAAACGCGCCGGCTAGAGATGAGGCGTCTTATCTTCTTAGCGTCGTCCCTTCTTTCGGTGGCTTTAGACCTTATTCGTACCTAACAGGTCCAAAAGTAGGCTTCTTCTTTTGGCCTAGCTTTCTGTTTCTTGGCGGTTTTTTAAGTCGGGCGACCCTCCTCCGAAAAATTAGTTAGTTTTGGGCCTGTCAGAATTTCTTGTTTTTCTGTTTGTACGAAACTCCCGAAAGAACCCCTGATATCTGTTATTGTTGACCTCTTATAAAATAGGCTACAAGAGCAATGCTCTGTTCTACTGCTCCTTTGTCTAGACAGATTGTAGAGTATTAATAACAGTGAAAGTAGTAGCTCTCTCACTTAAGTGATCTATTTTCGAAAAATTAACGAAGAATAAAGGTCAGATACTTGGTATGTATTATACGGCATGCAGTTTCCCTTCGACGCGGAACTCGAGACCATCGACCTTTTTTTCGTCCCACTCCCCCCGCCGTAAGCCGATCCACCCTTTTAACCAAGTTCTGGCTATCGGAGAGATCAAGCTCTTCTGTCGCATACCTTCTAACTTCACATTTATGGAACCGCCGCGTGTCCTTACCCGCAAAAGATGTGGTTCGCAAGTCGTATCCCCTCCCCTCAGCAGACCGTCAGTTTTCCCCTTCCCGTTCCCCCCTTCCCCTCTTTTCAATTTCATTCTCTCGGTCAGGCACGGGCGCGTCCATTCCTGACACCGCCATCACGGCCCTTCCTTTCCTTCATCTCCCTTCCTTTTCCGCTTGTGACATACGCACGGACAATTTCGTTGCACAACAGACAGCAGTTCAGGCCAGTTGCCTCTCACCGTCATTTATATGCAATAGTACGCACACTTCCGCCTTAGACAGTCGCCGTTCAGCTTCTTTGCATCGTTTGCCCTCTTCTCCCCTGAAGCACGGTCCGACGGGCCTATCCATCAGCTTTGCCGTTTGCCTCCAACCTCGGTCCTCTTTCTCTGAGTTCTTACTGGGAGAGTTGGAAAAACGTGTGTAGGTAACGCTTACCCCCCCTTTTTTTATACGCGCCGTCCCCCGCGACACGCCCTTCCACCTATGAAAAAATTCGAACACGTCCCTTTTCTGGTGCTCTCCTCCTCTGCTGTTCGGGGTGCGATGCTTAGTTGGCCATACTTATCGGAAATTCCGAAACCTTTAGACACCAATTCAGGCATGAAGAACAGTCTCTTTCTCTGGCCCTTTCTCCTGTTCAGTTGAAAAGAATATCGCGGGTAATAAAAAAAACAAGAGCTTTGTTGGTTCCCCCCCCTCCCTTGTTTCAATCACGACATACGTCCCTTAGATTCTGAAGCTCCCCCTCTCTGTCTGCTTCTTTTGCGCCAGTATCGAACCTGGAGACACCAAAATCGTCCTACCCTTTGTCAACCCCATCGTGTTTTTCCGCACTGCCCTCATCTCGAGGAACTAGACCGGACTTTTTTTTTTTTCCTTCCCAAATAAGGGAGCATGACATCTTAGTCGGGCCTTCCTTTCGTCAGGTTGGACCATTGAGACTAGAGATGTGCCCCGACAACTTCCCCTTAGATTTCTTGCTCAGAATCCCCCAAAGAGGAACCTTTTTTTTTTCCAAGATAAAACCCCAAGCAGGAAAGGAGACATTTTTTCGTCCACCTCCTCACTCTGGCCGAAACCAGTACATAAAGGGATACTTGGAAAGCCACACTGCGTCCGACCCCCTAGCGTGAGGAGGGTGCCGATGGGCAGTATTTATCTCATGCGAAATATCCCCCCCCTTGCCTTTGCAAGAGTGTCTGGAGGACGCCTGCAAGTATAAACGGACTTTTTTTTCCCCCAACCTCCCTGGCTTAGCCTGCGAGGGCTTCAAGATGGCCCGTCAAGACTCCCCGATTTTTGCTTGACGAAGTCCTTTCTTTAGAGATTGCCCGAAAGAATGTGAACCGGGCTTTGCTTTTTCCACCACATGGCGATTCTATCTTTCTGTCCAACACCATCAATTCCATTTTAACTCGGTGCCATGGCCACTAGCTAGGAACAATTGATAAAATTCGGCCCGAATATCTTTCTCTAACTTCCTCCTTGCGGAAATAGAGCGCCTATCTGCGACTTAATATCGGACCCTGGAGGGAACGATAAAGAGTAGGCATGACCTACTTCTTCTCCACATGAGCCCACACGTTCCCTTGAAGCGTCTTACAGTCTCCCCTCCTTCCCCAGGGAAAGTCCTATTCACATACGGCTTTCTCTACCCACCCCGACCACATAGTTACTGGCTGGAGTGTATCCCCGATGCGCGCCGGCACAGACGTGGCATTTCCCGCTTTTTTTTTTTTTTCCTCTCTCCCTTCTCTTTCCCCCCCATGACGAAGGAAGTGGCACCCCTAACGACGCGCAGAGAAGTCTCCTATCTTTTTCTCCCTTCTGTTGTGATATCTCTCCCTGAGCTCTCGAGTACTTCACTCCTCGCATCTGCCTTGATGGTCGGCCCCTACTCCATCTCGAGATGAAACTTACTGTGGGTTTCATCGTGGTAGTCGAAAGAAAAACAGATTTATAATGTTTTACGGCGGTTTTTTTTTCCCCTTAGGGAAGATCTTAAAGTCTGGATGGGTACTTATCCGTCCTCCTCTCGATGACGGTGAGTAAGTAGACCTTGCGTCAGGCCTTTCTAGGGTGTTCTTTTGATTGCACAGAACGTAGAAATGAGGAGATTCTAGATAGGATAGTTTTTTTCTGGTTACCCTCGCTTTCCCTTTTCTATAGGAGATGGCTCCCAATATTAAAAGAGGAAGTGCTACCTCAAGGTTGCCTCTTTAAACCCTATAGATAAGGTGTATTTTGACGCTAGTTAAGCTCATTGTCCACCTTGCCCCATTTTTGTGGGAGGAATACAGATCTTTTTCTTCCAACCTGCATCTTCGGGTTTAATCCATTCCTAGTGACTTCGAACATTGAACTCAGAGAAAGTTTTCGTAGAAACAAACGAGGATTTGTCTCTCTCCCTCTTCGTGTTGAATTCTTATATAACCAGGACTGGAAAATAATGGGATACTTTCGTACCTTTTCCTCAGCGAAACGAGCCACCCGCGCGTCTCTCCCCCCCAAATTTTCCATCCGACAGTGGCGAGTGACCTCCAACGTACCGGCATTGCTCAAAGGAGACGGTTTATATATATTTTCATTTGTCTTTATTCCCCGGGAGAGAGGAAATTTAGTAGAAAAGGCATTTGTTGTTCAGCCTCCAATTTCCCGACCTCGGTTCAGAGCTAGCAAGACCGCGAATGGTCGTGCTTTCCCCCCCCCCCCTTAGATTCTCTTCTGGATTAAGACCGCTCTTAAGACTCCATTAGTTGATAAGATCGTGGTTATGGGAGTACTTTCGCTATGGTAAGAGCCCCCTCTGCAGGAGGTTGGAGCCCTATGGGGCGTATCCCCCCCCCCCCATTTTCCTGACTCAGAGGTTGTATTTTCTCCATCCAAGATGTTAGATATTCATGCCTCCAAAAGGCAGTATCACCCTGTATATGAAGTACTTACAATGTCGCCCAGTATGAGTATGCTTGCACCTCCCCCCTCTTCTTTGAAAAAACCCAACCCCTCCACGGTGAGACACTCGATATTTCCTTCCCAACTTTCCCTCCCCCTCGTCCCCTTCTTGGCCAAGCTTCCGTCTCCGCTTCTTCATTGGGACGGGAATGGCGAATGCAGAGCGGGAATGCCCTCGGACCCAACCAGTAGACAATCCTTTCCCGAAGAGGCGGATCCAACGGCAAAGAAGCTGGCGCCTTGGACGGCTCCTTGTTTCCTTCTTTTGGAGAGGGTTTCCCCTCCTCGCCTAAAAAACCGCGGATAAGAATCGAAAAGACACCCACGTTTAAAAAATCCTCTTCATTTCCCAGTAAAGTGTTTCCTCTAAGCTAACGGTTTTCGTGCGATTCGAACTCTGGGCTCTGTGTCCCCCTCCCTCCTGGCCTCACCTTTCCTTGCTCCCCTTGGAGTGAATGGCTGAAAGATGCCCCCCTGCCGGACGGTCTCCATGAGGTTTTTCCCTCTCTCTTTCCTACGAACTCCCTCGCGGGTTCTTTTCCCATTTTTTTTTCAAACTTTGTTTTCCCCCGCGAAACCTTTTCTGTGTCCCGCCTTTTTGTCCCTTTTCCTTCTTTTTAAAATCTCACCCCTCTAGATGTCCTTAGTGTGCGGGGCCGTGTGTGTTCATGACTCGTTCCTCTCGCCGTTCCCCCTCCCCGGTTACGCCCCCTCCATAATTCCCCTTGAAAAATTAAAAGGACATCCCGTTCTTTTTTGGGTTTTCCTGACGGGTTATCGGGTGGGCCTGGTAATCATCACTTACTTCAAACCCCCATTTGTAGGTCCACAACCCACCCCCCCCCCCCCAAAAACCCTTTCCGCGGCGGTGGCGTTCCTTCCTTCTTTTTTTATTTATAAATATCAGGTGCTCTTCCAGAAAGTTTTCTAGGAGAAGAGAGGACATACCCTTGAGCCGAACCAACTGTTTCCTCTGCCCGTTTCTACCCCCCCCTTGAATAGAGCTTTTCTCCACATTCTGATACGAGGCCACTTCACATCCTAGATGAGCCCCCGTTCCAAGATTGAGTTTCTGACGTCATCATTAGTTACCTTTGGTACGAGCGATGGATCCCTTACGTTCTCCGCCCCCCCTATTTTTTTCCGCCCAGCCTCCTTCCTGTCAGCTAAAACCGCAGGCCGCGAGCATGTCCCCCTCCTTTTCTCCCCGATGTTTCTCCTCAACCTTTTCTTTTGTTATCTTTTCTTTTTCTGAATTTTTCTCCCCCCACGCAGCGAACAGGACCCCCCCCCCAAACCCTTCCAGACCCCTCCTCCACGTTCCTCCCGGTACTTCGCCCTCTCCGGAGGAACCGGGCGAAACCCCTCCTATCCTCTATTAGAACCTCAGCCTACCACTCCCTTCTTGCCCTCCCACCTTTCCATAGCCGGGTCTAACGACATTGACCGTTGTTTCCAAGCTCCCCCTCTTTCCCCTTCCGAGGCAGCTTCGTCCGAGCCCCGAGAAGACCGATCGAGACGCCGTCTTTTTGATGCGCCTCTCCACTTAGTAATCTCCCGAATCCACGACTGCTATAGAACACCAAAAGAGTTCGAAGTATCTTTTGTAGTCCTTTTGAAGGAGTATCGCGCCCCACTCCCGCGAAGGGCCTTGGAGGAGAATCTTTTTTTTCGATAAGATTCCCCCCTCCCCTCCCACTTAGCCGAGAATCCTTCATCCCCATATCTGATAATTAGTGGATAAAGTTGGGAAACGACACTCTACTTTCTTCCCCCAGTCCCTTTCCTCTCCCTCTTCCTATCTTCTTTTTTAACCCGAGGAAGCAGTTCATTAGCCGGTGCCAAGATGTGTTTCTCGACTCCCCTAACCTTCATTCCAGTGGTTGTCGCTTTCAGAATCCTCAGAATTTCTCTTTTTTTTCACCCTTCTTCCTCCCTTTCCTTTTCCTCCTCGATCCCCTCATACGACCCCCCCTCTTCTGCAGATTACTCATCTGGACGGCTGGATATTTCTTAATCCAAAACCCCACCCTGCCTTCCTTAAACCCCGGATCAACCCCCCCCTCCCCTCCATAAGGTTCACTAAGGCAACGGAAGCTACCCTCATGACTCGCCTCTCCCCCCATTCCCCGCCGTTGTTCCTCCCCAAAACTATAAAAACGCAGAGGCAAAATCCAACCCCATTCTTGTTCCTACCTCTTTGTTCTCACGGACAAAGTACTTGCAACGTGGATTTGTCTCACCTAACTCTTCCCCCGCCTCTTTTTAAGGGCTTTTCCCTCCCGAGGCAATACAGAAGACGCTTGTCCAATTACAAACCTTAAAACTATTCCTTATGTCGTCCGTGACTTTTTTTCCACCTATGGAAGGTTCGAATGCTCTTCCGCGGGAGGGTATGTCGACTCCTTCCTTCTCAAAGAGACACCTTCTCCCACTTAGCGAGCAGGTCCCCCCAGATGACGCTGTTTTGCCTCTGTTTTTTTTCTTAAGACACTTCCCAGTCCCGAGTCCGAACGTTCTTTTGAGACTTAGCCTACCTCATCGATTGTATCTTTTGTCGCGTCAGTAAGGAACCAGGATGTGAGTCCTTTTACCCTACCGATATGTTCAGTTGAAGACCCAACTCTCCCCCGTCGCCGCTAGAATAAGTTCCAATAGTATATAGAAGAGGAGCCTGTTCACCCTTCCCCGAGTGGATTCCCGTGAACTTCCATCCCCCCCGTGTCTTTGAGTCCTTTTCTCCCCAGAGAGAGGTGACTATGATTAACACGGGATTTTTGTGTTTTTGAGCTCAGACCCGCAAGTGAATCCGACCCCCCAGAACCTGGTCCTCTGGTGCATTGTTAGTCTTCGGCAGACATGAGCGTTGTAGACCCCATTTTTCTTTATTTTCTTCTTTTAGCCCTTTGTCATCTCTGTCTTTTTCCCTCGGTCTTTCTTTTGTCGAACAGTAACGACCCCCGTGCCCTACTTCTCCCATTCGGTGCATTATTATGGATGGCCCAACTTTTTGGAGTAAGAGTGGTTGTTCTTTCTCCCCCAGTTATCTTCCGCGAATTGTCAACGCCCGATTATAGATCATTGCCTTTTCTCCGGCTTAGGACCGATCTCCTTGAAAGGCCAGGCTCCCCCTTGATCGTCCTGTTTATTTTCAGTTTAATGAGGTTCGCATTTTGCATCTTTTTTTTCTGCTCTTGGACGCCTCACCTGCGATCAGGACAGCGCTGGTGACCTTCTCCTCGTGTACATTTCTGCACACCCCCTGTACTCTCTCTTCCCTTCAAGTTTTTGCCTCACTACTGCCTTTCGCTTGGATTTTTGGTGACCGACACCCATCTTCCTCATTCTTTATTCGGGATTTAGACTTCGATGCAGATTTAGTTAGTCCCTTCCTTGACCGACTCATTCGCGCCGGGCGCCTTTTTTGTTCAATCTACTCCCCCTCCATTTGCTAACTAGAGAACCTTCTCAGCCTGCGCCCTCCCCGGTGATACCCCCCCCTCAAATATTAGTCGTCCTGGTTGGGTAACAATGGTCAGTGAGGCCCTGACCCCCTTTCCCCCTCCTTCCCCTCCCCACAGGGGGGTTTTTTGCCCCCCGCCCTTGAGCCGTAAGTTCCTCTTCTGGTACGTCCCCCTGCGACTAACCCTTCTCGCAGAAAGCCACGCCCTCGGTCCCTTCTAGAATCTACCTTTACCTCGGTATCAGTGTAACAGGGCCATTTTCCCCCCTTACACCTCTCGAATGCCATTTCTTGGCTTCCCTCTTCTCAACCTCCACATTCCGCCCAGTCCCCCTAATCCCTTTACCGTTTCCCAGAAAAACCTTGTCCCCGCCCTGATTTTGGTCCCCTACACGTAACAACCCGTTTCCCCCCCACCCTCCTGTTTTCTCCGTGAGTTCGTCGTTGTTATCCCCTGCCTCTCGCTACCCCCCCCACCCATCTTCCCAAGGAGCCGCAAAGCTGCTTTGTTCCCCTTTTTTTTTAAACCGGTTGTCCTTTTTTAGGACTAGCCCAAGAAATGCTGAATACTCTCCCTTATCGGTCCACCCCTAGTCACTCTCCCCTTTTTTTCGCTGTTCCTCAGAAGAATAGATCTAATTCCTTGTCCCCTGTTCCTCACGTCCCCCAGTGTCTTCCCCCTCCCCCCACAAACAGCTCTTTTTTCATCTTCGCCAGGCGATCAATGTTTCATTTTTTCGCTTCCATCCCATTATTCTCAAGCCACCTATACTAATGCCGTAATCATCTTTCGCCGATAGCTTTTCCTCTCCCCTTGGAACAACGTTCTGGATCCACCCCCTAGCTTATCACTTTCTTTCTTCTCTTTCAGTCCAGATTTTTCCCTGTCGTCGTCTCCCTTTTTTGGTAGAGAGAGTCAGGAAATGGCCCTTACGGTACCCCTCCCCCTTTCATCCCCCTCCTTCTTCGTCCCATTGGTTCCACGATCCCCGCCCTGGGGTAAAGTAAGATTAAAATCACTTTTCCCCCCGCTCTTGTTCTATTCCGGATTGCTGTCAGCATTCCCTCCCCCATCCTCATCCTTCCTTAATTTTCTCTTTTTTTTTCTGTTGAATTTTACCTTGCCCAAACTTCTTCCCTCCCGAATCTCCTCACCAGCTAGGACAACGAAAAAACCGTTTTTCCTGGCGATACTCGCTTGAGAGCGTCTTGGGAATCTGGGCAAAGTGCGAACCGTTAGAAGAAAAGGGATCTTCCACTATTACCTATAACGGACGATCTTCGCGGTTCGTTTTTTTTTTTTTTTTTTCTGCTTGAGGCATGGCCATGGGAGTGGTGCTGCTTTTCTTCTTAAAGCTTTTTATGCGTTTTCCTCCCCTTCAGCTTTCCTCCTTCTTCCTTATTAATCACTTGTCTCGCAGCATTATCCCTTTCCGATTGCGTCAGGACGTATGGTTTCTTCGTCCCTTCCATCAATGGGTCCCTTCCCATTGATGGTCGGAAATCGTCACTTACACATTTCTTGCCCCCCTGCCTTGTATGGTACAATCCGCCTGTTTTTTTTTTTTTTTTTTTGAACCTTAGCCCCCTAGCCTCCCAAGCAGCTATTTGCACAGATGTTGATACTTTTGCAATTTTTGCCAGACGCCCCATTGCGACGAAACAACCGCTCTTGGCGACAGGGCTTTCCAGCCGCGGTCCCCCACCGAGATTTTAGAACACAAATTTTTTTATTTTGAGACGCCTTCCGTGGCAGGAAGGGAAGGAGATCTGCCGGGCCCCGCCTCTTATGAGTGTTCGTCACCTCCGCGTGTTGTCCTTTCGATGAAAGCTTCTCCCCTCAAGATTCCCCTCCTTGCCCTCTTT
>Ga0179593_1291544_pt1 | contig 12239 bp, 14 predicted proteins | sample CZODoug2_1_08_16_FD_185931 | JGI IMG/M metagenome (GOLD analysis project Ga0179593, IMG submission 185931) | Vadose zone soil fungal communities from Angelo Coast Range Reserve, California, USA - CZODoug2_1_08_16fungal (PacBio error correction) | ecosystem: Environmental > Terrestrial > Soil >... | reverse complement strand
CCTCTTTTTGATATGAACAGAGTTCCCCTTACCCTTTGTAGCGCGCCTGACTTAATTCTCTTCCGCCGGCCGGATCACCTTGATCCTCGCTAAACGACTGCCTTACCGGTTTCCTTGGTGTTTTGTAGTGTCATCCCTGCCTCTGCTCAGGGTCTGCCCTTCACCGTTCTGCAATAGCCTTTCATGCGCCGGCGGTTTTTGGGAGCGCCATTGTCGCAGAAGTTGTGACTCCGCGCTTTTGAACTAGGTTCTCTTCCTCGAACGGTTATGTCTTTTCTTGTAACATGTTGTATTCGTTTTCCCGCATCCCCTCCTTGCGCTCTTTTCGAGTCTCGAGTTTTTTCTTCTCGGCGGAGGACGCATTGTTTTTACTCCTGTAGACATACCTCCTTCCTCGAGCCATCGAGATCTCTGATTTTCCCCTTTAGGGATTTTTCCCCCTCTTGTACCATTTCTCTTCGTCTTTTTCACGATAGGAGCTCCTCTTGGTGTCGTCTTTCCTATTCCCTGTATAGGGTGGGTTTTTTTTTTTTTTGTTGGGTTTTCTTTCTTTTTTTAGTAAAATTTCACCGACCCCCCGCCTTTCGACCTCCTCTTCCTGCTCCGGTTATCCTTTTTTTTCCGAGTCTTTTAATTTCTTCTTCGTCTCCTTTCCCCACTAAGTGCTTGGCCTGGTACGACGAGCCCATATGGGCCCATTTCCTGGCCGATGCCGCGTTAATTCGACCGACCTCCCTGCCCTACGTTCCCCCTAAGGATTTTTTTTCTGTCCTCTACCGCTCGGAGTGGACCGCCGGAAGATCGCCGGCTGTGTAAAAGACATCCTTCCTACTATTGTCGTCCCCTATAACAAGGAGTGGTTGGCTGTCGGGCGGATACTATCAATTGTCGCACCATTTTTTATTCCTATTTGAGATATCCCGTCCTGAGCGAGCCTGCGGTATGAGGCCACAGATACCCCCCCCGTAAATCTCTGTTTTTCCTTGTGGTTTTTCAATTCCTTTCCCTGCCGGTTTTGATCGCTCGAGGCGCTTCCCTCAGCCTTTCCAGTACAGCTCCCTCTAGATCATGTATTAACCCACCGGGTCAAACGGTTGAAGTTTTTACGGTGGACGTGGCCCCCGATCCCACGCCAAATTTTTTCTTTCTTTTTTTCCAGCCCCTACTCTTTCTCGCCGAGGATTACGACCCCCTGCCGCCACCCAACGGTTTCTGCCTTTAAAAGATCCTTTAAATCTCTATCTGGTAACCCCCCTCGTGACCGGTGCTGGATCGAGACTCACGTTCTGCTGCCGTGAAGTATTTCGACCCTCTTGAAATTCGCATCCCCTCTCCGGAGTAAAATCATCTTCCTTGAATTGCATTGCTTCCTAGTATGATCTTGTATAAATCCGTCTAACTGTCCTCTTGCCTGCTAGGTCTATCCCGATGCGGCCTTCGGTTAATCCCAGTGAAATCCCCCTTACGGTTTTCCTTCGCCTCATATTGTCCCCAGTTGGTTTTTGTAAATTTTCTCGTTCGTTCCGGGCCGCCCCCCCAACTCTTTCATCTTCCCCCGCATTATTTTTTCCATGTTTTTTTTTTTTTTCGCGGCTAGTAGGCCACAGGTGCTTAGACCACTTTCTCGATCCTCTGCACGAGGCTCGAAGCATTGCCAGCCTCCGTATACCCCCCGTATTCATCCGCTGGGTGTTCGTCCTTTCTCTGTGATTCTTCGTTAGACGATCGTTTTGTTAGATTTGATTCCATAGGGCTCCCGCTCTCCCCCCAAGTTCCACCTTCTTCCCCAGCGCAATTAGACTTGAATCCTCTACCCCCTTGCCCCCCCTATCGGGCGCTCGTTTCCGGTGGACCGATCCTCCTCGTTCAGTACCTGCCCTTCGGCGGACCGGCTTTCTTGACTTATTATGGAGGCCGGTAGTGTTCTTTTGCCCCCCTAGACCCTACCAGGCACCAGAGGCCACCCCAAGAAGGATGCGATGGGTAATTATCACAGCGAGACGTAATCTTGCATCGAAGTAGTCTGGGGGCTGCCCTTTCCCCAGGTAATCTCACCGGAGATCCCCAAAGAGACCACGTTCGGCTTCTGATTTTTATTTCAGGTGCGGGAAAGGTGCATATTTAGAACCAATGTATGCCGAACTGCAAAATGGAAGCTTTTCTTTAAGTGGGTTTTATACGTCAGTTGAGGCCTTCCGTTCTGTTTCTCATGATTCCCCTTTCCCCCTTTTGATCTTTCTGTTTTTTTTTGATCTACCCCCCCCCAAGCCATCCTCCTTCATTGAGAATCGTGCAAGCAGTCCGTAACTTGCCATGCTTTCTCCTCATTCAGGCCATAAAGGGCCCTCCCTTTTTGTTGTAATTTAGTGGTTTACAATCGTGGAAACGCTTTACGGACAGGAGGGTTATGTGAGGATGTTTCCAATTGGGGCAGTACCAACCTCGTATCAATGGAAGTGTGTGCGAGAACGGGGTTGTTCCCCTCTTTTTGCTTAGGGTCTTGTCAACACTCCTCTCATTTTCAGCGATTAGTCTCCCTTCCGCCGTGCGAGATCATGTTTGCCGCTCGGATTTTTCCTGCGGCGCTTGCCGCTGGCCGCCCGCAGAGCATCTCTTCCCCTCTTTGATTTTTTCCATTGGTAGCTGGCTGCATGAGGGGGCCGTGTTGGGCAAGTGAGAATTTCTTCTCCGCCCCCTATCAGCAAGCTCATTTCCTTTTTTCACACCACACGATTTGGGGCGTGACAGCTCAGGTCTTCTGTACGGAGGAATCATGAGAGTGGGCACTCTGTCGATGTGTCTTTGTCGAGTCCCTTCTGAGCGAATGACCTGTCCACCGAATATCGCTCTTTACATGCGCTTCGAGTTTCTCCGCCTGCAAGACTCCGTATCGTTACACACGTTCTATTGCCCCCCTGTCTTCAGAGATGCTCATTGAGAAAGAATTCTCTTCATGAACTGTTGAATTCCCCCGAGTTCCCTAGTTTCGAACGATGGACTTCTAGGTTTTCCGATTTCTTTAGCCCCCCTCTTCATGGCGGCATTTTGGGTCAACCCCGGATTCGATGAGGCCGTTTTGTGGAACTTTGGCTTCCGCCCCCCCATTCTGCGTCACTTGAAAGTCTCGCTTCCGGACTCTTTGGTTTTCCCCTCCTGTAGCTATAATGGCCCCCTTTCTCATCATCCCTTCCGAGACTATTCTCGTCCTTCCAACGTGGTGTCGTCAGGTCTCGGTTCTTCGGACTTATTTTCGTTTAGACGTCCCCCTTTTTCCCCGCGGCCGCCTTTCAGTCCGCCGGGGCTGCCCGTTTCTTCTGACATACTTCTTAGTTGGAGCTCTCTGAAATTTTTTGGCTGGGTGTCGATCCGCGCGGAACACCTCGCTTTTTTTTTTCCCTTTTTCTCCGGGATTCCGTCCACACATGCATGACTTTATGTTTTTCAGCCCGCGCAGCTCTTCGCTGCGCTTCTTCCCCCATAGTCGGGTTTTTCTTTTCCTTTTCTTGCCCTGGATAGTCCCCGCACCAGCGGCCTTCCGAGGGAACCTCAAGACCCCGGCCCTTGGTATGGCACTCGCTCGATGCCGGGTCCCGAAAAGTTTTTCGCTTCTGACTGTCGAACCCTATCCTTGCTGCCGTTTGGGTCGTGTCCTTTGCGTTCTTGGTCTTCTCCTCGGCACAGTTCTATCCCGTCGCATAGCGGTAGCCTTCGTTGCAATCCCCCTTGATATTCTATTTTTAAGCGTCGACGTTCTAGCCCTATTTCCTCCGGAAGCTGGCAAGCTATATACCTAGTTGTCCCCCTTTCTTTATCGCTTCCTTTGGTCATGTTACCCACCACCGATTGGTTTCTAAGGGTCGACGAGCACTTCCTTCTGCTCTACGAAATTTCCCCAGATGGTCCTGTTTCGGTGTTTTCGCTTCACATGCCCGTCGACCTTAATGGATTTTATTCTCTTGGGAATATGTTCCTGATTTCCCGTCTTCGTCATGAGTGCCTGCCTATCCGTCCCAGCAGCTCGAGCTCGTGATTTCAGCGGTTTTGGCCCTCCACGAAGACACCTGTTCTAGATCAAAGTTCTTGAAAGCGGCGAGAGGCTATCCTGACCTTAGGGTCTGCCCTTTTACTCTGTCGTGGTACACTTGTAACTGGTCTGTCCAAACCCCGCCCTGACGCCTTTTCAATAGCTATTGCTTCTCCGGGAGGCCATCCCATCGGCTAGACGGCCTCTCCCTGCTCAGACCAAGTTTGACGAGGCAGCCGGTGCCGCAGGGTAGAGTGAATCAAGAATCTCCCCAGGATTTCATCCGGTCCGGGTTCTGAGAAGTCGCGCTTGGCTATCTTTCTCCACCAAGATGGTCTTTAATTTCTCTTAGACGTCCTTTATCTTTTCCTTCCCCCGCCCGTTGTGGGAGAGTCCTAATTTCCCTTGACTTTCAACTGCCGCAACAGCTGGTACTCGCCGCCCTCTCCTCGCTCGAATTATCTTATCCTCCTTGAGCTTCCTGCTACTTCGCCGGTCCTTTCTTCCCCGGTCTCCCTTGTGGGTGCCTTGTTCTGACCCGGACTCAGCCTGTCGATCAGGCTTGGCCCTCGGAGAAGCAAATATCCTTCTTCCGGTCTTTCGGGTGTTTAGCCCATGCTCGTTTGTCCCCCTATAGTTGCTTCGCCTCGGTTGGCATAGACTCTATAGAATATTGCCATCCCCCTCCTTTGAGCTGTTTTAATTCTTGCGTCAGGCCATTCCCCTCGTTCTCTCTGCTTTTGATTCGGCTTTTTTTTTACTGCCCTTCTTCGTATTTGTTGTTCCGAGCTTGTCATACCCTAGTCCTTATTTTTCTATGTTCCTACGTCTGATGATTTCTGTAGCCGTAGGGCTTTACCATCTTGCCCTTTTCATTTTCGCTCAGATTAGTCTTTTGCTCCCGGCCCGCCCCCCGACGGTGTTAGAATGTTAGCCCTTGACCCTTAAGCTGGGCGACACCTGCGTCCTGTTCCTTGTTTCTCCCCGTCTGACGAGCTTGCTCTTCACCTTGGAAATCTGTTCGTAATTCTAGAGCTCTCACCGTTAATCTCGGGCCTTAACACGTCTCCCTGCATGGCGGCTGGCATATTTCCTCGTTAACCGCGCTGCCGTTTCTCTCTGACACCGCACCCCGACTGGGATCCGTATCTTTCGCCTCGCCCACTCTGTGTCAATTCCGGCCGATTCTGCGTGTTCAAACAGACCCCCTGCCCCCTTCTTGGAGCTAGTCAATGCAGCGTTGGATCAGTGCTTGCTGGGCGGCGCCTTTATCGCAAGACCGTGTTAAGAAATTTCTGACCCTGAGCCGGCGTGAGCGAGTTACGAGTTCTGATATGACCGGAACATCCCGATTCTTGTTCTCGTTTAATTCTCTCGTCTCGTTATTTGGTTAAAGATCTCTCGTTTCAATCAACGCTCCCTTTCACCCGGTGCTTTTGCCAAACTGGCACTTGAAACGTTCCGGCGGCCTTGTAGATTGCAACTTCTTATTAAGAAAACCCCTCACTCCCTTCTTCGCCAGATCAGCCCGCACGTGGGGTGGTTTGGGGGGGGTTTTGGTTGGTGTTTTTTCGGTTTTCCTTTTTTTTATGTGCGAGTTTTAGTTACTCTGTGTCCATTTATGATGGCTTCACCTTTTTTACCCTTTTCCTGGTCCCCCCCGAGAAATCCGATTCCCTGGACTCCGATCCCCGCCTTTTCAAGGAATTCCTTTCTAGGATTCCCCGGCCGTCATCTTTTTAACCTTGCTTTTACCAATTGTTATTTCAGCTGAGCGTTCGGACGCTCGGAAACTCTTCCTTCGCCCTAGAGCGAAACGCATTTTCCGACCTTGACCCGCTTCATCACATCAAATGAAACCTCGTCTGAGTCTTTTTTTCCTAGCTCTCCGATATGGTCATCGGACCGTGGTAAGCCTGTGTCCTGCGTTCCTCGCACTCAGGCCTCTCGCGAAGATGCACGAGTGGAGCAGCGGATTTTACGAATCTCAGTTTTTAAGTTCCTGACCCCCTTTTAGCCGCGCTCAGACGTCCAAAGGTTCTGCTCCTCAAAGGTCTCCGAACAGAGTTTCTACAATTCCCTCGATGGGTTTTCGTGAGAATGCTAGTTCTTATTTCGTCTCTCGTCTTGCGCATTATTTCGTCTCTTTCTCCGCACTTATATGTTGCCAGCCCCATGTGAAAATCCGACTCCTTTGGTCGGCATCTGTCTGCCGTTAGCAACGACTAGACTCCTCGTACTCGTGAAGTCGACGAAGACGGCCTCTGGAGAAGCGTCGTGTTCTTTCCGAATTTCCTTAGTGAAGGAACCCAAGAAGCCGTGCTCGTGAATTTTGGTGGTCCTATCACTTTTACTAACAGTTGTTCTGGATTCCTAGGGGTATGCCACCTAAATTTCCGCATCGACTCCACTTGCCCCCATCTCTTGACGCATGTTTCCTTCTCCCCCTATTTATGATTTCCGGCCGGTCCGTCTTTTCGCCGGGCCGGTCTATCTTCCCGTTACTTCGGCTGCCGCTTCTCCCTTTTTAATTCGCGGTCCTCTTTCAGAATATATCTCCCTCATCTCCGTTGTTGTTTTCGTCATGATTCCCAGAGGGACGATGAGCAGCTCCCTTGCCCTCTGCCATCTTCCGCTTAAATCAGGTCCGTCGGAAATTTGTGGCCCGTTTGCCCTTGTTCGCGGAATAGTGGTTTTCCACTAGCCCGGAACCCCCGTTCCGGGCCAGGTAGGGTGCAGGGTTATCGCGAGGAGAATGGGGGTTGTCAGCCGCGAGGATTCACGCTCCCCTGTACTACGATGGGCGTGTGCTGAAAACTTCATGCAATGTCTTTTTTGGTTCTTGTTGGCTCTGGCGCAATCCCCCCTACCCATCTGCCTCATCTCCCCGTGCTGAGTCGTAGCCTTTGACCCGGGTCGTTGCTTTTTTTGTCCTCCGCGCGTCCGCTGCCCCTCTTCACAATATGTCTTCTATTTTCCATAGCTATTTCGCTGTGCCGCAGACTTTTTTCTGCTTCCTTTCGCCTTGTCTCACCTGCGACCCTCCATATCTCCTAAGACCTCCAGCTCCAGTTTTAACCCACCCTCATTTTGATCTGGTGACCGACGGTCGGCTCTTTAGGGCGGCAGCATCATCTCTTGGAGCTCCCTTTCCTCCGCCTTCTTTTTAGAGCAGGAACCCCTGAGGGCGTATGGAGAAGATCCCACTGTTACTCGATTTTAGCTTTTTCCGATCCACGCTTCGAGTTTTTTTGCGTGCAGGCCTATGACGTTCCACAAGGTTCCCCTGGAGCAGTCCCGTATGATTTACCCGACCCTTTCTTTTACGTTTATGACACGTCCCGGCAGGTCGAGAATTCGTTTTGTTCTCTTAACCCTTCGCTTAAATTTTTTAGCTTTCGCTCTTCCTTTTCTCCCGGCCCCGGCCCCTATTTTTGTTCATTTTTCCGATGCTTCGTTCGTTTTTGAAACTCCCTTGCGCCCTGTTTCGCTGTCGGCTTTTCGAGCTCTCCCCGACGGGTGGTCGCGTGTTTTCCCGATCCTTCCTGCATCAGGCTGTGTTGTCCGCGACGCTAAGATGGGCCCAACCTAGTTAAGGCCCAATTGTATGCTTCTCGTTTTCGCTTATTTACCTGTTTGCCGGCCAGCCCCTTTTTCCTGACAGCAGTGCGGCTGGGCGACGTCTCTACCGTTTCTCGTGCCCCGTTTGGCGTCCCCTTCCCCGCCCGCTCTGCCGGCGATAGCTTGCAGGCCTTGTTTTTTCGTCCTACGGGTAGGCGCATCTTCATCACTGAGGGGTCCTCCTCCCGGTCTCAACAACCACAATTGAAACACCTTTAAGTTTTCTTTTTGACACCCCCCTAGACTACTAATTGCGATTCGTTCCTGTTCGCTCACCTCGTTTGGAGACTTTCGTCAGGTTTTCGCCTAACTAAGACGTTCATCCGGTTTAAAGCGTATCGGCCAAGCTTTATTCATTCCATTTTTTGGTTTCGGTACAGACGATTTTCTGCACTGCGTTCCAAAAGCCGGACACCAGCGTCATCATTCGCGCTTCCGGGTATTCCTCGTTGCGGGGTCCCGAGGCCCTTTTTCCCCATTTCGCTTTTTTCAAAGGTTACTTTCCATGTACTCTCCCGACTGCCTCTCGTTCCTTTCTTACACTCCGTATTCCTCATGAAGAGTGACGGCATTCCCGAACCCTATGTCTTCGTCTTTCCCTCCTTCCCTCTTTCCGGATTCCCATGTTTTCCTGTTTGTCAGAAAGACTTTCCTCATCTTCTTCATTACCACAGATCTTTTGACTCTTCCTACGAGAATTTCTCCTCTGTTTTTCTCGATCCGATCTTCGGTTTTTTCTTTTTCCCCAGGGAAATAAGGGTGCTCGCGTCCCCCTCATTGCGTTCCCCGCTGTCTCGATGCCTTCGTGTGGTACTATTTCTGAAATTTTCCCCCCCCATCTCACTCCTGAATTCCTTACATTCTCTCCCCCTGAAGCTCTTCCCTTTGGAGTTTGTCTCCCGTCAAAAGACAAACCTCACGGGCTTCCCTTTCCCACCGCCTTCGGATCGTGTCTTATAACTGACGTCTGTTGGTCTCCGGCTTCGTTCGTCTGTCCACTTTCTGTCTCCCTTGCGTCTCCCTACAGACGTTACGCCATTTCCCCTCTCTTTGCTTCCGGGAGGCCCGGGATCCCTGATTGACTTTCCTGCTTGCTTGCGCTCATGCCCCTTTCCATTTCTTTGCCGCATTTTCGTTCGCCTCTCTCAAGGAAGCACTTTTTGCGTCTATTCAGTCGAGCGCTTCATCAGGTTTCGCGTCTACCCAATCTGTCTTTCTCCCGGGTCCCGGCTCTCCTAGTAAATCTTTTAGTTTTCATCCTTTTTTTAGCGGCTGATTCCTCCCCCCTTTCCCCTTACAAGCCAGAAAAGCTTTGTTTTCTTTTTTTCTCCCCGTCCTACTCTCGGATCCGTTCCTCCATAATTTCTTTTTTTCCCCCTCTTGCGACGGCCTGCGGATTGTTCTCCTTTTTTGCGTTGTTCCTGGAGCAGCATTCGTCATCCTATTCATTTCCTATTCCTTTCCACTTAGTTGCCAACTTTTCTTTGACCTTCGTTCTTGTTTGGCTCTCCCTGCGTTTTCGACTGTTGTGACCGTATAAGCCGGTGTCGTCGGCGAAGCTCAAAGTCTTCTGCCTTTTTACCCTTTTTTTCGAAAAGTTGTATGAGTGATCCCTCACCCCTTTCGATCGACGCGCACTTTTTTTGATCGGTTTGTTGCCCTTTTTTTCTCCCCCCCTTTTTATCTACACGCCTCACTTTTAGGATTGTCGAGTTTCGTTTATATTCCCCATCCGATACCCTGTCTTTTCAGTCGCCCCGTCTGCTGGTTTTCTGTTTTTCCTTTAGGGGGCCTTCCATACTTGACCCCTTCCCCTTTGGTTTATGCTCCCGATAGCTTCGCGCCTGGGTTGAGTCGCCGCCCCAAGTTTGTTTTAGCCCTGACGCTGATCGACACGACATTTGGCGAATGTCTTCCCCTGTCTCATTTTTGCCGTGTCTAGATCTTGTTGCTACGTCTTGCACACTTTGTTCGTCCCGTCGCTTCTTCCCCCGGATGAAGTTTCGAGGCCTCCGGGCGCACATGTCTCGCATGATGCCTGGCCCTCTCTTGTTATCTGAGCTGGGAACCCCTCGACTCTTTTCAGGTCCTTACCCTCCCTTTTTTACTTTCAGTTCGAAGCCCCTAGCCGGCGGCCTAATTTTTACTTCGCATTTCCCTCTTCGTTTCGCGAGGTTCCCATTCCATTTCCTTCTCTTCTGGCCTCCACTCGCTCCACAGGACTTCTCAGGATGGAGTCGTCCTCAATACCCCCCGTCTAACATGAGATGTAGGAAGAGAGGTCGCGATGCGAATGGCTTTCAAAATCTTGCCTTTGGAAATATCTGATTTCTTTCCTTTTGTGGTCCCCTCCCTTTTACGTAACTATGTTTTGTTTCGACCCTACTGAGACTGATTTCCCCAATAGATTTTCCGTGCAGCGCGGGGGACATGTAAGCCCCCCAAAGGGCCCTTATTAAGTTCGATTTTTTCTTCGTCCCCCCCTTCAGTCGTGTTTTTCACCCGCCCCCCTTGCGGTCTAGCTAGTTTAAATTACCTGTTTCCTCAACCACGGTGCAGTACGATTTTTTTCTAATTTCTTCTTTTTCATTTCCCTTTTGTTTGAAGATTTTCACCACAGCTGATGACCTTTGGGTAGGATCTCCTGCGACCTCATGGGCATTGCGAGCCTTTCCCTAAGCAGTTGTGGGAGGGTTTCCACTTCCTTTCCTTCTGCAGATTGCACATTCTTCCCTCCGTCTTTCGGTACGAATCCCTCGCTCCCTTATTTTCCTCGTCCGATTTTTGGTCCCTCTCGCCTGATCTCCCCTTTCCGCCGCCTTTTCCCTGACCTCGGTGTTAGTCACGAAGAGACTGTATGTTCCCTTCTGACCGTGGTTGAATTTCTTTTTAGATGTCCACTTTTAAGAAATTTCTTTCCCTCCTCTCAGATTTCCCCCTCGTCGTTCAGAGGATATCGTTTATTGCATTGGTTTATTTTTTTCCCGACTTCTTCTGACGTGTCGGCGCTTCTACCCACGTCTTCCTGTACTCTATTCCCTCCCCCATTCTCAGCCCTTTTAATTCGTTTTCCCGCCCTTGCGCTCCCAGCGTGTGGTTTTTGAGAAGGTTCAGGGTTGCTTTTTGCCTTGGGACGATCGTTTTATTTGAGCTCTTTGTCTCCCTAGGATGCCGTTTCGCACAGAGATTCGGCCCCCGCTAACTTCTTTGAACCAACACTCCACCAGCTGCCTTGCCTCCTGGTGACTGCAATAGTGGATTAATTCCCCCCTCGTGGTTTCCCCTCATCGCTTCCCTAATATTACTCTAGCCTCGTTTAAGGCTGTCTTGTGCGGCTTTATTTGAGCCTGCTCGGTTATTCTCTTTTGACTGAAATTCGTACACCGCGGCCTGCCTCTTTTTTTTCAAAGCCTCGACTTCCCTTTGAGTAGTTTAGCGGTAATTCAACGCCCTTCATAACGCAATTCCCTCAAGACCCCCTCCTGTTTGGCCGGATCTTAGTGGTAAGTTTTCAGGTTATTTTGTACCCCATATTCTGTCAGCCACTCCGGCTGATTTTTCAAGGAAGGTCGTCAGCCCTTGAGGCCGCTTTCTCCTTCTACATTCAGGTCCCCGTTCCCTTTGCCTTAGGTTAGAACTCTTTCCTTTTCCTGTTGTGATTTTTCCTCTATTCCCTCCTGAACTGACTGTCTTCCGTCACCCAATCGCCTAACTGCCGCTGACGCTGCCTTCGGGCTTGGAGTAACCAGCAGGCCCCGGTGCCTGCGGAAGAATAGTGCTTAACTACGCCTTTTTAAACCTTAAGTGAAGCTCCCCCCCTCCGTTGGGGATTGGGAGGATCTTCTGGATTTAAGTAGAATGGGGCTTTCCCCAGAGATAAGGACCATCCTTTCGTACGGATGACCGTTCCCCATTTGACCCAGCGAGAACTGCTTTTTGGTTCTGTGCTTCTGCTTCATTTCTTTTTTTATCAATCCCCAATTGTACTAGCCCATGAGGATAGTTCATTTCCTCCTTAGAAGCGTCGCTGTTTCTTCTTTTTCTGCGATCCGGTCTCGAAGGACCCTCCTTCAGACATTTTTCTCTTCAATATTGTTCTCGATTCCAGACTCTCTTGTTTTCGGGCCCTCCTGACCGGTTGTAGAACGTTCGCCCCATTTCTGGATAATTGATTTTTTCCTCAGACCATTTCTCCGCGAACTTCCCCCCCACCGACGCCTTCCAGCCTTCACCCAAAAACCTGGTCACCTTGCTGTACCCCCGCTAAAGTGTTGCGATGTCGATGAGGACCACCTTCGCTAGCCTTTTCCAGTCTTCGAGCGAGTTGCCTGCGTCTATCGGGAAATCACCCTCTGGTTGCTTCGAGCCCGTTTTGTCCCTATCCCCGATTCCCAACTCCCTGTTTTTTGATGCCTTTCGAGTAGGTGCAGTCGTCGCCGACTCCCCCTTAGTAAGGTATTTCCCCCCTTTAAGTCTATTTTTGGCTGATGTCCGACCCTCCCCTCTGTCATTTTCTGGATTCATGAAAGGCAGTTTTAAATGCATCAGCTTGGCCCCTTCGGAGGGAACATTACTGATACGAGATCTTCCCCGA
>Ga0179593_1500655_pt1 | contig 12240 bp, 13 predicted proteins | sample CZODoug2_1_08_16_FD_185931 | JGI IMG/M metagenome (GOLD analysis project Ga0179593, IMG submission 185931) | Vadose zone soil fungal communities from Angelo Coast Range Reserve, California, USA - CZODoug2_1_08_16fungal (PacBio error correction) | ecosystem: Environmental > Terrestrial > Soil >... | reverse complement strand
ACCACCATCATGCCCGGCGTCATGAATTGTCCTACCGATCAACCTTACTTCACGGACATCTCCTTCGGAGTTGCTTTTTCAGGATTAATCAACACTAGCAGTACCGAGCATTAATACTGCTGTTTTTCGTAGTGGAGAGAATTGCGCTCCCCCGTCCCTCCCCTGTTCTAAGTAGTATTCCCACGGCGTCTTTTTCCCCCCCCTTCCCTCGCTTTATCGTTCCTCGACCGGATTTCTGTAACGGTATAACTGTGCTCCCTTTCTCTCCAACTGAAAATAATATCAACTGTTCGCCCGTCCCCTCCCGTCCTTTCTCTTCCGCAGTGCATTTTGCCTTGACCTTGTATCTAGAGAACCGGCCTTAGTCTGCCAGCCCTTCTTTCAAGACTGCGCTTTTTGTAGGATCTCCCTTTCCCCTAATCTGAGGTGCGCCGAGGAGACTTCCCTACACAATACCTGGTTAGTCTCTCTCCTCTGCCACTACCGATGCGCCCTTCCTGATTACGGCTGCCGTGCTGTATCTAGCGCCCTCGACTCCCCCTTTCCCCCGCACCCCCGGTTCTTTTCGATGACGACCCCCCACCCCCCCCCGTTTTCCCGTGACGGCCGCACCCTCGTTCCTCTTTCCTTTAGTGGTCCTTTCACTTCCCCCCTTTTTTCCCTTTCCCCCCTTACATTGCCATTTTTCCTTGTTTCCCCATTCGCAGATTTCCCCCCCCCTGACCGCCGCCTTTCCCTTCAGATAGGTTGCGCCGCCTGCACGCGTCTCCTACTTTTTTTTTTTTTTTTTTTTTTAACTACTCCTTCATTCTTTTTTTTGTGCCCCTGGGTTCCTAGAAAGGCCCCCCCCTCCGGGTTTTTTTCACCTTTCCCTGCCTTTCTTCCGTTTTTCCCCCCCCCCAAGCGGTCCTTTAACGCTTTTTTCCCTTTTGCTTACTGCTTAATAGGCCCCACGTCAGTTTAAATCCCGTCCGCCCGCCGCCGCTTCCGACCATCCGACACCCCTCTCTAAAGGTTTCAAGGTGCCCAAGAATGATTTGCATCGTGCCTCCCCCCCTGTACTGTGGCCCCGCCGACTTGTCAATCCCTGACTTTCCAGATAGTGTGGTTCCTGCCCCCCTTGTCTCGGTAGCCCCAGTACGCTATTGTGCCCCTACACTGTTTTTGGAATCGCCCTTCTTGCCATTTTTCCCCCACCCACAAAGAAGAGCTCCCCACTTCTCCGCATATCGACTGAGAAACGTGACCCCATCTTCTCTTTTCCTACATTTTTTTTTTTTCTAGCGCCCTTTTATCGAAGGTATTAGCCAGTTTGTCTCCTGTAGACGCTCTCCAGCACCTTTTTGGTCTTTTGAAGTAGAAATTCCGACCTTCTACCCCGACTATGAAGCCCAAAGCCGTTCCTGCTTTAAAGCCGCACCACTTTTTCTAGGTTCAATTTCTGAATCCTAAGTAATTCTAAGACAGCAAAACTATCTCCTTCCTATATCTTGATTTTAGAGCCTTTCCACGAGTAGAGGTTTCTGGGGGTTCTCTGCTCACTTTTGCTGCTTCCCCCCCCCCTGAAGTAAGGCTGCCCCGCGGTTCCCCCCTCGCGACGCTTAATAGCACAATGGATCCCTTTTTCTTCTACTTTTTTTTTTTGTTCAGTTAACACTTTTCCCACTGTTCAAACTAATTTGCTTTTTTCCCCTCCGAGTTGGACGAGTGCAATATAGAAGATGTGAAAAACACATTTTTCCCCTTTCTTTTTCCTCGGTCCCCCTTTGTGTATCCTCCCCCACGATCTTTGGGCAAATGTGTTTTAATCTTGGCTTTTCGGCACCCCCACGAGTCTGCCCATGTCAGGAGGTTTTTTCACCTTTCCGAATAGGCGCCCGAACCCCCCCCTTTCCCCCTTCGCTGCCTTCCTTCAGTGAACTTGCATCTCTTCCTCCTATGATACGGAGAGAGGCGGGAATATTACCCCTTTAGTCCCCGACTGACGACGCCGGTTTTTCTTACACGTATGCGCTATCTCTCTCCCATGGTCACCAGCCGTATCGTCTTTCGGATCACATCGTCGTCGACCTTTTCTCGATGCGCGCAACTTATTGATTTGTCCCCTTCCTCCCTCTTCTGTCTGTTCCTATGAGCATTCGTCACTATGGCTGAAAGGAGAATCTGAGTTTCCTCCTTCTTTCTTTCCACTCTTGCTTTTTTCCTATCCCGGTGGACCCCTCCCCTTCTTTTTTTTTTTTTGGCTTTTTTTGAAGTGAGCCGTCCCCCCTTGGTCCCTTGGAATGAGTTTTAGGGGTCCCACTCCGGTGCGCCTTGCTGAAGTGTTGGGCATCTCCTATTAGAGCCCTGGCATCATTAATCATCTGCCCTCCGTTTGCTGCTCCTTCTCCCCCACTAAATTTTTTTTCCTCGTATCTCCTCCCCTGTTGGCTTATATCCCCTTTTTCCTGCCTTGATGTGAAAAGGTGATGGATGTGCTGTTTCAGAAATTGCATATGCTAGAAACTTACCCGTACGCCCCCCTTTTTCATTTCATTTTAAATGAACAGGTGTCGGAATCCTTTCAATGCCTAATCAATCTCCTTGGCAACGGTTTTCGAGGTTTATCGTTCCCCTTAACCTCCTTTTCTTTCAAATATCCTTATTTTGTGATCACGTCCCCCCCCTTTGAGGCTCGACCCAGTCCTTCTTCGCTTTGCTCAATGGTTTAGACTATGGACTGAGACGCGGCCTTCTTCAGTCCTTCCCTCTTTTGATGCTCTCCCCCCAAACACCCACCCTGATGCGACAAGACTTCCCTCCCTTTCCTTGCTCCTATCACAAGCGTCCGTGACAATCCGACGTCCCCCTCCGTTTGACATCAGAGCCTGAGGCGCTCCCCCCTGGGGCTTCTTTTTATGCACACCCCCAGGCCAGCGTCCGCCGATCTTTCCCATCCAGTTCCGTCGCATTCCTTGACTCTCAAGTGGTCTCGTCCCAACCCCCCTCCTAGTCCCTCACAGCCTGTGAGATACGACTTTTGCCAAGATCACCTCCCTGATGATGATAGAGAGTGGCAGTTCTTCTTCCTCCTCTAGTTCCGTTCCCAGTCCGGTAAACCCTACCAGACCACACAGGCCTCTCACTTTGCCCCAACCCTATCCTCACAGTGGCCTAACCCCTGATTATCGAAAACCCTCCGTAAATGTCCCAACGGGTCCCCAACAGTTAAGGGAATGGCCGTCCTCCTATCATCCTTCTCCTTTTTTTTTTTTCTTTTCTTCTTGCCATAACGCAAGGTTGGGGCCATGTTGGGCCTTGCCCTGACGGTGCTCTCCTCTTTCTTTCCAATCTTTCTATAAGTATCGCGGAATGTGTGAGTGTACATGTTTTTTTACCGGCCTTCGAGATATCTTACCACTCTTCTTCTTCCCTTCTCTTCATCATCTTTGTTCTTTTTATAGCCCTGGAAATGTCCTATGTGCTCGCGGGTTTGCCTAGACCACCCCTTTTCCCGGAGGTACCTTTTTTTCAATGGCTGTTGATACCGTCGCTGCTAGTTCTACTCTCCCTCTTCCCGCCCCGTTGCTGAGAACCCCCCTTTCTTCTCAGTCTTCGCACCATTATTTCCATTTGTTTCACGCGCTTGGGATTTAGTGACGTTTTCTACTTTCCTTTTTCCTCTTCTCTCAGGTTGTTTTTTTTGGTTCTCTCCTCCTCGTCACTGATGATCACGCCTTGCCTTCGCCCTGAGTCTCAAGTTGCAGGTCCGATGATCCTAAGCGGCTACCGGATTTTTGATTCCCCCCCACCATCAGTTTTTATGATCATTGTTCGCAACGATCCCCCTACACCCCGTCCTTTAACATCCTTTTTAAGGCTTCCTCAACTAGATGCCCCGTAAAACGAGTTTACTCCTCTTTCCCTTATTAAGGCTCTCCCCTCGGCCCGCTGCCGTCCATCCCCCTGCCAGCAGAAACAATCTTAAGGAATGTGTTCTTTCGAAATTGACTTACGCTCCTTTTGCCTTTCTTTTATCATACCTGCTGGGAGATTTTCTTTTTTTTTTTTTGAAATCCCCATTGGCTTCCATTTTCCTCCCCCTGAACTCTCAAGTAGTTTCTCCAGCAAGAGAGTACTTTTTCTTCCCCAATCCAGTTGAATTCAAGCCGATGTGCAGACACCCCTTAATATAGGAACAACGGCCTCTTTCGTCTCCCGCCCGAACTATCGAGTCCGACTTGCCTCAGACCTCTCCCCTTGCATTTCCTTTCACTTCTCCCTTTTTCACGCCTTCGGTGAGCGCTCTGATAACTTTTTCTAAGGAAGTACGTTTCTCGATAAGGCTCCTGCTCCGATATTCGTGCCACATTCTCCCTAACCGCCAGCTCGGGTTATCCCTTTTCTGCCAGTGCAGGACCTCTAGACGTAGTTAGAGTACTTCGCGGGACCGTTCGCTACCTGCCATCAATTAACGCAGTTCCAGGTGTCTTTGTGAGCGAGGGAACATTTTTCCATGAAGATAGTTTTCCGTTTTTGCCGCCCGCAGCCTCAAAAAAGCCTAGGGTCCTTCTGTCTTTGCTTCAATTGTGACTAGAAAGAAACAAGCCCGGGTGATTGGTGCCACCCTTCTTCCTATATCAAATAGGGCCATTTTACCGCTTTTCCACCCCTCCCGTTTTTTGCCATTTGCCCAATTGATTTTTTAATCGTCCTCTTGCTCACCTATTTTTCCAATCCTTCCCCGGAAGACGAGTGACTACGATAATCGTTTCCCGTCATCCCCTATTGGAGCCTATCCCCTTAGCGTGGTTCCCAAGAACCTCCCTACCTCAAAGTTCGCCCTCCTATATACTATTTCAATCTTTATTATTCTTGAGGATATTTCACTGTACCCTGCGTTGTAACAGTCCCTAGTTGAAATAGTAACCCGCGGGGCCCGGTTCTTCCCCTTTCTCTGCCTAGTCGTCACCAAAAACCGCCGCGGCACACCCCCGTCTCCTCCCTCTTTCTGAATCTGCAGATACCTCTTCCCCTCATTTTGAGAGAGATTACACTTCTTCGATCGCCGTGGGCAGTTTGTGCCCTCTTTCTTTTTTTTTTTTGAAGATACAGACCCCCCCTTAATAGTTTCATTTGAACCAAGATTTGCGCTTTTTCCGTCCCCATTCTTTTAACCGCCCTCTTTTTCCTTCCATCCCGACCAATCTCCCGATGAGACTTCTCTTTAGTCCGCCGGGCGTGTTCGTCTTTCTCTGTGTTATTTTTTTTGATACACGGATTGCTGCAACTCACCTTCCTGTCTGAGGTTCTTTGGTCCATCTCGTTACCTCTTTTTTCCATTTAAGTTGAATTCTACATTTATTCCGATTTTCATTCATCATTCCCAAATTTCACGTTCAACGCCCTGCTTTTTTCCCGCCTTCGCCCTACGGGAATATGCCGATGTGCCAACACCCCATTTTTGTTTCGAGAAATTTTCTCCCCTCCCTCCGTCTTCTCTGGCTAATGGGTGCAATCTTGAGGACGTCGGAAACAGGTTTTAGGATGTACAGTTAGGACACCTTTCCGGTGAAATATTGCCTGCCATTAGTCAACGACCTGTAATGAGGCGCCTTTCATCTGATCTCACTTACCATCCAGCGCTGGCGGCCATTAAAAGGAAGATCCGCTCCCTCCCTAGAAGTTTTGACGTCTTTCCTTCAATCTTTGTGAGAGATCCTCTCACGTCCGTATCGAGGGTCACATTCTTCGTTCCGACTTCTCTTCTCTCCGATTGTTTCCTTCCGAATCGCTTTAACGGACATATTTCTGCCCATTGACTTCTCCATACGAGGAAAGGCGCAATTTGCGCGACGGGGTCATGAGGACTCAACACTGGTTCTCCTATTACCGTTGTGTCGTCCTTCTCATTCCGCACTTCCCCTGATGGAGGAGGTCTCCAAACTTGTTTCTGATGGTCCCATGTGGCGAGGGACATGGTATGCCAAATTGCCCGAATTTTCCCTTCTTTTGTCGCCCTCCTGAGATCAGTGAAAAGCGCGGCCTCGATCCCCGTCCCTATTTAGCTCCTCCGGAATGAAAATTCTGCTTTGACTTTCCATGGTGTCTTCGCTGTAATCGTGCTCTCCCAGTACGTCGACATGCGGTACGAATGGACGCCGGGCGGTAAAGAACGCGTCCCCGCCTTTCCCAATTCTCCATGTATTTTCCCCTTGGTTTCATTCGTGTTTATCGTAGAAAAGCTATACGTCTCTCATTTTCGGGTTTTTTGGAGGCTCTTATCTGCGGTCTCCCTCCTTTTTTCTTATGGATTTTCCAGTTTCAACTTGAGAATCCTGGGGCTGTGCTTCTGCGATCAGATTTCACTGGATCCCTTCTCTCCAAAACCCCCCCCTGATTAGGACTAGGCACCTCGGGAAGACCTCCCCAAGCGCGCCACACTTTTACCCGTCTAAAAGTTGCTATAGACTTTTCTGCTTTGACTCCAATTCTTTTCTCCGTTTACTGCCCTTGGTAGCCCAAATTTAGGCCCCTATCAGGAGACGCTACTCCACCAAGTAGAGATCCTTCTCTTTAAGGGTGGTATCTGAATCCAACTGTGCACTAAAAGCCCCTTGCTATCCCTGAGCCTCCCATCCCAATACCGATGATGTCGAGGATTCTCTTTCTCTATTTCCGATCTCAGTGCCCGACGGTTTAAAAAACTGTAAGAAAAAAAATGCGCTCTCATTTGCACCACCGATAACGATTTTTCCAAAACTTTCATCTCCCCGCCGATATTCCCCCCAACCGAGAATGTGCCCCCCTCTATATTGTCCTACTTCCAGTTTTGGTTGAGAGCCTCTTTTAATTCCCCTCCTTTTTGGTCCCCTGTTGGTCCGTTTTTTCTTGGAGATATTGTATTCCACTTCTGCGTGATATTTTGTCCACTTATAGACCCTGTTTGGTAAACTTGTTTCCTTTTTCCTTTTTCATACCTTTTTTCTTTCAACATTCCCCTTATCACTATTAGACATCATTTTTTTCATTGATCTTCTTCCATTTCTTCTCCCCCCTTTCTTAGGTGTCTTGAGAGACCACTTTCTTGACTAGGCCAATTCTCGGCCTTTTTTGGTGATATCCTTTCGCGCGCTGATCCTTTTACTTGGAATACCAAAGCACCGCGAACCTTTTTCTTTCTCCTCAAATCCCCCTCTACGCAAAATACGCGTGGGTCGCGGTAACTGTTCAATCGTGGGATATGCTGCCTTTCTGTCCTTTATTTACCAAGGTCGGTTTTTGTCCCCTCAGATTCCAGTAGGTTCCTGCTTATCTCCGCAGTTCTTCGCCGCTGAGTTCACGTTGCCCATGAATATCAATCGTTATCCCAATTTGCCTTCTTCCCAACCATCATTTTGATAGGAGTCATGATTTTTTCCGAGCTGCCTCTCAAACCCGTTTGGGCCTCATGTACATTAGGCGTTTTACCAGTCTATCAAATCTCTTCATTCCCCTAGCCTTCATATTTTAATAACTTGGTTCGATCACGTTATGATAAATTAAGCACCTTCACCTGGAATTCCAGCTTAGGTATAACCGGCTTCGACTTTCGCTCTTTCCTTCTCATCGTTCATATGATTAAAGGTATACCTTTTCTCTCCCTATGTTTTATTACACCACTTACCATCCATAAATGTGGTTTGCCAGTTCCTCGCCAGTCCGTTATATCGTCCAGAAGTAGGCCGACCCTTTTCCGGAGAAACTGCCCTTAGGAGACCTTTCGTACTGACTCGAGCTTGATTTCGTTCCTCTAGGAGACAATTTCTCCTAGGCCTTTGCAGGCATTGTTCCAGAATTACCGAAATCGTTTGACGCTCTAGAAGGTCGCCGCCTTGAACTTGGATGCTTCCCTCTCTACTATTAACCCATCTTAGGCCTCCACGCAGAGAAGGAGTCGGTTCCCTTCTTCCTTGTTCCTGGCCGGGCCCCCAGCGAGGAGTCGTTAACGCGGCTGACGGATTTAATGAGTCTTTCCCTTTTTCTTTGTTTCTGATTCCCCAGGAAAAGTCCCCCCGCCCTTCCCTCCCCCGATAAGAATCGTGGTTGAGCCTTTGATCGATGGCCCCCAACTTTCCAAATTCTATTTCTTTAGTGTGCCCATTGTTGCTCGAAAAAGGAAAACATCTTTTTCTTTTCAAACCACGTCGTATAACCTTGCTTCAAGCGGGGCACCGCCATTGATGACCCATTCGTTCATTTCTTTCCTCGTTTCATACACTGTCCCAGCAATCAAGAGACCCCTTCCTGCGATTTAAACGTGCGCCTCAACGCTAACAAGTGTCCTTCCCCCCGTTTCCCAAATCCCCTTGTACATGAACATTGAAATCCTCCTGGTTCCCCCCCGACGTCCGTCCCCCTCCAGATACCGATGCTCCAGATCCTTAGGATTTGCCTCTAGACGAAGAGGTCTACGCCGCTTTGGAGTCTTCGTTCCCGCTGTTGTCGTTGATGTCTTTTCCTGTTCTTCTTTTCCCCCCCACCACCCCCCCCCTCAAGTTCCCACCTGCTACCCTCTCTTCTGACGAGAAAATTGATCTCCCCTAATTCGCAAGTGGTTTGTCCGTAGAGAATTACTTTTCGTCCGCGTTTTTCGGGTAGCGTTTTTCCTCCTTGCGGTTTTTGTTGTTGACCAACGCTCGGATGAACCTTAATTCTTACAAGTTTTGATAGTGCCGTCCCCCCCCCAGTGATTCCGCCCTCCACTATCGAGAAAATCCCCCTGATATTACTTCCCTTCGACCCCCTCCTCCCGAAGAGTATGGGCCCGAGTTAGTGGTTTCTTTCCTGCTCTCCATTAGGCTTTAGGCCCCCTCAAGTACTTTTTGAGCCTTTCTTCTAGCCGAGATTAACTAGGACATTTGAGTCATTATACCTTTTTATGAAGCGGATTTTTCCCACTTGAACTTCCCATCCCTTTGTTGGCAACCCGAGCCCGGGCCCAGCTCATATTTCCCCCTCTTTTGAAACCCACCTTGTTGTTACCCGTTTTACTTTCTCCCCCACCTTAGCCAGAATTCCTCATCTATGTTTGGGCTTAAATGTTGTTTCATCGATGGTCGTCACCTTCTATGAGTCGGAGGTGGTCGGGTTGACCCTCTTTTCAGCCCTTCTGCAACAAACCCTTTCCCTTCTGCCTGGAATTCAGTGAGGACGCATCCCTCACTTATCGCCAGTCTGACTGCCCATGCCACGGGCAGGTTGCAACCCGACGTTTTCCTATCTTACTTCCTCTCTGTTTCGCCGCTTGGCTCAATTCCCGCACTTATCGATTCTGAAAAATCCTTTTATAGAGAGTCGCCCCGAGTTCAGGTGCATTGCGAAGATGATCTTCCCTGCTCATTTTCTCTCCTCTTATTTCACCTTTTCCTCCAGTAGGGTTTCCTTCGTATAATGCAACGGTTTCCTCTATTTTCCCCCAAGGTTTATCATGTTTTTCTCAATCACCCGTTTAATTTTCGGCGGGAGACCATTTGGATATTGATTCATGGTGGCGTAGCTTTTTTCCCCTTTTTTATACCAGGTAATCATCTCCCAACCGGTTGGCAGCTTTTCCCGTTCCTTTTTCAATCTCCTGGTCGCTCCTGAATCCCCCGTGGCAGATAAATACGCTTCCCTACTGCACGGTGCTTTGTCAATGGCTTTTTTCGAAGCTTGCCTCTTTCTTTCCCCTCCCCCGCGTACCCTCCCCCCTCGTTTTCCTGCTCGTGTACTGACCGTTAGGACCTGTCAAGCCCCATGACCCATGAGCAATGCCGTGTTGTTCTCTTTTTCCGTTTTCCCGAATTTTCCATGTTCGAGCCTGAGCATTTTCTCTTGGTCTTTCCCCCCCCACCTCGGTTATACCCTTCCATTTTTCAACTTGAGTTCGGCGGAGCCCCCTAAGGGTCTGGCGAACTTTTGTCCCTACCTGTCCCTTGACCTATAACCACAACCCCCCCTGATAGGAGTCATCGTTCAACCTCCATGTCAAGAAGCCCACGAGTCGTGCCCCGTTACCGCTGACAATAGTCCTCTCATCTCCTTTCCAGTGAGTTTTATCCCACAATTTCGCGGTAACCCTTTTTATGCAATAGGACCCTCTCCAGTCCCGCGCGATATACAACAGTCCGGAGCATTTCACGGCCGCTCAAGTGGTTTGCGCAAAAATCTTTTCCCCCCCATAGGACCTTGCAAGTGCTTAACGAGCCGAACCCCCTCTCCCTCCCTTTCTTTTCGAGAGGATAGTTTCCGCTCTAGCGATCTTAGGTCAGTGACGGTTAAACCCGTCCGACCCCCCCCCTTCGTCTTTCCCCAAAAACTCTACTCTCCAGTTTTTTCAACTCCCCCTATGATCGCACCTTGCCTCACCGTCCCCACAGTTCCACCCCCCCTTCGGGGCACCTTCAACGATATCTTCTCCATTGTGTTTTTGAGCGAATCGCAAATAAAGGTCAATGGTGTCCTTTTCCTTCTTCCATCCTCGTTTCTCCCTTTGAAGGTGTGATTTTTTTCAATCTTCTTTTTTTTGGTCCTTACCATTTTCCCGGCACCTCTCCCGAAAACTATAGAGAGCCTTTTCCCCCATCTTGACACCTCTGATGATCTTGTCTTCTTTATCCTGTCTTGAGAGTTTTTTTTTAGAAAATTGAGTTCGTCCGGGAAACTCCGTCTTGTTTTTTGATCTTTCGGACTGTCAGTGGAATACTTTTTTCCTCCAAGAGTACGCTAAACAGTGATGAATAAAACTGCTCGCTCCAATTTGCCGCGTATTCGCTTCCCCGTCCACCCCCGCCCTTGGGATATGCGGTACTCCATTTATTTTTTCCGAACTTTCTCTCCGGTTGGTTTGGTGTCTAAGATATTCTGCATGCTAATCCGGCCTTCGCGCATGAGTCTCCCAAGTGTCCAATGCGCCAAGCACTTTTTCAAGCCAGATTATTCTCACCCCCCCAACTTGCTCAGGTCCTTCTAAGGATGTTCCACTTTATTCCAACAGCCCCCCGGTGCATTTCTCATTTTCCTGATGTCCTTTGCTTACGAGGATCACCTCGAATGAAGAAACGTTCTAACCCACACCAAAACCCAAAATAAACATACAACCACCCCCAAACCCCAACCCACAAGATCATGAACCCTGGAGTAACGCGGACGTGGCGATCCCTCTTAAATCGGTCCCCTTTCCCCCCCCATGCGAACAGTGCAGAAATTGGCAGTCAGTCCCCTTGGTCGCTTAGCTTCCCCGTGTCTATTTACATCCTTATCTCTGCGCCTACGTTGAGGGGAATTTTTTAGTCCACCTGGCCTTCAATGCTCCTCTCTACTCCCCCCCCCCTGACCCTTTCATTCCAAACCTATTTTTCGAACAGTCCCGAGCCCAGGACGGGAGGAAGAACAACCTTTACCCTAAACCCCTTCTCAGGAGCAAATTTGAATATTAGGAGCCTCCCTACCAACGACTCTCGTGCTTTCCTTTCATCATAGGCATGCGCATCGGAGTTACGGCCGCGCGAAAGAAATCAGGTTCCTGCTCTCGCCTGTAGCCCTGCCCCGATGTTCTCCCCTCACCGATCCGGCTGCCCCTGCGATATCTTACACGAGGCACAATTTCCGTATTTCCAATTTCCTGACCGTGTTCATTTGCCGCTCGAGATTATGATTCTTTTTCGCGGCCGGCCCGCAATGATCCCCTGAATCCCATTTGCCAGGGTCCTTTTTTTTCTGGACTTTCAACTCTGCCCCTCCCCGAAGAACCCCCTGCATCGCCTTCTGGCGAGCAGAAGAGATGCCCCACCTTTCCAAAACATCTCTTTTTCAGTCCTTTCTCAAGTCACGACAATTCCCAAGCATGGGTGTGACCACATCTTAGTCTCTTTTCCCTTCGTGCCTGTACCCTATGGTTTCCACTCCAGTGAGTTGACAGGGCCACAATGATGAATTTGAGTCCCTCGGCATCCAATTTTCGAATCCGAGCCCGGCCCTCATCTTTCCGTGCGCCCCTCCCCGTCTCACCCAGGCCATTGACTCCCCTCCATGTCAGCGGCCTTAAAAGCGACTTTGGTTCCCCACCCATCGGCGAAATCTCGCTCTAGGGATTTTTTTTGGATTTCTGTGTTTCCTGATTTTCCACCTCCGCGGTTGCTGCACCTTCCAAAGGGGGGTAGTATTAATGTCGTTGGACGTTTCCAACACCCAGCTCTCCACCCCACGCTCCGCCTTTTGCTCCCTTTGCAGAGAAAAGTG
>Ga0179593_1497703_pt1 | contig 12240 bp, 14 predicted proteins | sample CZODoug2_1_08_16_FD_185931 | JGI IMG/M metagenome (GOLD analysis project Ga0179593, IMG submission 185931) | Vadose zone soil fungal communities from Angelo Coast Range Reserve, California, USA - CZODoug2_1_08_16fungal (PacBio error correction) | ecosystem: Environmental > Terrestrial > Soil >... | reverse complement strand
CCCTCGGCCCTCCCACATTCTTTCCGTTCTTTCTGGGTGGAGTGAAACCTTTTTCCCCACTCGGCAGGCCAGCGAGATTGCTGTGGTTCCAGGCCCTTTCCCCCGCGGCTCCCCCAAACCCCATTCCCCCCGACCCTAACAATACACCAGTTGCTTCCCATGATTTTTGGCCGCGATTCTCCTCTGTACCCTTTTTCCCCCATAATTCCCCTGAAAGTAGAGGTAAAGGCTGGAGTTACTTTTTCACCCCGGGCCCTGATTCCTCTCTTTCTTAGCCCTAAATTTAAGATTTTTCCCTTCCAAGGGTTATTGTCGGGACCCCCCCCGGGGCCGGTTTTTATTCCCTCGTAAATTTGCCTTTTTTTCCAAGTTCCCCCCGTCACGTCTTAAGGAAGCTCAGTCCGGTCCCTTTATTTTGACCATTTTGATCCCCTCATCTGACGGTTTCTCCTCTGCTTGCCTTTCCCCGCAGCCCCCCTCCCAAGAACGGGATTCTCGTCATCGCTCCTCAAGGGACCCCTTTTTTTTTTTTTTTTTTTTTTTTGGGGTATTGCTTTCCGGTTCGTACTGAAGCCTCTTTGGATCCCCGGGTTTTTTCCCTGCGCTGCCGGTTGCTTACCGTCATGGGAGGCGTGGGTAGGTTTCCGTAACACCAAGAGTCTTCCAAGACATACTTCCCCCCTCTCCCTCTTTTCTCTTCAGTTCAAGACCTTCTTCCTTTCCTCCTCTTCCATCCCTTCAGAGGTCTTCCCCCCCCCCCGTTTACCCTATTTCCTCCCCTTAGGAGAGTCCCCAGGGCCTCCTCCCTCTCTTTGCTACCTTGCTCCTTAAACCATGCGACAAGGGAGGAAGCAGTCTCCTGCGGCCCCAAAAACCTCTTTTCCCCCCTGAGTTCCTGTGGTAAGCGTGCGTCCCACCGCCCAGGCTCAGGTCAATTCCCCCCCCTGTACTCAGCTTGCCCCTGCGGATCTTGCCCGTGATTGCCCCCTGGTTCCCAATACGATTTTTTCACGCAGGTCCTAAGTTTTTTTGCTTTCCCCTTTTTGCTTGGAAATGTTTGCGCACCAGCAACCTTCCTCCCACTTCCGACTTTTATTCAATATTGGGATCCCCAAACCCGGGGATAACATTGGCTTTTATAAACATCCGCTTTCTGTCCCCCCCCCCCTTTTTCACCGGGTTAATACGCCCCCTCCCCTATCTCGTCCTTCTGAAGATGTCACCCTTCCTTTGCATTTCGCTGGTCTTAGTCCTTTAGTTGAACCCCGGATCGGGTTTTTCTTTTTGGTTAGGTTTCGGGTCACCCCTACCTGTACCCCCCCGTTTCTCGATTTCTCGAGGGCCAAGTTGAGCAAGATTAAGCCTTTGGTTCTTTTGGGACTCTTTAATTTCCTATAAGTGTCTTGTTTTTTACAATGATTTTTTTCAGGACCCCCCTTGGGTTTTTCTCGGTCTGCCCTTATCTTTCCCCATTCAACCTTCCCCCGGGACCCTCGTTTTCCCTTTCTTTCCATTCTTTTTTGTGTTCCTGCGGAAGCTTCCAGGCTAGCCCACGAAAAAGGACCCACTCTCGTGTTTTGCGGCCGAGCTAAAGTCGGATGACCCCCCCCCTCCCCTATTTGCTTTACCGCGTTACTTTTCGTCCCGGGCGGTAATCCCCTCCTGCACCAACCTTTTTCCCCCAGGTTCCACCCCGAATCCCGGCTCTGAGGACACGCGGGACTTCATGGAGGGATCTTTTTCTCTCCGCTGTCTGGCGTCCTGGAAGGCCAACTATTTGCAGACCCCCTTCCCGGACTCAGGATTTTCCCCCCCCCCTTTTTCCAGTTCACTCTGCTCACGGCTGCGAGGCCTTTTTCCCTGACTCACCACCCTTCCCAGGTTTTGACGTCTCTTCATTTCCATGCCTCGAATCGCATCCCCCCCCTGGCACGTCTTCTTACCTTATGGAGTGCACGGGCGTCCTTTTCTTTTTTTTTAGTCTGCGCCAGTTCTGTGCCGGGATTTCTGCGATCCCGTCCCCCCCTTTTTTCCTCCTTTAACCTTGGTCTTCGAGTTATTCGCCTCACTCCCTTTGCACTTTGTTCCGGTGACGCTTTTACTTTTGATTCCCCCGGCAGCTGTCTTCTCTTGGGACCCTTCTAAACATTTTCGCCCTTCGTTCCAAGCCTTTTTTTGTGGCACGCTTTTTCCCTCTTTTTTTCGAGCGTGGGGCCGCCCCTGTAACCCTTTATTTCAACCCCCCTAAGCGTTCGTTAGACCTGTTTCCCCCATTGAGATGCATCAAGATTCTTTTTTTTGAGTTCGAATTTCGTGGATGGGGATCCGGCACTGGGTATATCCGTTTAGCTATGGTTTGTCTTCGGTCCTCTCCAGTTCTATTTATCGTACGGTACGTTCTTTGGTAAGGTGTGCACTTTTTTCTTCTTTTTTAGAGTTTTTTTATAGGTCCCCCGGCTTCCGCTACTTCCTAAGCTTTTCCCCCGCGCCCTTTCCCACAGCCTTGAGTCCCCCAAAGAGCAATGGATCGCTTCTCCTCTTTTTCATTAGGCTTTACCTGGCTTTTTTTCTTTCGCCTCCCTATTCTTTTTTTTCAACTCAATCACTCCTGGTTTCTTGGTCTTGGCCCGTCGCCTGCCGTTTTTCGACTCCCCTTTTTTTGAAGTGTCCAATTCGGGGTTTGTGCGTTCCCCCCAAGCTCTCGACAATTCACATCCTAATCTGATTATTAGTAACCGTTTTGTGCCCTACCCGCATGGTTTCCCATGTACTTTTTTTTTTTTTGATTCGACACTTACCCCTCCCCCAAGAAGTCTTGTGACCACCTCGATTACGCACCCCCCCTTTTAGGAAAGCGATCATTTTCCCCTTCCTTCCCTCGGTCTTTTGCCCTTTTCTCTTCTTCCTGTCGCTTGGTGTAACATTGCTCACAAGGTTCCCCTTCCTTCGTCGGGTGTCCCCAGCTTGGGGTCCTTTTTTTACAGGCTTTCCCCTTTTTTCTTTTGGCCCTCCCTCCCGTTTTGGTTGGTGTTTTTTTCTCCAGCCGTTGTCACGTCCGTACCCCCTCCCCTTTCGTGAATAAACGCCCCTGGATGTTGCTGGGTTTTTTTAAAACCCTTCGCAGGCCCCCTGTGTGTGAGCCTTCCTGGTACCCGCCTCCACATCAGTATTTTTCCGCCCCCCAATTCACTTCCTACCGACTCCCCGGTCATTTTTCAGACTCTGCCGTACCTCTCCCTGTAGGAGGGGTTGGAGATTTTAGAGATGTTCCAGGATAGTGGACTGACTTTCGGCCGAAGTGTTATCGGGAATATAGACCCGGGAGCGGTTCAGTCAGCTTTCAGGCGGGACCCTCCTCCCAAGAGGACGACTGAAGGTAATGTCCGACCCTGGTTAGTTTTTGACGTCCCCGCCTCGGAGTTTTTAGAGTTCGGCCGTCTTCGATTTGGTTCTGAACCGGGGCGTAACCCTTGAAGACCCCCCCCCCCCCCCCCATGCCAGATTCTTTCCTTTACTTGGGGAAGACTGCGCGACCCCCCCCCACACCTCCCTTGGGTTTCTGATATTAGATTGTGGAACAATGGTAGGTTCCTCTTTGAGCTCCTTGTATTCGGTTGTAGATTAACTGACTTCCGCCTTTTTTCTTGCCCCCGATGCCAGACCTTGACCCCCGGTTTTCTCCCCCCTGATTTTTTATTGACCCCCGCAAAAGTGATTCTTTTTTTTTTCCTAGCCCTTTGGTGAACCGGCCCCCCCCCCTGTTGGAAAATTGATATCCCCATCTGTCATTCCCCCCCCCCGCACTCCCCTTTTCGTTCCTTCCTTTTTCTGGCCTTTCCCCCAAGAGATCGACTTTAGTCCCTTTTCCTTTTTCATGAAGCTAGGTGGGTCGTGTGCCCCTTCCCCTATTCCCATCGACCTCTCTCCGAACGACCTCTCTTTGATAGTTTTCTTGGAATGGTTTATGGCTTCCAATTTAAGACCCAAGGATCCAAAGCGTCTTTTGTTTTTTTTTTTTTTCCCCCCAAAGATGATGTTTTTTCCACCTCCAGCCTGAATCAGAGGTGCCTCGAGAATCCCCCTAAGCAAGTAGCCCAAAGGGCTTCAGGTAATTCTTTGGGTTATTTTCCTATGTGTTCTTTCTTATACCCTTTTCCGTTCACCAAACCTTACCTTTGATTGTCTCTCTTTTTCATCTTTCACCCGCAACGTGATCCTACCGAATTGATTTTTTCCATGATCCGTCCGTGGGATTCGATTATCTAGAACCCTGTTTTGGATGGTCTTCATTCCTGTAGTTTTTTTCTCCGGCATTAATCCCCTTTTCCCCTTTTTTAAATTTTTTCGATAATGACCAACCATGCCCCTTTCCATACTCTTTTCGCCTAGAGTGACAATTTCCTTTCTCCGGCTTTTTAGTCTCTGAAGGCTCTCCCAGGGTTCCTGGCGTTTTTCAGGCCCGAATGTCCTACTGAGTTAGTCCCAATTTTGCTAGAATTTTGCGGGGCTCTTCTTCGTTCGGTTCCCTGACAACTGATCGCTGATTCGGGTTATTACCTGGTAATTGCCTTCATTTCCCCATGCTTTAGTACTTTCGGACTGTTGTGTACCAGGGGGTCTGAAAATTTTCCTATCCCCCCGGCTCCCGTCCCGCACCTCTTTCCAAATAGGATTTTTCCACAGAGGTTTTTGCAGTCTCCACATGTGACTCCTTTTCCATATTACCTTGCAGGTTTTATTTCCCTTTTTTCTTTTTGACCCCAGGAAGGCCTCCCCCAAGAGGCCGACCCCCTCTCCGGTTTTTTTAAGGTTCTTCACAAAGGAACCGTATAGTTACCCCCGCGCCCATTCTTTATTTGTTCACGGTTGTGATCTGGGACTTAAGGCCGAATCATCTGCGGACTTTTTATCCTACCTTTTAACCCTTCATTGATCCAGACTAAACACGGCGCTTTTGGAGAACGGTTTTTCCCGGGTATTCTCCTTGGAACCGGGGGAATTTGGTAAAGGGGTGGTGTCGGACGGAACGCCAATTTTTTTTTTTTTGCGATTTTTTTGCTTTGGAGGGCTTTTCTTGGAGACGCCCTGGTGATTTTTTGTGAAGGGGAGCACCCCCTCTACTCCCCCCCCTCGATTCCCGGTAGGAATTTTTTTATTCAACTTTTGGAAGAGGGAGTTTTTAAGATTGACTCAACTTTTCCCCCCCTTTTGCTTCCCCCCCCTTTTCACCACCCCAATCCCATGGTCTTGGAATATCCAGGGGGATTCCCTATGGTGGGATTTGGTCAGGGGCCTCCCCAGCAGGTCGCGGCTTCCTTTATTATCTTTGTGCGTTCGTTGCCGCGTGCTCACCTTGGTGCCAGGGCTTGCTGAGAAGGTCTTTCGCGTTTAGGGTTTTTCCCCTGGCAGGCTTTTTGCTCCCCAGTGCCCGGCCCCGTGCCTGAGGGATCCGGTTATCCCATTTGCCAGTCCCCGGTCCAGCCTTTTCCCCAGGCCCCCCCCCCCCCCCGGACCCCTCTTCCCCTTTTTTCTTATCCTGCTAATTTTGCCCGGCCCCCACACCTACCCCAAAGGTTCTCCTGGCTCAAGGCTGTAGGGTTTTAGGGCCCTTAGTAAACGGGAATTTGTTTCCCCCCCTTTGGCTTTTTTTTTTTTTTTTCTTTTTTTTTTTTTTTTCTTCTTTACCTTCTTTGGGTATCTTGATTTTTTTGGTGCCTTTTTTTCCCCAATTCTGTTCTTTTTTTTTTTTTTTCAATTCGTCATTAATTGATTTCACCTGTTTTTCTTCTTGGGTACTTTCTTTCCCCCCCCCCGGGTTCGCCCCCAGGACCTTGTTCTGGGGACGGCTTTTCCCTTCCCATACCCCCCTCCCCCCGTTCGGTCCGAACCCGTCACCCGGCCTCCCACTTTTTTTTTAATCCGGCTTCTCAAATCTCCTCCCTCCCTGTAAGGGCCTCTGTAAAGCGCCTTTTCCCCTGGTTCATTGGAACCCCGTTCCCTTCCCTTGCGTTTTGATCTCCCCTTGACAAGCATTTTTTCTTCCCGGAACGTCTTTTTCTTTTTTATAGGTCGAACACCTCATTTGTGATGCCACCTGGTGTTTTATTTTGTTTTTTTCCTTGAGTGTTTGGTTTCTACTATTCATCCTACGGTTCCTCATTTTTATGGCTTTCCCACCCGTGCTGCTCGACGTTTTTTCTCCCCACGTTCCTTGGTTCGATCTGACAACCATCATTTTTCTTGTTTTTTCCCTCTCCCCCGGTTTCTTCTTTTCTTCCGTTGATGCCTCTCAAACCTTTCATTTTTTTTTCTCTTTTTTTAGCTAACCGGTCTTCACACTCGGGGTCCAGGTCCCTGAGTCCGAGCTTCAGCCTGCTTTTTTTTTTCGTTTCGAATCGATGTTTTCCCAAAACCCGTCTCGCACCACTTCCTGTTTTGATTTTCTTTTCCCTCTACCCGAGCTTCCCTTTGGGACTCTCCGGGCCGTTCCCCCTCACAGTCGAGTTTTCATTTTCTTTTTTCTTGTAAAAATTTTCCCCCCCCTTTGCCAGCGTTCCCCCCTTGATTTTTTTTTCCTTGACGTTACCCTGGTTTTTAAGGACTTTTTTTTCTTTTTTTTTTTCTTGACCCCCCCCCCCCGCTGCCAAAGATGGACCTCTCCCTGTTTCTGGTGGGGTCCTTTCAAATTCCCACAGGAGTTTTGATCCACCTTTTTTTTTCTTTTTTTCTTTTCCCCCACGGCAACCCCTTGTAGCCCCCCTCCTTGACCCCCTTTCGGTTTTGACCCCCCGTCCAGTTCCGCCCCCCGGGATGCTCTTAACCCTGCGTTCTTCCCTAGCCTTCCCTGACGGTTCCCCTCTTTCTTTTGTATTCAGTTTTCCGTGTTGCACGTAATACGCCGAGTGTCCCCTGGCTTGGCTTTTCTGCCCTGATCCTTAACGGGGCTTGGCCGCGAAAGTCCACCTGTGGAATCACCCACGTTCCCCCCCCCCCCAACAACCCAGACCCCTTAGTTACACTCGCCTAGGTTCACTGGTTCTGCTCCTCTCATCAAGTTTCCCTTGGGGTTTCCTTTTTTTCCGTCTTTCCCTGTGCGGCTTTCCTCGCTTCCCTCTTCCATCCCATCACGAAGATTAAGGAGAAAGGGCCCTTGGCGTTTTTCACAGAACTTTTTTCAGCCCCTGGCAATTTAGGGCAAATCTTTCCCCTGGACCAACCCCCCCTTCCTACCTGTCTCCTTTTTTCATTTTTGAACGTTTTTTCTTTTGAGTAAACTGGACTTCCATTTCGATTCCTCCTCCCTCCCCCCCCCTGATTTTTAGGATTCACCCCTTTTTTGGCCGGCAGGTCTGCGTCGTGGCTACTTTTTTCATGTCCTTTCTGTTTTTTCTCTCTTGGTTTCCTGTTTGGTTTCCAACGGGAGGGTCCATTCGGTACGTGTATCCGTTCCGCCCTCGGTTGATTCCTCGAACCGTGGTCCGGGCCCTTCCTCGAGACTTCTCTTTTTCTCTTCAAGGTCTCTTCCTCTTTGTGACCTCGTCGCCTTGGTTTTCCCAGGCCTGTTACTCCGGCACCTCCACAAGCCCCCCCTTGCCCTTCTGCAATTTTCTCCCTCAACGGTTTTGGACATGTTGGGTCCGTTGGGCGGCGGCGAGGTTCTGAACCGTTCCAGTTTTATCATTACTCTTTATTTCTTGAGCCGACCTCTGTGAAAACAAACCCCCGAAACCCTTGGGACTTGTGGTCGTGTCCTCCCACCAGTCGTTCAAGCCACATTTTCCGACCCCCCCCCCCGCTCAAATCTTTAGCTCACGCTCCCCCTTTTCCCCACTCACGTCGTTTTCCAGAACTTCTTTTCATGCCCTTAACTGACCCTGGCTCCACTTCCCTGCTTTCCCGCGAAGCCTTCCAAGCTTTTCTGACCCGCTTTCTTCCTCACGACATGGGTCCTTTTCCTTTATAGGGCATGCTTCTTCTTTCGGACCGCCCTCCTTTTTTTGACACCCGTTTTCCGCCCGAAACTTCCTCCGACTCTCTTCGCAGTGGTTCTCCTCCTTTTTTCGCCCCCCTTGGGGGATCTCCCCATGACCTTTTTTTTCTATTTAGGTCGACCTCTTTTCCTTTGCCGGCTGTGTCCCGAGACCCCCCCAAATTGAGGGCCCCTTTGAAACTTTTGATGCAGGGTCCACGTCCGCCTCTTTGGGGCAGCTCTTGGCGGAACCCTACCCCGGCTTTGGTGGCGTCCCCTTGCGCCTTTGCCCCCAATGCGTGTACTTGACGGGCGCTTTTCTCCTCGTACCCATTGGGAATTTCTTATTTTTTCCCTTCCCCCCCTCATCGTCCAGGCCTTTTTTTTGCACGGCACGCATTCCTTTTCGCCCGATGCTCCCCTTCTTACATCATCACTTCTTAACGCCCAGCATTTCTTCAGACCCCCCCACCTCCGCCGCTTCACTTTTCTTCCCCCGGCGTCCGTGCGAGCGCCCCTTTTTTTTACCTTCGTTTGGTTCTTTTTTGGACTTGACTTTTTTTTCGGTGATTCGTTTTGATTCGAATTATTGCGGTCTGTCTTCTGTGGGATCTTTCCCTTTAGTTAGGGCCTCAACCCCAGTTAGAGGAGTCGGGCCTCTTTCCCTCGGACTCCGTTTCACTCTTCCCTTTCGGAACCCCCATAACTTTGCCCTAGCTCCCCGCCGTCCTTTCTCTGCTTTTGAGAAGTTTTTTTTTTTTTGGGCCCCTGCATTTCCCCGTTTTCTCACATCCACATGTGCGGTTGCCACCTTTTGTCGCCGGGCTCTCCCTTCTTTTTCTTGCCCCCCCTTCCAGGGCAATGCACTGGAGCGGTTTTTTCGACCCAATCCTGTCTGCGGCTCCCCCCGAGTTTCCTCTATTCGCCCATTATTTACCCGCCGGAGCCTTTTGATCCCTTTCATTCTTCCCGGCTTAACCCTTTTTTTTTTCTTTCGGAAACCAGAGATACGCACCCACTCTGCCGCCCTTTTTTTTTTTTCTTATGCTTTTTCGAATTTTTCGGTTTTCATCGTTTTTTTACCGGACCCTTTCCATTTTTTTTTTAATTCGGCGCCGTGTGTTCCAGCCCACCTCTTGTCTGTACTTTTGTGTTAGTCACTTTTTTCAGGCGGTGCGGAGACTCTCGAAGCCCTCTTTTCCCTTGGGGGGAGTTTTAGCGGGCGTATTTTTCCCTGGGCCCCGCCGGGCTTTGAAGAACACACTGGCCCCCCCCGGGCGCCGGCGTGGTTGTAACCCCTTGCCCTTGGTGCGTTTTTGCCGGCCCGCCCGCAACAAGTATTCGTCAGGTCCCCCCCCAGGCACCCCTACTTCCCCCGCCTTTTTTTTCCCGGCAGAGTATTATGAGGTTTGTTCATGGTATTTTGGTGTATCTCTTTTCAGAGAATCCCTTTGATTTCCCTGACGTTTCTTCTCGAATTTTGGTCAACTTGGAGTGCTTTTTCAAAGGTCTGGGTGGCAGCTTTTTGGGCTCACTTTGACCCCCTATGGAGTCTCTTCTCCTTGATTTAGCCCGATAGGGTCTGGCGAAACCCCCCTTCAGGGGTCTTTAGACTCCTTTGTATTTGGGCACCCTCGGCTTTTTAATGGAATTTTATAACCAGTCTGGACCTCGTGGGACTCCCATTTACCTTTTGTAGCCCAAGAGCCTTGGCACAGTCGGACCCCGAGTGCCCCCCCCCTCCCCACTCCCCCCAAGAAGTCTTTGCTTTCCGAATCGCTGAGGATGTCCTTCGGCGAGGTCCCTTTCCTTAGGTTGAGGAAGGGTGGTGAAGGAGATTCACCTCTCTCTCCCGGCTCTGAGTACTGCTGAATTCCTTTCTACACAGTGGGTTCAAGGTCACGAACAGGACAAGAGACCTGTATTCCCATTTACCCAGTTTTGACCCTTCCCCCTACGACCTTTGGCTACCCTCCCCCTTTCCCTTTCCCTTGGACCGTTTGATTACCTGCGCTTCTTGAGCCTTCTGCCCAGGCCTTCCTGACATCTCCTTCAACATTTTTCCCCGCTGCTTGGGCAGGTTGTCGTTTTGCTTCCTTATCTCCTTCCTACTCTGATCGCCTTTTTTTCCAGTTGGTCCCTCTGAGATACCGAATTTTCCCCCACCTGTGGAAGCCTTCCCTGTGAAGCCCCCACTGGCCCCTCCCCCTGATCCTTCTTTAATTTTTTGTTTTTTTTGATAAGGTTTGTCTCGGAAGCCCCTTGGCAGTTCCTTTCCAGTCAGGGAGTTACTTTTTAATCCCCCCCCCTTCCTCCCTCCCCCGGGTGCCTTTTGCCTTTTCCTCTTTTTAAAACCCTTTCACCCACCGATTTCTTTGCCCCTTCGCCCTTCTTTCCACCTGGTTTTCGTTTTTCCCCCCCATGAGGGATCTTGGTGGTCAGTTCTTCCGAGTTCTTCTTGAAGGCTTTCCCTTCTTCTTCTTTTCCTGAGTTCTTGTACTTCCCGTTTTGTCCTCAAGTGATCTATTTGGCTTGCCCACATTCCAACCTGGCTGTCTTTTATGATCCCCCCCTTTGGCGTTTTTTTCTTCCCCTGAATTCGTCGGCAATGTCCGCTCTTAGTTTTTTCCCCCGCAGTTTGCATAGAACTTTTTTCTTGCATTCCCCTGTTTTTGCCTTCATGGGCTTCGCTGTCTTTCGTATGGTTCTTTCTGCGGGTTTCTCCTGGGATTACCCGGTACCCCCCTTTTCTCCGTAACCTTATCCTGGTGTATCCTGTCAGGGATTTACAAGTCGTGGGCCCAAAGGTCCCCCCCTGATCTTAACCTCTGATTCCCAGATTTTGGGATAGAAAAGGTACCCCAACCCTCGGAAGTTTTTTATTTCTTTGTCACCTGAGTTATCAAGTTGTTTTTTATTTGCCTTTTTTTCTCTCTGGCTGTCCGAAAAAGGTAGAACCATAACCCGGCTTCTGTAAATTCCGTTGACTCTTAGCTGCGACCGGGTGCGGACTTCCCGGCCCGGGGTTCTCCTCCTCATTCCTTTTTGTTTTCAACTGTGGCCCAGTTTTTTAAAATCCCCTGTGTCTCGGCAAATCAACTCCAAAAGGGTTCTTTCTCTTCCCCTCCACTTGTAGAAATTTTTTTCAAGGCGGGATATCCTTTTGTTTCCCGACCTCTACCCCCACAGATAGGGGTTGGGCGTTTCTGAGGGCCCTGAAGGCCTGGGGCTAAACAACTCTGCTTTTTTTTCTTTTTTTTTTCTGAAAAATCGAAATGCTTTTGGACCTTGGTTTCCCGGCCCGCGCTCACTTATTTTCTTTTTCCTGGGTTCAGTGCCCCCCCCCATTTGACATTTCCCCATCATCTAGTTCCTTGCCGTGTTGGCTTCTGCTTCCCTTGAGTTTTTTTCCGGGCTTTTATTCTTGCAATTTCCTTTCCCAAGAGTTTTTTTATTTTAAGCCCCGGGTTTCCTGTTCTCCCGTGCGTTCTTCTACTTCTTTAGAAAACCTTGTTCTTGAAGTCTTGCTTGCGTCTCTTTTTTGGTATTTTTGTTGGTGTTTTCGGTCCCCCTTTCTACTTTTTTGGTTTCTCTGGATCCTACTTCTTTCCATTTGTCAAGTCAGATCACTTTGTTTTTCCGGACAAAGCTTCAAAATTCCTCTTCTTTTTCCCCCCACCCAGAGACTTTTTTTTCCCCCCTTCCCCCCCCCGGTGGGCCAAATCCTGCCCTGCCTTTTTACCTGGTTGTAATCTGTCTTGGCTTCTGTGTGATTTTTCTCCCCGGGCTGATTTCTCAACGGTCTCTTTTTCGATGACCCCGTTCCTACCCCTTTTGACGTTCCCCCTTTTTTATTTTTTTCCCTCCTCCCGTGAGGTCCAGTGCCCCGGACAGTTTTTCTTTTCATTTTCCGTGGACCCCTGCCCAATCCTTGGAATCTCACCCTCCTTAAAGTTCCCGCCCTTAAACTGTGTTGTCCCCCCCTCTTTAAAGCCCGCCTGCTGTCTGGTTCCCCCTTCCGCAGAGTGCCTTCTTTTCTGATCCCCCGAGGGTTCAGGATTCCCCCCCCGGCAGGCGCTTTTTTCTTTTTTTTTAGTTTTCCCCCCTTGGAATGGGTCTTTGCTTTGTCCGACTAGTATCAAACGTTTTTCTTCTTTCCGCTGCCCCCCCCCTTCGGAGGTTTTTTTTTTCCCCTTTCGAACTTTTTTCCTTTTTTTGAAGCTGTCCCCCCCGTGTGTAGAGCTCCACCCCCCGCCACCAACCCGATGTTT
>Ga0179593_1439000_pt1 | contig 12240 bp, 15 predicted proteins | sample CZODoug2_1_08_16_FD_185931 | JGI IMG/M metagenome (GOLD analysis project Ga0179593, IMG submission 185931) | Vadose zone soil fungal communities from Angelo Coast Range Reserve, California, USA - CZODoug2_1_08_16fungal (PacBio error correction) | ecosystem: Environmental > Terrestrial > Soil >... | reverse complement strand
TTCCCCCTATGGTCCACCCTGTCTCATTACCCAGTGCACCCTTCTTTTCCCTTCCTCCCTTCGTCCTGAAAAATCTAAGCTTCTTGTTGTCCCATAGGGGGGAACCCTTCGTTAAGGGAAGGAAACTCCCTTTTCTGCATCTCTGAATTTCCCTTCCAAACAATTGTTTGCTGGTGCCCCACGTGCCTTTTTTTTGCCTAACCCTTCCTCTGAACATGGCTTCTTTCTCCGTCATACATTAACATCAACACTTTTCGTATGCCAATGTTTGAAACTTTTTCTGAGTACGGCACAGTTTTTTGCCCCCCCCTTTGCAAAGGAAATGGTCAATGGCCAGCGACCTCATGCATTGGCTCCTTAATTTTATATCGGATTATCTCCCCAATTGAGGCCCTTTTCCTTTTTACCCTAGGTGTCTTGATTTCTTTCTCGTCTTGGCTATTTTAAAGGTGTGTCACAAGGTAGTCTGCCTTGTTGAACCTGTAATCCTTCCTCCCCCCCCCCACTGGTGACTGCTTTTCCCCAGACTATAATGTTTCCCCCCACTTTATTTAATGCTTTTCCTGGTTTCTCGACTATGGCGCCAATTTACTCGTGCAATGTTCACAAAGGCACTCCCCCCCCCCCCCCCCCCCAGGACAAGTTGCCACTTTATTCTTTTGTTAAATCCTGAAGTTCACCCCCTTGTGCCCCTTTTTTCTCTGGACTTTTATCCTAGTATTTTTTTCCTTTATCACGTTTATCTAATCTCACTATTTTTTTGTACATTTATGGGCCCACTTTTTTTATTATTTATCAGTCTTCACTGTGCTTTTTTCTTCATGTCTTTTGCAGAATGATTCTTTCCCCATGGATTGATTTATCCGGGAGTAATCTACCTCATCCCAATGTAGTACCTGTAGAACACTTTAGAAATTTGTCGCTCATCCCTCCTGCCCATTATGCTTTTCCCCCCCCTTCTTCTTTCCCACTAACTGTGTTTCCTTTTCTTCCCCTTCCTTATTTTGTTTTATCTTCTTGGCCTCGAACTCGTATCCCTTTTGAAGCTTGGTTGGTTTCGTCCTTTCCAAAGGTCCAGTCTTGCCCTTTATCATTTCTGGAATCTAGCCCGGTTGTGCTTCTCCCCTTTTTCCTCCTGCGTTCTTCAGAATACTATGAAGATCCACTCTGTCTTTCATTGATTGATAAGTCCTCACCATTTTTCTTTTGTGAGAGTGGTTTTTTCTTTTCTTTGTCTTTCATTGAGTTCCTTTCTGTGGTGGGGAAGGTTCTTGCTTTCTGCGCATTTTCGAGGCATGTTCTTGTCATCCTTATCTTGACGAGGGTGAAGGGGTCCATTTATTGAAATGTTACCCACCAGCTCGATGGTCTTATTGTATACCCACCTGTTTCTGTTTTTTAGTCTATACCCTTGCTCCTTCTATTTTTCCAAGATACCCATCCCATATTCTTTTTTTGTGGACCTTTCCTTTCTTGCTTATAGTTGTCTCCCTATCAGTTTTTCCCCCTTCCATTCTGCCCTCTCCATAACCCAGTCCTTTGTCTCATTTTTTTGCCCTGTTGTTTTCACCTTTCTTCCGACGGTTGCATTTTTCTCTTTTGCATGTCCCTCCCTTTTTGTTGGTGTGGTTTCTGTTCATTTTTTTTTTCCGGCTTCTTTGCCCTTTTCCTTGGCAGCACATTTTGGATGGTGTGTGTGATGTTGTTGCTTATTTTTCTTAATTTGTGTTTTTTTCTTGTCCTCTGTTCCTCAGTCTGGGTTGGGTGTTTTTTGCCCCCCAAACTGATGTGTTGGTCCCCGTCGGCAGTATTGTGTTGCATGGGTTTCTTCCTTTCGTATGTCAGGCCGTGCATTTTATTTCCTTAGGTGTTCTCTTTGGTTTTGTGCGAGTCATTCTTTCTTTTAGCGCCTTTTTTGAGTGGAGGTCCTCTAGAGTTTTTTTGCTTTTCGTTCCTGTTTGTTCTTTCCTTCACTGAATTTGAACCCTTGAAGTTTTTTTTTTTGGTGGTGGTCCCTGGCATGTTTGCAGTTGTTTTTTTCTTCTGATTAAATGTAGTTCTCCGCTTTGTATGTGGCCGTGCATATTTTTTAGTAGTGCTTGATACTTCGCTTCTCCCCTTTCCCTTTTTTGTACATTACAATTTTTTCCTCTTTTTTCTCCTTTTTGACTGGTCCTGCGGACCGTTTTCTTTTTTTTTCGCTTTCATGGTGTTTTTGGTTTCTTTGTTTTTCTTTCAGTTGTTTTTTCAGGGTGTTCTCCCCCTTTGCTGTTTCCTTTATTTGCATGCTCTTTTAGTTATTAACTTTTCGTTGTTTGTCTCGTCTTTCTAAAGAAGCTAAAATGAGCCCTTCTTCGCATCAGCCCAGAACAGATAATCAACTCTGGAGACGCCACTTACTAAACCCCAACACCAATCTAAATACAATGTTCCGCCCGTGGTCAGCCCCCTGCCCATGTCCACATTTTAAGCCCCCAACGACCCATTTATGACCCCCGTCTTTTACCCTCCCTATTGAACTCGCTTCCACCCCCCCTACGACCCCCATTCTTCCCCCGGCCCACCTTCCCCTTTCCCTCACACTCATCTTTCAAGCAGAAGACAAGCAACTGAACATGGAACCTTCACAAAAACATGTAGTTACCGCCCTTTTTCCACCTTCCGTCCTTTCCACAAGTGTTCATGTCCTATTCCCCCAACCCATGGGCCAAAGACTATAGCGACCTCAACCTTCCCCCTCCCCTTTTTATTTTCAATAAAAAGAAGAGAGGTCTTCAACCCCGAGAAACACTTTTCCCAATGACCCCCTGACTGCCCTTTTCTCCCCTAATTCATCCTTGCAATGCAACACTCCTCTCTACTTGACCCACAACTCCCTTCCCCCCCCCTTATGTTACACACCCCCCCCCCTTTCTTTTTTCCCCTCGTACGAAAAAAAATTACTGGCTAAATCCACCTGGACCTAGACAACCCACCCCCCTCCCTGTTGCCTGCCAGACAATGGCCCCCGGCAATGGTCAACTCCCCTCCCCTTTTAAATAAGCGAAGATTCCTTTCCCCTGTCCTCACTGATTTCGAGGGGTTCATTGGATGTCATTTTAGTCTCCCGACTGGTACGAGGTAAGGTTGCTCCGTTGATTTTGATACTTTACTTGACCTATAAGTACTCCCTGGCAAAGGTTCACACCCTTCACACAAAAAACATAATTAGTTTTATAGGGATTTCTTTCTTTCCCAGACTCCTCGATGCTCCCTGAGTCTAAATACACCGTTTCCGGTTTTTTTTTACGTATTTACAACTGCTCCTCCTTTCCTATCGTGTGGAATCTGTTGACAATGTAATGACCTTTCCTCGATAGCATCGAATTATCACGCCCCAGGGTCCCCCCCCCTTCCCCCCCCAATGGACATCAATTATCCCCCCCCACTTCCACCAACCACAATCCATGGAGGACTCAATGACATGACCTGAACCCCCTGACTCCTCCACTCTCCCCACCCTCAAATTTTTCTTTTTTCTTTCCAATCGCTTCCTTGTCTTTTCCACTGACGAGGACTTCCTGCTGAATGGCGTTCCCAAAAACCTGTGCATGGATTGTTACTCTAAATGATACGGATTTCTTGTTGTATTTTCACACCTACCCCAACTGTATACTAGGTCAGTCCGCCTTCAGGACACCGAATAGCTCACTGCGGAAAGAAGGGGGCTTATCTCGGGGTTCACACTGTTTTTTTCCCCCTGAGAAAATTGGGTTCTATTGATACCTTAGTTCCTTTATATGACGGCCTGTCTACAATGTGTTTACAATGTGTACTACGTTGTTCCTCTTTTCTGGTTCCTGCCACGATCATGCATGGGGATTTGGCTGCAATTTTTTCCATGCTGTAGCATGTGCCTTTCTCTTAACATAATTAAAGTGTCCCCACTCTCCCCACCAACAAAACATATTTTACGCCGATACCATAACTCTTACCCCCGCTTAGTTGCCAAAGTCCTACAGTTTAACCTTTGGCTTGCCCTTCAGGGATTTGTCCCCGGTAGGTCATTTTTTTGTTTCATCGTGTTCTCTTTTTTTTTGGCCCCATTTTTTCCTAGTCTTGTGCCCCTTCGTCCTTCCCAACGACCTTTCATTACCCTTCACTGGCCAGAGATCGTCGGTGTCCCAATACATTGTCTCTTAATCTCCACATGCATTCATTTTTTTTTCCTTGTTTCCCATTAGCAATGATATTTGCGGTCTCCCTGAACCTCCAGCCCGTTAAACTCTCCCTTTTTCCTCTTCATCTTTTTTAATCTTGATAAAATAACTGGGAGAATTTTTTGTGATTTCCCCCCTTTGGTCGACCCCCCACATTTCTCCCCCTTGTGGGTTAACACATTCTTTCTTCCCTCCTACTTTACCATTGGTCAGTCCCCTTTTTATTGCTTTGTTTTCTCCCACTTGTATTACGGAGTCCTCAGATCTTTCTTGGTGTTTTTGTTGTTTGTGAGGCACCATAATCAATCCCCCTTTTCCCCCCGGGCCCCATTGTTGCGTTACCACCAATCCGAGATTTTCTTAAAGTCTTTTTCATTTTCTGCTTTTTACATACTTTCCCCCCCCTGATGTTTACCCATCTTTTTATTAAGTCGTTTTCCCCTGATGCCTTACCCTCTTTCCCTTGTTCATGGTTTTATTTCCTCTTCCCTTTTCCTCGCACTTCCGTTTTTGTTTTTGCTTCTCTCGATGCACATCTCCACTACCGTATTCATTTACCCGTTCTTAGGGAAGGCCGTCAGTCTTTAGTAGAAAAATTTAATATTTTTTTCTGCCTCCACCGCATGGTTTACTTATTGGTTCCTTTCCCTGAAACCTCCTTTTTTTTCTCTCTGACTGTGGACCTCCCCTTTTTGGCGGTTTTTCACATCTAATGGATTCTTTGTTTCCAACATTCAATATTCATCTTGTTAGGACTTCTCCTAACAGCCATCCCCACAGCCCATAAAAATAAGGTATTCCTTCACTGTGTTTTCAACAACCTTGAGGGACACCTACATTGTTTTGCCCCACCCTTTCGACCCTTTCAACTCCCCAAGCATGAATCCTGACTCATCTTTCCCGGCTTCATTTTCGTCCATTGTTCTTTTTTTTTTCCACTCTTGCTTTCTGGGATTTCGTCCAAATATCTTGTGCTAATTGACCCTTTTACAAGGTGTCCTGCCTTGTTTGTACCAGAAGAGCCTCCCACAATTTCTTGAACCCGATCTCTTTTCCACCGGCTTATGACTGTTCTTTTTTCCTGCCTGACAAAGTTCTTCGTCACCCATTTGCAGAAGCTGCAACTTTCCCCCCCCCTTCCCTCCATTCAAATTGCTAAGTTCATCCCCATTTCCCTTGTGTTTATGAGAGGACTTTTTTCTCCTATCCCTTCTTTTCTCGGGCTATCTCATCTATAGTTTTTTTTGTCCACTCTTTTTCCCATCTATTTTTTCTAGGGCACCATTGTATACCGATTTAGTAGAATGGATGCACGACGCTTCTTCCCCGTGCCTCGATTCATCTTGAGTAAGCTCCCACTTTCTTTGCCCCCTTTTTTTGTCTCAACATTGTAGGCACACATGTCCTGAGTATTATAAAGCTTGCATTTGCTAGGTGACTCCCTTTTTTTTTATCTTAGGATTTCCACTAACCCTTAAACCCCTACTACTCCCCCTTCTCCTCAATTGCTCCTTTTTTCCTGCTTGCTTCCTTGACTTTGCGGGATTTTCTTTTTTGTTTCTAGGTTGCCTAACACTTAATTTCCAATCAAGATACTTTTGGGATCAATCTCATGCCAACGTTTTTTGATCCCATCCCCCTTCAGTGCCTCTCTTTTGAATCCATGTTCCTATACTATTTCTTTTCTTTCCTCTTTCTCCTTCTTTTCACACATGTGGAGGGGTGGTTTATATTTTTTTGGGTCTGGTGGTTCTGGTTCCTTTCATTGAGTTCCCTTTTACTGTCTGTGTTGGTGGTCTCTGGGTTTGGATGCGCATTGGGTTTTTGCTTTCATCCTTTCCTCTAGATTATTCCTTTTCTCCTTTCGTTACGACCTGGATTTTGATGAGAATTGTCTCCGTTGTTAAATACGTGTCATTTGCTACCCCCCCCAACTGTGTTCTTGTTTTTAGTCTAAAGGCTCATCTCGAGCTCCTTTTTCCCCATCAAGAATTAAGTAAACTTATACTATTATTTTTTTTGTGTCTTTTTTGACCTTTCAGGTGCTTGCCTTTCTTTTTTTTTACTATAACTTTAGCCGGGCCCTTCTGCCTTGACCTCCCAGTTGTGGCTTTTTTCGCTGGCTCTAACATGATTCCTGGTCCCCCTCCTTCCCCCAGTTCCGACTTTTGACGTATTTGGACTGTGGGGCCTTTTCTCGCCCTCTTCTCTTTTTGGTTCGGTGGGTTTTTCTGTTCGTTTTTTAGGCCGTATGTGCCTGGCCTTTCGGCAGTTCTTTTTCATGTGCGTTTTTGTTTGGATTGATTGTCTGATTCCATTTTTTTAGCATTCCTTTTTGTTTTTTCGTTTCTTTTTTGGAAGGCGAGGGGTTTGTTTTTTAGTCAGTTTTCTTGTATTGACAGTTTTCCTGTTTGTCTTTTATCTTGTGTTGCCTGGGTTTGCTTTAATTCTATGATTTGTATGTTCGTCCCAGTCCCATTTTACTTTTTACATGTGTTTCTGGGTTGTGTTCCTCCATTTTTTTTTTCCTTATGGGACTAGGGCTTTTTAGTGTTTTTCGGGTCTCCTGCGTCTTTCCACTTTTTTGTTTTGTTCTTGAATGTTTCCAGCCCCCACGGCATTACCGCCATGTCTACTGTTCTTTTGGGGGTTTCCCCCCTCTTGGCGTTTTGCCATGTTTGTTTCGCTTTTTCTACGCTCTCCCGAAGTTAGTGGTTTGTTTCTCTTTTGTTAGTCGGTTTACTACTCTTTTTTATTTTTAGACCCTTTGTACATGGAAATTGGGTCGATTGGTTTGCTTTTGGTGTCATGGAACTCGACAATGTTTCGTTCCCCCCTTTTGTATTTTAGATCTTCCTGTGGTTTTGGTGTGTTTTTTTCAGTCGTTTTTTTTGGGTCTTTTTTTGGTAGCATGATGTGGGCTTGAGGTTTTTTCCCTTTTTTTTATCTTTTCCCCTCTCTTTTCTCTCCGGTTTGTGGTGAGTTTGAGAGAAGAGATAAAGAAGTCACCCTTCCCAGTGCCTTCCTCTTCAAGCCCACAAAGCCCCCCTGTTCCCACCAATCCTTCTTAGAACCCCCCTTCTCAGTAGCCCCCCGACAGCACTAAACCAAAAACACCTTCCTATTTTCCCCCAATGGAAAGAATGTTTTCGCCTTCTTCCCCCCACAGCTAAGCCCCCCATCGACCCCCACTTTTTACAATGCTACTATAAAATAAGATGGTCTCCCACGAGTATCACTGTCAACTATTAACAAATATGCACTTGCCACATACACTAACTTCTACTCCACTTATAAGACTCGTCCCCAAGCCTCCATGCCAATTTTGTGGACACCCGCCCAAAAAACCCCTCTTCCTTCAAATTCCCCAGTGCCCTTAACAAGGACCCCCTTCCCTAGACATGTTAAAAGTCCTCTAGACCCAACATCCCAGCTTTAAGCTACATAAACCGCCCTTCTTTTTCCCCCCCCAAAAAATCGAACCGAATTTCATAAATGAACCCACTTGCCATACGATCGAGCCTTAATCCTCACAATTCCTGATTCACCCCCTTTCCCCTTTTCCCCAAAAAACACTTCTCTCCCACAAACCAACCCCTTTGTCTCCAGAGGAACCCCCCTCACCCCCAACACCCCCTTCCATTTGCTTTTTTTCATTCATCACAACATCCCCCCCCCCCCCACCCCTTTGTGAAACTGTGCTGCCAGCAATTGACCATGCACTTTCCTAACACCCTTTCCAGAACCCCCCCCCAAGACTAAGAGGCATGAGTTTCAGCAGGCCCCCACAGTCCAACTTTCTTTCACCCTGGTCGGCCCTCAGGGGGGCCTATTTCCATCTCTCCTGAGAGCAAAGGTCTTGTTTGGATTTGGCGGACGTGGCAGGCTATACACTCCAAGCCCTATAGCAAAGCCCTGAAGGTTCCCCCACCTTCACACCCAAAACTCGTTTATAGGTTACTAAGTTCTTTCTTCTCTCTCTGCAGATTAGAACCTTATAAAATACCCCATTCTGTTGTCCCCTCCTTTTCTTTCCACTGCTTAATGGACCTTTCTCAGTTTTGCGTTTCCTTCATCCCAATCCCGGAAACCTTCTCCAGTAATTCTTCCGCAAGAATGACAACCTTCTCATGTTGCTTTGTTATCCCCCCCCCCCCACACCCCCCCCTTTTCCTCCCACACTTTCTACACGATTCAATGACATGACCAGAATCCAGGCCCAACCCCTCTCCACACCCCTTCTTCTTTTCGTCATCACCATATTTTTTACCCCTAACTCATGTCCTCTTTCATCGGCTTCAATGGACGGCCGTCCTTTGAAGGCTTAGTTTCCCCCCCCTTGTGGATGAGATTTGATTCCTAAATTCTTTTGCCCTTTTAGTTTGTTCCTATAACCCCCCTCCCCCCCCCCCCCCGGTTTTCTCCCTTGCTTCCCTTCTAGTGAGGAAGTGTAGGGGGATTCTTCAGGTTTCAGGGCATTTTTAGTGGAACTCCGACGATGCCCTCGATGGAGTTTCTGCACCCCATTGCCCGGTTTCCCTGGACATGTTTTTTCCCTGTTTTCTACATGTTGACATGATTTTTGGGCTGTCCTTTCCTCTCTTTGACATTCCCTTTGTTTTCTTCCATGCTACTACCCCCTCTTTCTCATGTGCCCTTGAAAAATAATTAAAAGTGTCTATCTATAGCTATGCCTTTTATCTAAGAACGATCCCCCCTCCTTAGGATCCTCCCCCACCTTTTGCCTGGGCAAATTTGTCTTTATGAACTTCTGGTCTTTGACCCTTTTTTTAATTTTGGTCGTTTTTTATCTGCTTTGTTCCTTTGTGTGACACATGTTCCCCTAGTTAATTGTGCCCTTGCATTAGTCAGCCTTGACCCTCCTTCACATTCCTACCTTGTTCCAGTCTGATTTTCTGTTTTCCCCACCCATGTGTCTTCATTCTTGTTTCCCCGTCCACCCTGTGCCTGACTCCTGTCACCCTTTTTCATTAGCTCCCTCTATGGCGGATTCCTTCCCTCCCCCGCCCCGTTTTGCCAAATCTCCCCATGGACCCCCTCCCCTTTCCTCCTGAGATATCTCTTTGAATTTTTTCAATGCTTGTTCTTTGACTGTTCGGGAGGCAACTAAGGGTCATTTTGTTGAATTATACAACCACCCTCATTGCCCCCGGTACGTGGTAAGAGTGGGCAAAGCCCTTGTCGCCTGAGTGACCCAAAACGCGTTTCGTTCCCCTACCCCCCCCATGGTCGTACTAGTAAGACCTCTACTATGATATTGTGGTTTACATTGTTTGTGGTGCCCGAGGAAGGTAGATAGGGAAGTTCCATAAGGTCTCAGAGTGTCAATGGGGGATGGACTAAAGAACCCCCTCAGTAACCAGTGGGGAACTCAGGTCTTCACTTACAGGTTGGGAATTTTCCACAACCGGACTGTTTGTGCATAACAGTCTGGATGTCGGCGAAAGCAGGGCACCAGTATTTGGACATAGCCTCTATACATTCGATCCTGATGTCCCTCGCTTCATGGACTAGCCGTGGCAATGTTTGCTCGTTTCTTTGGTCTCCTCCGGGGCTTGTCTTTTTTTCTTGTCTGCCAAGGAGGACATTTGAAAGTGTCGAGTACCACGCCATTTTTTCTTACCTTCTCCGGGCAGCATTGCATTCTTCGAATTACATATTATCTCATCATTGTTACCTTAGTTACTGTTCACCAAAATTCCTTTTCTCCCTCTGATTGTGTGGAATGCCTGTTTGTTTTGCTTTTGGTTCTGTCAATCCCCCTTCCTATGCAAATGGAGGACTTTCCTTACTTTCAAGCAATAACCACTAGGTTATAGTTCCCCAATTTTTCCCTTTATGAGGGAAGCTGCCCCTTTTTTTGTCAAACCTGTTGCCAAGAACCCTTCAGCACTTCCAATGTTATCGTTCCTCCTGCCGTGCCTTTTTCCCCCCCTTTCTTTATCTCCTTGATTGCTCTTCTTATGTCCATGGTCTATTTTACATCAGATTGTTCTTAGGTAGCCAAATCTCTTTCTCCCCCCTTTTCAGTGTGACAAGGTAGTCACTTCAGTGTTTAATGTCCAGAATTCACCCCCATTTTTGTTTTTTTTCCCAACCTTTGTCATCATGCTTGCCCAAGTGTGAATGTCATCTGTTTTTTTTTCTTCTAGGATGTTTTTCCCCCGTGACTTTTTCCCTGTGCTCTCAGCACGTGCACTGCCCCAAACCCACCAGTTCCCTTTCCGTTTTCCAATCTGAATTTTCATTTGCCCCTGTTTTTTCGAGAGGACTTTTCCGTCTTGTGTCTCTTCTCCTACCTTTTGCTATTTTCTCATCTAATCTTTTTTGACATATGTCCCCTTTATTTAGGTTCCCGTTTCCCCCTACTTTAGTTAAGTGTTCCGCCAGAGGCTTTCCACATTCCCTGCTGTCGTGTCGTCTCCCATCACCTCCTTTGGTCCCCACATGTCGTCCCCCCCTAGACACCACATTGTTTCCTTCTAACGCTGCCTGTTCTTACTTCCCCAGGAGTTATCTTCGGATTTCCACTAACCAGTGTTTGACCACAGCCTATAAGATCCCCCTCCTCCCTACAGGAGCTATTCTTGTTGGTTTTGCTTTCCTCTAGTATTCCCTTTTGTTTCTTTTGGTTAGTCTTTGCCGAACTTTTTTTTCTTGAAATTCAGATCTTTTGGCACCCCCATCCCAATTTTTCCTTTCCCAAGTTTTTTTCATTCTCTTCCCCAGTCTCTCCAGTTGAGTGCTGACAGATTCCAAGTAACTTATTGTCTTTACTTTCTGTTAAGTCCTCACATGTGATGTTTTAGATGGAGTGGTATACTGGTATTTTTTTCTGGTTCAGGTCTTTGAGCCTTGTTCCCTTGGTTGGTGAAGTTTTGGGGGCTGGCGTTGTGCCCTTTATGCATTTGTCCCTTCTTCTTGTAGATAGTCCTTTGGAGCATTTGTTGTCAGTTATTGTCACTGGTCCCCACTCTCCTCGTGAGACTTGGTAACCTTGTTTTCCAATAGTCATTTACCCCCCCGTGTAGTGTGATTGAGTTCTCTCCCTTTTTCTTCCCTCTCTGCGCTGCGCCACAGACTTCGTTTCAACCTATACCATCTATTTTTTGTTGCTTTTTTCTTATTTTTTTTTTTCCAGGTCCCTTTACTTTTCGTGGTATTCATACCAGATATTTCCTACTTTACCTTCATGCCCCCTGCACATTTGGCCTTGGCTCCCGAGCCTTTTAGTTGAACCTAACTCCCTGAGGTACGAATTTGAGTCCTTCTTTCTTTGGGCTCCTAACCTGTAGGGTCGGTTGTTTTTTCTTTTTGAGGACCTGATTTTTCTTGGCCCCCTTTTGCCTCCCAGTTGATTGTTTTGTATGAGGTTGTACCTCTTTTCTTCCATGTAATCTTGTTTTTTTCGTGTCTTTTAGGTAGGCGGCGTTTTTTTGGGTTGTGTGTAGTTCATTAGTTGTTTTTTGACAGTGATGTGTTTTCCGTTCACTTATTTGTGGGCATATGGTGCTATTTAGGAATTTTTTATGTCCTAGTTTTGTCCCTCTCCTATGTGTTCTTTTTTTGTCCTACCATATCATTCTGTTTTCGCGTATTTTTTTTTTTTAGGTCTCTAGGTCTTTGGTTTGTCCCCTTAGGGTGTTTTAAGGCCCTTCTTTGACCCCCCAGGAAGGTTTTCTAAGGTTTTGTTGGTGGTCATGTGGCAGTTTTTGCCTTTTTGTGTATGCTTTTCTTTTAAGGTGTCTTTAGCAGTTCTTGGTATTTGTTCCCTTGTCTTTTGTAGTCGGTTGAATTTTCTCCTCATTTCGTCCATCTTTTAGAGCCCGATTTTTACCTTTCCATGGGTAGGGTCTTTTTTTTTTGCTTTTACGGATGCCAACATTCGTCTTCTTTTTTCTTTTTGATCTCATGGTGTTTTTTTGTTTTTCTTTGCTTGGTCCTCTTATGTTGTCTTATGGGTGTTTATGCTTTTCTTTGGTTTTCTTGAGTTCTCTTGCATGCTTTTTTTTCAGTTTTT
>Ga0179593_1391801_pt1 | contig 12240 bp, 13 predicted proteins | sample CZODoug2_1_08_16_FD_185931 | JGI IMG/M metagenome (GOLD analysis project Ga0179593, IMG submission 185931) | Vadose zone soil fungal communities from Angelo Coast Range Reserve, California, USA - CZODoug2_1_08_16fungal (PacBio error correction) | ecosystem: Environmental > Terrestrial > Soil >... | reverse complement strand
TTTGGCAAGACCTTCCCATTTTTCTTCCTTGGAAGCCAGAGATAAGCCACCAGCGCCTCGCTTTCCTTCAGCATGATTTCTATAATACTATTTCGCCAGAAGCCTGAAGCTATCCTCAATTGAGCAGACTGCCTGGCGCGGGCGAGCCTGCCCTCCGATAGAAAGATTTTTCCCCATTTCTCCTTCAGTGTACCATAGATCGTGCGGGAACTTTCTTCCTCCCCCCCGCTTTGATGGATCTGAACCTGCTGCGCACCGCTTCTTTCTGATTCAAAAAAGATTCACCCCCTCCCGCTTCCGACCTATCCCTCAGCTTTCTGACACACTTCCCCCTTCAAAAAATATCCCGACCGCCCGCCCTTCTGTTCCCCCCATTGCCAGGAAAAAAGAAATTTTGCCTCTGATCTCCCTTTCCCCTTGGTCCCTATCGAGCGGCTCATTCTATCTCTTGGGAGCAGTTTGCTTTTCACGTATCCCCCCCGTTCTTTTTCCCTGAACGTCTTCTTCCCAGTTCTTTATCATTTTTGACGTCAGCTTCTTTCGACACTCCCCCGCAGGAAGGTGGAGCAAGGGTGCCCCTCTCCAATGCCCACCTCTCCCTTCCCCCCGCGATGACCTCTACCCTAAGCTTTTCTGCCTCCCGCTCAAAAATCCCCCCCGATCCTGATGGGACCTACTAACTTTTCCCGTTTCCTGCGATTAGCCCTCCGGTGGCACCTTCTTTTTTCATAAGTTTTTTTCCACTTCCCTGCTGGATATAAAGTGGCCACCTCTACCCTTTCTTAAATAAAGCTTTCCTAGACGTCCTCTTTTTTTTTTTGTCCCCTTGTTGGTCTAGGTCGTTCTGATTAGGGGCTGATTTTTATTCAAATTTGATATCCCGCCGTTCAGCTTTTTCTTTTTACTGGTACAACCCCTGGTTGTTTTTGACCCCCATTTTTTGAAGAAGAGTTTTGTGAAAGCCTTCCCTTTTCCATCCTGCCAAACAGACAGCGCACTGTCGGAGCATTGCTCGCTCCGGCGTCCCTGGGTTCTATTATGAGGGTTGTCTTCCCCTCTGCTCCGAACCTCTACTTTTTCTTCCACGGGTGGACGCTTCCCTTGCCGGCGATGACCTCTATCCTTGACTCACCCCGCTTTCTCTTTCACGCCTCCCCCCCTTGATGTCCATTTTTTTCCACTTTGACTTTGCCTACATAACTTTTTCCCCTATCGATAGGCTCGACTTCCCCCACACCTGCGGTTGCTTGAAGTCACCCTTCTTTCTCCGTCTCTTGATTAAATAACGTCGTGTCCTATCCGTCCCCGAGCGGCGTACAGATATCGTTCCCGCCTTATTGGATAGGAGCTTCCCCCCTTTTCCCTCTCAAGGTGATGAATATTTGCAAATTCACGTCCGGAACCTGGGTACCGCGATTTCTCTTGATTTAGGCGTGCTTGTTTCATTCTGCTCCCATTATTTGTGAGAATAAATTCTGTTTCCCCACACTCTCTGTTTTCTTCCCCCACATATTTCGCAGGTCCTCCTTTTTGCTTGTAAAAAGAAGTTCTATTATCTTTTCTTTTTGGCCGGGGTAGAGGCCTTCTTATCTTCCTTCCCTCTTCCTCTGGGTGGTAAATGATTGTGAACAGGTTGGAGCTTCTTGTTCGAGTCCTTCTGTCATTCCTTAATTTTCCACCCCCCCCTTTTAGCTGTTCGCCTGTTGCCCCGTCATGTCGTGAAAGTCCAGGAATCAGCCCAACGTTTTTTTTTTTTTGCCCCCCGCTGCTTCTTTCATCTACCTCCCCCTATCCTTCATTTGTTGGAGTACACTCATTCCATCCTCTCCCCACGAAGGTACCGGTGGAATATCAATCCCAACACATCATAATTTTTTCTTCCTTTAGTCTTCCCGTCCCAAAACGACGTAGAGAATACCCCTGACAGGAATGCTCCTCCCCCGACTCTAACAACAATGAACCGACCGCCGGTTCCCTCTCGATATTTACCCTTTCCCCACTCATTTCCGGCCAAACCTCGTTTCCCCACCCTTGTTCAGTTTGCTTTTATTTTCTCTCCTCTGACCCAAATAGTCTCCAGCCCATCGGGATGGAAAGCTGATTTCTTCTTTTCATAGTTCCCCCCGGAGTCCTCTCCAAACACACGGTTCCACCCCACCCTGCCAGATTTTTTATTTTCTTCACCATAAACCTCCTCAATCCCCGGGCTGCCGACGATTGTCTCCTCTCCCCCGGTCCTTTAAAGTTTTGAGGTTGTTTTTTTTCAAACTCTTTTGCCTCCGAGCTTTCTTTACCTTCTCTGCACACCGACAAAGAAAACGAAAGCGTGACAACCTGTTTTTCTGCAGAAATTCCGGACCCCCTCATACATATGAGACACCCCCCCCTCCCTTTCTCTTCTTCCGTGCTTCCCGCAGATTCAACCTTCGATAAGATGTCATGGAGAATTTTCCTCCATCCTTCCTTGCTTGAGGAGAAGACCCTTCCATTTTTTTCCCGGGCCCTGGGTACCTTCCTGGACTTCCATACCGTTTTAAGTCTCGCCGCATGTTGGCTCTGATCTGCAGGAGTCTTGCAGTTTTCTTCACCGGTTTTACTATTTGTTTTGTCCCCGTTTCCTGTTTCTTTCGCATTTCCCCTCCAAGTTGACGTTATGGACGTTGCATTCTTTCCCAATCCGCCATACAGCTTTTTCTCTGTAGATGAGTGACATCTTCCTTCTCCGTTTGAGGCCGCATTTTTTTCATTCTTACGAACCTACCCAAAACCAAATCAGCGTACGATGTTCGTCCCTGGGTTGGTTGAGCGCTCCGTGGCTATGTCTTCTTCTTTTTTCTCCCTTGAAATACCACGTTCGTGTGACCGCTTTAGTTTTTGCTCTCCATAACCAAAATCAAACCCCCGACCCAGTCATCCCCTTTGACCAGGAAGACAGTTTTTTTTTTTTTCGTTATATCCTTTCCCCAATATGTCCTAGTCTCTTTCGCACTTTGATGGGCATCCTGAAGGCCGTCTTTGCTCATTTTTTAGTTTTGTAGGACTCTCTCTTCCTGAAGTCACTATGGTATCTTGATGTTTGGTCCTTATATCGCCCCCCAGCTTTACCTCCCTCCGCTTGTCCTTTACAAGGGAGGGCTCTGGTGGTATTTCAACACAGAATCCAAAATGAAATCCACGATATTTGCTACTCTATTCCTTTGAAGTCCCCGACCGACGTGTAATTTTAACCACTTAACCAGATACGGCTTGCTTTTTCCCCCCCCCCCCTTTGGAACCATCATTTCTCGACCCCTACCACATCCTTTTCCTTCCCACCCTCCAGGGCCAGAGTTAAAGATGTCTCCTCATCTAACTCATTCATCCTACAACGACATTCCTCCGCCCCCCCCACCTCATCCCCCGAATGGTGTGATTAAGGTAAGACGCGGCCTATCGCGTCGTAGGGAACCCCAGGGTCGTTCCCTCTAGGGGATTTACCCCACCTCACTTGCAGAGCTTAATCATTGCCCACAATCCTCCATGCTGTACCTTCATCTCACGTCACCTTCGATAACCTCAGTTTCGGACTTGCCACTTCCGTAGATGAAGAAACCCCTACCCACGTTGCCCCGATGCAAGTAGTTCCAGTTATGGACTACTCCCGTCCTTTCCTTTTTTCCCACGACCCGTAAGTAATATCCGATTTTATACTCTTTTTCCTCCTCTTCCCCACTCATCAGTACCTCGGCCCCTGGCACAAACCGCATTTTTCAGACTTTCGCTAGCGATAGGTACCTCTCATCCCCTCTCTTTCCCTTCCAACACATTCTGGATTTTGCACCCCCCCCCAGGTTTCTTTCCTTTCCGGTAATTTAAACGCGTGCTCCACAGTTCCCTTCGATGATATGCTCCACACGCAAGGGACGAATTACTTTCTCATTCTCTCTCGGACTCTCAAAGGAAGTACCCCCCCCCCTCTTTTGACCAGGGACCTACGGCCCCATTGCAGCAGAGCCCTTTCCTCTTGCGAGTTGCCATTTGTGTTGTGTCCATTCTTTTCCCTTGAGTTCTTCCCCGTCGGCTACTCACCTTGTCTAAAACCCATCAGATGGTACACTTGTAGACCCATTTCCCCCCTTGCGCATTATCGATTTTCCCCACCTCTTTTCATCTCTTTCCCCCGACCGACCAACATGCCCGGGCTCGGTCCGCGTCCCTTCTGCGGTTTAACCACCTTGTTCCCCCGGTCTTGGCACCTTTGCCGTCTCCCCGCCCCCCTTGAAGTACTTTCGACCCTTTATTCCGTCCCTGTCATTCTCTCCGGAGAATTCTTCGTCCCAGTCTATCCTCCGTCCCCCGTATGTTTACTGGTCACCATAGTGTCTTCCCGTTGGTATTCTCTCTGAATCCAAATCAGCCCCCCTTTCCCCTCGCCTTTCTGCAGGTGGTGGAATTTTGACGGTTTCCCCTTTCTTTTTGACGTTCTCGAGTCACTCCTTACGGCCCACCCCTGCGCATCGCAAAGTGCATCTTCGGGACTGCAAATTGACGTTGTCTTGGAGATGTGTACCCAGGCGCCCACGACTCTATCCTGAGCTCATCTCTCTTAGAAACCTTGGCACCAGGTTCTGCGAATCGATGTCCCCCTGTTTTTTGTTCCGGCCTTTTCTTCCCCCCCGGGCACGGGTCCCCGTTGTGGTCTTGTTTTCCTTCTGATTGTGGCGTACAGAGGACTGCTCTACTCGCAGCGCAATTGGGCCGCCCCCCGTTTTTTTTTAGCATCAGCTCCCTATGGCGTCGCGACGGGAAGATCAAAGTTTGCGTTGGTCGCTGGCGGCCTCTTACGGCGACCCCCTCTCCTTTTGACTTAGGAAGGTGCTGCTTGCTTTCCCTTCCCTAAAGGACCGGAGCCTTCCCACGAGGCTGGCCATGATGCCAGTAATGATGACTCTGCCTTCCATCTGCTCCGCGGCTGATCGAGTTCCTTCTTTCCTCCCCACAGGAGAGATAGTGGACACCTCCCCTACCTTTTCCTCCTCCCCGCTCGTTTCTCATCTTCCTCTGAATTTGAATGGACTGAATTCCCCTCCTCGATCTTTTCTGCATGCTTCTTTAGACGCCCCCTTCTTCACATCCTGACTCCCATCGATGTCTTCTCCAGGTTCCAGCTCGAATCCTTTTCATTTTTGCTAAGGATAGAGGCTCTCCTATCCCTTCGTCGAGTATCCCATTTCTATTCCTATTCTCCCTCTATCTTATCGGGCCGGTTCCGCTCCAGCCCTTGACTTGAGCCTTCTCCATCGATGCTTTGCTTCAACAAATTTTCCCCCCCTTCCGGAGCCGCCGGCCCTTCGCGTCTTACCCCCAATACTCTCCCACACCCTCGCCAGGACCGGCGAGTTTCATCCTCGGCCAAAAGAAGTTTATTCCTCTCTGGTTTGCCAGGCTTCCTCACAGCCTCCCCTCTCTTCTTTATTTCTTTGACGTTGTCCACGTCCGCAATCACTTTTTGAAGAAATTACCGCTCTCTTTAACTCTGCTCGTCGGCCTTTTTTCTTCCACTTACAAAACCTAGTGGATTTCCACTCCTCCCATCCCACTTTCAAGCTTACTGCCCCCCCCCTTTCTGTGATGGAAGATCTCTCAGCCCACTCTCCACTGTCCCCCTATTTTTTCCTAATACCTCCGTGAAGAGTCCTCGCATCCTTTCGTTCAATGTAGCCTCAGTTTCCTATCCTTTCATCGTCTTCTTTCCCTTTCTCTTTTCCCCTCCTACACCAAATTCTTTTCTTTCTCCCTCTCTCTTGTGATTTTGTGTCTGTGTCGTGTTTTTAGACGTACCCCGCCAGGCCATGTGATCCCAGCCTCGTCGAAGGATTTTTTACTTCTCCCCTTGATGGTTTTTTTTAGACACCATTTTGACGTTGTTCCCCTCCTCATCACTTTCCTATCATTCACCCCAACCCCCCCACTCCGCCCATGAGTCTCCTTGATCGGCGCAATCTTTTTTGGATAGTTCTTCCCCTCGACTCTTTGGTGTCTCTAAAAGGTGGCTGCTCTACCTCGTTCACTGGTCTGACAGCGGACCCTTTCGTCTCCTGCCTCTCCTTATCAGGATTAGTTAAGTCCCCCCGCGTATCCGGCCTCCCAGTCACTTCGTTCCTTTACGACTACGTAATTTTTTTTTCCTTTTTTTTATTTTAATTTTTTTCTTTTTTCTTTTTTTTTTTTCCTTTTTTTTTTCTTGGTTTTTTTTTTTTTTAATGTTCCTCCCCTGAGATAGCTACGATAATCTACTTTTTTCCAACCGCGTTGCTGCCCCTCATGTCATTTCGTCTCCACTTATCTTCCAATCCGCGTATGCTTACGTTTCCCTCTCTTCGTACGCATGCAAAGCACTTTTATTCTAGTCCGCTACCTTCTCCAGCCCCGGTCCCTTTGGTGATTGCAAGTGAACCTTTCCCATTCGACTGACTCATCAGATTGAAGCAGAAGGTCGTCTTGTTCCTGTCTTGACGACATTTGGGGGTACCCCCTTATTGGCACCTATATGTTTTATTCAAACATAGGATAGAAGGCCGCTCTTTTGATTGGAGCCCCATCAGGTCCTAGTGGGGTTCTCTGACTTCCTTTTTTCTTTATATATTAAATTGGAACTCTTTTTGGCTCCTGGTTCCCCACTTTTTTCCTTTTTTATGCTCGGGTTTCCGAGAGCTGTTACGAAGCCCCCACAAACCAGTTATTTTCCCTAATTTAAAGGATATCCCTGGTACGTCCGTTAAAAGGAACCTATCCCCCGCAAATGCTCCTCAGCCCTCGTTATTATTTATCGAACCGACCACCCTAGAGTGTTTTTATCAGAAATTCGATTCCCAGAAGGAAATTTTGTTTGGCAAGCCAAACCACCCTCTGTCTCTTGCAAGAGACGGTCAGGCTCCACATACGACACGGCCTATATCGGTCATACCCCTGACACACGAAAACTTCCCCGAGAAAGAATATTGTAATTTCTTTCCCTCTCACGGCACACATTATCTGGTATCCGCCCACTCCCCGTTCCCCAGTCTCTGTTTCTGGAGGAGCAACTCAAAGCCCCCCTTTTCCCCCGCAACCTCTTTGCCAATCCGACACCGAAATATGACCCAACTTAATCCCCCCCCACAAAGTTTTAACAACACTTACGTCGTGCTTGGTTTTCTTCCCAAACCCCCCCCTCTCCCCCCCTTCTTCTTTTGTACGACGAATAATCGCCCCTTTCATACCTTTGTATTTGAGGCACTATTTTTCTGTCCCAAACGGCTTACGGCTCGCCACGAAACCCCAACATCGTTAAACCTTCTTTTTTTTCTGAACCCCCCAGACCCTCATTTCATCCCAAGCCCAAGCCTGTCCTCCTCCCTCTCTGTAGGCATTTCAGCGATTTCCGACTCCTTTCAGCTTCTATCTTTACTCTCAGGTGTTTTGTGTTTTATCGACCTCCCCATTTTTCATCGCGCGGGCCCTTCGTCTTCCATGTTACTACATCTGAACGGCATTTTTCTCCAGACTCGTCCTGATTTTAAGGGACGCAGCTCCCCTCATTTTCCCCTACCTTCTTTGCTCGTTTGCGCACTGCGTTCTTTCTTGGTTTACTCCCCCCTGATGTATTTCCCCCCCACGCTGGGCTGATTCCTTTCGTCTTTCTTACATCGTCATCTCTTGAGTTGTGAGGTTGGCCTTGTCTTTTCGCAAATACAATAAATCTGAACTGTTTACCTTTGGTTGGTGTTGCCGTCTCCACGTTTCCTGGCGCGTCTGATCAGCCTTTTATCTTTTCCGGTGTTCCTCATTCTGTGTTCTTATCCACAAAAAACAGCCCTCCACCGTTTCCCTTTGATAATCGGCCGATTTCCTTTTTTTTTGACTAGCATTACATAATCTTTCGCCCCTGATCAGGCCTCTTTTTTCCGTTAGGAGTGTCTTGCTTCGTTTTTTTTCAGCGTCTGTAGGATAGGAGCTCACTGCTGCGTGGTCCACCCTCTCATTTTGAGGTTTGTTTCTATGATGACTCTGCATGACATTTTGCTGACTTCGGCGTCAAAACCCGGTGGCCTTTTCGTTTCCCTCGTCGATCCTTCAACCTGCTTCTCTTCTACACGACCTCTATTTGATTTTTCTATATGGTACCCTTTCCCCTACGACGTCCCTTGGAATCCAGCTGTTTGGATTCTTCCCACGGTAAAGTCTCTCAAACTGTACTAGCTCCCCTCTTTCACAACTTCTCCCACCCATCCTTCCACCGTCTGCCCGCTGTTTTTTTTAGATCCCTGCCGGATCTACACACCCCGCAGTCTCCTGCACCAACGACCCCTCTTCACCTAGAAACTAAGATACCCCTCCTCTCGTTTCGACTACTTCTTCCTCCCGCCCTTCCCCGTCTTCCCCCCCACCATTTCCCATTCCTAGAGTATACGTTGCCCACGAAGAATTCCTTAGACCATCTCGACCTCGCTTCCCGTTTCCATTTTTTGCACCTATCCCCCGGCATTCACAAACGTTTCTTTGACCCAGCCTAACCAACACGGACTTCCCTTTTCCGCTCTCAGTACCCGCCCCGCCCTTGGAATGATAGTACGTCCTTACGCGTTTATTTGTCGCTCCCAGCTGTACCGGACTTTTCTCCACGCATTTTTTGCAACCTCACTCGTTCCAAGGAAAGGTCCCCCAGTAGTGAGGTCCACCCATTCTCTCCTCTTTTGAAAAATTCCCCCCAGGTGGGCGTTGAGGCCCCGTTCCCGACTTACACAGATGCTCCGTTATCCGCTTCTTCCTCTGCCATTGGACTTCGTCTCCAGTAAGATATTTTTTCTTCATCTTGTCCTCGTCCTCACATCCCCCCCTTCCCTGACTCCTTGATCGCACCTCCCCCTTTTTCGCCGATAACTTCTTCATTGAGAGTAGAGCATTTGGTGTGCTTGCCCCTCCCAATCGACTTTTCGACACCTCCCTCTCAGAACCCTTTCCTAAAACCCCAGCGTCAATGACTCCGCCCTAAAACTGAGATCTGCTTTCTTCCCCTACTGCCCCTACACTCGTAAGCACCTACCACAATTCTTCTCCTTCGGCAGCTGTCTTATGACTAGGTAACCTCCATTTAGCGCATTTAAGCCAGACTTCGTATAACGACCCCCCCCCCCCTGTTAGGAGAAAATTTCCCTTCTCGGCTTGCCCTACCTTTACCTAACGGTCTTCACGTCCCCCCCCACCCGTTCCGGGCGCGAGTTGTTATCTTTATCCGGAACAGATTACTTTCTCCCCGTCTACAGCCGCTGGAAGCTCGCCGCTGTTATTGGATGGCCGTCTCGTTTGGACAGTTGTCTTCTTCAGCGGAGACAATGATCACTTTTTTTTCTCATGGACGTTTGCCCAGACCGTGACTTGAATCTTCTTGTCCGTCCCCGGCAAATACTATATCCTGAGCCTTTCCTACACACAGGTTTCTCCCCTTCTCAGACAACACGGCTTTGGTGCGGCTTCTTGTCTTTCCGTCGTGGTCCGAGTGTGGCTGTGGAGTCATCTCTACGTCCTCTTCCCCCCCCTCTCAATCTGTTTGACGCCGTGTTGAATGGCATATCGATGGACTGAGCCTCGGGCAGTCCCGTCGAGCTTCTCCTCCACCGGCCGAGATCTTCCCTTTAACATAGCCCCCCGCTCGAGTCCTGTTTATTGTGGCGAAAAGGGTTCTGACTCTCCGAGTATGAATAATCTTAGTCTGCAGGCATCTTGAAGAAACCCTATTCTGCCGTGAACACCTTCCTTCCCTGATACGTGTTGCCCTTAGTTTCTTCTTCGCCCCTGAACCGCCTTACACGTTCCCTCTCCTCCCGTCCTCATTTGGAAATCCTATTTCTCTTACGTTGTTCTTTTGATGATCTTTTCCCTCCTTATAGCCTGTCACTGGGCCGCGGCAGCGCTTGACACCCTCTGAGCTAGCTCCTCGTTATCTAATAATGATATTTAATCCCCTCTTTTTTAGCCGCACAGATTCTCTCCGAGACCTACGGACTTTGTGAAGGATCAGACTAGTAAGCATACCGTGCTCCCTGCCTTCCTTTAGACCGCCCCCCCTTCGGGGGTGTTCTAAGATGTCACTGTATCCTGCCGCTGTCATCTTGCGATGCCTTAAAACACGCAGTCCCAAGAGTCGTGCCAGTTCTTCGGAATTCGCTTCACAACTCCTCAGAAACACCTCCTCTCGAACGCGGGACTGTAAAGCCAATGCCCCCCTTCCCCCGGTTTTCCTCCCTCCGAGAAACTTCTTCACCAATGCTCGTCGCGATGAGGCTCCTTCTACTTTTCGCTCGTTTGCTGTTGACAGCTCCTCTACATCACTTTTGCGCCTTTTGACTGCGTTCGATGATAGGTACTTTGGTATACGGAAAGAAGGTTGAACGGGACCCCCCCCATGCCCCATCCTTCCATTCCACTTCTTCTGGTCTGCGACTTACTGGATGACCGATCCTTCCCCACCGCGCCCTTATTCCTGCCATGTGGAGCATCCCTTTACGGTGATCCAGAGTCATTCTTTTCTGGGTCAGTCGATTGTCCTTCTTTTTCGATTCCCCCCTTCCGTCTGCTGGTTCATTTGCCACCCGCTCCCATTCGTTGTTTTTTTCCATCCTTCCCCTCCCCTTTCCGCTCTTTTCTCCCTTGGCTCTAGGTTTTTCCGCTTCTTTGAGGGCAATTGTGATAATGCCTCTACGGTTTTTGACTGGCGACCCTCCATCTTTGATGGCTTTGGTTATGACCATGGGCGCGTTGAGCTTCAAATTGACATCCGTCCACATCACTGTCCTCCCTTGCACGAGAAGAGTTCCCCCTTGCCTTGGCTAGGACGGGTTTGTCCACGTTTCTTCTGTACGCACTTCCCTATTCACTTTCCTCCGTCAGGCCCTGCGTCCCGCGTCTCTATATCTACCTTCCCTTAATATGTCACCGGTTCCCACGGTCTCCCCTCGGTGAATATTTTTCAACATTTATGTTTTCATGGACATCACACTTGTTATCCTCAGCGCTAGGTTCATCAAAATGCGGTTGTCGCCGGTCCCATTTTTTCTTTTCCGCTTCCTAGTAAAATCCGCTCTCCCGTCGGTTCTACTGAATCCCTGGTCTGCCAGGTGTTCGTTCTAGGCTCACCTTTTCTCCGGCATCTTTGAAATTCCTGTTTTTTTTGCAAATTCCCCATCACGGCAAACGCTGGGAATCTCCGATGTTCTCCTTCTCCTTCTACCAGAGTATCTCGTTTTTCCTGATAGCTCTCCCTGGAGGGGGGATCCCTTTCTGGACCCAATTATTGGTGGAGCGCCCACTACCAATTCGCTGGCCGCGGTATTTTTTGCTTGGAGCCCCCCACTCACTGTAATTTTATCGTGGGCTTACCTCTCTGTTAGGACTTTTATATCTTTCCCTTTTCCGTCGCCCCTGGGAGGGGGTTTTAAATAAGTTGTTGGACGGGTCAGGGCTGTCTCGTAATTTGTTCTGCCGGCTTTCCCCCACTGAGGCTCGGTCTTGCAGGGGACTCGCGTGGTTATTCAAAGGAATATAGCTCCCCATATCTTTTCTCGCACGCGTTGAGATGCCGGACACCTCGCCCAGGGTTTTTCCTCATCAATTCCCAGATGATCCAGAATTTTTTGCGATAAGACCCACCCCCATAAGGCTCGTATGCTTAGTTTCCCCGAGTGACCCTTCCACTCACGTCCCTACACCTCGACAACGGCATGATCCGTCGCACTGAAGCCTTCATAAACCCCTTTCGACAGAGAATCCTTATTCCTATCGCTATTCCAATTAAAGTCTTCTTACCTTCCTTTTTCGATTTTATTGCACCTCCTGTTTTGTTTGTTATTTGCACCCAGCAATAGGGCTCCCTACCTTGCTTTCACTTTAGCACGAACCTATTGCCCACACGTTGACGCCACCAAAGTGTGCCCGTTTGAAAAACCCCCCTCTGTGCTTTTTTTGTCGGGTCATATACCACCTCACCGACAAATTCTTACCTCCTTTGACCTAAGAGTGCTCCCCGAAATGTCCTCATTCTCTTGATGTTGCTTCCCTTTTGCCCTGACCATAATAAGGTTTGCCGTGCATCCTCCAACTCGCCAAAAGCCCACCATCCCACGCGTTCAATTGCGCTTTTTCTGCATACACGTTCCCTCATCACTGACCCTCCACCACCCTTTCGATTGTAATTCGCTGCCTTCTCCGCGCGCCAAGAAATGA
>Ga0179593_1479056_pt1 | contig 12241 bp, 16 predicted proteins | sample CZODoug2_1_08_16_FD_185931 | JGI IMG/M metagenome (GOLD analysis project Ga0179593, IMG submission 185931) | Vadose zone soil fungal communities from Angelo Coast Range Reserve, California, USA - CZODoug2_1_08_16fungal (PacBio error correction) | ecosystem: Environmental > Terrestrial > Soil >... | reverse complement strand
AGCGCGCCTTCTATTTTTCACCGTAGCTAGTAGCTTTTATGATTTTCATGCCTCCCCTGTTTTCCCGTTGTCCCGTCTGTCAGTAGCCCTCGCTTGCTCCTTTCCTCTCCGCTTACCGCCTTCACTGTTTCGTTAATTTTCCGCCCGCGTTTCCTCCGGTTTGCATAGGCCCTTTTTGCTGATAACGTTTGTTTTCCTCTTGCTTTGCCCGGGTCACCCCTGGTAGTTTTTTTCACGTTTGTGTTTTTTTTTAATTACGCCCCCCCTCTTTTTACTGTGGTGTGTGTACTAAACTTACCCGCAGCTTCCATGTCAATGCGATTGTTCCCCGCATTTGTACACGCACCAGTTTTGTAGTTCTTAGTTTGTTCTTATGCTGTTCCTTCTGGTTTTCACGCAATCTGATGGCCTAATCGCACATTAAACTTCGGTTGTTCACACTAATTGAGGCTGGCTTTTTCACCATTCCGGCTGTCCCCCCGTTATTTGACTCTGTCAGTTGTCTTGTCCTCACACTGTAAGTTTGTGTCCGCCCTTTTTTCTTTTTCTTAGCGTTCAGTTGGTACTCTTTCCTTCTATGTTTTGTGATGTTGTTTTATGTTCTAGTTTTCTACGAATTTCCTCTCTAAAGCCTGTGCTGATTTCATGGTATGTTCCCCTTTCGACCCTTCCACTAAACACACCGCCCAGCTTCCCCCGCATTCTCTTTTCTATATCCACGTCACCTCTGCCTTTGGAGCATGTCCCCCAAGCCTATTGTCCTCCCCCCTTTTCGCGGATTTGCCAATTAATGAAGAGAAGCTGTGGTCCTTGCACTCTCCCCCATTGTCCGTGTTTTCCATTCACGACCCTTCCCCGCCTTTCTCGTCTTCTCTGTCCGATAACATTCCTCTAACTTGCTGATTTTTGGCGGGTTCGATCCGGCTTTCCTTTTGCTTGTCGTCATTTCGTACTTTCCCCTGTGTCTTCACCGTTGACAGCTTTCTCTTGCTTACCGCCTGTTGAGGATACTGAAACCTGATTTCTAGTACATTTCTATCCCCTGATGACAAATGCCTTTGAGACTCTCACGTTGAAATGCCGCATGCCCCTCCTTGACAGTGAGTCTTCGATCAGTTTTTTGACAGACTTTCCACATTTCTCGCGCCCCCTCCCTCCCTCAGAGTCTTGAAAGAGTGATAGTAAACGGCCAGTCAGTCGACCAGAAATCGAGGGTATTCTTTTCCTGATTCCTCTTTACGACCTCAGTACCTTTTCCCTTTGGCTTGGGTTCTTTCTGAGTGCTAAAACAAACCTGCATATCGTTATCCCTGAGTCTTTCCCTCTGGTCCATTCCGCTTCCAGCCTGACGAACCCCTCGACCTCTTCCATGAGTTAGCCCCATCAGTTGACGTCCTTCCCCCCCCTCCTTCGTTTCCTTCGAGTCTTTGCCCTGCTATTCCGCAATTTAGGACTTGTTGAGGTTGTGACCTTTCTCCCCTTATGCATTCATTCCGGAGCGTCCTGTCTTATTGGTCCGTCCCACTTCGGGCTTGTAGTACCCTCCCCTTCGCCTCTTATTGACAATAGTGAAGCGTCTCTGCCGCCTTTTTCTCCCCTTCCTTCTTCCCCGTCCCCTCCCTTCATGCAATAGTTGGTGCTTCTTCCTTCAAGTTCTATGTTAGCAATCTTTCACACACTTCGAAAGTTCACGCTTTTTCTTGTGAGGAGATTTTATTTCAGGCAAGTCCCCCCCCTTTCATTGTTTGGTCCCTCTGTCCCCTTCTTTGACAGAGTTTCCTCAATTTTTCCTCCTTTACTCCTGTGAGATAGTGAAACTTTTCAATTTCGGATCCTTCTGCAGTTTTTGAAGCCTCTGTCCGTCCTTCTACCAACAGACGAATTCCCTCTATTCTCTCCCTCCCACTTTATCCCCCCCTTCACTGTTGAAGGTTCCCTCTTTCGGCAGTCAGCGCAACTTTCCTCCATGATTCTATAATTTATATTGCATGGTATCAGTTCGATGGACCCTCGCCATGCGAATCCCGAATCTGTTTCCGCGTTTACCGTCTAGCCGGTTTTTCCCCCTTCTTTACCCTCGCGCTGGCTCTCCTTAGTTTTCCCCGATATTTCGGTTTTTTTCGTTCCCCCCCAGTCTCCCCCATCTCCCCTATAGCTAGGATTCCTCAGTGTCGAAATCGGCTTGATCCGGACCCCTCATTTCAAAAGTGATATCGTCAGCATAACGTAGGGCTGTCATTCCCCTCTTGTCTTTCTCTTGGTACGCCGCTCGTATGTTCCCCTTCATAAAGTGCGCCAGTTTATCATCTGTACCCAAATCTCATTTACGAAGCATAATTTTTTTTGTGAGTCTTAGAGTTTTTCCAGTGTTGGACGCCACACAGGTCGTGATTTTCCCCCATCCTTACTTTCCCCCCCGGCTCCGTAACCCCCTACCCACCATATGTTTTGCGTCGCGTACTTTTTTTCTCGTTTCTGTACCCCTCCAGATGTCCTTTTCTTCTACTCGGCGATGCGCCTTGTCTCTTTGGATTGGTGGATCGCTACCCCACATTTTGTCTCTCCTCGTGGCAATCTCCCCTGCGGGTAAGATTCCCCCCTTTCCCCCCTTCCCTCCTTAACTGACAAGCAGCGAAAGTGCCTCTTTATGCACTTGCTGGGTCCCTTCCCCCGTTGAGAGTCGACCCTCGCTAGACATGGACTTGTGTGCCCTTCGCTTCTTTTCCTCTTCCCCCCTTCTCCTTCTTTTTTTCCGGAGAAAGTGGCGGCTCGACCTCGCTGTTTTTTTCTTTTTCCCCCTTAATCGAGACGCTTCACACCAACCCTGCCGAGCCTCCATGTCCCCTTTCTTATCCTGCTGAGCGGCCTGCGTGCCCAGGATTTATCTTTTCAAAACTTTTGGACCTGCCATACCAACCCACTCAACAGTTTACCCCACAATATTGGTGTCTGGTCCGTCTAGGCGGCGACATTCAATATCCCGCGCCCCGCCTCCCGTCTTGGCAGTGTTTTTGCATGACGATTTCTAATTTCCTCATAGGCAGTGGCCCTCTTTACCCAAACACGGAGGCGTGTACTTGGTTCGTTTCCGAGATCCATGAATTTTCCTCCAAGTCGGCCGCCCATTCGCAATCCACTTAGTCCCTTTCCTTCCTCGGTGGCACCGCCCCCCGCTCTGGGTATCGTTCATTCTACATTTACCCTTCAACTGCCCTGTATTGGTTTCCCCCTCCCCGTTAAAAGCCAGGGACGGTACCCGCAGTGGCACATTCCTCCCCTTCCTCCTCTACCTCCGGTGGCTATTTGGTGCCGTGATCGCCTCCTTTGTGCTACCGGTGACTTGTCCTGAGCAGGCGCTTGGGTCGTTCCATCACGCACATTGTCCTGGGCTTAAGGGTAGACTTTTTACGTCTGTTTAATTTCCCCTTTGGATTTTCTTTCCTCCCCCTTTCGCCGGCTGTCTTGTGTACTCCCTTTTTCATTTGATTTATGGTTTGCTTCCATGTTTACTTCCAGCACGGACGGTCCCCCTGCCTTTTTTTTGGCGTGTGAGACTGGTGTTCCATACATGTCTCCTTCGAGAGCTCGGCTCGCCTTTTTCTCCCACTCACGGAGTGAACCTCCAGACGCAATCGTGTCTCCACCGGAGCATATAGGACTCTGCCCTTTCCTTTTCTCTGTTCCACCCCCCCTCGATCCGCCATCTGTTTTCCACGTTCGCTGCCGGTAGCGAGTAAGAGAGAGACATACCTGGTCCGATGGGTTCCTAGATTCGTTTCTGCATCCTCCGCAAACATTTCCGTCCCCCTCTCCGCCTTCCCAGCCATGTTCTCTGACAGGTTATCCCTTAGATCACGGCCCTTTGTCCCCACCTTGGCTTGTGGCCTTGACGCCCTCCCCATCTTTCTTTTTTCCTAAGGGAAGTCTGGCTCGACTTTTGGTGTTTCGTTTTTTTCGCCTCCTCCTCTCCCTTCCTTTCTATTCAACGGTTGAATTCTGACCTTTCTGGCCAGACACACCCGCTCTAGCACCGCTAACAAACACCCAATCCCTTTCTTTTCTTCCCGTCTTTCCTCCCTCACGTACTTTACATTTGTACTTACCCTCATTACCTTTTACAGCATGGCTACAATTTGGAATCGGAAGGGTCTCATTTTTTTTCCCAGCAAACCAAGAGCACCGTCGATAGTCCCGGGGCCGCTTTCCTCTCTTTCCGGGTCCTTCCACGGGGAGACGGACTTCTAGCCCTGCGCCCAGTACCCCTTCTGTTCCCTCGTTTTCGGATCCCTTTTTTCCTGCCCCATAGGGGAATCCAGCCTGTGGTTGAAAGGTTTGGTACGTCCTCTTCCCCCTTCCTTCCCTCTTTCTCCCTTTCCCCACCCCCCTTGGTGCCGGGAAGTTTTCGCTTGCATTTCTTTTTCGCATCCGTTTCGTACGTGGGCTACAAAAGATTCCTATTTTACCGGCGGAACACGTTTTGGCCCCACTGTAGCATGCGGGCCAACAACTCTCTAGTTCCCTCCGCTTCTTCCCCTTCTCCCATCGCTTCTTTCCTTCTTGCAGCAATTCAGAGGAGGGTCCTGTGATGCGAACTAACTCCCCAACCGTTTTTCCCCATTACACTGAGGTATACGGAGCTTGCACTATGCTGGCGCGTTCCGCTTACTCGTCTGGACTCCCCAGCTTGTCATTGGCACCGTTCGCATGTCCAAGCCCACATAAATCCCCCTCTCTTACTTTCACTTTTGCGCATTCGATTTTTCCCACTTTCGTCGTGTCCTACCCCGACACCGGCTATTCTGTCCCTGTTGCAGTTTTCGGCTTCCCCCCCTTCTCTTCAGGTTTCCTGTTTGAATGCCGATATCGTCTACCCTTTTTATCTCAAGCCCTTCTACCGGCTTTGGCGGCGTACGTTTCCATTTGGCCGTTTTCCCCTCCTCCCTTTTTCTCCAATCCATGACGGTTGCTCGTCCTTCTTTCTGTTATTTTGCGATGTCAGCGAAATTCCAGCTGTTTTTTGTTCACTTGTTTTGCTGGAGGGGGCGTTCTGTTCCCGGGTCTGATCTCCGCAGGACGTTTTGCGTTCTCGACTCCGAAACATCTCCTTACACCGTTCAGGGTGAAGTCGACATTGCCACATGCTCCCCCCGTGATTTTATTCTATTTCAAGCCCACTATGGCACGTCGTTCCCTCAGTGTTTGGTCCCTTGCCGTGCTCCGCCAGTACATGGACCCATTTTTAAGTTAGAGGTATGGGTCCCTTTTCCATCATTTCCCCTTTTTCCGCCTTTTCCACTGCTGTAGGGAGTGGCTCTTATGTTAGGGAGTGTCGATCGCGGTCATGAGGTTCACCGAGTGACCGGACGTGTTCTTGCCTCTCTTTCCCTCACAGCCTATACCACAGCACGCCTAACAGTGCCTCCATTTTTGTATTTTTTCGCTCTATCATGTTGAGTTTAGGTAACTCTGGTCGAGTTACGCTGGTGATCTCTTCATGAAGGATAATCCAATTTATTAATGTGCAAGGACTAGTGTTTATCGCCTCTTGCCTTTTCCACCCATCCAGTGTCGGCCCAGTATTCAGCTGGCTATGCCTTTTCCATTCGTCAGAAGCTCCTTGGTAAGTACTATCACCTTAGCCCTCGAGTGTCGCACTCCTCCCATATGCCTGGCCTGATTAGTTACCGTAGTCGTGGACCCTCAACCCCTTCTTTTATGTTTTTCAACGCGCCTTTTTTACCTCTCTGAAAGGTTCAGACTTTGCTGGGATACTCACGGATCCCCTTTTTGGCAAGTTCGCACCTTTGTCCCCCACCTGATCCATCGTGCCCTAGCCTTGTGCGCATGGTCTTCAAGACGCATTGAAACCTCGATTGTTCTGGTGAAGGTCCCTTTTTCGTACCCTTTTCCCAGTACCCTCCCGTCCTCGGTGTGTCCCCTTTCTTCTTCTGTCCGTTTCCTGCAAAGCAACCTGTGATTGTTGCCCCCCCGGCCGGGATGGCTCCGCAACCCCTTCAGTTCACGTCCTCTCCCGTTTTCTTCAATGGCCTCATTTATCTCCCCCTGTTTTTTAAAAGTACAATGGTGCTTTATGGAACCTTTCCTCCAGTGTTTGTATGCTTACCCCTGCTTTTTCCCCTGTTACAGGCTCAAGCTCTTTTTCATTTTCCTTCCTCATTTTTTCCTGGCTTGTATCGCGGCCCCTCATCCCGTTTGGTAAGTCCCCCTAGACATCAGCGCAGCGCACGAACGGTATGTTTCCCCCCCTTTAATTCCTTCTTTTTCCATTCTGACCTTCTTATTTTTTCTCTATTTTTCATTTTCCCCTCTTGTTTTTTCCTTTCTAGTGCTCTTCCTTCTTTCGCGCTGAGAAAGGTACCTACTCGTAAAGACTTCATTCTTGTTTTGCGCATCGGAACTGTCTTTTCACCTTTTACCACTCCGCGCCCTGAATTTACCTCTCTGCAATTTCTTTCCCCGGTTCCTCCTGTTGCCCATGTTGTTTAAATCCTCTGTTAACATTGCCCTTGCTGACCACTGCGGGGGCGAGTGCAGGTAGTGTGACTTGCCGTGGACTCACATGGGATATATTTATCTGGTTTGTATACCTTTGCCACTTATCCGTGCTCGTTGCTTCTTCAAAAAAGCATTTTCCTTTCGTGCCCTGTTCCCGATTCCTTTTAACGACACTTTTTTGTTGAGTACTTGACGCATCTGTCCGGTCTCTTTTTATCTGTACTTCAGGCCACCTAACTGCCTAATCTGACCACCCTTCTATTATCACCTCCAGCCTGCCTATTGTTCTCCTGTAGAACATAGCAGCTTCCCTGGTGTCGTTCCAAACCGCTTATTGGCCTAGACTTCAGCTTGACCTGCGTCAGCCCCATGTACTCCCGACCATTTTCCTTAAGCTTTTTCCACGTACAGTTTCCTCATCGTTTGTGGGCTCTGTTTCTCTTTTTCCTTCTCTCGTGCTTGCGTCGCGGTCAGCAGTGCGTAGTTTTTTCCTTTGACTGGCCTTCTTCATTTTTTCATGGCTCCTTATGAAGCCCCCAGTCCTTTTGGGTAACCTTCTTTGTCCTTTTTTTTTGCAGTGGATCCCCTTTTTCCCCTCTGTTTTGATGGATTTTTTGCAATTGGTTTCTGTTTCGATTTCCTGTCGTGAATATTGTTGCGGCTGGTTTGTGAGTGGCGAAGTATGCACCGGAATTCATGTTACTCCCGACGGAGTCATTGTGCCCCTCCCCAACCCCCCCAGTTTTCTTCCTGTTCTATGTTTAATAGATTATCTATCTTTCCACTCTTTCGAGAAGCTGTAGCCTATACGTTACTGATCAGTTTTTACAGCATCCGTTGTGAAGATTCGCCACATGAATGTCGCAGTTTGCTTTGTCTTTCCTCCCCGTTTTTAGAATTGCCTTCTCGTAGTATTTCATCCCTCATAAGACCTGTTGGAGTAGTAACTCAACGCATTGCTTCGCGCTGAGATTTACGAATGTTTTGCCGGTCGACTGACCTGGTTGCGCAACAGACGCTCGATCCTCCTTGATTTTGCACCGATAGTTCCTGGGTCACTTCGCCCTGAGGGAGCCGCTTTCCACGAGAAGTTGCCCAGGGTGCTGGCACAGTCAGCGGTCATTTACCCGAATAACACACCTCACCTTCCCCCCCCTTGGATATCCCCCCTCGTTCATTGTGACGACGGCTTTTTTGTAGAGTCTGCGATTTATCCTTGCTTCTGAGGTACCTCTTTCTCACATACATCGTTCTACGTAACTCAGACCTGAATTCTCTGCATTCTAGTCGCCGATTCCCCCCCTACCCAACTTATAGCCACTTCAACGTCTTACGTTTGCATGGGAGTTTCCTCCCGTTTCCCCAATTCGGTGCATCGCGTGCTCTCTGTTTTGCGAGATTTTCCCTCCCCCTTCCGACGAACTTCTGACCTCTGCTGTGACCAGTCTTTCGCCCCCGTGCTCTTGAACAGTCACCGGCACCTTCGTAATTGATTCCATCTTTTCTCCCTTGTTAATTTTTGCCAAGGTCTTTATTAAGCTTCTTCGCACAGTCTCCTCCGCAGTGGAGCCGCACTTTTCCTCGTGCTGTGTTCCCCTTTTCTTGCTTTTCCCCCCTTGTTCCCACACTCCATCCGTTGCATCCGTTTTGCTTGTCCAGTTGGTTAACTGCCCCAATTCTGCACTCTGGGCCCAAACACTTCCTCCGCGTCAGTGCCGGTCGGCTTTCCGTATCATTTGTAACCCTTTCCCGCCGTGATCCTAGTTTTTTCTGTTGGTTCACGGGTGTTATTACCATCCTTTCCCGGTTTCCTCCCCTGCGTGTTCCCGTCCCCCGACCGGGACCGAATCTACTTGTACCTGGTTGTGCATTTGCGCAGAGACTCGCGTTCTTTGCTGTCTTTTTTTCATCAGTCCTCAGTTATCCCTTTTCTGTCACCACCTCCCATGGCATCCCGCAAAGCCATCCCCCCTGTCAAATTTTTATCCTCCTGTGTCACCCCAGTCCCCTCCTTCGGTCCTGCCCAGGTGACCTAGGACAGCACTCGCGTGTTTAGTTCACAGGTCTTCCATATTCTCGTTTCTTTTTGTCCTTTTCTTCATCTTTTCATTTTTTCCCTCCCATTCGTCTGTCGCCTGTCTTATTTTCTCTTCTGCTTGCCGAGCGGTCTGTGGCCTGTGGTGCCCCCCTTTGGATTGTTTTCCCCCGATTGTCCAGGGTCTTTCATCCGTCAGATTTGTACGAGATTTTGTCACGCCCCTCCAGTTCATGCTTGCCCGCTAATGTACCCCCCCTTTTTCTCTGGCCTGCGGTACGCCGCCTCTGTCGGCTTACCTCGGTCCGTTTCTAACGGAGTGGCAACGATCCCCCAAAATTACTCGTCATTCCCCATTGATGCGGAATGGTCCGTCCCATTGTCTTATTTTCCTCCTATTTTTTCCCTCCTCCCCCCTTACCGTTGTCTGTCCCCTCTTTTTTCCCCCAACTCTACCTCTGTTGTTTTCTCGTTTTTACGCTTGTGTTCTAAGTCCCTCTACCCTTTTTTGTAGGTCCCACTCGCGCTGAGCTGCCTGCCTCTAATTTGACGTGCCATTCTCGCGCCCGTCCATCCGCTGTGCTGTTTTACCATTTCTATATTTTGTGATCCCTCCCCCCTATTCATTGCACCTTTTGTTTCCGCTGAGTGGGGCAGTGCGCTTTGGCGCTCTTTCGCCCCCCCCCGCACGCTTCTCGTCCCTATAATTTTCCTCCTTTCGCTGCTAGCGCGTAGGTCACATCGTCTTTTTGCTGGCAACTTGTCAGCATACTTGCACGTTCGCGGCCCCTCCTCCCGATTTTTTTTTTTTTCTGGAGATTCATCTGCACCCTCTCTCTCCTTTCCCTTTCGCACCTCTGCACCCGCAGCCCCTCGTTTCTCATCCGTTGTGCACACGCGCATAACCAAACTTCCGCTCCTCACTTTCGCTTTCCGGTTTCTTGTCACCCTATGGCTTTTTAACTTGCTTCCCCCTTTCCCCCTTTTCCCTTCCCGTCTCTGCCCCCTTCCATATGCCTGCGTTCTTTCTCACCCCCTCCGCTGGGGGACCTTACAAAACCAACCCATCCTTGCGGAGACTTGATTTCCTTGATGAAATATCGCCCCTTTTTTTTACCTTTTTTTCCGTTGTTTTTGGCCCCCCTTTTTATGTCCCCATGTTTGCTCTCGCTGTTGCCCCCCCGGTATGTCCGAATTTGGCTTGAGCGTTCTTCTGTAGTCGACAGTGAATCCCGTTGTAAGCGTTTACTTCTCACCATGCGTCTCCTGTAACCTCGTCCACAGAGTTCCAGGCCCCGGTTGTCATGAACTTGTCCGTTTCCATTCGTTCTCCATTTCCACCGCCCCTAAACGCATTGTCCCGTGTGCAGCAGTAAACGAAGTTATTTACACTACTGATGGTCACAGCGTTGCGATGGCACCCTCCGGCGCCACAGAGGTGAGTAGGCCCTCCTCCCCTATTCCCCCTCGCTGGATGCTTTGCCTGGTTTTTTTTTTTTCCGTTCGTAGACGCACCCGCACCCATTCCTGTAGTTGAACGGAAGTTACGCTGTTGTCGTAAATCCCCACACTTTTGATTTCTCGCTTCAACCTTGTCTAATTTTTTCTCAATATTTAACTTTGTTATTTTTTGTCGGGGGCTCTTCTTCCTCTTTCACGCAACCCTGTTCACCTGTCAACTGCCTCGTATCCCTGTTGGGCCTTCCCATGTTGGTGTAGCCGGCATCCCCAGCCTTTTCGTTCGTAGTGTTTCTATGTATCCGTCAGCGTACTTTGTCCTCCCCTAATAATGTGACTCGCAGCGCATGTGTTCGCTCCTTCGCCCCCCGTGTAAGATTGCAGGCTCCTCCCACACTTCTTGCGAGTCAACCCAGAAGTTCAGAGTCCGTTGCCAGTTCACATCTCACTGTTGTTCACGATGCGGTAGTGTGCGCCATGCTCTCGCTCTCTCCTTTTCCGTCCCAGGTCGCGCCACCTTTTCTCAAACTTGGTTTCGGGTTGCGATTATGACCTTTCCCCCCGGCGCCTGTAAACTGGCGCGGCTGAGCCGTACCAGCGCCCATGCATCTCTTCCGATGGAATTACTGCCCATCGCAGTCAGTGTGCACACTACCCTCTTTCGTCTCTCTTTTGCACTGGCCCCCTTTTTGCTAGATATTGTCTCCTCCTGCTTCTCTGAGTATTTGTGACCCCAGTTGTTTACGGGGTTCCTTAATCCAATAACTATCCCCTTCAGCCATAGTTGCCGTATGTGTCCCAGCGAGCCATACTTTTTTCATTTTCCTCCTGCCCTTGGTCTAGCACAAGCTGATCAGTCCTACGCCCCGGCCCACTCCCTCCTTACGATACTTTTCTACCGTCTGTTTTTCCCACCCGTCGTCGAGCGTCCCCCACTTTTGGACGATTTTGATAATCCCTTTTTGCCACATCATTGTCCCCCCTTTTTTTTCCTCGCCGTATCCACTTTACTGTCGTTTTTTTGACACCGCACCCCACCCCTCCGGCTTGAGGCGTCGATTCCAGGGTCGTCAAGTCCTTAAGTTCTCCTTGTCATCCCTTTTTCCTTCCCCGTCCTTCGGTCCGTTTGCGCCTTCCTGGCCTGACTTCGGACTCGGCACAGTTTGCACCGATGTTTTCTGTGGACCTCAGGGTACTGCTTTAAGGGGTGACGTCAGACACTCCTACGATTTGATTGTGCTCCTTTTCCCCCCCACCTTCTTTTGTTCTGCCTGGAAGTGACGTACGATCCGTTAAGCGTTCTTGTTCGTTTACTGGTCTTCGCGAATGTGTTTTCCTTGTGCCAACAATTTTGAGGTGCTAAGGGTCTTTTTACGTGCCTTTTTTCTTCCCTCCAACCTGCTTCCTTCATCCCTTTCTCGCTCTTTCTAGTGCGCAAGCCGTCTTCTCCATCCTGCTGGTTGTCAACGTTCAACTTCAGAGTTGTCCTGTCTGGAAACCTGCCCATTCCCATGACTAACTCTACGTTCTTTCCGGCCTCTTCTGTCTGATCGGACGCTCACCGACTTCCCTGGGTGGCTTTTTTACCTCATGATTTCAAGTACCCAGAAATTTCCAAGAGCCGTGCCTACTTCCCATATCAGTTCCCATACAACACACTGCGATTTAACGCTTCCAAAGAGTTCAACCACTTTTCTCGTTTTTTGTTCAACGAGTTTTTCCCCCCGTTATACCTCTGCCGCTGTTGTGGCGGCTCCGACCGTTGCTTCCAATCCATCCCCTTTTTCTGACCCGGTCCTGTATTAACCCACGGCCCCGGTCCCGGGCAGCGTCGTTTTTATTTTATGTGTAATCGCCATTTTTTTCCTGCCCCGTTGTGGCTTTTCTCTTTTCTCTGACCTTGGCGTGAGGCGGCCGCGTTTCCCCTTCTCTGGTTTTTGAGCATTGACCTTTCAGCGGTCATTTGCCCCATCGCGTGTTTTGACTCGGCTTCCACCCCGGCTTTCCTCCCCTTTTCCGGAATCTTTTCCTTACTTCTCTTTCAATATGATTCATGACGGTTTCCCCTATGTCTGTCTTGCCCACTTGAGAAAAGCCATCTCCTCGTTTTCACCGGGTAATTCTGGTTTTGCGTGAGCTTTAGGTTTTTTCAGTGACCTCTGGTGATTTGCCCTTGTGGCTCCGCAGGCCCTGCATTTGACTCCCTTCACCGACTTCCAGTCTCACCCATCG
>Ga0179593_1408008_pt1 | contig 12241 bp, 16 predicted proteins | sample CZODoug2_1_08_16_FD_185931 | JGI IMG/M metagenome (GOLD analysis project Ga0179593, IMG submission 185931) | Vadose zone soil fungal communities from Angelo Coast Range Reserve, California, USA - CZODoug2_1_08_16fungal (PacBio error correction) | ecosystem: Environmental > Terrestrial > Soil >... | reverse complement strand
TAGTCCTTTCCCCCCCCTCTCCATATCTTTTACCCGCCGAAGCCAACAGTTCGTTGGCTTTTAATGTCCTCCCCACCCCGAGCCTTTTTAACGCCGCGATATGTGTTCACCCCCTCTCCTTTCAGTTTCATTTGCAATTCCGCCAGTTCGACCTGCCCCACCCGACCACACGCGAAAGACCTTGGTCCAGGCGGCCTTGAGAAGCGATGTGTTTTTCTTCTCCCCCCCATTAATTCTTAGACGCCTATTGATCATTCCCGCAGTAACAAATTTGATTCTGATCGCTTCAGGAAAGCGCAACCCTCGGGCAAACCCTTACGCGCCTGCACATACATTCACCTCGTATTTCCCCCCATGACTGTCCACCAAGGATTCATCTACTCTTGTCGTACGGTACCTCCATGACTGTCCCTCTTACTTTGACTCCTTCCGTGTTTCCGAACCATTTTGGGTAAGTTAGTGAGTTTTCCGAGCCACAAAATTAGAACTCTTTCCCCTCCAATTAACTTCTTTCGTCCCCATTCGGGTTACCCCCATCTTAATGCACGTGCCTCCTGACCAGCAATTTGGTCATTCTCCACCCATGTCTTCTGTCTGCCCTCTAAACCCCCCCTTCCAGATTCAGCGGCTGCTTCAAGCAAGCAAAGAAGTAATGCCCACCAAAGGTTTTCATACATCCCCTCAAGAGTAGATGCCTTTGATTTTTTTTGGGTCTTTACGGTGCCCACGTCGTTGGCCCCACCTCACAGCGTCCCTTAAGTATGAAAAGCGCCGAGAGCCCTCCCGCCCCGCCGGCCTGGCCCCCATGCTTCAACCAAAAAAAAAACTTTCCTTCCGAATTTTGACCCTTTGTCTTCCTAACATCCCTTCTTTTTTAGCTTCTCCCTTTCCAAATCATCTTCCGCCCTTGGTTTCTGCATCCGTACCTCCCAAAAATCTGTCCCATCGCGCCGTTCATTTTCCCCCTTCTCCCGTTTTGCAACCCCCCCCAATCGCCCCTCCTCCCTTCTACAACGCCGATGGCCAACTCAACACCCCTCTTTTCCCGTCCGCCCGTACCCCCCAAAGTTTCCTGCATCGGGGCAACGCTCCCCCTTTTTTACAGATTCCCGAGTTACAGAGAATTCGTCCTTTCAATCTCCTCGACCTCCCTATTCCCATATTGTTAACTCTTTTCCTTCATTAAGCTTCCTTATTCGATGTTCCATTCCCTTTTTCGCATCCCTGACTTGATCTTCTATGATCTTTATGGGCTGATTGTGTTTCAAGCCTGGAATGTTTCCTTGCCCATTTCCTTATCAATCCTGCTTTACAAACTATACATGTTTGTTTTCTCTCTCTCGCTCCCCCCCTTATCGACCGTATGCAGCACCATTTTTTTACCCATATTTGCTTATTTCTCGGCTTCATCGGGTCCCCCCAAGAACTTTGAAATTACGCCCGCCAAATCCCCCGTTCAACTTTACCATCACCCTAGTGTGGGTCCCTATATCCCACCTTAACGAGACGTCTGCAGACCCATTCTTTAAGCATGCCCTATCTCCCCACTTCATCGTTCTCGCTATCTTTCCCCCTCGCTCCAAAGCGCAAACTCTGCTAGCCCCTTGTTTAGGCTGCTTCTCACTTTTTTCCTGCCCTACTCCATCCCCCAGGTGATCTTGTGGTCCCACGGCGCTTTTCGCAGTAAAATTCTTTTTCCCTCCTCGAGGCTTCATTTATGTCCCCCCACTCCAAAGCTTTCTACCAATCCCCCTTCACCTACTCCCCCATCTACAGTTTCACTGTACCGTACTCTGCCTCAAAACTCATCGCGTATAATGAGCATTCGCTTCCCCTTCCCTAAAGAACCTTTCTGTACCTTTTTCTCTCCCTCCTTCTCCCTTCCCACCCAGTCCCCCCCACAACCAACACAACCTTTTGATTCCACTCCCTCATTCGAATGATCGCAACCTTTCTCCAAACCAACCCCCTCAGCGTTCATTTATCATTCCTTCCTTTGTCTTTTGGCCACACCACAACCCTCGCCTTGTTGCGGCCTTTCGGGCAGTCACAAATCTGGCTTCTTCCTTCTACCCTCTGTATTTCCTTTCCAAATCTTTTGCCTTCCGTTCTCTTCCCACCTTTCCCCCTCTCCCTGTATGGTTTCCTTCCCTCCTTCAGGCCCCTGGCTTTTCCTCATACACAGGTGTCCTGCCCATCATTGAGAGTTTGGTTTCCCTCCGGCTTGTAAGGCCCGTCCCCCCCCAAACACTACCCTTTGCCCTCCCGAAAAACGCCTCCTGCATTTCTTTTTTCGGTGTTGATCCCCTTTCTCTTATTTTCCCTAAGTTTTCACTCTCATAGATGTCCTACGCGCCGGCAAGTTTCCCTCCACGCCCGTTATCGACTCTTTCACGAGAATCCTTTTGATACCCAATTGTCTCCGCTTCCCCATGGTGTTTACCCCCCCCCACCGTCCTCTTCTCGGCCAGCTTATCCTTACCATAAGGTCAACAAACTTCATCCCGATTTAACTTTTTCGCCGCAAACTTGTCGGTCTCCTTCCCCTACAGACAAAAGCCCCTTATGGCCAATCTTCCTTCATAGTCACCGTGCGTTTCCCCACGTGGACCCCCGCCTGTTTTCCCCCTACCCACCCCCCCTTGTCCCACGGCCTTGCTTCGCTTTTCCCCGTTCGAAAAACAAACTTCCTCTTAAGCCGACTCGTCATCCTTCTTTTAGCTGGCGTCCCTCTCGCCTCTTTGTTTAACTTAGGTGGTTTGAAAGTTCAGCATTCTGACTCGGCCTTCAATCTCTGCTGTGCATTCGTCTCTGTTTTTTTTCACGTTTTCATCAACATTTACCCCTTTTGATCATGAATTCCCCAACTACCAGAAAAAGGACCCCTTTTTGTGCCCTCCCTTCCGTATATGTGAAACTTTTCCACTTGAAAGCCTTAAGTCCACCTTTTGGATATGCCCTTCCTCGTATCATTAAAAACCCTACTTTCCCGCATTCTGCCCCGCCTCCCGCATCCTGCAATCCGAGAGCCACCGTCCTTCTTCCCCTATCCGTCTTTGACACATGAACGCACCTGTTTTGGTTCGCGAAAAACGTCTAACCTTTCCCCCCCCATCTTAAAAATCTTTTTTCCTCCCCTTTTGTTGAGAGATTTTGATTTATTGGATACTTATTCCTCCGAACATGATTCCTTTTGTCTCTGGTAATGCCCCTGGCCGGAGATGCTTCGAGTCTTTGGCTCGCGGAGAAAAGATTAGGGGCGCTGGTGAAGGCTGAATTTTCCCTCATGCTTGGCTCATTGTTTGGGATTTCTTCGATTCCCTTTGGGCGTCCCCAAAATGCCTTTCTCAGTTCCCAGTTTTTAGTGCCATGATCTTCGGTTGAGAGCTCTTTTCCAATGGCGCGGTTTTGTTGACGATTTGGACTTTTGTCGCTGACGCTGCAGATTGAGCAACGGACAGTCTGTTTGAGAGGACTCGGTTCCTTCGGGTTTCTTTTCACGGGATTTGTCTCACATGTCGTTTTGACTTTCCCCCCTACTGTTGACCCTCCCTAGCTTTCCTTACTCTCACGTCCCGATGAAGATTCGGCCCATTAATTTTCTTTTTTTTTCGGTTTCCCGGTTTTGGCCCACTCGCACACGCCGTTTGAATTGTGCGGAGGTTTTCTTTTTCGTCCCGCGGTGTTTTTCCCCACGTCCATCGGGAGATAGCACGAGTTTTTTTGCCCGCTTGTTTGGTCGTTTCGTGGACTTTTTCACTAGTCACCAAGTTTGTGCTGAAGTTTTCAACTCGGACATTTTTTTTCTCCGGCGTGCTTTCCGGAGAAGCTCGCTTGCGCAGTACGGCGTACACCATTTTCCTCGTGTCTCATCTCTCCGTCCGGCCTACCGTCGTTATGTTTTTTTTCCTTTCCTGGCCGGACCGGTACCCACTAATTCGATATTCCTTCAACCGATTCCCGTCCGTCCAAGACAATGTCGGCGTTTTTTTTGCGTTTTCTGGTGATTTTTTTGGGCCTTCCAAGTCTTTACCCACCACTCTTTTTCCAAACGCCGTCTGGGCAACCCTCGGTGTCTGACTATGTCCGCACTCGACGCCCCTTTCCCTGTACATTGTTACAGATTGCTTGATCCCCCTCTGAGTATCCAAGTTTTCCTGGTGGCCCTTTTTTTCAAATGATTTCTTTGCATCTCTGGAACTTTCTTCTTTTTTCTAAGTTCCAATATGTCTGTCCTGACCCTGGCCCCTCCCGCGAGCATCCCTAGGGTTTTGTTGCCCCCTTTCCCAAGTCGACGCGTCGAAATGGTCCCCTCCTTGGCCTGTGGTATGTATTTTGCTGGCGCATGCCCTTTTTGGGTGATGCTTGAATACCTTTTTTTTATCGTTCCTGTTTGTGATCGTTTTTCTCCCTAGTATTTACCTCAAGTTACTGGACTGCGGCTGGGCAGCGGCGCTCCTGAGCATACGCTATTGTATTTTTTTCGGGCCCCTCCACTGATCTGGTTTTGGTCTTTTTTCCGGCGTGGAGGAAGATTGGATTTGACAATTTGAAATGAGTTTTTCCCTAGGGCTTGAACAGCGACAGGCGGCTCTTTGCGCCAAGGACGCTGGTTTTCACTTTCCCCTGTAGTCCACTTCTCTCGTTGATTTTACGGATTAGTTTTTCCCATAGCTTTATCCCTCTATGAAGCGGGAGACTTTAGTTTTATTGCGCAGTTGTCTGCTGATTTCCTTTGTTTTTTCTATGGAGGTGACGATTAATGAGTTGCGGTTTAATATGGGCGCGAAGGAGCTCCTTTTCTCAGTTGCAGTTTCCCCCTTTTCTCTTTCCACCTTGTGTTTAGGGTTTCATCCTTGCTTCGATTTGCTGGTACGGCTTCCTTTCTGGTTTCCCTCCTGGTCTCGGGGTGCGATCAAGCCGCCGGTAGATGTGCGGGACCCGAATTTGCGTGACGGTTCTAGAAGGTTTTGAAGAGTTTTTCTCCGAGCAATCAGGGTGCGCTTGTCAGTCCTTTGCACGTCCATTTTTCTTCCCCCTTTCGTTTTGGCGACGCACAATCTCTCGCATTACGGAATCGATCAGGACGGCGCTTTTTCCTAGTTCGTGCCTCCCTGCCCTGCAACCGTTCATCTCTGTCCTGTCTGCGTTTCTACCGGCCCCCCTTTTGTTCGATCCGTAAGTCTTTTGAAGCCGGGCCCCTTTGTTTCATGTTTGAACTAGACCCTATACAATTTTTTTTTTTTAATTTTGCGTTGCCGACCTTATGTTCGCTGGCCATGCGATTGTGCCGCAGGCTTGTTGATCTTCCTCTTTGAAACCTTTAGCTTCCCCTTAAAAGCTCCGACGGCTTTGTAGGGCCACTGAAGATGTTTGTCCCTTCCTTCTTTCTTCCTCATTGGATGCGGTTTTACCGATTACGAGGTCCCCACTTGATTTCCGTTTGATTTTTTCTGGCCTTGTAACTTTCTTGACTTTGGTTCTGATTTCCAGCAGGGTTTGAAAGCGTGCTAGGGAGGAGGTGTGGAGATTAGATTGCGGTTTTTTTTTTTTCCGACGGACACCTTGCCCTTCGTATTGGTCCACGCAGTTGATTTAACTTTTGCTCCTGACCGTGCAGGTATTCTAAGTTTGTCTGTCTGTAACAGTGCCTTCCCTCCTTTGATTCATTTTTTTTTTGATGTTTTTTCGCATTTTCTAGTTCATCTTTTGACAGTTTTTCTGCCGAATGTCCCCAGTGCGATTCAGGGCGGTGGCTCTTGTTTGGTACCCGCCTTTTCCATGACGACTTTTTTTTTTTCCCTTGTCTTTCCCTCTCCTAATTGTCTTGACTCCCTCCTCTCTGCCGCACAGTTCTTCCCCGGCCTGTCCGTGTCAGAGTTGTATTTTGACTGATACCGCTACGGCTCCAGTTGATCGTCTTTCGCCGACGAATTTGAAGGCATTGGAAAGGTTTTTACGCTTTGTAGTCGTGGACTTTTCGCGAGCTCTCATGTTCTTTGACGGGCGTGTCAGTTCCATCTGGACGTCCTTATGGTTTATTTTTGCCGACCCACACAGAGCTGCTCCATGTCTGGTCCCGACGTGAACGTGCTCGTTTTGGATTGGTCTTTTACGATCGACTTCCCCTCTTTTTTTTTTGCAACTTCCTGTGACTCCTGTCCCCAGATCGTCGGTTGTTCCCACCTGTAGATTGGCGTTCATTCTTACATCCACTCGGTAACGGTTACTTTTCCTTTTGACCGCGTCTTCTGTTTGGCAGATTTCTTCTCTTTTCCTCAATTGTTGTTTGACATGCTTCGCCGAACCCAATCCAAATCCTCTTTTGCCACAGTTTCTCAAAGTCAAGAGTGTTGTGGTCTTCCCACGATGCTTTACCTTTTTCACCGCTCGCCTTCTGTGCTCATTTCCCTTTCTAGTTTCCTGTGCCGACGATCTAGCCCCCGAAAAAGTCACCACTGTCCCCCCAGCGCTGTCCTGTTGAGCACTTTTTTTGTTTCGCCCAACTGTTAGACTCCCTATTGCTCCGTCACCAAAACAATTGCAAACCTTTTTCGCGCCTCCCCTGTCCCCCTCTTTGCAACCGCCCCCTTTTCAGCGCCCCTTCCCACTCGCCTCCTCCTTCTCCAAAAGGATTTATTTCGTAGCCCCCCCGGTATCAGATGCATTATAGACTGGACTCCGGAATGTGTTAGAACCCCTTGGCGTCCTAGTTTTCTTCTTAGAACCCACCATCCAGAAAGATTGACAGCACTTCGAATCTTCCCAGTCTTTAAACACCCCCCAAATTCCTTGCGACCATCCCCTTTTGTTTCCGTCCATTCCTCAAAAGTCTCACGCCGCGTCCCTCCCTCCCAAACCGGTCCGATAAAGAAGAAGCCTTCTCCCCTCAGTTATGTACCAGGTTCTCCCATACTCCTGCCCCTTTAATTTTTACGCCTTTCGCCATGGAAATACGTCGTTTTTCCCACATTCTAGGACGTTTTTCCGTCGGAATAAATTGAAGCGCTCCCTCAAGACGAAGCGTTGTTCTGAATCTCATCCTTCTTCAGGACCAATGCCTGCTCTCAACTCCTTTGCCACTCCTTTTTCGCGAATTTTCTTGATCTTCCTCCGCTTGGGCTACCTCACAAAAATATTCTTGGACCTGATTTCCTTTTTTCTCAGTTGCCCCCCCGTATAAGCCCTCCATCCCCTTCGCCAACAGATGGCCCTAACCCCCCCCCCCTTTCTAAGCCCAACCAAAACCCCGGCTTCCCTTCGTTTCGGACCCGTGTTCCCCCTCATTCCCCAGCGGGCTCAATAGTTTTCCCCGTTCATCGTCGCTCCGCTTCAGACGGAGGCTATTCTGCGCGGACTTTTCCTCCCGAACTCTGAAACGCTTTCCGGTCCGATCGATTCCCGGTCATGTGCTCCTCTTCTGGCATTATTTTTTTGTCGCAACCGCCCCTGGTTGTTTAATCCGAGTTGACGGCCGCTGACACACTATCCCAGGAAGTTGCGCCACTTTTTACCCTGCTTTACTTGCCGTCAAACTTTGGTCCCGCGTTTCTCACACGTAGCTTGTTTGATGTGAACTGCGCCCAGCGCGTACGTGTTCCACCCCATAAAGTTTAATCCGTCCGTCCCCATCCAGATCTCACCGTTAAAGCTCGGTCTGCCCTATCAACGGCAACCCGTCATCTTGCCGACTTTCCGCCCCAGAATTTACAACGCCTTCTCGTCGCCCTCCCTACCTGCCTCGCTCACCCGCGAAAAAACAAGATGATAGCCACACTCTGGTTTTTGTTTCTCCTTAGAATTCCCTACCGTAACTCCGATCTCGGCAGCTGACCGCTTTCTCTCCAGAGCCTTTTGTTCTTGGACTCACTCTCTTTTCGCTTTTCATTTTTCCCCTGTTCCCCCCTCACAATCTGTATCAAATCCTCCCCCCCCCCATCACCCCATCTTTCCCCCAGTGGAACTTCCGTTTACTCTGGCCCTGAACCCTAAGTATCTCCTGCGCATTCGTTCATCGCCTGAAATTCAGTACCCTCTTTCCAGATTCCCCCCCCCCCAGTCCTCCTTCACAAAATTTTTTGTTCGTCTCTCCCCTCCTCAGCTTCGCATTGCTCCTCAAATTTCATACCCAACCTGCGCTGGTTCCCTTAGCGCTTCTATTTTTTTTTCCTTGCCAAACAAAACTCTTTTTTGCTTTCGTCTTCCGTCAAACGTTGTTTGAGTCTTCGAAACTCCATCTTCTGAACCAACTTTGAAGACGAGGCCTTTCCTTACCTTGAACACTTTTTTCATCTCTGTGATAAGCTCTCCCCCTCCTTTTCTTCCCACTTGCTTGCGTGCTTCCTTCCTCCTGGCAAGGTTTTCCATCCTAGCGTCTCTTTTGAAGTTGGGTACCCTTTCCTGAGCTTTCCTTCCCTCACCACCCTCCCCCGCCGTCTAAACCTTCTCATCGTCTGGATTTCCAGATCGCCGCCTGTCCCTTCCCCCTGTATGCCTTCCCTTTCATTCAGTTTCAAATCCCCTCGCGGTCTTCCGCCCGCCTCTCTGCTACCCATCTGGTACGCTTCCATTGTGTACTCCGAATCCTTTCTGCGCGCAGTAGGCTCCTTTCCCTCTCCCCTCGGGCTTTGCCAAACACTTCTCTTCCCCGTGCCCTCCCCCATGTTAGACCTCTCTCACCATCCTCCAACCGGCCACGTCGGGCACAAACAATCGGCGCTCACGCGTGTTCACGTGGAAAACCTCATGGTCTTCCCTCCCCCCCCACCCCATTCCCTGTGCACACCCTCCGTTTTTTTGCAACCTCCCTTTGAAAAACTTTCATAGAATTCCGATCTTTCCATCTTTAGAGTTCTGTATCTGCTCGGGCTTATTCAACATTACGGAACCCGGTGCCCATCTTTCCCAATCTCAGGAGGTTTTAAAAATCTCCTGTCCCTCGTGCTCCTGTCTTTCCCCTCTGCTTTTTGCCGCGTCCGTTTTCCCCATAGAATTCGTCACGCCCGCTTCCCGCTCTCCAGACCCGATGATGATCAAATTTTTCCTCAAAACGCCCTTCTCCCCCCTCTTTCCTTCAAAGGATCTTCCCCCTTCCTCCGTCCTCTAACCCCCTTCTAATTTCCTGTGCGCCTCCCCCCGCATGCCTATAATCTTTCGCGAGCCCAGCCCTCTGCGAATCCGTTCGCTTTTTTCCCATTTCAACCGTACCCCCCCCCTTTTTTTTTGTATACGTCCTCCCAACTTCCCATCCTAATCACAAATTTTCTTCCCCCTTTTTTTTGCAGAGATTTTGATTCTCTTGGATTCTTTTTTACTCCCAACAACATTTGAGTTCTGTGTCTCTGTCATGGGGCTCGTAGTCCTCCCTCGAGGCTGGCGCTGACTCACCGCTTCGGAAATGGAGGTTGTGAAGGCGTCAGCCATCGGGTAATGATGTGGTGCCCTGCGAGTGCTTTCAGCTCCCCCAAATTCTTTGTCGGTGAGATTGCGTTCTCCTTTCCCCCTGGGAATCAGCGGCTTCGCCGACTTACATGTTCTCTTGTTCGTTCCAGATCTGGTCGGTGGCCTGGACGCTGCCGAATTTTCTTGAGCTGGCTCTTAAAGAGAGGTAAGATCCTTCCATTTGCCGTGTCTGGACGATGGCTTTTCTCCATCACCTAATTTTGACCCGACTTTTCGTTTTTTCCAGAACCCCTAACGGACCGCTTCTGATTACCTTATGGGTTTCTTTTTCCAAGCGACAGGTTTTCCCTTTATTTGTTTTGGTTTTTTTTAGCCCCAGGCTTGTTCCCCTTTCCCCTCTGTCCTCCCCCTCCCCCCCATGTCTGACGAGTGTTGTGAGAAACTTCAAGTTTTTTTCGGGAGGCGTTTCTTCTGTGAGAGCTACCAGTTTCTTTCCGGGGAACTTGTTAGCTTTTTGGGAGGCCTTTACCCCCAAATGAGCCGCTGTCGCGCTGCCTTCGGTATGGGGAGCGCCCCAACCGATTTATAGTTTTCTTTCGGAACCGAGATTTATTTAAGCGTTGCCGGTAAGTGACCCCTGATTTAATACGGGGTCAAATATAGCATCCTCCTCCACTCAAAGGGCGGCGTTTCCTTGTCTTTCTGAAGCGGTTTATTTTTTTGGTGACATTTCAGCTCCACCGCTGTCCCTGTGATCCCCACTCTCCCACAATACTCAACGATGTTGACCACACCTGTATTGTCTTTGTATTATGTTATCGCACGCCTCGAAGCCCCAGTAAGGAGGTCCAGGACTCTCTCCATTTTTTCTTTCCTTTTTCCCCCTTGACCTTATCGGCCCCCTATTTTGAGCAAACTCGAGATTCTTTTCTAATTCCCGTCCCCGCTTTTGAATTCCACCGCATACCACTTCGCTTTTTTTAGTTGGTGATTCCACTGCAGCTGACAGCTGCTAAAGTTGCTCTGGCATTTTTGGGTATGACATTTGCGTTGTAGGCTTTCCTTGGCGTGTCCGACCCTGCCCCCCACCTTTTTTTTTATGAGGGAAGGTGGGAGCTTTTTTTATTATTTACGCACCTTACTTGAAGCGTCTTGTGCTGTGTTAATTGCGTCATTTCCGCCCTTCCTCGTTTCGCGAGTACTTTCCAGTGCCCTGTTTTGAAGTGCTGGAGTCTTTAAGGCTGAGAGATGTAGTTTTTTTTACGGTGCCTCAGGAATAGAGCTTTCACATCTCTGAGATTCTCTCTCCACCCCCAGGCGATTTTAGAGGAGCTTTTACATCGGTGTTCTTCTAGGTCTTTGATTCTCGCCGCCCCGCGGGGAGTCCGGGGTTTTTGGCGCGTTCTGGTTGTACGCTGGCTCTTCGTATGAAGGTCCCTTTAGTTTCAGTTGAAGGCTTTCAGGGTCTGCAGCTGCTCTTTGCCTTCATTGCCGTTTAACCGATGTTGTTCCCTTTTTTTTGTCGGCTTCGATTTTTCGTTCTTCTTTTCAACCATTTTTTGGTCCCTTTTTCCTCTGGCATCAAGCCGCCCGGTTCGCTGGGAAATTAATTTTTGCCGGTCGAGCAGGTGGGCGACTCTTGCGTAGTGGCTGATTTGGGAGCCCCGGTTTTTTTACTTTTGCTTTATCACCCCCCTTTTTTTCTGCGATCCCATCAGCCAGACTCTGAGCATTTCGTTACTTATATTGACGGAGCGTTTTTTAGGAGTTCGTGTCTCCGGCTCGAATTATGGGCCCGTTTTGATGCTTTCTTATTCCCTTGTGATTCTTATCCGTGGAATTCTTTTAACATTTGTGCTGGCAGGTCCGGTTCTTCAGCCCGTTTTGGTCCTGGATGCTTGGTCGTTTTTTTATCTTCCCTCTCGGTTCCTAGGTTCGTTCGCCCAGGTTTTTCCCCAAGGAGACGAATGAAACATCGCCGCGCGCTTCCCTTTGCGGTCATCGTTTTGACGTCCTATTACTATGCTTTTTCCCTGATTCGAGGAAGGTTTGCTTGAGCTGCTGACCTTTTTCGGGAATCCGGCTTTTCAGTCTTATAAAGAGCTGCGGAGGAGTTTGGTCATTTTTTTTTTTATTCCGCTTGTTACCCCTGGCCGCGTTTTATTGTCACCTTCTTCTTTTCCAGGACGCAGCACCTTCAGGGTGTTTATTTTTGCCTGACCCGAGACGGCGTTGCTTAGGCGGGCGGTCTGTAGTTTGTTTGGAGAAGGCGTTGCTTTCCCACCGTTGCGTCCTTTTCATTTGAGCCGGGCGGCTGGCAGTCCATCTTTTTTGAGAATGGACTGCCCTCCGCTCTTCTTCTGCTTTTAATCTCTGTTTATTGTTTTGCTCGAACTCGGAGGCACAATGGTCCCCCTGGTCCTGTAAACATGGATTTTCGTTTTCGTTACCTGTCCTACTCGTCCCATGTAGAAGCCTCCTGTCCGTCTGTCTCCTCCTCTGTGACGGGAATTCGTCTCCTTGTTTTTTGTTTTTTTTTTGTCTTTTCCTTCTGGAGCAGAAGCCTAGGGCCTTTGTTTTAGTGAGACAATATTTCTCCCCCCCTTTTGGCTGACGTCCACACCCCCTCTTGCTCATCCTCAGCTGGTCCGCATTGAACGGTATCGCGGGGGCGGGGTCCCCTTTTTTTCGACCAAGATCGCAGTTTTATTTGACATGCAGCATGTGATGCTGCTCGCGTCTTACAAATTTTCCTTTTTTGTTAGTCAGTTTCCTCCCCCCACGCTATAATACGGTTGTCTTTTTTTTCAGAGATTTGATTTTTTTCTTGATTTTTTTT
>Ga0179593_1339629_pt1 | contig 12241 bp, 9 predicted proteins | sample CZODoug2_1_08_16_FD_185931 | JGI IMG/M metagenome (GOLD analysis project Ga0179593, IMG submission 185931) | Vadose zone soil fungal communities from Angelo Coast Range Reserve, California, USA - CZODoug2_1_08_16fungal (PacBio error correction) | ecosystem: Environmental > Terrestrial > Soil >... | reverse complement strand
TGTCGTTCCCATTGACAGCTTTTTCGCGTCGCCAGTTCCAAGTGGCGGGCGATGGAGTCCGCGTTCCCCTGCATCTCGACCTTTTTTTCGGGCTGAAGACTTTTTGAGGGACCCCGCATGGGGACTCTCTTTATGCCTTGAACGTTTAGCGCCGACCCCGAAATGGGGTAGTTTTCGTTTGTCTCATGAGCATTTTTTTGACTCGGCTCTCCCCCTTTTCGTTCTTTGTGGCGGTGCCGACTTCCCGACCTCTCCCCCCCGCCCGCGCCTTTCCCTTAGATTAGGAGGGGCTCAGTCAATCTTTGTCTATAGACTCTTTTCCCTCTATCTTACCAGAAATCTCCGAAAGAGATATTCGTGCGCGCGTCCCTCACTTATTGGGTCTGTTTGGTTTTTAAGTAGGGTTACAGTACACAGCCTACTCCTTCTTCTTGGACCCTCTTCTCATTTCAAGCTAAGAAGTGAAAGTTTTTGCGCTAGCCCTTCTGGATCACTCATTAAGTAGAAGGCCCCCCTTTTTTTTTTTTCTAATTTAACCCTCCTTCTTCTCTCCTATTTGTTACTTTGACTCTACGGGAAGTTCTACGACCCCCCCTCTCCTTGCTTTTTTTTTATCCCCGGCTTTATAGACTCATCCTGTCGGCCCGTTCATGTTTATCGAGACCCTTCTTGCTCTGTAGTCAAGGTAAACAGATTTGGGAAAACAATTGTTCCTGCATAGCCAGACTAATTTCCCACCTCCTCTTTCTGCAGTTAGGGTGATCCCCCTGCTCCCATTTGCGTTTTTTCCGATTCGTTTTTAATTCAACAGCTCGCCCGACAAGCTCCTACGCCTCTTTTTTTCCTTCTATCAGCCCTCCTCCTGAGGAGATTCCTTTTCCGCTCGCTCAGGCATACGTTTCGGATTAAGTTTTTGCTCTAGAAAGTCCCTTTCCCATTTCGCTTTTCTTCTTTCTCCCCTCCCAGGGTTTTTTGACATCTCGAGACTCCGATTGGCGATTTTTTTCTCGGTTTCTTAGTCTAAAATGCGTTCCCTACCCCCTCGTCCTTTGATTCCCTTTCCCCCTGTTAGAGTCGTTTTAAGTCCTCCGGTATATCATTCGTTCCACTATAATGTTTGTTCCTCGATCGCTAGTAGTACAGTACCCTAATCGAACATGGTTCAGGTTCATCCGACCCGTGATGGCCTCCACCACCCGATGTTGTTAGAGTGCGGCCCTTTCGTAACCCTGCCCAACCCAAGTAGAGGGATTTGAAAAACGTCAACTTTGTTGATCAACAGCTCCACATGAACGGTTGTTGGCATCCGTCTTCTCCCATCTCCCCTCCGGTAAATACTACTGGCTGTAGTCTTCGGCGGGGCCTTTTTTTGCCGTAGTAAATTGTAGTGGTTATGCTTTTCCAGCTTATTTTCATTCTGTAGCGCTTTTTTCGACTGCTGTTTGTCTCCTGCCCGAGAGATTGACCCAAACCCGCCTGGTCGGTTAGCAACAATTTTGATCGGCCTGTAAGAATCCTTGGCACGTTCTTTCTTGCTCTCTCCCCTACGTGGTTGGCCAGCTCCTGTGGTTGACAGTTTCCGCATTATCGTTGTCCTGGACCCTTTTCCTCCAGGGAGTGTTTCCTCTCACTGAGCCCAAATACCCCTGTGGTCGAAAATTCTTAGGACTAGCCTTTGTATCTCCTTCTAGTTTTACTCCGACGTATCGTCCGCGAGACGCGTTTCAGGTCAAACAACACACCCCCTTGTTTTCTTGCCCTGCGACTGATCGGGGCCCCAGCCGACTGCTCGCGCAACCTTTTCAACGGGCGGGGGGAGTGAGACGAGTTAGGAGATTTGTCCCCCCGACTTTAATTCTTCTTTACGTCTACAAAGCCTCAGACACCAGCGAATAACGCATATTTTCTTTACGCCCCCGAGAGGTTAAGTTAGTTTTTTGCTCCGGGTCCTTTCTCCTTATCTTGGAGTCTCTGCGATTCTCCCTCCTCTTTGGAGGATCCCAATCGTAAAGTCTTGGATTTTCTATGTACTTTACTGTAGTGCCTCCTCCCCCCATCCCCGACGACCTCCGAGCATTTCGTTTGCATTCGCTCAGCCCCCTCAGGCGTGCCCTGACCGCCCCCAGTTCGTTTTTGGATGATCTAAAGCATACCTTAGCAGAAAAATGACCTTTTTCGCGATTCAGTCGCTTTTCCCCCCCTCGTGTCCCAGTATCTTTTCTTGAATTTCAGCGCTCCCAGGTAGCTCGAAACCGAGGTTCATTTGCGATAGACACGCTGAGTGTCCTACTTCTTCCAGAATTTTTTTGTTCCATGCCGACTAGCAAAAATGTAAGAAATACCACAACCAGTCCTCCGCCTGCGCTCATACTCTTCCCCCTTGCACACTTTCCTTTGGTGCCTTAGCGCCTCTTTCCAATGAGGATTCGACGTCGACATTCACTTTTCGTGAAACCCCTCATGCTTGAGTTGTTTGGTGTGTACCCCCCGGCCGCCTTCCCCTTTCCCCTTTAAGATGTTATGAAGAAAAGTGCCCCACATCGCCGCTTCGCAAGTGGCTGCTGACTTGAAAGAAAGGTACTGGTAGCTCCAAGTTTAGCCTAGAGTTTTTCTCCTTAATTTGGACCGCATCCAGACTCGAGATTTTTCGAGAGGCATCCCGAGTAGTAAGCCTATTTTACGAGGTTGTATTTCTGGACCCCCTTCCTCCGTCAGAAGTCTGACTTCACGACGCGAATGAGGAAATTCTCTCCAAGTGAGTGAGGGTCTTCCCCCTTACTGGGGTTCATCGTCTGATCCTTCGATTTCTTTTTCTTTTTCCCGGTTCATGAGTACTCGGGTTTTTGAGAAGCATGGAGTGCTGCAGCCTATCTCCGCGCCCCTCCTCCCCTGAATTGGCCTATCTCGGAGAATGGTCAAGCCCGATATTTCTTCTTCGGGTAGATTCGACGCAGGACTCTTCGCCAGAGAATCTTTTTTTTAAACTTTCAATTCCGCGTCCCGAGTACCACTTTTCCCGCCCCTAATGAATTTGCATACCTCGCCGCGTTCCTAGTGGATTGCGGTCGATCACCTGCACATCAGTTGTCCCACAAATACTTGCTGCCCCTTCCCTCGCTCGACTCTTTCTGTATTTCTATGCCGACCACTCCGCGCCCAAGCGGCTAGCCTAACACGTCAACCCAAGACCCCTTCTTGTCGAGTGGACGACTCGGCCTATTGAACGTTGGGAAGAATGACTCCTCACGCGGTTCTTCCTTTTTCGTGATAGCTTCCCATCAACGTACCTGCAGCTAGGCTTTTGAGGAAAGTCGCCCTCCGGGACGTAACTTTCCCCTCCCTTCTCCAGCGAGAAGCTAAGCGTACAGTGGGAACGCCGTGCCGTCTTTTTAGTTTCTTTTACATCTTGTTTAGGATTTCCGTCCACGAACGTTCGCACCTTGAGGCTGACTCCAAGAGAGTTCTGCGCCACATACCCCCCGTCGATGCTCCCAACCTCCCTTATCACCCGGTTCCCATTCGATCCTTCCTTTGAAAGGAAGTCTGTTGGGTGCTTTTTCACAGTATTGCAGTCGTCTCCTGAGAACCCCTAACGCCCGTAGCTGATGCAGACGTGGCCAGTTCCTGCATTCCCGTGCTTTAGTTCCTGAGGTTTTTTTCAACCCCTCGTTCATCCCCCTCGCCTTCGCGTGTCCTCGTCACGCGGACTTTCTGGTTTTTTTTCCCTTTGCTTGGAATAGTGAAAGAACCAACCCCCCTTACGAGCTGATGCAGGCGGAGGAGTGAAGATTTCCCTTGTCGCATTGGTTCTTTTCCCCCCTTGTTTCTTGTTAAAATTCCGACGGGCGTACCCCGGTCGAGAACGGCGCCTGGTTATGTCATCTCCGAATCCACCCCCCGTCAGAGCCCCCAATTTTTGGATTCTGTTGATGTCCTCTCGTTACTCTCCTGCGTTCAACCACCATTCATGCAGAAACCCCCCTTCTTTGTTGTCGCTTTCCAGATTTTTGCCTACAGTTTCCCAGTCTCGTACTGCCCGCTTTCCGAACCCTTGTAGGATTCTCGGAGGAGTGAAGGCGTTTTTTTGATCCGCGTTGCTCTACTCAAGATAGATCTATTTGGTCTTTCAAACATTGATTTTCGATGTGGCATTCCCCTTTTCGATAGCGTGTATTTTCTTGTTTACCCTTTTCTTCTCAAGATGTCCACCCATTTACACTGTCTTCAGTGGCCCCGAATCAACCAGGACGCACGGTATCGTGATGCATCACGTATCTTTCCTCGGCCGATGACTCCACCATACAGATCTTAGAGCTCCACAGGAGCTCTCACTGCTGCAGGATTTAATGAGGCCAGTCGGTGCTCCCGGAGCCTTCTTGATATGATTTTTTTTCCCTCCCAAGATTACCCTCCTTCTAATCGTCCGTTTGCTTTTCTTGATTTTTCAACCGATCTCCCTTCGTGGTTTTAGGGGTTTCTAACTGTGAAGACGGATGACCGCCGCGTCTGTTCTTGTCGATGACGCGTCCGCTTATCACCCGTGAAACTTCACATCTTCGTCGCGTCCTTGCTCCAGCTTTTATTTGTACCGTTTTCTATACGGTCCGTCTCGATAGACTCTCACGGCCCAAATGTCCGGAATAGAGTCCTTATCCGTATTTTATCCGTTGCGTTTCCCCTCGCCTCAGGAAGCCCCTCTTGCTCCCCTCGCTAACACCAATAACCCTCCACGATCATCGTTTACATATACTCCCCTCCTCGTTTGGATAGATGTATAGCTTGAGACCCTTGCGATGCTTTTTTGCCCGATGGCTTTGACTCTATTTTTACGCTGGTTTTTTAGCCGTGAGGCTGAGGCAGGACTCTCTTCGACGATGTTATGGTGGCCATTAGTATGTTCTCGTTGAAGTATTAGCTACTCGTAAGGGGTCACCTCAAGCGCTTGGCGTGAGTGAGCTGCTTTTTTTGGTGTTACTTTTCCTTTTCTCGAGGTAAACTGCCAAGAAACCTCTTTGCAGGATTTTCGCCGTATTCCCGCGCGACCCCTTTTCTGGAAAAAGATCGACTCTTGGGTTGTCATCGTCGGCCTTCCTTTACGCTTCCTTCTTCCCGATGTGCAGTCACAAGATAGTTCACGATAAGACAGTAGAATGGGAGCCCGATGTTGAAGGTCGCGTCTGCCACGACCTTTCCATCCTATCGGGTTTCGCCTCGCCTGAGCGGTAGTTTCCTCTTGCTCATATGCCTCCCGGAGCTCCGGGCGTTGGACCGTCGTTTCTGCCTCCGTTTATTCTTTCCCCGTCCTCCCCTTTCCGGTGGGTACCCAAGATTATGTGACCATGAAAGTCGACACTCTTCTCCCTTGACGCCACCAGTTCAAAAGGTGGTAACCCACATTCTCGATCTTCTGTTCGCCCTAGTACCCATCCACCGTCTGACGGATCCGACCTAACAACCCCGTTAGTAACCTTTCTCCTCGGCTTCCTTCCCCTTAATTTAGTATGTTCAGTCGTTTCACATCTACACACCCCGGCATGTTGATAGTGACCGCTGTGAAGTTCCCCCCTCCCCCTCTTTTTCACGATGCGCCCCAATGCAAAACAGCGCCAACGGGTGGTTTTGGTTTTCTTTTACTCGTATGAATGTTCCAACTCCTTTCTCTATTTGAAAGCAGTTCGACTTTTACTCAATGTTCCACCCATCACCCCATGCTACTATAGCTAATGGCACCTGCGCCTCGGGAATATTCCGTTTCGGTTCTTTTCCCTAGGTCTGGACTCTTAAAGACACAGTATTTTATTTCGCAATCTTCGCTTCTCTCTTTTTCCCTCTTTTCCCATCGGATGAGCCCTTTTGGCTGTCCCCTTTAATTGCGCACGGGAAAGTTAGTACGAACGATTCTTTTCCTCCTAACCCTTCCTGGCAACGTTTGAATCAACCCGTCCCCCGACCCTTACATGGTACTCACACCCTTTTTAAGGTCTAGTGGGGCTATCTAGAACTCCCCGTTCCGTACTGGATTTCGATCTCTTATACTTTGACCGGTTGGGAGCGATTTATTCCCGTGATCCCCCTTTTTACTCGTCCTCATTTTCTGGTCTGCCGGAGCATCATCTGCGAAGAAAAAACCTTTCCCAACTCCCTGTTGGGCGTTTGCACGGTTTCCCTACAGTTCCCCTCCGTGGGTTGTCCCTGAATTTCCCGAAAATGCCGGTCCATTTCCTCCCGAGAGCCGTCCTCTTTGAATTTCCCTCTGCCGGGAAACTTTTTCCCCCCAACCTTCATCCCTTCGTGCTTAAGCATCTTCTCAGAAAAATGAAGTTCCAGCCCTGCTCACTTCCTTCTTGTTACGGTTTCGTGATTTCTCTGACGGTGCCCGGTCTCTTGCGGGGGCTGCAGATAATAAGGCTACCCATGCAGGCATTTCCTGCACTTTCCCCCCTCTTCTGTACTATTACTGTTTTCTAGATCAGAAGACATGGACTGAGGTTTTTGCCTTTTCCTTCCATCCTCTCAATTCGATTCCCGGTTGCTCCGATTTTCCGAGATTCTATGTCCCCATCCTCTTGTCTTACGTTTGAATAGTAAGAAAAATAGGTCTCTCTTTGAACCCCTTTTATCGGACGGAGGGAGGAGAGGGCTCGCTATATCATCCCTCAGGGGACTTGCGCCACTTCTTCCACCCCCTCTGTCCATTCCCCCCGTTAACCAACCCCTTGGCCCCCCATCTAATTCCCTTCTTTGTAGTAAAAGCTTTCTTACCTTCTCCATTGGAGATGGTCTCTTCGTTCGATCAATCATTTTGTGAAGTCCCTCTTCATTTTTTTGTCTTCTCCTAAACGCCTATCCGTTTTCCTTTCCTTCTTGCTCCGCGTTTTCATGGTGGCGAGGTATCTCCCCCCATACGACTCCTTCTTTCCCTCGTTTTTCGTTGTAGACTGGCCTAGACTGTCTGCTTCGCCATTTGCTAACCCGCTTTCTGCAATGTCTTGTGCCTCTTTCCCCGAACGGAGGTATCTTTCTTTCAGTCTTTCTTGGTTTCACCCAACAACCCCCGCAGAGTTCGTTGTTAAACCCGACTTTTTCCTGTCGATCCTCCTTTCAAGTTTGTGACTTATCCACCACAAATCTATTGACATGGACTGGATTTTCCGGATAGTAGTCTGTGTTTAAGGGAGTGACTATTAGAAGTTTTTTGAACTCACGTGAATGGGTTCCCTCGGAATGGATCGTTTCAGTCTACACCCCTCCTTCGTCTCTCGAGTTTACGGTTCACCTCTTTGAGCGTCTTTACCCAGCTTGAAATGCATCTAACACCGTTGTACCGTGCGGTTTCCTAATGCTCTCTGAGCGTAGCTACCACCTCTTTGGATATGGATGCATTGACTCTCAGCCCTCAAAAATACCTTGGGCCGGTTATTGCGTCGATTCTGGCTTTTCTTCGGCATTACTCTTTCTCGTTTTCTCTGCTGGTTTGTTGGTCCGCGCGTCTACTCCTTAGAGCGGATTTCGATGTATGCCTTTTCTCATAACGATTCGGTGCGATCTGAGCATCTCTAGCATCGAAACCCCTCCCCCGTCTCTCCCCCCCATTCCATGCCTCTAGTTCTGCTCCGGCCCCGCTATTCTGGGGATTTTGGTTCTGCTGAGGGGTATTGGTCGTCCCCGTTAGTGAACGTCTGCGGGAAAGGTATAACCTATTGGTATAGGTAATCCTTGCAACGTTCTAATTACTTGTTATGGATTTTCACATCGTATGGTAGCCGTTAAATACCAGTTGTTTTTCATTCAACGAGCTCTTCCCTGCGCTCATCTTACCTGAGATCGAAGTTTTTGCTACCCCCCCCCCGTCCGTCTCTCTTTTCCTTCCCGGGCTTTTATGGAAAGCTCCTTGTCAGACATGTATGGATAGACCAGATGTGCTCTTCCGCAACCTTTTTTTTCTACAATTTTTTATTTGCAACACGATTATATGTCCGAGGCCAGATGTTCATTAGCTCTCCACATATTTTTTTGCTCTTTGAACTAGTTTTTCGGAGAGATTTCAAAAGCTCTTCCAACAGCTCGCCGCTCTCGCTCTTGAGTTTGATATAGACAAGCTCTACTCCAGGAGCTAAGGACTCGATTCGGAAAAGTGTTCCTTTTTTTCTGCGTATCAGGCACGTGACACAACCTGTTAGATTTCTTTCAGTTAGCAATCACTGTCGGTGTGCGCCAAAACCAGCTCCTTACCTTTTTGGATATGTTTATCCTGCCTACGATACAACAAGATTTTTTGATCCCCTCCCATCTGCCCTTCTTAACCTATAAAATGTTCGAGGAGTTGTACGTAAATCCTTGCGATCTTATGTTGCCTACTTCTCCGTGTGGTTTTTTGTGTGTCTCAGGATCGGCCCTCGATGCTTCCTAACCCTACTTCGACCCTTTTAGGTCATCAGAAATGAGTGTTATATCCCCCCCCCTCCCCTGTTTGGGAGCTAGGAGAACGAATGAAATCGATGTATTCTGGTTATGCCCCCCCACCTTATTAGTGATCCACACGCGAACAGCGAAAAGCTTTTGGGTTCAATTGTGATTGAGCGAACGCCAGGACGCATCCGCGTTCTTGTCCGCATCGGGAGTGCTTTCCGCTTGCCACACGCGTCTCGTTAGGGAGATGCCCATGAGTTTCTTTCCCCCGGCAAGAGATCGGCCCTTCCCGTTGGAGAGACGTGGTCGCCTACGCCTCGCTTAGAAAACACTAGGTTAGAGGTTTATCCCCCCCCCTAATTTTCCCTGCAGCTTTTTAGTTGACGGCTTTATGTGCATCTTTACTTTCATACTCTTTTTTACCTTGTATTTTCTGTTGTACCGTGGGCGAAGACTGTTTTCGACTCCCCTTCCGAATTTTGGTCCCGGTCCCATACCACTAGGGGGAAAAGAAGCCGGTGCCTTCCCTTTTCGGTGTCATTTAGCCCTTACGCGCTTCCCTTGGAGGATCGGCGCGCCGCTTTCGTATGGTGTGATCTAGGAGACCTTTTTCGGTCAATTGTCCACCACCCTACAGAAGGAATTTGCTGCCTTTGATGTTTGGGGACACTCCCGAAAGTCTTTTACATGCCACATTTACCATCGCAAGCTTTCGATCACGAGGGTTTTCGTTTGTCTTCCTCCTTTTTTTATCTTTTTAGTCCCCCCCCCGCGACGTTATTACCCAAAAGAGCCCACCTTTCCCGCACAGGGAGGGCCCTGCGAGACTAAGGACCAGGTTTGAGGTGAGCCGGGTCTTTTTTGTAGGATTTCCTTCCGCCGAGAGCGCGAAGAAATCAGATTGAGATGGGACCCCAGCCCCCCCTCGACCGCCCCTTCGAGGGACGCTCCCTGGTTTTTTATCTCTCTTTTCTCCCATCTAGCAAAGTGAGGCCGCGCGTTTTTTTTTGACGGGACCATGGCCTTATCATCAGGCCAGAATGCCTCCACTCCCGGCCCCTGTCTTTGGTGAGCCTCCCTACCCGTCCCTCCCCCCCTTCCCCCCCAGGCCATTGCCCGGTTTTTTCCCCCGCCCTCTCAGGCCCATTCCTGCCCCTTGGTAGTTTCCAGAGATGCTTTTTTGGCCCGGACTCTCCCTGCTCTCGCAAACCTCCTGGGGAGGCGACGCGCTTCTAACGATGTGGAATATTTCCGATCCGGCTTTTTTCCCCCCAAACAAGATTTTATTTGACCAAACAAAGCACACGCACTAACCAAGAAAGAAAGATTCGTTCCGTACTTCCCCTTTCACTATCGGGGGTTGCATGAGACGAATTGGAAAGTTGACCGTCCCTTTGTACTTGGCTGTAAAACCTCCTTAGTTTGGAGTTTTCACCAACATCCTAAGTACCTCCGTATTCACGATGTTGGAAAGCCCCCTCCATTCTCCCGACACAATAGAAGATGATAATGGCGACTTTTGGGAAGACATCTTGGCCCAGATTCTCCCGGGTTTTTTCGAAGCACAAGATTGGCTCACTAGGTCTGGATTGGTCGCGACCTGCATGAGAAAAAACTACCTTGCCTTGGAACAAAGCTTTTATGACCATTTAACCATTTTTACGGATGAGTTTTTAGTCTTTACCCACTTCTGAAGGAACCAACCGTTCACAGACCTGCACGCGACTCGGCCACGTTTCGTATTTGCCCCTATTTAAGGACTTCATGACATGCTAGGAGATTTGTGTCCCCCTGGGGTGTTTTATATGAAATGAAGGTTGCCGTCACTTCATCTTACCCTCAGATCTACATGACTTGACGAGAAAATTCATTTCCTCTTTCGCCGGCTAAGGGGGTCCCCCCACTCAGTTAGTATAGCTTTGGGCGTCTTTCTTCCCCTCCCGGTACTTTGTCTTGCAGAGAAAGCGTATTAAGAGCTGCGATACCCCTTCCGCCTGGACGGTAAGGACAGTCGAACAAATGTCTCCGATTCCCCAAAGGGTTCTTGAGTCGCGTGAAAAGGCCACCATTGGAAACTACAGCGGTGAACCCGTTGCGCCCTCTCATGCCGCAGATGATATTCGTATGTCCTGAAACAAGGCCTACAACAATTGCTTGACTAGAACCGACTTCCGTCCACCCCCATGTCAGTTAGGGATCGGGACAAATTTAATTTTTCGCAAGTTCTGGGGGCTTAGGGTAAGAATTGCTTATTCTAGGGTATAACTGTTAGTCCTCTCGTCCAATCCTTTCACAGGACTTTAAGCTAGGGCTTTGAGGTCTACCATTTGGTCCCGCGGGGAAAGCCCTTGGAAGATAGGATATCCTATGCGTTAGATCTCTCCCCCCTGGCGCAAGTGAGGAAGGCCGCTTGACGCGGGCTACTTTTCTGTTTCCCTTTTGACTTGAATCGTCTTGACTTCCCCATCGCGACCGTACCCATCTCATCTAGTTTCAAGACGGATACCGAGGTTTTTGAGAGTCAAATGGCAAAAGATTTTATTCTCACGACAGAATCAGAAAACAGAGGTTGCGAGTTTTTCAACCCGCCTTCACTGTTTCCTTGACTTGTGTGAATTACTGCTGTCGTTCTCGATCAATACCCGAGTCAGTAGCGTCCGTGGCTTCCTTCTTACCTTTTCTTTTTTCCTCAGGTCCCCGCGTCGTTTGTTCAACATGCACCAGAACCCGGTAATTTTTTTCTCCCCCCGAGGACCAGTGATTTTTTAAGCTGATCATGGGTGGGAACTAGTGCCCACCCCCCTTCACCCTTCCCTCAATATTCGTCACTACGTTTTTGAACGATGACTTCCTTCCTTAGTTTGGGAGGGCACTTGTTGGTTAACCTCCTTCCTGCTTTAAATGTTCTCGAACTGCGGTGTGTCGATTTTCATCTGTAATGCCCAGGACAAAATTTTCCCCGCTCCCCGTGGCTTCCCTTGATTGCTGCTTTCGTTCCTTTATTCTTTTTCCCCCCCCCCCCTTCCGGTGCTCCCCTATCCCCTGTGCGAGTGTCCCCCTACCGCACTCCATTGTCCGTCCTTACTCTCAGCCGGTTTTACCACAGTTTACTGATTGTGCAGTCCTTTCAGTTTTAGTCCGGTCCTGGTGCTTGTTTACTCGTTTTTTCGAACTATCGATCCTTTTTTTTCCCAGAGTTCCGAGTTTTTCACTTCACGGGCGTGGTCCTTTCGATTTTTTGAGTGTCCCTACCATCGCAGAGGTGCCCCACCTTTGAACTTGTTAGTTTTTTAAGATGACTACCGGACAACTGATTTCCCTTTTGGCGCGTGCCGGCCGCGGTAGATTTACGCGCTACTGTCTCCTTTTCTCTTGCGCCCTGAGTCTCGACTTCGCGCGACTCACGTACAGGAAAGAAGGGCCTCCTTACCGCTCCTCCCCGGCAGGGGCTTATCTTGCCGCCCATGCCTTTACTGCATTCGTGTCCGGGATTTGCTGCTCCTCCCCGACCCTTGTTTCACCTTTAGATCCGCTCGGTGGTTCCCGGTTTCCTGGGTTCGCGGGAATGCCGTCCTACTGCAACGCGTTGTTGTCTGGAGCTTGCCGTTTTAGGTTCGGAGTCCCATGTTAGGGAAAAGTTTGTCGTCCCGGACTCCTCGGACGGGCTTTACCCAGTAAGATACCTTCACGTCGCTCGACTCTCCGATTCCCCACCCCATCCCATGGTAGTTAATTTCCGTCCTTCCTCCATTTACTTCTACCCCCTGTCTTCCCCCCTCTATGTTGACATCTTGCACCCCGCCACTCTGAACACAATAGACAGATCATTTTT
>Ga0179593_1356993_pt1 | contig 12242 bp, 18 predicted proteins | sample CZODoug2_1_08_16_FD_185931 | JGI IMG/M metagenome (GOLD analysis project Ga0179593, IMG submission 185931) | Vadose zone soil fungal communities from Angelo Coast Range Reserve, California, USA - CZODoug2_1_08_16fungal (PacBio error correction) | ecosystem: Environmental > Terrestrial > Soil >... | reverse complement strand
TTAGTCCTGCCTCGCTCGTCCTTTAAATCCCCCCGGACTTAATTTAGATCCCTCTGGTTCTCCCCGCGACCTCCTTTCCTCACCTTGTTTTCCAAACAGCTCAACCCCTTTCCGGCATGTCTTTGTCCTGGACTTTTTTTTTGTTTCGATTCCGAACGTCCCTCTTTCTATCACGGGGTCGCTGCCTTTGTAAATTTTTGCTTGCCAAGTTCCCCCGATTTGATTTCCGCGTTTTTCCAATAACGTCTTTCCATGATTTTGACTTTTTGTTTTTCCCCCCCCCTTTTAGGACTGGTCACCCAAGCTCATGCACCCGCCCGTCCACCCAGGCCGCAGATAAAGGACCCTTTTTGCCGTAATCTCCCGTGGTCCTTCCCGCCCTCCCCTCTACTACGGTGTTGCCCCCCTCCGCCGTCCCCCTAGCCAACTCGGTTTCCAAGTTTCGTGCGGAAAAACTTCTCTCTCCTCAGTCGGAAATGAGCGGCCCAGCCCGCCTCAGTCCCCCCCCCCCTGTAGAGGTTCCCCTCCTTTCCCTCCCGATTTCTCCTCCTCAAAGCGGTTTTCTGCTTGGGTTGGGGTTTTATTTCCAGACCTTGCAACTATCTGCCGCTCACGTTTTTTCCACCACCCCTCGCCCCATTGCAGTTTTTTGTTCCGACCGGCCGATGTCTTTTTTCTCTTCGATGTCGGCGTCATCCTAACATGTGCGGAAAACATTTTGCCTATTCTTTTCCTTCCCAGGACTTGCGTGGGTCTTTCGGAGCCCACACCCGTTTCCCTGTTGTTCCTTTTTTCGACCGTACTTCCGACCGCGTTTGTGATGCTCCTTTGACTACCCTCGCTGGGACCTTTTTTCTTAGGATTTAACGGTACAAACACCCCACACTTCAAACAGTGCCAGGAATTTTACCCTTCCCCTTCCTTCGCTGTTGGTAATTTATATATCTTTTCATACCCCTAATCTTTTTTGTTTTTTGTGGAGGAGAGGTTCCACTGACGTGCTGTGTTTTTTTTTCCACTTTCCCCTGACTTTTTTGGGGCACCCCGTTTTCCTTTAAATCTCTTTTACAAATGCTCCTTGACACACGAGCAGTCACCTTCTTCTTTTTCGTCTTTTTTTCCGTGACAGGCCAGTAAACCTTTTTTCGTAGACCCCCCCTGCCTTCTTTCTTGGTCGCATCGCCATTGGGCAACAAACCCCCCCCTTTCCGTCCCTTTTGCTCTTTTACCTGGACCCATCTTTTTTTAGTCTACTTTTACCCCCCAGTTACCCTGGTTCCGTTTTTTTTTTTGCCCTTTTCAGCTTATTGTCCTATTTGCTCCTTCGTGGTGACCAACCCCCTCCCTTCCTTCCTCTTTTTTTTCCTTGGACTGGCGGGGTTCCTTCCGCCCCTCTCTCTTTCCGGCGGCGTTTTTCGGATACCTTAGTTTAAGTCTTTGGCGCTGCTTTTTTTTCCCTTTCTTTTTTTACTTCGGTTGATTTCTTCCTTCTGAGGCGGTGTTTTTTTTCCTGAGCCCGGAATTTCTTGGCTATGTGCCGGTCCCTTGCCCCCCCCACTTTAGGTGACGGTTTTTTTCACCCCTTCTTTTTTTGATCCATCGGACTTTTCCCCAGATTTGGCCACGTGCGGTGAGGGCGTTGATTTTCCTTTTTCCCCCTAGCTCCTTTTCTTTCGTCTCCCCCTGACGTTTTTCAGGACCATTTTCCGTATTTGGTGGCAGTTGTCGCTGCACCCCCTTTTTCTCACCGACTTCCCTCATGGGGTTCTTTTTTCTTTTTTCCCAGGGACGGCCACGGTTTTCGAAGTGGATGTCCAACTTTTCTGGTTGATTCCGGTCCCTGCGGCCCTCCCGATTACCGGAAAATTATTCACAGTCCTCAACTCCGTGATATGCCCCCTTCGTTTTTTCGTTTTAGCTTTTTTTTTTACTTTTCCTGGTCTGTCGCCCTTCCCCCCGATCACTTACTTTCCCTTTGTCTTTCCCCGTCTGCCCTTCCGTTCCCAGATGGACTCTTTTTCCCTGTGCGGATAGAGGGCTTAGTTGTATTCCTTGTAATCCAGGTCCTAGTACATACTCCCCAGGGTATTCATACGAACCAAGAGGGTTGAGTTTTCGGCCCGTCTCCCGATGTTAGAGGTCAGTTTGATTGCCGTTTCTGCTTTTCCTTGTCCCCCACCCCCCCATTCTAACAAGCCCCCTTAGCCGCCCTTTTCCGTTTTCCTCCCCCTTGTTGGCCTCCCCAAGGCGGTCCGGTCTTCCAGCGCGACTTTAGTTTGTCTCTTTGTTTTTCAAGCCACCCCCCCCCTCCGTGTGTTCATAGGGGGGCGCGTACATTGTGCATTCCTCACCCCCCTAGCAGTTTTTGTTTTTCCTTACCCCTGCTATCGTAAGAACCCGGTTCACGAAGGAGGCCCCGCTTAAGCCTTCGAGGTCTTACCACAATATCCCCCTCATCTTTAGCTTTGTCTAAGGGACGTTGGCCTGCGGCTGGGAACTTTTGCCTCCCCCTTAGACCCCAGATGCCTTTGAACCCCCCGTTGGTCCATTCATCCGCCTTTTCCCCTCTTCCCTCAGCCCCCCTTTTTCTGTTCTGGTCAGGCTCGGCCCTTTTTCTTCTGGTTGCACTAGACGGAATGCCAACCCACGATGATAGTAGTGTTTTCTGTTTGTTTTCCGCCCTGAGGTTTAGTACCCATGCTACTCTTTTTCTTTTACATGGTATTCTACGTATTTCAGTTAGACTTTTTCGTTTTCGCTTCCCCAAAAAATTTTTCCCCCAACTTAGGGCTTTTTGGCTCCGTTTTCCAGCATCCTTTTTCCCCCCCCTGCCCTGACGAGGCCCCTTAGCTTTTTCTCATTTTTTTTCTTTCTTGTTTGGTACTTTTGTCCTTTTTAAATATCTCGGGATGGGTAATTCCTCCGCGAACCACACAAAGAATACAAGGCGTGAGTTGCTTCCCCAGAGATTTACTTGGGTTCTTGTTGGTTTGCCCCTCTTAACCTATTCTGGTTAGCAATGTTCTTTCGCGCCCTTTGTTTTCCCTGAGCCCTGTTGCCCCCCTTTCCCTGTCATGCCCTCTGCCCTTTGCCAAGGTCCTCCCCACCCCGTTGGGTCTTCCCCCGACTTTTTTCCCCCTTGGGTTTCTCCTGTCTTTTTTCCTACATGGCCCCACCCCGCTTTTTTTTCCCGTCTCTGACCCCTCCCAACTGACCCCAAAAAAACTCGGCTGAGTTTTGACGTCTCTGAGCACTTGGCAACCCATTCCCCTTTTTGCCTGCGTCGCCTCTGTCACCCTTTTTCAGCGGTCGTGTGGTCGTCTGACCCCCCCCCTTCCTTCCTTTGTCTCCCTGATTCAAGGCATTTCTTTGGAAATGTTTTTTGAGCTCTTAGTCAATTCTGGACGGCTTTTTTCCCTCCTAAGGTTCCCATTCGTCGCCAGTTCTTTCCCCTTTGTCCCCGTCTTGTACGTGTACTTCTTTGCCCCTCCGACCTGTTTCCCTTCCCGTTCTTCCCCCGGAGTTTCCCGGCCTCGGCACATCTTTTGAATTTCTTCTGCACGTTCCCGCGGATAAAAGCTGGAAGTGTCCCCTTAACCTACTATTTTCCCTCTTCAAGCTTTGCGAGGTCCTTCCCTGTGAGACTTTTTTCCTTTTGAGTCAAGACAACTGGAGATCAGAGCTTTCTAGTTTCCCCTTAAACCCGTGTACTTCCCTCAGCTAATAACCCAGGTTTCCTCGGGAAGCCACCTCCCGGTGGCGCTTCTCCAACTTGATTCCAGTCACTTCATCTGCTTGGCAAGTTCACGCTCGCCCTCTGTTTTTTTGGTTCTTTCCCTTCCCTTAGTTGCAATACTTTTTCAACCTGAAAACACCATCCTTTTTTGGCGTGTCCTCATTTTTCAGAGAGGCGCGGGCCTCCTCTTTCGGCGACGGCCTTCCCCTTTTTGAGTAACTGATTTCATGCTCTCCATGCAAATTTTTTTTGTTTCTCCTTTTTTTTATCCTTCTGCTTTTTTGCGTGTACTTGCCCATTCTCTGTCTCCCCTTGTAGCCCCCTTTGTTGCTAGCTTGTTGAAGTTCCTTGGGGCCCCTCCCCGTCTACATCTTGATCCTGCTTTGCGTTTGAACCTTTTTGCCCTTCCCGGAGAACCGTTTTTTTTTTCACACCCCCCCCCCCCACCAGTTGTTTCACCCCTTCCCCGTATTCTTACCCCGCCCTCCTCCCTACTCGTTTAGATTGGTAGACGTTTTTTTTGTTACCTCCCTTTGCGTTCCTTTCCGACATTTTCTTTTTCGCCGGATACGGCACCTCCCCCTTAAGCGTTCACTGTTTTCGCCGGAAAACCCCTTTTGTGCAACGTTGCCCCGTTTCGACTCCTACGAGCCGAATCCTTCCCCATGGAGCGGTTTGGGACTTTTTGATTTTTTTTTTTTTTTTTCCCCGTCCTTTCCAATGTAAGACCACAAAACCCCACCCGGTCCCCACTTCTCCTTTTCTCCGCGCGGGTTTCTCCACCCCTCTCCTCCGTTGCAACTATGTTTGTACGCCCGGTTCGTCGCGATTCCATACCTCTCCAGGGGTCGTTTTTCTTTTCTGAATATGACCCTTCATTTTATTTTCGGGGCTTGGACCACTCTTCCCTTCTTACTGAGTTCTCTCCCCACAGACAATCCGATGTGCCACACCATTCGTTCCCTTACGTCTTTTCCCATTGCCCCTTTGTGCCCCCCCGAGCTCAGTTTTTTCCTAAACTCTTGTGAAGTCTGGACGGGCAGACCCACAATCTTTTTTTTCTCAAACGTAGACCCCCCTCCCCATTTGCCCCCCTTCGGAGGGTTTACTTCGTTCTCTTTAGGCCCGCTTGACCCAATTTCGTTTTTTTGCACCTTTCCTCGATCTTCCCCCCATCTTAATCCCCCCTGCGGTCTTGATGTTCGTGGTTTCCTGCCATTTCCCCCCCTTACCCCCCCTGCGGTTTCGGTTACTTTTGCTCCTTTATTTTTGATCGTTTGTCTGTAGACGTTTCGTCCCTGCCCCTGTGTTTTTTATAGTTGTGCTCCCCCCCCCTCCCCTGATTGATGCCCTCCTCTCAGGCGATGGGGCATTTTCCACACTTTTGCACCCCCCTTTCCAAGTCTTTTTTTTTTCGAACATTTTAAGCTTTTCCTGAGGTTTCCACCACGTCTTGTTAATTTTGCGTTACTCGGTTGGCGGCCCCCCAGTTAAGCTTGGTTTTTTTGCTTTTCCCGCTTTGCCACCCCCTTCCCCGGTTAGCTCTTTCCTGGTTCGCGTTTTCAGCCACGGTCTCTTTCTTTTTCCCCCTCCTTTTTGAGTTTGTTTTATTTCGCGATGCCTTTACTTTTCCGACTCATAGGACGAGTTCCCTCATATGCCCCTCTTTCTCTCCTACCGTAGATCTTGTCAACGCGCTTACAGCCTGTTTTTTTCTCCTGCAAGTGAATAGGCAATCCCTTGTCGAGGACCCTTCAATTTTTTTGACCCCTGCGTGAATTACTCTTGGCGTTGGCGGGGGCTTCACTTCTAGGTGATTTGGGCGTGACTCTTTTACTGAGGGCCCTTTTTCATAGGCGTTTTTCGCCCATCTTCCCGAACAAAGCCACATCCCTCTCCATCTTTTTTTCCTGACTGAGGTCACCTTTTCCTGCCCCCAGTCTTTCTTACCCCAACCTGGAAAATCTCCGGGTGTATGCTACTCCTCCCTCCGACTCTTCCACCTCTCTCCCAGTAGTCTTAACATCTTGGGCGGTGTACGGAGCCCTTCGGACCTTATTGAAACACAAGACTGGTACTGTTAGCTTGGTCTTCCCTTCCCCCCGAACCCCAACCCTTCGATACATTTTTCCCCTCTTCCCTCTTCCCTCTCTTTTTTGCTTTTGTTCTGCCCCCCTCCCAGATTCTGGACCCCTTCGTTGCCACCGTTCTTTTGACGTAAAGTGTTGTTTGCGGGCCTGCACTGGCGTCATTGGAACCCTTGCCAGATTGTTGTGTCTGGAAGGAACACTCTTTTGTGTCTTTTTATAGATATTCTACGAAACTTCCTCCTTCTTTGACCTTGTCTCAGCTTGTGCCCTTCGCCCTAGCCACCATTTTAGGGGTCCCCCTCATGTTTTTTCCCCCTTTTTTTTGTCCTCCTCTTGTGCCCTAGTAGGGTTGATTTTATGTCGAGCGTCAGTAACAAGAGCTCTTGTTCTTTTTTTGCTGTTTCTAACCCTCCTTCCCTTGACCCCCTTGCGGAGTCATGGGGGTAGTGACAGTTTTTTCTCCCTTCCACATTCCAGGGGTCCCACCGTCGCAGAACTCTCTGATGTTTCTTTCTTTCGTCGTCCCTACTTTTCCCCCATTTTCGTAGTTCCTACCCCGATGTGCCCTAGCACGCGGGTGTTTTCGTCGTTTGGTGTCATGTCTTTTGGTCTGACGGCAGTTTGTTTACACGCTAACCCGCGTGGGTTCCCTTTCTCAGTTCCACCAAACTTCCCCTACAACGGCGTAGATGGTCTTTCCCCCTGAGTTTGAGTCCCCTTCCCCCAGCTTTTTTGTGCACTCGGTCTTTGTCTTTTCCCGTTGTGGTGTCTCCCCCCCAACCCCGCCCCCCAATCTGCGCATCGGAGGACCCCCGCCCCCCTGTTGCCATCCCCTCTTCCCGAACTCCAACACTCCCAGTCCACTTCGCTGCCTGCCCTTCGGTTGATTCTTTTTCGAGAGATCAGGCTTTATAAAACATTGTCTTCACGTTGTGCTGGTTCCGCTGTTTTTACCTTCTCATTTTCTTGCTTCCCTTTCCCCCTTTAGCAGAAACTCCCCCTCTGCCCTTGGTGAAAATGTTCCCTCCGATGCCATTTTTTTTTACTTCCATAACGGTCGCTTTGCACTCCTTTTTTCTGGGATGCCCCCCCGCGGCGTCCTCTAGTCATCCACTCTCCGCGACCGGGTGTTCTTACCACTTCCCAAATCTTTTAGTTTCGTCTGTTTTCCTTTTTCCTTTGGGCACCCCTATTGTCTTTTTTCCTTTCGATTAGAGGTATACCTTGTTTGCGTTCCCCTATTTTGTATTTCTGGCTGGAGCCCTTTCTTCCCTCCTCTCCCCCCTTGGTTGAGTTTTTTTGCTGAGTCGTGACCCTTTTTTTGGCATTTTTCGATACTTCCTGGTGCCGGCAATTCTGGCTTCGTTTTGCTTCCCCCCCGTCTGCAACGATGCGCCGTCCCCCTTCTAAGGGTATGTTTTTTACTGCCCTGACCGTTTAACCCATGGTTTTTTTTTTTACGCGTTATGATCTTTCGTGCCTTTTCTTTGCTCTTTTTGTCCGGTCCCCTCCCAATGGGTTTGAAGTTTTTTTTACCGTCGTCTCTTCGAATGAAAGTGGGGACACCCTGATTTTTTCCGTTTAGTTGTAGGATTCATTTGAGACCTTCTTTTCTTTCAGACCACCTCAGTTTTTTTACCGTTCTTCTTTCCTTCGCGACGTGCGCCTTCCCATCAGGCTTTTAATTTCGGCCACTTTTTTTTCTTTGACTTACCCCCCGTACTCCAGGGCAGTTTTGTTGGTTCTCGAGACTGCCGGTTCTTCTGAGTCCTTTTGTTTTCTCTAGAGGATTCAAACCTTCCCCCTACGAGGTAGAGCTAAGGTTTTGGGGGTTTTGTCGCCTTTCTCTCAGTTTTTTCCCCTCCCCTCCAGTGCGAAACCCAATTTGGAACACCTTTACTTTACTTCCCCCCCCCACAACTTAAGGGTGATTATGTTTCATTTCGTTTGGCTCGATTGACTTTCGGCTACTTTTCACAGTACGTAACTGTTTCCCGGACTTCTGTGTTTCCCCAAAGGCCCTTTTTCAGACCCCCAGCTTTTACAGTGGAGTTGCTCTCTTGTCTGTGTTCGGTAACACACAGGGGACAGTAGAGATAAATGTAAGTGGGCGGCTATGAATCTTGTTAAACCCCCCCCCGGCGGAATGAATTAGTACTCCGTAAGTATACTGTGGAGATGTCATCTGGCGTCTATTACTAGTTTCTTTTTCTTTTTTCACCCGGTCGCAGGGGCGGCCCCTACACTTGGAAAGTTGATCGCTTTGATCCCCCCGGTCAATTTTTTTTTTTTCTTCTTGTTTAGGAGAACCTAAGTAACCATCTCCGTCAGGACCGCCCCCCCACCACCCCCACCTTACACCCTCTTGTTGAGCTCCCCCTTGACCCCAATCCTGAGCAGATTGTGACTTTTGGTGAGTCGAATGCAACTAACTCCCACAAAATTATCCTTCTTCATAAAAGCTTTTTTGCCCCCAGACAGAGATCATTTCTCGCTGCCAGACGCCCCCCCAAACCTACCTAAAGAACACTTCCCCGGGAGTTCTATTGCATTCTCCAAGTCTCACTTCCCCCATTTGATTTGTGGTTTATTGCCCTTTTCTCCTGTCTTTAGGAAGTCCCTCGCTCCCCCGCCGGTTGCATTTTTTCCCAGACTGCAGGTATTCCCCGTAGCGCCCCTCACGGTCTTACTCAAGGAGAGCCTGCACTGGGCGTCTTCGCGTGTTGCAAGTCTTTCCGAGTCTGACCCTTTGCCAGCAAGCAGTAGCAGAAATAGGCTTGTTGACCCTTTTAGAGCTTTCTACCCAGGTGAATTTTTCTTGCCTCCTTGTTGCAGCTTCCTGAAAAGCTACTAGATGGTCACCGCCTAAAGTGGGGTCTCACCGAAGCTTGGAGTCACGATAGAAATTTGTTCCATTGTTTCTTTGTTTTACCCATTTGACTCTGAGAACCTCACCACTTGCCCCCCATCTGACGGTTTTGTTCGTTTTTTCTCCAAACCATTTTCTTTCTTTTCCCTTTCCCCTTTGACGCTGACCTCCTTGTTAACTCTTTTTCTTCTTTGTATGCCGTCTCCCTCGTTTCTTGTGGAAACGCCTCGCTTTATGACAGTGGGGTGCACACTCTTCCGGACACTTTGCCTGTTCCCGAGAGACTGAGACCCCGGCCTCCAATAAAGGGGAAACAAACCCTCGCCCGCCCCATCCAAGAGTTTCCAGATCGCTTGAGGGTTATTTTTTTTTTTCTAGGGAGCCTTTTTTTATTTCTTTTAGCATCCGCCCTTCCCCCGGTTTTCCCCAATCCGTGATCCCCGGTCCCGCCACTCGTGACCCCCCCCCCGCGACTTTTCTGTTCCCCTTACGTCGAGGGTTTTTTGGACACGGGCCTTTCCTTTCCCAGTCCCGGTCTCGCCGCACCGGTCGTTTGTTGCCGGCGCAGTCTTGCCGGTTGGGCCTTCTCTTTTTTTTTTCCCCCCCCCGGTCCCAGCCTGCTCAGACCTGGGTTTTTTTTTGCCCCCGCATGCTGTTGGCCTCCTCTTGGTCTCCGCCCACCACTCCGCCCCACAAATTTTTTTTCACTCACGTTGAGTTTTATTTCGCCAATCCCCCCACCCCACACCATCTCCGGCCCCCTCACCCCCGCCAACCGACCCTTCAACGACCCTAGAGGTCGAAGCCCTCGGCACCCTCGAAACTGACTTGTTCTGCGCCGGATTGCATTTGTTTGTTGTCTTTTTCTGGTGTGTCAACTGCCCCCGACGTTCCCCGTTCAAGTTCCCACAACCCCCCTGAACCGATGCCGTTTCCCCAGGTTTTGGCTGCTCTCCCGACGAATCTTGTTCTCTTATAGGACCATTTCTTTTCATGATATGTTTCAGGGAACTCAAGCGGTTTGCTGATAAGTTAGACCCCAGACCCCCCACCGTTTCATGGGTTCAATTTCCTCAGTGCCGATCTGGGTTTCCCCCCTGGGCTGTGTCTTAGAGAGGTACCTGATGGAACTTCCCAGTTTGGAACAGCAGAAGTTGATGCAATTGCCGCCCCCATCCGGTTTTTACCGATTTTCTATATTTTCCGTTGTTTTAGATGGGTACTTTGGTCTTTCTTCTGCTCCTTTTCCCACCCGTTTTTTCGGATCCTTTTCCCCCAGACTCCACCTAGCTTGGGCTCTTTCTTTCCCCGGTCCACACTGGAACGTTGTGCGCCCTACGGTCCCTCCCTTTACGGGGCCGGCCCCTCCTTTTTTTTCTACCTCCGCTTTTCCGCTGCTTTTTTTTGACCCCCGCTCTGTGTATGTTTTGTTGTGTACCAGGTTCTCTTTGTTTTTTGTTGTTTTTCCCCTTGATGTTTGTCGATTTTTTTTTTTTCCTCAGGGCAAACACGCCTCTCCCTCCTTTTCCTGATGCCCTTGATTCCCAAGCCCCCCTTGTCGGTTTTGGTTGTAGGTTCGTTCACGCGGATTTTTTCCTATTAAGTTGTTTCTTCCTTTAGATCGTATTGAGTGTTTTTCCTTTCAGGCCCGGGTTAGGGCCCATGGTTCTGTTCAGAGCTTGCTTTCTATTTTTTTCCACCCCCCTGAAGGCGTGGCCACCCCCGACTTCGGTCTCGCTTAGTTGAACGCTGCCCTTTTACAAGCGCGCCCTTACTATTGTAGCCTGTTCCAGTGTCCTGTTTTTTTCGCCCCAGTGTGGCCCCTTCAGGTGGAATGTGCCTTTTGAACATATTTTTTTTCATTTGCGGTTTAGTGTTTCCCAACGGTCCCTTGATCCCAGATTCCCCTTCCCATCAGTTGATTTAAACCTCTCTTTTTATGTAGCTTCCCTGGCAAGGATGGACCCGAGCCCGTTTTCCAAACCAACCTTTTTATGATAGTACGGGCCGGTGGTTCTGTAACTATTTTTTTTTTAGTTCCCTGAACATCGCGATTGTCGGGCTTAGCGAGTTCATTCAAGAGTTTTCTCTCGAAAGCTAGCCTGCTTCTTATGTTCCCCGAGGTCGTTGCATAGGGGTATGTTCCCATGAGGGGGGAGAGTTAGCGGTTCCCTTGGCCCTCGTTACTGCTTTCCCCGTGGGGTTTGCATCCTGTGATCTTGTTTTTTTTGATTCCTCTTCCCCCCCCACGCCAATGGTATTTGTTCCGGTGCCACTGCAAGGGACTGAAATCGCGTAGTTCTTTGGCCTTAGATGGTAAAGACGCAAGAGTCAGTTCATAGGGTGTCTTAAACACCTCCCCCGTATTGTAGTCAAGGTCCCGTGTCCCCTGGATTTTCGTCAGGCCACGTGGTCATCTGACTCTTTACTGAAACCGTTTTCAGGGTTTTTCCTTTCTGGGCCTGCTGTGAGGCTGGCGTTTTTTTTTTTTTTCACGTTTTCCTTAATGTTCTTGCCGTTGGCTTGCGTAGTTCGGCGGCCCCCTGGAAGCCGGTTCCCCTAGGTCCAAGAGGCATTATCACTTTGCCCCTTTCGTTGTTGCCTTGAAAATTCCGGTACACAGCCTTGGATTCGCCCTCCCTGACTTGCTCCCCCACACTCCTCTGGGTTTTTTTCCAGATTTTTTTTTTTGATAAGTATCCCTTGGTGGGTTGCGGGCTTTCCCCCCCCTTAAACGATCCCACACATTACCCCCCCTTCTCCTATTTGCTTGCTCTCCGTGGGAACGCTCCACCGATTCACCCGTTTCTGTTCCCTTGCTCAGCTTGCACTCCTTCTTTTCAGATGCCTCGTTCCCCAACCCCTTACCCGTTGCGCATTTCCCGTTTCTTAGTTTTCTCCTTTTGGGCGGTCCTCTTAATTTTTTCACGGTCCTGTCTTGATTCACTTTGAGGCTTTTTTATTCGTCCCTATGTTGGCCAATTCCGTGACGCGTTTTTTTTTTTTAATTTACCTACTCCTCTTTTCTTGTTTTTAACCACCCCTGAAGACTCAGGACGAAACTTCGGACCCAAAAAGTTAGAGATCTTTTCTAACCCCCTATCCCGTGAAGGTTACAACACCGTCCTCGCGTTTTGGCTTTCCTCCAGATCTGTTCATCCCTTTTTTCCCCAACCCGTCCTTTCCCTTCGATTTTTGACCTCCCCCTGGCGCCGTGTTCTCACCTCTCTTTTTTCCCAAAATGGGTGAATTTTCCTGCGTCCCGCCTCATTCTTTCCGCTGGGGGGTCCCGCCTTTCCCCTTTTGCTGAGTTTGCTTCCCCACATTAGTGGAGCTGTCCCCTTCCACACTCTGTTACCCAAGTTGATCCGCTTTTCCGTCGTCGTCCCGCGCGCTTCCCTTTTTGATATTTGTCCCTATTCTCGTGGCACGCGCGTTTGCGCCCTTTACCAGCCAGCCAACCGTTTACTCCCGTCAACCTCAACCTTTCAGTCGAGCTCCTGCTGTCCCCTTTTCGGCCCTTTCCTGTCCCCCCTTTTGTTTCCCT
>Ga0179593_1754890_pt1 | contig 12243 bp, 19 predicted proteins | sample CZODoug2_1_08_16_FD_185931 | JGI IMG/M metagenome (GOLD analysis project Ga0179593, IMG submission 185931) | Vadose zone soil fungal communities from Angelo Coast Range Reserve, California, USA - CZODoug2_1_08_16fungal (PacBio error correction) | ecosystem: Environmental > Terrestrial > Soil >... | reverse complement strand
GAGTCTTGCAGTTTTGCGTATGTATTGCGCCTTGCGGAAGTTTAAGAAGTATGATAGCCTTTCCTTCCTGAGGTGATGATCTTCTAATTGGATCGCCAAGAGATGGAACTGTAAGGCCTCTTTCAAGGTATAAGGCGCCTTCCTTTTCTATCTGAACACCCTTCCTCTTTCATCTTTCTTGCTCTTGGTTTTTCCCTTTTTTGGATCTGGGACACCCATTCTTTTTCCGATGAGGGGAGATGGAGCTCTTCCAGCCTGCTCTTCTTTATGCCAGCCTTGGATCGTTGCCCTTCTTCGCGGTCGAGATCGAGGATCGCCCTCCTTTTCGAATACCGGTCGTGGGTCATGTCACGCGTGAACAAGGATCGTCTCCTCTTTTCCCTCTGAGCAAGGCGGACTCTTCCTGGCGTTCGAGATCTCCCCTGCAGATCGGGGGCGCTCCCCGCAGGAGTTCTTCAGATCGCAACGCGACAGACGATAGAAGCCCAGATTTGCTGTACAGCAGGTTCTTTTCTTTTTCCCTGCGATTTCTTTCCCCCGATCACGAGCTCCCCTTTTGTCGTCGACTTTAATGGTTCGTAAGCCAGCAGATAGTTCATTCCTCCTGGCGCTAACGGCCCTCGAAGCGATGGGACGACAGGCCCCCCCTTTCCCCTTTTTCCCCCCCTTTGGACGTCATTGGATGTCTCTAGGCCGGCTCCTGGGAGAGGATCCTCGGACGCCCATTCCTCTTTTCCCCCGCCATGAAATGAGAAGACGTCGACTCTCCTTTGAAAAGAGCCACTATCTGCCCCCCGCAGGAAAGACAGCCCCCCCCCCCTCCAGACAGCCGCTTCTTCGAGGACCCTTCCTCCCCATAGATGTATGAGTAGTGGTTCCTTAGCGATGATGAGGGGGCCTATTTTTTTGTTTGCCACTCCACCCCTCGGGCGTCAAGGTGTGTTGGCTGACTTCTACTACGGAGCCCTGGAGCTTTCCCCCCCGGGAGCTCCAGCTGGAATCGCCTTTTCTCGCATTTGAAAGACACTCTGTTTCTTTCCCTCTGAGGCGTGACGTCCGGCGAGGTGCACCCTTGTGTTTAACGTGACACGCCCTTTGCGGGAGCAATGGCGGCTACGTGCGCCGCTCTGAGCCAGAATCGCGGGTTTCAGGGCCGTGTCTTCCCTGCTTATCCTGCGCTAAGGATGAGGCTATCCTCCTTTTTCCCCTCATCCATGAGCCCGGGACTTGCCGGGACCGCCCTGTGTCCATTCCTTCCCACTCCTCCCCGCAACATGCCTCAGGGTAACCTTTTCCAAGCAAAAGAGTACGCACTTTTCCGGGCGATCAGATCAGCTGCACGCAACGCCTCCGACGCGGCCTTCTGGCCGACAGAAATCCTCTGACTGTTCTTGACTCCCGACGCCGGGGATCGCCTCTTCGCGGCTGCGAGTAGCTTGGTTCTCTCGGCGACTAGGACTCCCTTCTCGGAGTATTCCCTTATGTCGCGGTCGATGGCGGGCTTTTTTTCTTTGCACCGCGCGGAGGCTTTAACCACGCGTTAGCACCCTTCGTTTCTTTGGCATGGCGGGCCGTAGACGCCATTCTCCCTTTATTTCCCCCCTTCTCTTTACCGCCAGGAGCGGGACGGCTTTTTTTTCTTCTTGGTGTCGGGCGTGCCCCCCCCTTCGGTGAGCCCCCAGGAGCCTCTGTCTCTCGAAGCGCGGGAGGGACTTTTCCTTTCCTTCTGGGCTTCAATGAGCAGTCGACCCTTTTTGTTGTTGAGAGAGATGCGGCGACCCTCTTATTCACGTTTTCGTGCGTCCGGGACGCGTCGCGCGGAATCAACTCTTAAGGCGCGTTGGTCTCCCCCCGAATCGGTCTTTCAAGCTGCTTTTTGTCTGCGCCGCGGCGGTTGCAGTTTCCCCCCAATCCTGGACTAGACGGCCCCGCCAAGCACCTTCTTTCCCTCTTTTCTCACCTGGCGTTAGGCAGGCATTATGCGCGGTGCAGGTGGCTCCCGCGACAATGCCGGTTCCCGCCGCGTGGTCCCCGCGACTACGCACCCTCTAGAGGCCGAAGCTCGCCCTCCTTTCCCTTCCCGCAGCACCGTACGCGCTTATCCCGCGTCGCCAACATAGTGATCTTTCCGCCGCCTTCGTTCCTTCTGCCGCCCTTCCCCATTGCCGGGGATCTGATCGCGATTTTTTTTTCTTTTTTCCTCGTAAGCGGAGGCGTAGGTTTCCACTAGCTGTTGCCTGGAGCGGCTCCCCCTCCTTTCCCGAATCCGCCGCCCCCCCCCCCTCCTTCTTCTATATGAGGGGCACCTTTTCCCTTTCCCTATCTGAGCCGGCCCCCCCCCTTCCTTCCAGCGTCTTCTACAAGGCCTTGAACCCCATCCTTATGGATAGGCACAGAGGCGCCTTCCCGATTTGACCCGTGGTGCCACGTGAACAATCTTCCCCTTCGCCCTCTCTCTCCCTGAGAAGAAACCGCAGACTTTTTTCTTTTTTCAGACGAGGAGAGTCGCTCCGGCGGAGGGGATAGCACCCCCTCCGTAGAGAGGGATATCCCTCCCTCTGGTCTCCCCCACTTTTGGTGATGGTTACCCACAACCTTTCCTCTCATCCCTGAGGACATTTGATGACGCCTAACCCCTTACATTGGGATGGTCTTCCAAGACGACGAGGCGGCGTTCAGGGGGTTTTCTTTTTTCTTTTTTCTGCGGGGGCGAATCCCCCCCCCCTTCCCCCTCGGGCGGAAAGTCGGTCCTCTTTTTTCTCGGAGAACGTGATTAGCGGGAGCCCCTTTCCTTGTTTCAGGGCGCCACGGTGGGATACCCGCCCCTTCAGGACGTAGAAGGCCACAGTGAGCGCTTTTTTTTTTTTAATTGCTCGTCTTCTTCTTAGAGCCACCTCCTGCTGAGCCGCTCTCGGATTCTTCTCCCTATATGATGTACCCTTGGTAGTCACTCAGTTTTTTCTGGGAGATCGAGAGCACGATCGAGTTCTCCTTCTTTCCCTCCGGGCGACAGCGGACGGGACCAACGTTCTGGGGAGTACTGCGCGTGGCGCTTTCAGCGACCTATATGCTTCATTCTACCCACCACTCCTCTAGACGCCGACTTTATCCTGCTCTCCGGGAACCGTGGTTCCGTCCCACGCCCGAGTACTCTCTACTCTGGCTCATCGAGCTCGCCCCGCCTTTTCGCGGATTCCCAGAGGGCAACCCCCCCCTTTGCTGGCGCAACTTTTTTCTGCGCCAGCGCACCCTCGAGCCATCGAATTGGTGCGAAAGATTCCCTCGAAAGGACGCGCACTCCCTTCTCGCCCTTTTGTGGCCGAGAGCCTTTTACCGCGCAGATCGTGCTTGGACGCGGATCGGCGATTTCTCAGCACATCTCCCCTTTTATTCTCTCCCCTTCTTATCGAGATTCCCAGGCCGAATACATCGTTTCTTTTTTTCCCTTTCCCCAATGGGCGCCTTTACCTACCATCTCTCTAATTTCTCCTTCTGATGGAGTGCCGGCCTATTGTCCGCTTGATGCCGAGTCCCTGCAGGACGTTTTTCATCTCGATCAGCAGTTGCTCGCCGTCTGAGGTGCTGAGCCCGATCACGATGCTCTCCGGCGGCCTCCTGGTATCCGGCGCCTTCCCAGGCTATCAAGAGGCTATTTGCGGCATGCTATTGGACTGATCTCTGGCGCACCAATCCTTTTTTTCCTCCTCCCTAGGGTGACGCTGGCCTCCCCCCCCTTTTGCGCCAGCCGATTCTGTTTCTCCCCTCCCCTGAGTAGTTTGCCTCCTTTTTTCATCCTCGGACGCGGTTTTCCCTAGTCGAGGAAGTACGGTCACACAACGCTTCCCTCCTTTTTTTACAGCGATGCCAGTCCCGAACCGATCGGCGTCGAGATGTATGCGCAGCAGATCGGGGTCCTTCTCCTCGGTCTTTCAGCAGAGCGCGCCTATCCTTTTCTTTCCCTCTGCTTGGTAACGTCGTCTTTTTTCGGGCGGGCAAGCCTCCGATCTTCGATCGTTCTCCCTGCGCTCCCCTTTTGGCGGTCTTTTCGCCAGCGATCGTAATCTACTCTTTTTTCTTTTTTTCCCTGGCGCTAAAGGAATCTCCGCGCCGCCGGCTCCCCTCGATCACGTTGCCTTCCTCCTTGGCGGTGATAGAGCTCTTTTGGTAGCCCACCGTGGCTCCTCTCCCGCGAACTCTTCCACTCTTCCTCTGTCCCTTGACAGGCGTCGACTTGAGCACGCCGATCTTTTCTTCCTTGCATATCTTCCCCCCTCCCTCCCGCCGTAGGCGTGGAGAGACCCTAAGAGGATGTTGGCGGAATGCAAATGGCTTTCCCTGAGAGTGGGTTTTTTGGAACCATCCCCCCCCCTCTTTTCTTTTGTTGTGGAGAACCCATTTTTTCTCCTCCCCGAACCGGAGCACATCGAGCTTTTTTGCTTCCGCGCGCAGCGTTACTCGCAGAGTCTAACTTTTTCTTATTTATTCTCAGGAGACTTGTCTTGTTTCCCCTTCTCCTTTGCACCGATTTTTTTTTCCCTGTTTTTGATTGGGCGCCAATGCGGCGCCTTTTTTTTTATTAGCCAGAGCGGGTTTCAGGGTTGTATAAGGTCCGCTGAGTTCGTCTTGAAGGCTCAGGCTTTTTTTCTTTTTTTCAGACACCAACCCCCCCCTCACCGCCGCGCTTTCTTTCGTGAAGGGACCTTTGGTGTCCATGCAACCCCAGGCAAAATGCCTCCTTTGTCCCCTTACCCTCCGCCTCGCGTCCCCTTCAGAAGAGAGTCTCGCCCGGCAATTTCCGCCCTACAGCCGCAGGAGACGACATCCCGGTTCTTGACGCCGATCGTCTTTGTGTCGATTTCCTTCGCGAGTAGCGGTTCTTTTTTGGGTCGGGCCGAGCTCCGTCCATCGGCGCGGGCGTATTGCGGCCTCGGCTTCTCTTCTCCGATGGAGAGGTGAGCCTTCTTCCTTTCCACCGAAGAGGCTGACTCTGACGCCGAAGCAGTTAGCCCTTCGCCTCCCGGCGCGGGGCTTTGCTTTTATCCTGAAAAATTTCTTCTTCTGTCAGAGATTGGCGTTTCCTTCTTGCGAGGGCGATAGACCAGTTTTGACGGGTCGGGGTTGCAGATGCAGTTGATCCTCATTGGGAGCTAGAGCTCTTTTCCCCCACTACCTGACAGCGGCGTAATGCGCTTCCCTCAATCATAAGTGTGTTTTCCCTCCCCCTTCCTGAGCGCCTGGCATTCACGTTTTCGTGAGCCAAGTCCTGCCTTTTCTCTCCCTCAAGCAGAAGGGTGCTTTTTTCTTTTTTCTCACGGCATAGGGCATCCCCTCTTGAGGAGAGCGCCTTTTTTTCTTGCATCGCCAATCTCACTGCTCCTAGTCCGGCTCGGTCAAGTTCTTCGCCCTTTTCTCCCTGGACTGGATATTTTCTACCTTTCGTCGTTTCTTCCCAGGAGAGGCTCCCCCCCCCCTGCCCGCCATCGGACGCTACCTGGCCGGCGGACCCCTTTTTTCGCGACTACGCCCGCTCCTCGTTTCTTTTTCTTCCGTCTAGCGTTTTTTCCGTGATTGAAGCACCGCTCCTTCTATCCCCGGCGTCGACACCTCTCCGGCGTCAAGAACCCTTGTGTGGTCGCCGATGCTTTTGGCGGGGCCCCCCATTTGACTTCGCGGGCGGACGCGGAGTTTCCTTTCTTTAGGGTAATTTCCCTGATGCATGTTTCCTGTCCCGCTGGCTTCCCTTTTTTCGTCCTTTTCCACGCCCCAGCCGATTCGGTCCAGGATTTCATTGAAAACATTCTCCCCCCCTACTCTAGCAGGCTTTCCATCAGGTCCCCGGCCCTCCAACCCGCTGTGTTCCCTTTTCCCTTTTTCCTGCCGCCATTGGCGCCCGCCCTTCCTCCTTGGTTGCCCGTGAAACCTTTTTTGCACCTCTTTTCCTTCACCCTCAGTCGTCCCCCGGAGAATTTCCCCTGCTTGCAAATTCTGTTTAGGCCTACGGCGATTTTTGATCGCCAAAGCTACGATGGCTCGGTTTTTTTTTTTCGCTCCCCCAAGAGGGTTCTCCCTTTGGAAGCAAAGCGGGGTATTTTCCCACCCAACCCCCCGAATCAGCCTTCGGCACATATTGCGTCCTCCTACCAGTAAAATCTATGTGCTTCCTTCGGGCGGGAGGTGTTCATCTTTCTTTCTTTTCCTCCGGTTTTTTTCGTGCTCGGAGGACCAAGGGGTCCTCTATCCGTGCTAAGGTCACTTTTGGAGACCGATTTTTTCTCTGGGTAATGGGGTCCTCCCCAGGTGGGATACATCCGCCCCCCTCCCCTTTGATCGACCGACCCAAGGACGTTGCCGGAAACGTTTGGGCCGGCCCCCCCCCTTTTGCTAGGAGCGTTTTTCTGTTTTACTCCCAAGGATCTCGTAGCTCTCGGATGAGGAGATTTCTTTTGCGAACTCCAGAGAGACCTCTGCTCCAACGGCTTTCTTCCCTTTCCGATCGCAATGGAACCTGCTGCTTTTTTCTCCGTTTCCCCAGCCTCGAGGCGGCGAGCTTGCGCCCGTTTGCGCTCTGCGCCTAATGATGCCTCCTCCCCTTTTCTGGACGAGCCCACCACTCCTTCCCCTTCCCAATCGTTTCCGATTCACTCGCGTTCTCCTCCCCTTTGTGACCGTGAACCCTTCCGTCACTTCTCGCCGAGTTTTTTACTCGAGCTCCTCCCTCCTGGCCGTTCTCTGCAATAAGCCGTTTTTCGCAGAAGCCCTCCAGCTTGGTCTGAGCGCAGACTTTCGCAGGACTTCCCCCTGCGCACCCCTCCCGAATGGGTGCGCAGGCTCGCCAAGACACCTCAGCAATTGCGGCGCATCCAGGCCCTAGAGCCGCGAGGGTTTTCCTCGCCGGATTCCCCCCCTTTGGCCGCGGCTTTTTCACCAGAGGCTCAGCACTCAACCGTTCTACGGCGAGCAACTGCTGATCTTCCCGAATGCCGGCCCTTCTTTTTTCATCCCCGTCACCATCGGCCCTTTTTCCTTCTTATATTTTCATTCTTCTTTTCAGTTGGCTTGCGGCGCAATTTTCCGAATCAATGATGCCGCGGGCCTTAGAAGTTCAACCATCAAGCCTTTTTTTTCCCCCATGGAGAGGGGTGAGCCCCTCAGAGAGCCTCAGGAAAAGGACGAGCACGATTAGCTTGAGAATTCTCGCCGGTCTTCTTTCTTCCATAGGACTGGATTTGGGCTTGGCTCTTGGCTGGTGGGGGGTCTCTGGATATGGCCCCCCCCTCTCCGACGATAAGGGCCTCCTTCGGGATTTCATGCTTCTTGTCCCCCAGGCGCTTCTGCTTATGCTCGACCTCTTAGGGAATGACGCTTTCGCGGTTCCTTTCCACGCGACCCCCCTTTCAGTACCGGTTTGGTCACGGTCACCACTCTTCCCGACGGGGACTCCCTTTCTCCAGGCGTACCCTCTTCGAGGATGATTGGTGGGCTCGTTCCTCCCTCTCGGGGCGCTTAGCATGGGCGGCAGGCGCCACTGTCGACGCCGAGGAGCTTGGTCCCCGTTTTTTTTCTGGCAGTCCTTTTGATCTCGATAGCTGCATCGAGCTCCCAGCCTTTTGCGGAGTCCCCCCCTCTCCTGTTCCGCCAAGCAGATCGTCCCTTATCCTAGAGCGGCTTCCGCGAGCTTTTCCCGGCTTTCCCCTCCTCGAGCAATTGCATTTTGTGCCGCCCCGCCCTCGCTTCAAGTTTTTCCTCGTCCTTGGCTGATTTTAGTCGGCTACTGGCGAGGTAGTTTTCCGCCAGGCCTCGCTTCGAAATACGGGTTATCCGCTTTTGAGACAGCGTCGATTGCTTTCCCTTTTCCCCGAGCACTAGCTCTTCGCCCCGGCTCTCCCCTATACTTAAACACCTCCTCCCTTCGGGTATTTGATCTTCCCTAGATGTAAGGGTAGCGGGCCCTTTTCTTGTTTTCTTCTTTCTGGTCTGATGCGTTTCGGGGGTTGTTTGTCCCCCCCGCGGCCAGTAAGGTGTTCCTTTGAAAAGCACTCCTTTTACCGTTTAGAACGAGCTTTGGCGATCACGAGCCCTCCCCCCTCGTATAACTAGAAGCATTTAAGTCCCGTCCTCATTATTTAATTTTTGGTGACTTTTGCAGGCGAACTTTGCCCTGCTGTTTAAAGTGATTTCCCCCAGCGATGAGGGAGCCCTGGCGCCTTCCGCCTTGTGCCGGACGAAGTGTCCTTCTGTATGCGGTGGTCGGCTTTCGGATTGATTTCCTGTTTTTCCATTACACCCCCTTGCCCCTCATCTTTCCTCTTGGGCGAGTTTTCCGACACGGGTCCATGCAAGCTTCTCCAGCTAGGCGGAAAATTACCTTCCTCGGCCCGCCCCCTTCCCGCGTACGCAAGTCCTCTTTCTATCCGCCGTTCCAATGGCCAATCCGGACGCACTCCTCCCCGGTATACTTCCTTTTTTTTGAGGCAAGAGTGTGTCCTTTTTTTTCTCGATAGAGCGTATCCCCGTTGGCGAGCCGCGGGGTTTTTTTTTTTCCCCGCTAGCGGCGATTCCTCTTTTTCTTCGAGGGATTTTTTCGAGGTCGATGGAGACGGTCTCACCGAGAGGATGCCATTCCCGTCCGCTTTTCGCCCTTCTGCCGCCGTCATTTTTCGGGCAAGTAGAAGACCTTTCTCCCTCCCCTTCTCTCTCTGCACTGGCACCGGCCGCTTTTTTTCCCCCTCTCGCACAGCAGATTGCTTGGTTGGTCCTCTGCCGGTGAGCCCCCAGCGCTTATTCGATCGAGCGCGTGCCTGACTTTTACGCCGTGCTAGGGCGTCTTTTTTTTTTCTTATCTATTTCATCCTCTCTTTCTCCTTCGACAGAGAATGACGGTCTTACCCCTTTCTTTCAGGGCCACGTCCGGCCGCGCTCTCCTTCTTCTCGGCGAATGGGGCCCCTTATCGGGCACCCTTCCCCCCCTTGCTGGCGAGCAGCCTTCTTTTTTTCATCGCCAATCTCCTTTCGCCGGGTCTCGCTCAAGTCTTCGACGGACCTCTCTTGATCTCGGCGGCGAGGTTTCTCTCTTTTCCCTTGCGTCTCTCCGGTGGCAGGAGGGCCTCCTCCACTTCGAACGCGACATTTTCCTGCCCCACGCCGAGGGTTTCCCCGCCCGCGCCTTCTTTTCGCGGGTTCGCAGAACCCTTTTTCCCGATACTTGCTCTATCCCTGGCGTCGACCACACTTCTTCAAGAAACGTCTTCTTGCGGATTTTCTCTTAGGGCTTTTCGGATAGGATCGCGGGTAGTGCTGGGTGCTGGACCGGTCCGCTTTTGTAATTTACCCTGAGGAATGTTTCTTCCTTTTTCCCCCCTCTTTGGATCTTCCTTAGAATAGCCCTTTTTTTTCCCCGGATCCCCAGTCCGTTTTTCAATAATTTGGGTCCTTTTTTTTTTTTTTTTTCCCCTAGAAGGCACCCCTTACTCCCTCAGCGTTCTTCTTACCTTTTCCCGATGATGGATAAGGCACAAGATTCGCAGCATTGGAGCCCCCGGTTTTCCAGTGGTGGTGACCCTTTTTCGCCTAACAAGTCACACTCAGATTTCTCCCCTTTTCTTTTTTTCCTGAAACCTCCACGTGGATTTCCCCCTCCGCTCTTTCTCTTGGCGAGCGGGTCCCCCCTGCCGTAGGCCTCCTTTTGGCGCTAAGCCCCTTTTTTCTCCCCCAAACACCTTGACTTTTCCCTTTGTGATGGGGAAAAAAACACACTTCCTTCCTGCCCTGATCATTTTAATGCCACCCTCTGTGATGAAGGGGATATCAATCCCTCCGCGGGCCCTTTTTTTTCTATTTTTTGAAGGATATTTGGCCCTTCCGGGGGCTCATTTCGGTCGTGCTCTGAAAACGTTATTCTGAAAGTTCTTCCCCCCTTTTTTCTCAAGGTAATGAAGGTGAGGAGGAACTTGCATGTCCCTGGGCAGACGCCCTTTGATTTGCTACTCCCGAAGGAGTCCCCCCCTTCCTTGACGTAGCCCTCGTGAGCTCGGGTGTGCGGCACCACTTTCCCTTTGGCCGTGATTCCAGGCTCGGCGTTTTCTGAGGAGATTGAACGATCTTTTTTTTGATAACTCCAGGACTCCCTCTACCCGCCCCCCCCTCCCTCGAGCGCACACATTACTTTTGCTCTCAATGTCTTCTCAGAAGGAGACCTTCCCCCTTTTCTTTTTTCCCGTGGCGGCGAGCGTTCTTGCTGCTCGCAGCATCCTGCTTTCTGCGCTGGACGAGCACACCACTTTCTTTTCCCTCCTTCAGAGCTTACCTCGCTTTTTTTCACGTGGTGACCACCCGACCGGTAATCCTCTTTCCTGGATAATCGAGCTCTTTTTTTCTTTCTCAATAAGAGGGAAACTACTTCCTCCCCCCCTCCGGAAAGCGGCTGTCTAGAGCCTCCTGAAGCCGAGAGCCTTTTTCCCCCGAATGGGTGCGCCAGAGTCCTTCCCTCCCATCCCCCGTGAGCCTTTTTTTTTTTTCGGCTATGAGAGCCTGGTGGCCGATCTTTTTCGGATACCGCTCCTAGTTCCGCCTCCCTGGGCCGCGGCTCCTCCCCCGAGGCTCGCACCCTCCACCTTGAAGTGAGCCGATCGAGGATTTTTCCCGGTGCCCGGCGGCCACTCCCCTTACATCGGCCCCAAGACTCTCCTCCCCCCTTTTTGTGTTGAGATTCTTGCCATTGGGGCCGATGATTTTGTCCCTGGCGCAGTTTTAGATCAAGCATTTCTAGCCGGCGCCTTGTTTCCTCTTTTTTTCTCCCCCTCGACCTTCGGCGGTTCTCTGAGATTTTTTTTCTTTCTTTTCTCCGGGATCTCTTCTTCTTCTGGAGGAGAGGCCCTCTTTTTTGAGAGCGGCTTCTGTCGCCCCATTACGATTGTTGCGCTGGCGCGCGTCTTCTTCTTGCCTCTTGCCCAGCTTCTGACTAGAGCCAGACGGAGGCTTCCTGTCATCGCGGAGAGGTCCTGCTCGGATCCGCACCGAGAACCCCGTCTCGGATTTCCAACCCCCGGTCGTGTGTCACGGTCACCCCACGTTTGGATAATCCTTTTTTTTTTTTTTCCGCGCTAGTCTTCCGCCCGATTCGGCGTCCTTTTTTTTCTCGTCCATCCCTTTTCCTCCTTTCCTCTTTCCTTAGGAGGAAGACTCCCTCTCGATTTCCGCCCCTCCCCGCTGTTCGAGGGTTTTTCTTTTTTTCGTCAAATGGTTTTTCTCCCCCCTATAGAGCTTCAAAGACGTTGTTTTTTTTCTTCCTCTCATGGCTTCTTCCGCCAGCCAGACTCGCGGATACGAAGAGCATGCTTTTTCCTTCCTCTAAGCGGACTCTCCTCTTGGTGAAAAGAAACTCCCCCTCGCATTAAGTGCCTTGGAGGGACCTCTCGCTTTTTTGAGAGGATCCCACCGTGGCGCCCTCGCTCGCCCGCGCCCCCCTTCTTCCCCCCGGGCGTCCCTTGAGCAGAGTTTTTTCGTGCCTTTCGCAGCGATCTTCGGGCCCCCGCCAATCTCCTTCAACCCCCCGGCCTCCCCGCGGTTAGGTTTTCCCCCTTTTTTTCCTCCCTTCAGCACATAGATTTCTCTGCAAATGCCTTGGTTTTTGGATGCGGGGGCCCTTCTTTGGTAACCATAACCCCCTTCTTCCCTTTTTTTTTTGTGAGACCTGATACCGACCTCGCTCCTCGAGCTTGGTGCCTCTTCAAGCGCCAGCGACTCGCCGCCGTTTCCCCTTTTTCCTCCCCCGTAGCGGTTTCTTTTCCTTGTCTCCCTTTCTTAGGGGGGACTTTTCCTTCCCCGATGGTTTCAAGTTTTACGCTGGATGGCTTTCCCTGGCGGCGCTTTTTTTTGATTGGAATGAGCCAGAAGCTTTTTTTTCCTTTCCCTTGTCTTTTTTTCCCCCTCTGTTCTCTTGCCTTCGAGGAGACTGTCCATACACCAAAGCTCCTTGAGCCGCCTGCGCCGGCGGCGAGTCGAAGGACGCCCCCCCGGGTCCATTTGCCCCAGCGGGTCCCAAGGCAAATTATTTACAAATTATACGGTTCCAGCCCGCGGTCGACGATCACCTTCTGCCTGGCCCCGCTCCGCTCTCGCGTCCTGCCGGTTTTCCTTTCCCCGCTGTGTGTCCTCCTCTCTTTTTTTCTTTTGGAGCGTCCTGCTGGTTCTGGCCGATCTGGCCTCTAGAAGGTCCCGGAACTTTTTTAGTCGCGGACCTCCCGG
>Ga0179593_1660358_pt1 | contig 12243 bp, 10 predicted proteins | sample CZODoug2_1_08_16_FD_185931 | JGI IMG/M metagenome (GOLD analysis project Ga0179593, IMG submission 185931) | Vadose zone soil fungal communities from Angelo Coast Range Reserve, California, USA - CZODoug2_1_08_16fungal (PacBio error correction) | ecosystem: Environmental > Terrestrial > Soil >... | reverse complement strand
CACGCTGGCGGTTGGCTGGATCCAGTTCGGTTCCTTCTCGCTTCCTTTCCATCGTGGTTTCTCGATAACACCCGATTCCGTTGCAGCCCTGAGGTTCTGCTTGGAACAAATTTCTTTTTTTCTTTATCTTCCTTCCTGTCAAGCAACCCCGCCTTCACGCTGGTGGATCCCGCGCCGTGTCCCATCTTTTTTTATCCCGCCTCTAGGAAGGACATGCACCACGTTTTCCTATACCCCTTTATGCTGAAATCGGTTTCGGTCGCGCTTTTCGTGAAGTTGCTCCGTGATCTACCACGTCGGCCCTGTTCCCTGCTCCGTGGAACAAGGCCTTTGTTTTTCTCCTGGTTCAGTGTCTCGCGAGTGTCTTTCGATCTCTTCTTTTGCATGATGCCAAGTGGTTCCCGAGGCTGCCCTCCGACTATCCTGAAATCTCCTGGCCATACGCGGTTCCCTCGTACACAACTTCGCGCCAGCCACTCTCCCCCCCCTCCAGTCCTTTCACCAGCTGAGGCTTCTTGGAGTGTTCTTTGTGAATTCACGTTCACAGCTCCAAGGCCAACACCAGTAGACTACCCTTGGACAGATACTTATAGAGGACGCATAATAACCCTTCCTCCTCCCCCTCATCTTGCCCCCCCCCCTTCTAGGGCGGAGCCGGGTGGCTACTACCCCTTAGATGGGGCTCCTCGTCGGACATGTCTTTCCCCTTCTATCCGATGACTTCGCCCGTCTCTCCAACGAGGTTTTTTTTTTTTCTTTACCTTCTTTTGCCGAAAGCTTAGTGCTCTGGGGCAGGCATTCCCTTTTTCGAATCGGTCGGCTACCGCGTCCCCTCGTTCTCCCTTTCACCGTTGACCGCCACCAACCCTTCAGCGCTTTTTCCCCTTTTGCCTCCTACTTCTTCCCCTCAACTCTTGAACACTCTCTTCAGCGATGATCGACCCCTATCGTTCCGACTTTTCGAGTTTTATCGCTATCATCCAATCGTAAATGATCCGGGACTTTTTTCCTTCCCCCTGAGAAGACTTTCTCGCTGGTAAAGGCTGAAGGATTCTATTTGGGCCGAAACCATCTTTCTACCCCGCGCCTTTCCGACTGCATGGTTTAGAGACTTCCTAAGAGGAAGCGCAGACTTTGGCTCCAGAATATGTTTCATTTTTTTTTTTAGGATATTGTTTTCCCCGATGTTCCCCCGAGTCAAAAGCCTTCATCGTTCTCCTTCCCTCCCATGTTGTACGCCTAGAAATCCCTCAACGGACTTCAGGCTCTTCGTGTTCACCTCGTCCTCCGAAAGTCCTCCTTCTCCTCTCAATAATTCCTTTTCGTCTTAAGTCCTGGGCTATACCTCTAGATTGAGCGAGTAAGCATCTCTCTCTTTCCTCTTTTTTTTGCTCTATCTTTTTTTTCGTCTTGATTTGCTTAGCCAGGGAAAGTCAGTGAACCATGGGCCTGAAGTGAGAGGTGAAGCCGACTGCGTACTTTCGGGAGTTTTGTCCAGTTTTTTCTTGGATTTCTAAGGCCAGTGCTGTCTGATCCCTGTGTTAAAAAGTCTTATGCGGACTTGAAGTTATGTCTCTTCTTCGATGGGCCTTTCTTCACATCTTTCTGGTAGCTGACCCACTGCGCCAAAATGGCGATCTCCTTCCCCTCGTTTTTTTTGTTCCAATACAACGACGAGTTGCCTGAGCTGTTCGCGTTTCCAAGTCCCGGTTTCTCCCCTCTTGGATCGACGCTCTTTCAAATTTCTTCAGTGCCCTTTTGACAGCAGTTCTCCCTTCGAGGAGAACTTCATATTTTCCTCTAGTTCCTTTTAATTACCGGGATGATAGGACTCCAGGTATAACTTTTCCCAGACATGTTTGTCGACCTCGTTATAGGAGAATGAGGGTCCAGCTTGTTCAAGAGTGATGTCCCTTTTTTTTATTTTTCCCCCGGTAATGCGCCCTAGCTCAAGAGATTCCGGTGTGGTGTTTTGGATGGACTTTCCCCCTTTCCTTTTCCCGATTAACCGTCGCCGAGCGAGTGTTAGTGCCGCCGCGATGTACTTCGATGTACCCCCTCAACCCCCCCCCCCCCCCCCACCCCCCCCGCCGCCCCATAGGCACACAAATTTTCTGATACTCACGTTTTAGCTTCTTCCCAACCTTTTTCCCCCCCTTGGTCTACTCCCTCAGGATCGCTGCCGAATTTCCGTTCACAAGGGGGTCCATGTCGAACGCACCCTGCCTGTCCATTTTGTCGTAATCTTTTTTTTTCGCGATTTTTTTTGAGCAACTGCCATTCTTCTTCCTTGGTCCGCAGCGATGGTATATGTATCGATGGCCCCCAAGTCTTCCAGGGCCAAGGGTAGTCTGGTAATTTTTTTTTTTTTTGCCCCTCCTTTCCTTTATAACCCCCTACCCGTCACTGCCCTCCCGCTTGCTCTTCGTGGCTAAGGTGTTTTTTGTTCCTTCTTCCCTCTTTTTTTTTGAACAGATCTGTGGAATGAATTTGACTCTTTTTTTCTTATCCCTTTCCCGCTCCCGAAATTTACTCAGCGTCACCGCCTGCACTGTCCTTTATGCCCCCCCTTTCGTGTTTCTGTTTTACGGAGCGTAAAGGCCGACTCTGTCCCTTTTTTTTACACATTTTATGGTGACGAACTCCGCCCGACGCGAAGTCTACCTTTCAGTCTCAACTTTGAGAGGATTGGACTGCCGACTGGTACAGCGAGCCTGGGTCGGTTCTTCCATCTTTTTCCCTTTCTTTTGGATCTCAGTCCGGAGTCGTCTTTGCCCCAATCGAAATCCAATTCCTGCTCCCCCGGCCCCCAAATTAACCATCTCAGCTTGTCGCGGTATTCGACGACTTTTCCAAGTTTGATGATTTTCGCGAGAGCTCAGCCTATTTTTTTCAACGCCCGGTGGACCTTTCCCCCCCCTTTTGATAGAATCCGATTCCTTGAAAAGGAAGGAAACGTTTCTGAGTACCCCCCTCTTACCTCTCCATCTTTGGCTCATAAAACGACCCGCGCAAAGCACCCTCATCTCTGGTTTTGCCACCCGTTGATCGAATTGGCTTCTAGCAGGCGACTGAGTCTCCCCAAGTTTTTTTTTTTTTTTTCCCCCCCGAAGCCTAAGTTACCGCACCCGCGGGATTCCCGACCATGCTTCGCGGAAGGACCTCTTCTTCTTCCCTTAAATCTCTCCCCATCTATGCAGGTATGACCGCGTCTCTCTAGTTATCCCTTTATGTCCTTGACGACAAGACACTCGGACCTTATTCCGTGGCACAAAGGCTCAACTGCTTTTGCGATCGGGCAGTGCTCGCGTTCTTTCTATTATCCCCGTGTCATCAGGGAAAGACCTTTAAATTCATCCACGGACATTGACCTGCCCCCGCTTCGTCTCGTACCCTCCCCCCTCAAACAATATCCACCCGACGAGCGTCTAGAGGGGAGTCTTCTTTTAGTTTCCTTATTGATCCTCACCTCACCAAAGCAAGGGCGTTTTTTTCCAGCTAACATTTTGCCCTTACAGAATATGGGGTCCTTATAACATGCGCTTCATTTTCCTTTTGCTCCATCGCTAGGGATTGTAAGCGGCTTGATTAAGAACAGATGGAGGCCGGCATTTTTCTCTACGTTCCCCCTTTAAACGTTTCTCGCGGCAGCGCTCCGCTGAGGTTTTTTTTTCAATCGTTTTGGCAACAGGGTTTGGCAACATGGTTCTTTTCCAAGCCTCTTTAAGCCTATGGGTCAGGCATGGCTCTCGCTCCTTTTCTCCCTCCCCCCTGGAGTTCGCGCATGTCTGAGAACCTTATCGTCTAACTTGAAACCGGGCCCCCAAACACCCTGTGCCCTCTCTGGTTTTTCCCTTAAATATTTTTTTCCCCCCCCCCCTCCCCTTTGCCCATCAATTGAACAAGAGGACAGTCCCTCCCCCCTCTCTTACCCCTATATCTTTTCCCGATTACAACTGGTCTTGTCCTTGTCCTAGACATAGTAGCACCTTTTTCTCTGGTATTCTCCTAGCACGGCGACGCCTTTCGGTTATGAATTTCCTTTTTCCCTCATTGTGTCTTTCCCCGCTCCCGTCGCGTCGTCACATCGAAGCTTGGCACCTTTCAACGGCAAACTGGGCGGCTTTCTTGCCTCCTGGGACGTCTGCGAAGATCTTTTTTTTTTTGAGCAGTGGCGTTGAAGGCTACTGCCGCCCGGCGTGCCCTGTCTCTTTTTTTCCAATCTCACTCCCCCCTGTCGCTAGCATAGAGTGCAGAGTACGTTTTTTAGACTTCCAGGGGGCTTTACCTTTTTTCCCCCGCACTCCACTGAAGACCCAGTCCTTGCGCTTCAGCATCTACTTCCACCAAGATTTTCGCCCCTTTAGATTTTTCCTTTCTAATCCTCTAGTGAGAAAGCATCCTCTCTTTTTACTCTTTTCTTGTCGCGCTTTTCTATATTTTTTCTGAGCTTTCTCCTCTCTTTTTCTCCTCCCTTTGCTGAAGCTTCTGTGGTCTTAGGAGTGCGCCCGGTGTTGTCCTCCTTTTCTCAGTGTTTTTCCCCGTTTAATCCACAGCCGGTAGCTGCAGTTTAGCTTCCGTGGCCTCCTTCAGATTCGTTCATTAGTGTTTGAGTTTTCTTTTTTAGCCCCAACCATTTCTCCAGATTTCCCAGTCTTCGCGTCCTTCCCTTTACAGGAAAGTAGAAATACCATGCCGTTTACTTCAGGTGTTTTTTTATTTTCCCTGGTAGCTTTGATGTTGATCTACGCGGGCCGTCGGCCCCACACCTCATCATGCAGCCCCAGCTTCCCTTTTTTTTCGCGTGCGTGTAGGTCCTTCACCTCGGAGAGACCCGTCTCTCCAGATACCTTCCAAATAGAGTCCTGGAAAGACCATGTGTGTATCACCCGTTAGCATCCCCCCGGAAATAGATGACTTCTTTTTACTTGACCCCCATTTTGGGACCCCTGGAGGAGGTGTTGGACAAAAAGGTCATTTATTAGCCCCCCTCCTTTTCCCTTTTTTTTTTTTTCTAGGTTAAAGGAGACGATACCCGGGTATCCGATGAGCTTAGGCCAAACGCTGTAAGCGTCACAAAAGATAGTTCTACTGACGTGCACAATAGTGCAACTCCTCCTTTCTTTTTCTACCACTTTCCCGGGATCTTCTGCGTGTTTTGTTTTCTTTTTTTTCACACTAGTTGAGCGGCGCCTCAACATCAGCGGATACGCTGCCGAAATCGCGAGTTCCCCCTTTTGCCTTCCTTCTGCTTTTTTCATCTTATAGGTTTAAGCCAATGCGTCTCCGCAAGACCGAGGATCCCCCAAGCACCCTTTTTCACTTCTGTTTTATCCTCTTTCTCCTCGCCCCAGTAGTTCGTAAGGGCCACCTCGAGTCTGGTGGTACTTCTGTGGGGAATCTTTTTTTAGTTTTTTTTTCCCCCCCGAACCCTTTAAGCCTTCCGCGCTCTCTGTCGTCGCTTTCACGAGTGTGGGAGCTTCGCTTTTTCTGAGGGACTCGTTGCCCCTGTTCGACCAGATAGTCGTGCCCATTTCTTTCCCTTATTTTTTTTCATCAATTTCCGACTCTGAAAGAAACTCCTGAGCACTTTGCCCATGATGAACCCTGCCCCAGTTTTCTTTTTTCCACCCCAGGCCTCCGGGGCGGTCGTCATTCCCCCCCCCCCCCCAATTTGACTAACTCATTGAATTAACGACTCCGGTTCCCTGCATCTGATCTTCTAAGTTCTTTTTCTTTGATGACCTGAAGGTTCCCCTTCGTGCAGCCTGGGTCGGGAGATCGGCCAGAACTTTTTTTTTCAAATTTTTTTTTTTCTTCGAGTTTGATGTTGCTTGCCTCCTCAGAAACCAATTCCCTTCTTTTGTTCCTTCCTGACCCTCGCAAGGTCCCGTCCCAACAACCCGCGGGCGATTGGAATAGTTTCCCCCCCTAAATTTTTGCTTGTACCGAGAGCCCTTCACGCTTCTGATCAACCGCCAGTTCCCTTCTCCGTTGTTAGAGTCCACCCCTCTTTCCCCCGGTTGGAAAAGCAGGAAAGGTCGCTTCTTTTGTCCCTCCTCCTTTGTGTTCTGACGATACCCCCCCGATACGCGACTCTGTTTTGTCATGATTTTTTCAACCCCACAAAGGCTTGCCATTCTTTTGAGGTAATCAGCCGGACGAAGCCGACTGGGAATTTGCGACTTTTCCCCCACTCCCTTTTTTTCACTATCCAGGTCCTTCGCGTAAGGTACCTTCGCTCAACCCCCTCTTTTTCTCCCAAGATGTTTTGGGGCGCTTTTTGATCTATCCCTTCTTAGGTATGTCTCCCACTTCCTTTTCCTTTTCCCCTTGATTAGAATTAGACAGGCCGTCCTCTTTGCTTGGTCCCCTATGATTTTCCTTCCATCGCTCAGGGGTCGCCGATTGATTCTTTCGATTTTTTGAACCTGCCTGCCAAATCCTCCCCCACGATATCTGGTCGAAAAGCCGCCCCCTTCGGTTTTTTCCCGTCACCTCCGCGCCAGCAATATCCCCCCACCAGCCATGATCTCTACGCGGGATTTCCTCCTTTACAAACATTGCTCCTCGGCACCAAGCAAGGGCTTTGACTTTTACCTTGCCCCTTTTTTTTTTTGAGTCCACGCTTCTAAACCCACGCCTGTTGACTCCATGAAGCCGACTGTTGCTTTTTCTGCTTCTCTCTTTTTCATGTAAGATGCCTTTGCATTGTGGAGCTCTTCGACATGGACCCCTTTGTGAACCCGATCCCCTTCCTTTTTTTCCATGATTTTTTGGGCCAAGAGGTTAGTGGCGAAGAACTGGTTACCGGTTTCGTTCTCCTCTCCGTTGTCTATTTTCTCTGCAGGTTTGAAGTAACATCTCGGAGTTTACCAATACCCGCTTTCTTGCTTCTTTTACACTTCCCCCGTTGCCTGCCACCCAACACCGGGAATCGTGATGCGTTTGATTTTATGTTTTTTCCCTCCCCTTAAACCGGCTTCAGTCGCCTCAGCGATTTCCGACCTTCCCTTATCTTTTCGATTTCCTTTTGTTCAGTGCCTTCGCGTTTTAGACAGCGTCTATAATCCTCGGTATGTTTCGTCTAGTCTTTTCCCTTGACTGACGCTCTTGCGGATCGAAGTCATTTGGGCCGAAAACAAGAGCTAGTCCGTCCTCTCACTGACTTCGCCAACGAGCACCGCGTCAAACTGGTCGGCATGGTATTGTTTTCGTTTATGCTTTGGGCTTCCTCCTTTTGTTTTCAAATCCCCCCCCCCCCCCCGGCGTGAAGATGTCGCTGCGCGACGTCTCTTGTCGAATTCTTTTTCTTTTTTTTGATTGTACATGCCGACGATTTAGTTTAACTTCCAGGCGGGTTCACCCTTCAGTCTCTGTTCCAGCACTGATCCCGGTCGGCTCCAGGCCTCCTTCACCTTCAGTCCGGGTGTTGCGAAACTCTCAGACAAAGGATACAGTTCTCCTCCTTCCTCCTCTCTTTTTTTTTCTAGATGACTTTCTGCGCGGATCTCTCGTTTTCTTTTTTTTTTTTTTTTCCCTCCTCCGGAAGCTGAAAATCTTTTCTTTTTTTTCTGAGTGGTATTTCAGGAGTGCGCCGCTGCTCCAGTGCCTGTTCACGACGTGGAGAGCTGAGTCCGTGTTTTTTCTTCCTTCCATCTAATTTCATTCAGTTCCTAGATGCGAGCGAAGGATTAATTATATCTCTTTTTTGAGCCAACTTAAGCTTTTGCTATTTCTCAGCCTTTCCCCCTGCCAAAGCCCTTTTTCTAGTCCTTCTGTATTTATCGTGCAATAAAATGCCGACCCCGTTGGCCTCTTTTGTGTCCCCCCCATTTTTCTTTGTAGATGTTCGCGACGCGACGGGACCTTGGGTTCGCCCCCCTGACTCCTACCCTTTTAGTCCCCGAACCCTCTTAGCTGGGGGGTGGGGTTTTGGGACGTGTAGTTCTCCCCGTTTTTAGTCGCCGGCTCCTAGACTTCCTGTAAAAATGCAAGGAAAATACCCGTGTATCGAGCATCGAATCGTTCTCCTTCCCTCCTCATTTTCCCTCAGCCTTCTCCAGCTTGTCAAGAGTCGGAAGTGTACCTTTAGTTTGGAAAACTGCGTTTTTGATACCTGCGGCACTTGTTCAAGGAGACGATTACCCGGGTCTCTAACTTCTGTCCTGTAGTGGTAAACCGGATTCCCTTCCCCAACCCCTGAGTCTTAATTGCCCCATTAGCAACATTAAATGCGAAAAATCTAGCGGGCTTTCCTTTTTATCTCCTTTTGCCCCCTTCCATGCCCAAACCCCAAAACACAACCTGCGGAGTTCCCCTCCTAACTCCTTTGGAAATTGAACGTTGATATCCTTCTAGTTCATCAAGTCGTTAAGATTTTCTAATTTTTTTCCATAAGGCGTTCTTTCTTTCTTCAGACTTAGGCTTAATAGATTTCAAAGTAGTAGTAAGGGAAAAGGTACTTTCCTTTCTTTGATCCCTTTTTGTTATGTGGGACTTAGTTCCATCAAAGAACCTCCGACACCCCACCCCCCCCCCCCCCCCCCCCCCCCCCCCCCCCCCCCCCCCCCCCCCCCCCCCCCCCAACTACCGAGTGTTCGTCTGGTGGTTACCTTTTCTTTCCTTTTCCCTTCCTTGTTTCTTTTGACCCTAGTTTTCTGAGGCGCCTTTCCCTCTCCCTCCTAGGTTTAACATGGGATAATGCCTCCCCCCCCGACAGTGAAGAAAAATCGCTCGCTTTTTTTAATTTCCTGTTTGCCAAAAATGACCTTGAGCCGTTGTGCCGCTCCCCCGGTCTTTTTGCATTGTCACTCCACAAATTTTCCATGAGCAACTCCTTTCTCCCTCCTTACTTGAGGATGTAAGCGAATTTCTCCTTTAACCCTTATTCTGTTTTCTCCTTCTCCGCGCCTGGGTCGGGATATCCGGGACCCATGTGACCCTTTCGAACGTAGGCGTTCCCCCCGTTCTTCTTTTTTTTTTCTCCCACGCTCTCTAAAGCAACCGCCCTTTCGCCTCCGCTACTTCTGGATTCGCTTTAGGTATCTAGATTCCCTCTATCTCTTCAAGTATAGCCGGTTAAATGAACTTTCAAAACGCCCAATTGGTTGGGGTGCTAATCATATTTACATAGTTGTGTGGTTGACGTTCTTATAACCGATCCCTCCAGGAAGGTTCCCCTTGATCCGCGTCCCAGCACGTTTTTTGGTTTCCTTCCCCGAATAAAGCTAGCATTCGCGAGGTTTTTTTTTCCCCCACCTTTTTCCTTACTTTGCTTTGAGATGTCCTTTCATAAGCCGGATCACTTTCCTTGGCTCCTTTTTTTTACAGCATCCTGGCGTTCGCCGGAATCGACCTTTTTCTTTCGATCCCCTTTCATTTCTCACCGTTGCATGCCCCTTCTCAACGTTATGTTTCTGATCTGATTCTTTTCTTCCTGAGTGCTGTTTTGGGGACATCGATTTCCCCTTTTCCGTTCACAAAGTGATCAACCCTTATTTGCCGACTCGCTCACTTTTTCCCCTTTTGCTCTCTTCGATTTTCTGGCGGGGTCCGAGCCTCAGGGGCAATGGCTGACCTTTCCCCCCTCTATTGTTGCAACCCGAGGTTCTTCCCGCTGGGCTCCGTCACACCCGACCTCCCACACTACTTCCCCTCCCTACCCCTTTCGGATCTGAAGGTTCGGTGATGGAACGACAATCCCCCTGCCGGAACCATTTTTTTCCTTTCATTCATTCTGATTGAACCCCCAATCGTTGATGCTTCGACTCCAGAAGAAGAACTGTTTTTCCACCCTTATAGGTTTTGTCTTACGACTGATGAGAGACGCACATTTTGTCTTCCCGGTTCTTGTTTCCTTTCTTTTTCCTCCTTATTGATGCCGCCCGAGTTTTCCAACGGACGTTTGGTCAACTCTTCTCCTTTGTCCTTTCTGATCCTTCTTGGTGCTTCAGATTTCTCTAGGGCATTTGTATCGCTTTCTTTTCTACGTCTTTTGAGTTTTTATGCTCCGTCTCCAATTTGACGTGCCGCCCACAAACAACTGCCTCCCTCTATACTTCCCTTTTTTTCCACCCCCCCCCTTTTCCCCCGCAACTTCCCCCTGTTTCGACGTTAAGCGATTCATCTTTTTTTTCATCCCCCCCTTCTTCCCCACGACAGGTCTCTTTTGAAGATCGCGTTTAGCAGTCATAACCTCCTCTTCTCCCGAGGTTTCCTTTTTTAATCGCAACCGGCGACGCTTTCGGCACCTGGGCTAGCTGGACTTTCTTTTGTGTTCCCCCCAATGCCCCCTCGAGTTCGCTTTGTCTTTTTTTACCTGCGAACAAACTGGTAGGCTCCCCATCCTCATTTTTCTTCTCGACTCTTTTGACTTGTTGGATTTTCAGCAGTGGGTTGCAGGCTACCCTCGGCACGGAAGATTTACTCTCGAAATTCTTACGCCGTCCCGATTCAACTGTCGGATTACGTTTTTTTGTCTTATAACTCCAGGGGTGCCCCCCCCCCCTCCCCACACCCCCCCCCCCCCCCCCCCCCCCTTTATAAGGCCTTTGAACCGCGACTTCCGGAAAGACTGAAGGCGATTCAGCCTCTCATCCCACCCAAGATTTTTCTCTCTTCTTGACCCCCTTTTGCGAGATCCTTTCTCCAGATTCCCCTGCACTGCTCTTTTTCCTTGTTGGTGGAGATGTTCTTGAGCGGAGATTTTTTTTCTGACTTCCTTCCTTTTTGAAGCCTTTGGCCTAATTGATCTTTGAGCGAACTCTGCTGGTCGTGCTGCCGCCGGATCTGCTTCGGTGGCTTCTGCTTATTGACCCCCTGGAAGTAATCTAAAACTCGTCCGCACTTCAGCCCTCCTGATATTTCCCCCTTTTTTGGTTTTTGCTTTCCCCTCCTTTCTTGACCCAACCCCCAATGCGCCAAGCCACAAATAATTCTTTCCCCCCTTTTTTGCGTTTTTCTCTCCGTTCTTGCAATACCATGCGACCAGGTGCCCAGGGCGTTCAAGATCGTTCGGTAGCGTCCTTCTCTTTTTTTTTTTTTTTCTCGCTTTTTTTCTGGCAATAATGCAGCTCAAACAGCAGGCCCAGGGACCTTCCCTCTCTCTATCCCTTCGAGTCCCAGACGGCTCAGTAGGGCGGTCTCCGGAGTCTCCCCCTCCCTCCACCATTCTTAGAAACGTAGATCGAATCGCTTAAATTCGCCTGTTACCCCTGATCTTCAGTTTGTGGTGGAAAGCGATGTTTTTTTTGTTTCCCCCCATCAGTCTTCAACGATTAAAGTTGGTGGCGTCACTTTTTCCCTTTTGTCGACATGCTGACGAGGTATTCGCCATATTCTTTCAACCTTCGTACCTTCCTTCCCCCATATAGCGGCGGCGATCTTCTCTCCAGGGTTTTTCTTCCCCCCCATGTTCCCCCACTTAATTGAGTCTCTAATCCCTCAGCGGATCGGTTTGTTGTTTGTGACTTTTTTTTTTTTTTGTTTTTCTCTTGTTTTATATGTATGTGTTCTTAGTGTGTGTGTTGTTTTCTGTGTGATCCCGGAGCTCCACCAATGGGCCCTTCATCTTTTTAATCATTCTCCCCGATTCCCCTTCGGAGTTTTTTGATTCTCAGCAGCGATTTTTATTCGATTTGCCCTTAGTATTCAATTTCTTGTTTCCTCCTTGTCTTGGTGCTAGGAGCACGTTAGTGAATTGTTCATCACCCGACACCCCATGTTTTTGAGAGCCTGTCGTCTCTTGTTCAAGATGTTCGATGGGGTCTTTTGGACTTGTTTTTTCCCTAGTGTGTGGGCGATTTCCCCCTTAGTTTTTTTTTCTATAGCATCTCCCTCGGATTCCATGCCCGTGGTAATAACCAGACCTAGCGTCGAGCACTGCTTCTCTCTTCGCAACATGTTTTTGCCCGGAACCGGTCAGTGGCTGTACGAGGTCCATCAAACCATTGCCTGTTCCGAATTTCCCCTTCCCCGAAAGAAGCTCGTCATACCTTGCATCGAATTGTTAGTATCAGATTTCACCGTGGTCTTTTACTTTCTCCGAGTAATCTGGTCGGGATATCAGTCGCCCCTTTCTTTATTTTTGCGTGATCCCTTCGGCGTCGCCGGCTTTGTCAACCGTTCAAGCCAATGTCCTTCTTTTTTTCCCCTCTTTAGTTCCGCGTATTCGAGAACTTTTTCCCCTTCTTCCAAGATGTTTCTTTGGAGAGAGCAAGAACGTTCTGCTTTTCCCCTTCA
>Ga0179593_1534533_pt1 | contig 12243 bp, 15 predicted proteins | sample CZODoug2_1_08_16_FD_185931 | JGI IMG/M metagenome (GOLD analysis project Ga0179593, IMG submission 185931) | Vadose zone soil fungal communities from Angelo Coast Range Reserve, California, USA - CZODoug2_1_08_16fungal (PacBio error correction) | ecosystem: Environmental > Terrestrial > Soil >... | reverse complement strand
TCCATTATTTTTTTTTTTCACCCGGCATACCCTTGGTGACAGACTCCTTGCTTATTGATCCCCCCCCCCAATTTTTTCCCCCATTTCCATCCCCGCCTTTTTAGTGTTTGTCTTGTTCCCTTCAATTTCTCATGTTCAACCCCCCGTTAAGTGAGTACCCTGTCCCCTTCTTTTATGCTTCGGGAAATGTGCCCCGGTTTTTCCCTTTTTTCTGGGCCAATACACCCTTCCCAACAACTTCGCTGGGCCACCCCTTTTTTTTTTTGCTAATTTCTTCTGGTTACAAAATTTACAACCCTCAGTTGAGTAGGCTCACCGACACGTCTTTTTCCCCCCTTTTTACCCCCTCCCTGAAAAACAATCCAGAAGTCTTTCCCTTGTTTTCTATGTGTTTTTGTATAAGTCCCCTTTTGTCTTTCACCTTTTGTCCGGTAATTCCTTCGACGCTCGTTACTTTCCTTTTCATAGTCCCCCCCTTCCGTTATTAATTTTTTTTTAGAAATTTTTGCCTTTTTCCTTCTCCCTGGTAAGGAAAGTTTTTAGCGCCGGTGCACCCAACCCTTTTGCCCCGAACCCCAAAAGGGTCCGTGTTTTTCCCTTTCTTGTCCACTGCTAACCTCGCCTCCCCGCAACCCCTTCCTTTGCAGGTATTTTTGAATTGAAAGCTACGTTACAGTGACTTTTCCCCCCTTTTCGAAATGTTCCCGACCCATTATTTTCACCCTTTTTTTTTTTCACCCCCTCCGGCCATTCTTAACTCATCATTTGCATCTCCTATCATGGGCCCCCCTTCAATCTCTATTCGATCTGCGGCCTTCGAACTCCCCCTTTTCCCTCGTGACCACGGGTGGGACACCCCCCTTTTTTTTTCCAAGATCCCGCCGATCGCCTGTCTTTTTTTTCCTGGTTACATTTGTTTCCCAACACCCTGTTTGGCCTCTCCCCAGTGAGAGTAGTCTCAGTTCTCCTGCTTTCTTCGTGGCTGTCACACCATCCCCCTTCCCCCCCTTTCTTGAAAATCGCGTGCCCTTTTCATCCCTTTCTCCACGGGTCCCTTTTTCCCACTGGCAAGGTATCCCCCCCGCCCGTTTTTCATGGCAGGAACCACCCTCACTTTTTTAGCCTGAGTTTTCCCGGCCCCCAAGGTCTTCCAACCCCTAAGCGTCATAACGTGCCAAGGATACTGAGCAAGTGCTGGCACCTCCCCCCAGTCTCTTTCGCGATTTTTTTTCCCCTACCCCCTCCCACCCCAGGAATGGTCCCTTTTTCTTACTACGTTAAACCAGTTTGGTTTCCCGTCTTTCCTTAGGGAAGTTCCCTTCAATCTTTTCTTTCCTTATTCGGCCTAAAATCATTTTTCCTCCCCCCCTTCCTCAGTTCAAGCTTGCCCGGTTGGAACCTCTTTCTCCCCTTTTTTTCTTGCGACTATCGAATGCCCGCGCCCCGCCCGGGGCAGCAAGCCCCCCCTTGCGCCCTTTTTCGTTCTTTCGTAGATAAACCCTGCACTAGACCGCTTCCCCCCCCCCCTGGTAGAATGCCGACCTCCAACTTGCAACCGACTGCCCCTAATTTTTTTTCAAATTCGTCCTTTCTCCCCCTGGGGTGCTACAGTGTTCCCTTTCGTTCCCCCAAATCGGGCCTTACAGGGACCCTTTTTTTTCTTTTTTTGTTCCTTCCATAGGGAAGTCTTTTTTTTCCCTTCCTTTGATTTTCCTCCACTGCCGGGGCACAGCCACAATTTCCGGCTCTCCGTCTCCATTGAGTTTCGGCCAGTTTTCCCGGTTTCTCTTTTGACTGCCCTTCCCTCCTGGGCTCCCAATTTTTTGGGTACGTTTTGTTACTCTTTTTTCCACATTTCATTGCGTACCGGCCCTTCTCGGCCGGATCTGGTGGACCTTTTGTTTTTTTCGCGGGTCCTTTTCCCGGGCTCTTGGCCGGGTTCCACAGCCGTTGTCCGCGTCCCCCCCGTCGTTCTTAACTTTTCTTTATTTTTCAACTAGTTCCGAAAAGGAGATCACCACCTCGGGTTTTTTTTTTTTGATTGGTTTCCACCCTTTTCTTTTTTTTTTTTTTTTTTGTTGCCCTTCCCCTTTGTTGTTTAGGAGGATTCCTTTTTTCTTGCGGCTTTCGCCAAAACCTTGAGTTCCTTTCGTCCTTCATTCTCTTCAAACGATACCCATTTCCCTTCGCAACCCCTCCTCCTGCCGCCCCCTCAAAAGGGGAGCACTTTTCTTCCCCACTACTTCTTCTTTTTCTTCCTGTTCCCCTCCGTTCTCCCTTTACCCCACCTTTTTTGTTCTCAAGTAATTTTCTGTTTTTTTACAACCTGCCCCTTCCCCCCCCCCCTCTTTGTTTTTCCTCGTCATCGGTTTTGTGGTTTTCCACTTTCGATTCCCTTCCTTATCCCCATGTTTCCCCCAGGAGTAGTCTGCTTTAGCGCCTTTTTTTTTTTGAAGAACGGCTGCTGCGTCCGTTCTCCCCGCTGGCTTTTTTCCGGCCCCACAGCTTTTTTTTTGTGCACCCCTCTTTGCTTTTCCTCCTTCAGGGATTCTTTTGGTCTTTTTTTAGCGTCCCGGCCCAGGCGGACCCCCCCCTCCCCCTTTCCCGGTCTTGGCTTGCCGGGGCTTCTTCGGGAGTTTTTTTTTTTTTTTTTCCTTTGTCCTCTCCCTGGTTTCGTTTTTTTCCTCCTGTCCCCCACCTTCATTCGGGGTTTTCCGCTGAATACTCCCCCATTTATGCACAACTACCCGGCTGCTCCAATCCCAATCCCCCCCCCACCTTCTGTTCCCAAAAAAAGAACTCTTTTTCTTATTTTTTGGTAAGACGTTTTTCCTTCTGCATGAGATTAGTGCCTTTGTTTTTCCAAGTCCTCCCTACTTGAATTGGTGTATTTCAAGAACGTGAGGAAATCATTTTGCACCCTTTCTTCCCCCCTTTTCTTTTTCCTCCTTCCTATTTGTTTTTTTTTTTTTTACCCCATATTTCTGCAGGATGCCTGTGGGACTTACCCTTATGTTTTCCTGGCTTTAGTACCAGCCTGAGGGCACGTTCCCTTCCTTCCCGTTTTCGTTCTTTTTTGCCGGTCGGTCGTTGTGATGATGCCCCCCTTCTTTTTTTTTGGTTTACCTTTTTCTTTTCTCCGCCCCCCTTTTGTGCATAAAGGTAGTTTTTGCGTTGGCTGGAGGGGCGAAGTGTTTTCAAGTTCTTCCCCCCCGAGGGTCTCAGCCGTGTAAACTTCTCCGCTTCAGTTCTTTTTTCCTGGATTAGTTTTGCTTTCTTCAGGTTCTGCGGTTTTTTGAAGTTAGCGGCTTAAGACTTTTCCCAAGTAAAGCTACGGGTTATTCCCCCAAGCCTCTTCCCCAGAGGCTTTTTTTGACACCGCCAACAGCAGATTGCAATTTTCTTCTTCCAGGAGTTAAGGACGTTTGTTTGCCCCCCCTCCCGATGTTCGCAGCCGAGACGGTGTTCTGGTATGCCATTCTTTCCTCTCTGAGTAGCCACCCCCTGTTTTTTTTTTTCTTGTGAAAGGCTCTTCCACAATAGTTTTTTCTTAAGTTTGTTTTAGCCACCTTTTTTTTTTCTAGCCTTTTGGTAAACGGCCTGACACTCTCTTGTTTGTAAAGTGGTCGCTTTCGTGAGATGTTTTTTTTTTCTTATGATGTTCCTTTTTCTTGTGGTCCCTTTTGCTATATAACATCTTACTTCTTTTTTTCCCTACGTCTTGAAAGGGCCACTTTTTCCCTCTTGCCGACCCCTGATTGCCACGGTGACCCATCAAACTTCACTTTTTCTTCTTCTTGTTTGGTTTTTTTCTTTCTTCAGGAGTTCGGGGGGGGCTTTCCCAGGTCTTTCTACACGTCTTACACTCCCCGGGTCCTCTCCCTGTTGGTCCGATTGGGACCTTCCCGGTTGGTGGACTTCTCCCCCCCGACTTGTTCTTTTCTTTCCCCCCCCCCCCCCCGTTAACACAGCCCTGCCTGCGGGTCGGAATTTGATGCCGATTCACTCAAGTTTTCCGAAAACGTTGGGTTATGAACTTTTCCCCCCCTCCGGCTTCTCAGGGCCCTCTCCCTTGGGTTCTTGCGACCCACTCCCCCAGGGGCGACGATCGATGATCTCCCCTCCCCCCCCGTGCCTTTCCTCATGGATCCACTTTTTTTCGTGGGTCCCACTTCTTTCACCATTCGCTTCGAAAGGACATCTTTATCGTTTCCACGCCCCCACTGGATGCCAAACTTTAACCATTTTTATCCCCCCAAGTTCCTTGGCCCCTTCATTAACAGGTGGTGTGATTCGTCGTTCGACTCGGTTTTGTCGTGCGTTTTTGGCGACGACTCAACTGATTTTTTGCTCCTGTCTCTCGGCACGCCCCGACCTTCCCATACCCTTGTTCTCTTTTTTTGGTGGCCAACGATTTCGCGCAGCTTCTTCCCGTATTGTTTTCCTTTATAGTTCCTTCCCTTCCCCCCCAGTGCCCCTGTTTTTTCTTAGAGACATAGTACAAACCCACCTTATTGGTTTTTCGAGGTAGAAGACACTTTGTTTGTGGCCACATCGCCCCTGACCTCGAGAAGGTGCGTCATTTGCTCCTTCCCCCCCACCACGGAATCCCTTGGTATCCCCCCCCCCGCGGTATTTCCTTCCCATGGTCGCGGCTGTTTCCCCGTTCGCATGGGCGGTAGTTTTTTTTTTTCCCGCTTTTACCTTTTTTCTTTTAATAACCAGGTTATCTAAGCTGCCGACGCGTCCCAGATCCCTTTTCGTGCTTTGGATATCCGTGAGAGCCGTCAAACCGGGACACGTCAAGGGCCCCCCCCCTTCCCCGTCTTTTCCACCCTTTGGTCCGAGCCTTGATTTCGATGGCCGACCGATCCGGCTGCGCTTGTCAGGTCCCATGATTTTCGCTGCGATTTTTTCCTTCCCCAGTTCTCCCCTTTCGGAAGGGATTCGTTGCTTTTTTCTTCTTAAAACGAAATCGAATAGAATTTTCTCCCGTCACCTGTTTTTTTCGTTCTGGTGCTTGGCGGGGACTGGCTGCCTTTCTTTTGTTTGCCTTCCCCTTTCCGCTTCTCTTTCCGGACGTTTTTTTTTTGCGTCAGGTGTGCCTTTGCGGAAACTTGTGCGTGGGTACTTACTCCCCCCCCCAGGTCTTCTTAATAAAGGACGGTTTGTGGGACCTTTCTTTTGGCCTTACGGGGCGTCGCGTTATACGAAACCTCTGAAACATTCCATTTCCAAACTCCCTTGACCCTTCTCCCACCCCTGAAACCCCCAGGACCCCCCCCCCTGTGACCCTCTTCGGTCTTTTTTCCATTTGCGGTATCGCTCCTGTCTGGCTGATGCCTACTCGCACGGATCTTCTTCTAATCAGGCTGTGCATTATTCCCCCAATTTTTTTCGCCTGGTTTGCCCGTTGGGTTGGAAGCCACACCCCCATTTGTGAACCCCCCGGGTATAGGTTGGGTTGTACTCTGAGCCTGTGGACCTTTTGTGTGGATAATTTTGTCGGTAAGTCGAGGACAAACCTTTTTGGATTTCCCCCCCGATTTGCAGGCAATTCCAGCCTTTTTTTGTAACCGTGGTTGATCTTGGTTTTCCATACTACATGGATCTCATCATTTACCATCCTCGTTTTTTTTTTTGCTGAAGATCCCACTTCCGATTCCTTCCCCCCTATGATCCAACTTTTCAAAAAGTATTTCTGCATTTCTGCGCCTCCCCTTCTTGTTGCCACCCAACTCCGCCCCAGTTGTTCTAGGACCACCTTTTTTTTATCTCCTTTCCCCCCGATTCCCTGGTTTTCCCGACCCTCGGCGCCTACCTTAAATTGTGTGCCACTTGCCGGTGGCCCCACCTTGCCCACTTTCGCTGCTGCCCCGTTGGAAGAATGCACCGCCGGCCGTGCCACCATAGTTGCGATTGAGTAGGTCAGCTCCTTGGTGGTGACCCCCCCGCCCACCACCCTCCCGAATAGGGCACCTATTTGGGTTTCTTTTTCTTAGAAAAATTTTGGCTTCAAGGAGGTCCCAAATGGCTTTTCCTGGTGTCTTCGTTTGTTTCTCGAACAGCCTGGACTTTTTTTCCCCTTAATGGGTCACCCACTACGTGTATCATCAGCGACTGCGTGGAATTGGCAACGTTACTGCCCCCCCCTTCCTTCACCCCCTTTGACCAGCCCCCCAAAAAACTTGTACCTTAGAAGTGAGAGGAAACCAGCCTTCACCGTACCGGTCCCTCCTCGGCGAGACCACCTCCCACACCTCGACCTTTGCTACAGTTGCTATTACTCTTAATGTCTCCTCTCCCCACAGCCCGATCGAAACTTCGAGTCTAACGTTGGATTTGGATCGAACACCTTCCTCACTGGAAATCCCGAGTGCTTCTCTGAGGAAATAAGACCTCCCCAACCCCTGATTTTCCCACCCCCCCTTTCGGCCTGGCCTCCTTCCTGATTCTTCCGTCAGTTTGATTGTTGTTACCCCCTTGGGTCCCTCCCCAGGTTGCTCTCATCGATATCCAAACGATTCCGGATCGACTTCTGCTTGGCGCAACGCTTCCAACTTAACACCCGAGTCCCCCGACTTGTTCCACCCCTCGGACGACCACGCGACCCTGGCCTGATTCCATTGCGTCCCTGGTTACACGTTTCTTCCCCCGTTAACTTTGTCGCGTTGCGTTTCTCGCAAATTTTTTGGTCCCCGGCGTTTGAGCTTGGCTTCCCCTTTCTCGTTCAGTTCTCTCGACAAAACCACCGTATATTCTTCCCTAGACAGACAACCTCCCCCATAAAGGTTTTCATATTTGCTTTTTTACGGCCAACCCATTTCGGCAAGGACACCCCCTTAGTCGCGGCACCCTTCTGTAGAATCTTTTTTTTTTTTGCAAATTCTGTTGACCTCCCACCCGGACCCGATGACCTCTAAAAGGTTTTTTCCCCTTTTGAGTCACTTTTTTTTCGCTCAGTCGGAAAGCCCGCCTTTTTGTTAGTCGATAACGCCCGGATTTCGACTGGCGAAGAAGGGAACCCCCGTTTTTCCTTCCGGGCCCCTCCCGATGAAGTTGCTCTGGCTTTGGTTTAAACATTTTTTTCTCAAAACACTTTTGGCCGTGTCTTTTCCCCACTACTTTTTTTCTTCGAACGAGTTTTTCAAGTTCGTTTTGCCCTGTTGCTGTGTCTCCCCTTTGTAAGCGGGCCCCCACTCTCCGCCCGAAGGTCGCTTTTTTTCGTTCCCGCAAGTCTCGTCTGGCCGCATCGGCCTTCTCCACCAACGTTTTTTTTGTTCCCCCCCGGGCAATAATGTTATAGTAACCTGCCATCATTCTTCTCTTTGCTTTTTGGTTTGGCGATCATTTGCTTTTAGTGGAACCCAGTGGCCTTCCGGTTCCCCTCGTCAGGCACAGTCCATGTTTCCTCTGGCCTCCGTCGTTCTCTTATTCTTTTTCCCCCCCACCCTCACGGCCCCGATTTTCCGGTCTGGGGAATCCGGTTGATCAGTGGCAATCCCCCTAGGTGCCCTCGTTACTCCTTTGAACGTGCGCTGGCACGGCACTTTTTTTCATGTCGCTATCGTTTTCTCTCCCTGTATCCCACCCGGACACGCGAAACCACTCATCCCCCCTTCCCCCCCCTTCCACGCGACCCTAACGATATCCCTTTCTTGGTTACCACACTGCGCACCCTTTTGTTTGCGAAACCCCCACCCCCCCCCCAACTCTTTGATCTTGCGATATCAGTTGTAGTAACATCGCGCTCAGCCCCTGAGCCCTGGCCACAGGCGTTCTCCTTTAGGGCTTTTTTTTTTCTTAAAATCTTGTTATGAAGCATCTCCTTGCGTCCCCGGTGAATCTGTTTTTTTTCCCCTCCACCCCCTCCCCCCATTATCGTGGGCAAATGGTTTTTCTTGGTTCTTTCTGTCCCCTGGACTTGTTCATGGATGCACGCCCGTTTTATCAGACCGAGAACGCCTTTCCCAGTTCCTTTTGATTTCGTCCCCCCCCTCTTTTTCTGGGCTCTGTTCCTGACCCTTTACCGGTTGGTGGAGGATGCATCCCCCCTCGGATTTGCGTGAGCAACAAAGTCAATGTTATCCCGCTTCTTCACCCTTACAAACCACGACATATATGCTGATTAAGTTCTTCTTTCCCTTCCAAGTCTGTTTTGAGCCCTTCCATTTTTTTTTCGGCTCGCTATTCCGGGTCCGAGTGGAGAGACAGGACCTCTTTCTCATGGGACCTTCCCCCTTCAGGGCTTCCGCATCTCATTCCTTTTTTTTTTTTAAGGAGTCTGGGCACTGCTGAACAGTTGCCTTTCCATTTTGTCCTCGCGGACATCGAACCGGATCGTTTGAGTGTCCTCCCCCCCTCTCATTTTTTCTGGGAATTCACGTGGACGGTCCGTTTTTTATGTCCGAAGTCTGATTGGGTGTTCACTGTGAGCGCCCGTTTTTTGCATTGCTGGGCATATGGGCTCAGCCTTCATTTTCTTGGGGGACAAGTCTTCCAAATTCCCCCTTTTTCCCCTCTCCTGGCCCGGCCCACCTCGCCGCGATTAGGCCTTGGAACCTGTCTCGGGTAAAGTCGGTCTGGTCTCGTCCTTTCCGACTTCTTTCCTTTTTTCAAGTCCAACGCCCGACGGGTAGGGACCACCCCCCTTGTTCCCCCCTAAGTCTGTGTGTCCCCGGAAGCCTCCTCGTGAGCGGCGAAAGGTCCCCGATGACGGGCAATAGAGTCTCCCCGTCTTCAGACCTGGTATTGACAGGGACTCGGGGCCTTCCCAAACGCCGCGTGTTGCCACCCCGAGCTCTGCGTTTTGTTGGCTCTTTTTTCCTCTTTTTTTTTTTTTCGCAAACGGCGACAAGTTTTGTTCCCCTTCCCTGCGTTTGTTTCCACGCGTTCCCCCCCAAGTTTGGTTGCTGTTTTTCTCAGATTCGCGTTCCCGTTCCTCTTGGTACAGGCTCCATTTCTTTCTCTTGTTTACGTTTTCTTGTTGAGTTCCTCGTTGAGTCTACTTCAATCCCCCTCTTTCGCTGGTTAAAATCCTTTTGCGGCCAAGCGCCCGGTCCGGCTTGCCGGGTGCACGAAAACAAGTTTCCCGATTTTTGGACCCCCCCAACAAACTGGTCGCATGTTTGATTATTGCCTGTCTTTTTTGTTCGACTTCCCCCCCCCCTCTGTCAGTAAGGAGCTCACAGGCTTTACCTTTTTTTGGGGTCTGGGATTTCTCCAATTTGAGGTCTTCCCCCCCCCTCGACTTTCCCCTCTTTTTTTCCCAACGTTGCCCCCCGTTGAATCCCTTTCTTCCGCTGAGACTCAGATGACTCCCGGTGTCCAACCCAAACCTCCTTTACCCGTTGGTTGAAGAAACCCCCTTCCCTACTCCCCCTTTTTCCGTTCCGCTCCGGGTGCGTTGACCTCGTTCTCTGTCGGCGGGATGAATGTCCTACTTTATACTCCTCTTTTCCTTTTAATTCGGTCTATTTTTCCCTGTACAACCATTGCGTTCCTCTTTTTCTGTTGTCCGGCCCGACCCCTTTTTCCCCCCCTTTTTTCACCCCCCTCCGAACTTTTCGGTGAAGGGGCCGACTGCCACCTTTTTTTTTCGTCGTTGGCACTCTTCGCCTTTCCCTCCTATCTGCAGGGGGTTTCTCCTTTCTTTTTTGGCAAGCCCGCCTTACCATTCCCCGGCGTCTTTTTTCATGTTTTTGCCAAGGGAATTTGCGCCCTTTTATCTCCTTTTTCTCTACTTTCATACCCCCCGTTTTCTTTTTGTAGACTTTTCAACTATTCCAACCATGTTATTTTGTTTTTTTTTTTTCTTTCCTCCAAGAATTCCACTTTTTTTCTTCATTCCCTTTTAAAAAGTAGGATCCCCCCGTTTTTTTGTCATGCTCTGAGATTGTGCAACCTCTTTTAATTTTTTTTCTCCTTTTTTCTCGTGCCCTGTCTTTTTCTTAATGGGGTTGATTTTTCCTTTCTTTGGTACAAGTTCGATTTACTCACTTTTTTTTTTTGAGCAGCGGGCCTTTTTTCTCCGTTGCTTAGTCCGGATCTTTTTTTCTCTCTTTACCCTCTTTGGGACCCCTCCCATTGGGGTCCGTTTCCTGTTTCTGTTAATTTTTCCCGAGGTCTGCGGTGATTTTCCTCTTTCCGCATACGCGAGACTTTGTTTTTGTCCTTCTTCACCCTTCTGACTAGTATTTACAGATTGTAGACTTTTACTTCCCGGGGTTCCTCGAGGTTCGACCAATCGATTTTGTCCCTTAGTTCAGGCTCATGTAGTTTCCCGCGCTCTTTTGTCGGATTTTGCGTTTCTCCTGTGATTTTTCCAGGGCCCCTTCTCTAACCTTTGTTGCTGGGGAACCGGTGTGCGGTCGGCCACGTTCTGGGTGGGGGTTTGGTGGGTACCCCCCCTTTCCTCTCGACTCCTGCCTTTATTGAATAACAGCCCGACTTGACCTATTTTCCTGCGGTTCACGGACTTTCTTCCCCCGACCTACGAACATTTTTTAACAGTCCCTTTTTTTTCTTCCCCGGAATTCTACTTTGGGCACCGCCCTAAACTTCCCCCCCCCTCGGTCTTTTTCAGGCGTAGTTTAAAGTCAATTTTTTTTCTTTGTATTCCTCAGCTCTGGTGAAAATTGACGCCGCGTCTTTGCCCCCACCCAAGTTTGCCACCGCTTCCCGTCTTTTGCCTGTGTATTCAGGGGAGTCCGGGCAAGTTAAAACCCCCCCCTTTTCCTCTCCTTTTTTTTTTGTCGTTATTTTTCTGGTTGACACCTCCCCTTATTAAGTTGGCCGAAGGAGCCTTGTCTTGGGGTGTTCACCCTTGTGCCCCCCCTTCCCTTTTCCCTTTTCTTTTCCGTTATATAAGGTTTTCTCACTCGGGTTGTATGGTCCTTTTAATCCCCGTTGTTGTTTGTTTGGAGGGAGCCTTTTTTCCATTCACCCGAGGGTCCACCGAGTCTTCCCCCTTGTGCCCAAAAGCATCCCCTTCCCCCTGGCCGATCCAGAGGTCTGTGCCCCAAGACTCCCCTCGTGTTCGTCGGCGAAACTTATCCTCCCCCACTTTCTTTTCACCGCTTAAGACTTCGCTTCCCCTTCCCCCAACCCCTATAAGGCTTCCAATTGTCCCTGTCCAAGGTTTTTTTTTGCCCTTCTGTACCCGGCCGTTCAACCCCCCCCCACTCCCCCCTTTCTCGCGGGTCCCTAAACGTTGTTTCTGCCCACCGCCGCGGCGTGTGGACAGTGGCCCCCCGTCTGTGCTGTCCAGCGACCCTTCGACCCTTTTTTTTTTTTTCCGCCCCAAAAAAGCCCGGACAATAGGTAGTTTTTTTTTATTTGGCTGTTTGTTCATTCTGGATTTGCCTTTTTCACCCTTCTTCCCTGTTGAGTTCGATCCGCCCCTTAGTGACGATTCCAGGTTCTCCGTTCCCCCCCCTGTATCATCAGGCCATTGCTTTTTTTTTTCTGGATATGGTTTAAGGACCCTTGTTGCGAAGGCCCCCAACGGCCCTCCACCCCCCCCCCGTCGTTGCAGGCGGAGCGCCTGCCCCCTTCTCATCGTGAAGGCCAAAAACCAATTGCGCGTGGACTTCACGCCAGTGTGGACTGCTTCCCTTTCGCATTTCGTCATGTCAGACCTAGCAAACTTTTTCCTACATTACCTCCTCGGACTAGGGGCTATCTCCCCCCCCCCCCCGAATCATCTGCAAACCTTTCTTCTCTTCCCCTGACCTCTCCCTCCCGCGGAACCGGCAATTGTACCCTTAATTTAAACGTCTCCATGTTGATTTTTTTGTCCCAGGGTTACCTTTTTTTTAACTTGTCTCTTCCTCGATATCAAGACGATCGGTTTTTTTTTCCTTTTTTCGGAAGATTTCGCCCGACACTTCCGGCAATACCTTTTCCTTTGACCCCAATGGGTCCCCCACCAGAGATAGACCACCCTCCTTGTGAACTGGCCATTGGATTACACAGGTTTGGCGCTTGACTTTCCCTCTTTTCCTGCCGGCGTCTTTTCCTTTTTTTTCACATCTTTTTGGTTGTGCACTTCTCTAGCCTTTGTTAGCACGGCTCGATGTTAACGTTTTTTCGCTCCCCCCATCCCCCCCCCACCCCTTTTCAGGCTTTTTTCCCCCTCCGACCCCCCCCACCCACCAACCCCATCAGGCCCTTTGATATCACGGAAAAAAAGTTGTTTTTGATCCTTCTCTTGACTCTTTGAGGCGCACAACTGTATCTTTT
>Ga0179593_1528453_pt1 | contig 12243 bp, 14 predicted proteins | sample CZODoug2_1_08_16_FD_185931 | JGI IMG/M metagenome (GOLD analysis project Ga0179593, IMG submission 185931) | Vadose zone soil fungal communities from Angelo Coast Range Reserve, California, USA - CZODoug2_1_08_16fungal (PacBio error correction) | ecosystem: Environmental > Terrestrial > Soil >... | reverse complement strand
TTCAGACAATCAAATTGAGTGACCGTCAACACCCCGGAGCTTAATTTCTTAAGCTTCTTATCATCTGGTTTTTCGGACTGTGACTTTTGACTTTCTACAGCCTTTCCTTGTTTCTCATGCAGCCTCTTGTGGAATCTCTTCGTGCCAGTCGGAACAGTTTTCCCCAGACGATCACCTTTTTTTAATGCGCCGGCCTTTTTTTTCTGCTCTACCCATACATGTCCGACACGCCGATTTTCCCCTCCCGACTGCGGCGGACACTTCGACCAGTCCTGTGAGAAGACAACGGCTGTCGACTTAAACACTTTTTCAGTCTCCTAGCTTGGACACACAAGCGTCACGAGTCCCTACGGGGTAGATTCCCCCTCCGATCAGCGGACCCGGCCCTCACCCCCCCACAATTGATGCCCCCCTTCGCTCATTTTTTTTTGTCGGTGGTTAGGAACGGTCCCTTTTTCATACTACTCCCTCTTTTGGTCGAATGATACAACCCCCCCCAGGAAGCTGGAAGGCATTTTTTTTTCCACAACTTTTCCCCCTACGATCAAGGTGTCCCGAAACCCTTTTGGAGCTCTTTCCCCATAAATGTCCGGCCGCCAGCGCTTCACCGAGCCGACTTTATGCCCTTACATCATTCTGTTGTTTACCTAAAACGGAATCCCCAAATTTTCAACAGCTCAGTCTGAAGCGTAGGACGCTCCGCAAAAAACCTCGAGGCCCCTCGTGATTCCCACCCCCCCCCCCCCCAGGATCATTTGTTTGATACCTTGCTCATGCCAAAGAACTCTCCCTAGACGCCCTTGCGTTTCCTTTTTAGAGTCAACTGTCCCCTGCCAGAGGCTGGTGACCCCCAATGGACTCTCAAGACCTGGCATGTCGTTCGCCGCCACAACACCCTTTCCTCCTACCTAGAGGACCCCTCCAGCTCCCTTTAGCAACGCCACTTGAATTTTTTTTTTCCCCCAGAGTCCCCCTACCTCTCTTTGTGTCGTTGGTTCGCCAGACTTACGACTACAGCCGGGTTGTTAATGATTACACGTCAGCTTTCCTTTTTTTTTTTTCGCCTGCTCATACTGTTCCAGACCGATCACGGTTCCCTTCTGGATCTTTTTGGTCGGCTATGCCACCATTTACCAAACGCCCTTCCCGCCCCCGAGGTTAGTGCTTTTCCCCCCGTGAACTTCTGTTACAAAGGGAAGGGACGTGCTTAATTACACAGAAGAAAGTCTTTTCTTGTAGAAGAACTCACCCCCGTTACGTCACTTTTCATCCCCTCAAGGGAGAGGAAACCCCCCCTTTCTTCCCCTTCTCCCAATTCTTTCATTCTTTTTTGAATGTACGGCACACGTTTTTGCTCTCCTGACGGAGAGGATGGCTTTTTTCCCCTCTATTCCCCTTTCTTTTTTGGTTTCTCTTATTCGAAAACCTCAGGCATTCACTAGAATTTTTCCTTTGGTGTGGAGGTCTTAATAGTGGAATAAGCTGACCTTCTTGCTAACCTGGGAGAAGTTTTTCCTTTGATGGTCTTCTTCTTGGTGTTCAGGAGCCCACTCCTTTCAAATCATGGATGATGTTCCGTCCCTTCCTTTTTGAAGTTCACTGTCGAACCACTTTTTTAATCAATAGCTGTAGGTTTTCCCCGCTTAGGTTTTTTTGTCTATTCCCCTGATTTCCCCTCGCAGCAAGCTCTCCCCCCCCCCCCTTTCCCTGAGCATTTGTTGTAGTGCCTGCACCTCGTGAATCTTTATGAGTCTGTTTTGTAGGGTTCTCCCGCTACAATTTCTTTATTCTTTGCACAGTCGGACGTATTTCCCTTTTCACTTTCCCCCCCCCGCCACCGCATTCCTTTCGGTCGTCCCGGTTCCTGGCCGGGCATTCAATTGGCGTTGCTGCCTTGTCCTGACTTAGGTTTTTTTTCCCGGCTTCTTCCTTGGAGTTGGTGTTGTGCCGGCTTATGCCATTTTTTTTTTGCGAGCCTTCGTTGGCCTCCCAGAATTTTTTCTTTTCACCTTGGAACCCACCGAAGTCCCGCGGTACCTTTTCCGACACTCAATTGGTGTGTCATCGCTGCCCCCCTTTCCCTGAGATTTTGGTGTCCTCTTCCCTTTATCGGTTTCCCTCTTGGGTTTCCTCAGGCGGGTAAAGAATTCCAGCTTTTTTTTTTGTCTTGTTAGGAGCCTTGTAGTATCACTTCGTTCCCTTCAGTGCCTTTGGATATCTCGTCGGATCTTGCGTTGTCCTGCCTTGTGTTTTTCTCAGCCCTTCTTTCTCCACGGTCCTTGTCACCCGTGACTTTGTCGTTAACTGTCCACGCTGGGTTGTTCTCTTCAAGCTCCTTGTGTGGAATTCATTACTCCCCCCTTCAAGTGTTCTTTTGTTAACCCTTTCTTGCCCGTCCTCCCCTCCGAGGATTGGACGCGGTCCCCCGCTCCTTTTTTTTTTAGGGCTCACTTTTGGCGGTTGCTGCATTGTACGATTCTCCCTCTACCGGTATTGCGTACGCGTGTGACCTTGCGTATCCCCTTTTCTTCTTTTTTCATCACATTAACCTCCGTTTTAGTATACCCCCCCCTTTCGAAGGTTTTGCCCTTTTCGTCGGCGAGTTTCTTCTCGGAGTGTGTTCCATTGCTTTTTTTTTTTTCCCTCCACCTCTTTGCCTGACAATCTCGGTCTTTAGTTTCGTTGCATATCGTCGGGTCACTGTATTGTGTATGCCGCTTTTTTCCCCCCCAGCTTCTGGCTGGTTCCCTTCCGAACCAAGTGCTTCTGGAGTCCGCAAGGTCTTGCACCGTTCGGCTACGATTTCTCGTGGTTTAAGCTCTTTTTTTTTCATCAATGGTTTTTGTTTTCAGATGATAGTAGGCGCTGTTTTTATACCGTGATGGTTCTTACTGACCTTTTTTCCTTCTTCCCCCCCAGAAGTTCTCTGTGAGAGAGTATGTCCAAAGGTTGGTTTTGTAATATAAAATTCAGTCTATGTCCTCCCCCTGTGCTTTTCCCTCTCGGTGTGGACCTTCTATAGCTTTTATATGGCCTTGTGGTGTAATATACCTTTGAGCCCTTTTTTCTCTTCTTTTGCGTCCCCATTAAATCTCTCGATGCTTGTTATTTTTTTTTCCTACAAGCTTTTTATCACCAAGGAGTCACAGTAGACTCCCCCCCCTGATGTTTATACCGGTGTCTTCCCCTCTAAATCGTTTCCTCTTTCCTTATGGATGTGTTCTGTACTCCCTATATTCTTGGTCTGCCTTTTGGTGTTCCTCTTGGACCCCGGACTGTGTAATTTTTCCCCGTGCGGTCTCCAGGAAGGTCACTTGAACAACCGCACGACTCCCCCCCTTTGCTTTTCCCTGTCTTTGCTTTGGGAGTTTGGAACTCAATCAAGAGTTGCCGCTCTCGGCGCAGTCCCCTTTCGTGTGCAAATTGTCTTTTTTTTTTTAACGTTTTTTTTTCGTGACAATGCCCTCCTGGATGCCTAAACACTTTCCAAGCCGTGTCGTCTACACCAGTCCTCCAGTGGAAGTGAAGAATTTTCCTCGCAGGTGAATCCTTCCTCGTTCTTCCCACCGCATTCCGAGCTCCCCTCCGTTTAGTTGTGTCGTGACCGTTTCCCCCTTTTCCACTGGTCACGCTTTTCCCCTTTCTTCAGTATACTTCGGTGTCCCCCACACCCTGTCACGCTTTTCGTATCACCAATTCCCCAAAGCACCGCCTCTCGCGGGCGGCGCGGTTGAAGCTCTTTTTTTTGCATTCAATGGGGGCGTTTCCCTTCTTGTGGTGTCCTCTACCTGATATCTTTTCCACGCTGTTGTTTGTTTACCGCACCTCCCCCCCTCCATGGGCTGCTGTGTTAATTTTCCGCCGTTTTCCCAAGTCTTCCCCTGCTAAGCCCCTCCCTCCATACACTCAGCTTTCTCGGGCTCCCCTCAAATAGTGAATCCTGCCCTTTTTTGATCGTGGTGCGACGTTTTTTATGGTTTTTTTGTTTCTTTTTGCCTCCCTACCCTTACTCCATCTCAGCGCATTCTCTTTTTTGAGAGCCCCGGAATGAGGTAGACGCCTGCGGCCCCCGCGTTCCGCGCACTCAGACCAGCCCCCTTTCTTTCACTGGCGCACCAAGACCTCCCCCATCCTTTTCTGCGTTTTCCCTCCTCCCTCTCTTCCACCGCGCGACCCACATTTTTATTCTAAGCCCCCCCACTTCTCCGACAAACGGCTGGGATCCTCCCAATTTAAACTCTTTTCCGTTGACGCCCCACCCAGCGGTACGTCTTCACTTTTACCCGCGAATACGGATCATCTTTTCCGGCAGTCAACGCCAGCCCTCCCCCCCTCGCCCTCCAAGTCGACTCCTCTTCTCTGACGTGGTTCTCCTCTGTGCTCCCTACTACCCTTTGGGACGTGTGCGACGATTAAACTACCCTTCTTGGAAGGACATTTCTTCTTCCCCAAACCCTTTCTTTTTACCCAGACGATCAGGTGTTCCTGAGCCGTGCGCTGGCGATGAAAACAGTTGTGCTTCCGGCAACGTCCTTTACCGAGCCTCCCTTGATTTCTTCTTCCACTTACAAATTTTGTAGTACTCATGACGTGTGCGGTCACAATTACACAGCTCTTCGAATCGCTTTTTTCCCACCTTGTACACCCCTCCCCTTCCGCGATAAAGTTTCCTTTGAGATTTTCACTGCAAACCATTGAGTGTCGGCTGAGCGTCACCGGCCTGCCGGGACAGCTTTTTTCGAATTTTCACGACCCGCAGGGAAGCCCCCCCAGCAGCCATTATTCGCTTTTAGACGCCTGCATACACCAGCGTTCCGCGCACGAAGCCCTTAGTCACAAAAATTTCCCCCTGCCCTTCCTTCAGCACTGATCCCCTCCCTTGAATGTAAGGTCCTTTTTCACAGAGCCCATTCGTGATGGCCCTTTTTCCTCCTGATTTCTTCCAAGGATTAATTCTCCCCCCCACCATTACACAGCAGCGCTCTTGGAGACTCCTGGCGCACACACCAGCGTCTACTCAAACGATAACCTTCTTCCAAAATTTTTTATCGGTCCCCTTCATCGCCTCTTCGATTCCCTTTCACACCGCTCTTTATTCTGATGCGTGCCCCCCCCCGCACTTCGACAGGGTAGAGGACTTCGGCTGGTCTCCCCCCAATCCCCTCCCCCAAGATTGAATGCGGTTGAAGCCCCAACACCCTCCAGTGCATCATATTCACGGTTAGAGAAACCCCCCATCGGACAACCCCACCTTTTCCCCCGCTGCTGCTTTCAACCGGATGATTTTCGGGGGTCGACGTTCCCTACCTTGGTGATACGAATACCTTTTTTTTTTTTAATTACCCCCCCAAGTCTCCGGCCTCTCTCCTCCTGCCGGTCTTTTCCCTTTGACACCTCCGGGCTCATTTCGGACTTGAGCAAGGAGATGGCCCCCGGGCGGCAGTATACCACCTTTTCAACCTTGCTCCCCGCCGCTCCTTGCGAGTGATGACTTTCCCAGTCGGGAGGGTCCCAAAGGCTGTACTCACCCCCCCCCCCCCCCCCCCCCCCCCCCCCCCCCCCCCCCACTTTGCTGACAATTCCCCCTTCTTTTTTCTGGAAGTTTTCTTCCGGGAAAAAAAGGGTCCTACTCAGACTATCACTAGGTTGACAACCTCCTTTCTCTTCCCATCCCCTACAAGCCAACATTGTCCGGCCAACACCCTTTCACAGCGCAGTCCCAGCTAGGTTTTCCTTGGCGACGGTGAAAGAAATTGTTCCTTCCTACAGCTGTGTGCGTTTCTTAAAATAATGTATTTTTTTTTTATCGTGGCACCAGGGGACACTTCCGATCACTGGCCCCTCCCAAGGAGAATTCTTTGGCGCTGCTGTTCCCCTTCCAAACTCCATGTCCCGGCCACGCCCTCGCATTTCTTTTTTGCATGAGGTTCCCCCCACTAGAAATTTGGTGATCCCTCCCTTGACTTGCATCCACAATCTCGGGCTCTTGACCTCGTTGCCGGCAACACCCCCCAGCGTCACGAGGATTCCCTCATCGAGGAAACCTTTTCTTTTGCTCCCTATTAGGTCCCTCGATTTCCCCCCTTAGTGTCAGTTCCGAGCTTTCCGGAAGGCCCGTGATGCGTAGGTTTTCACTTTCTTCGGCCGACCGCCAGCGGCTGGGACTTGTTCCCCCTATATTCCCCCCCACTGGCCTTTGGGAATTTCCCCAAACAACCCTCTTTTCCACCTACATCTTTAGAGGCACCACAGCTCATAAGACAGGACAGCCCCCCCACAATTGATGAAAGTCCCAGCATTCCAGTTCCCCATCCTCGGATCTGTGACGGTTCGCCTGGGCTATTTCCAGTCATTTCGGCTCCTGACCCCTTCCGGCCAGGACTGGAATCAGGTCAAGCCCCCCCGGCCCTGATTTTCAACTTTACTCAGCCTTTCCCCTTCCCGACTGGTCCGGAGATTGGGCTTTGCGTCTATGCCCCCACACCCACATGTTCCTGCACCGATCCCTCGCCGAAGCTCTTTCTCGTGATTTTCTTCGACCTTCTCACTTTTGGTAGAAGAAAACGGCAGGGACGTTTTATAACCCCCGCCCCTTTTGGAATGCGGTAGACTCTTCCCCCAAAACTTTTACTTCTTCATCAGACCAGCCCTTAAACCCTCTTTTCTAGCACCTGCGGGCCGCGACCCCACGATGGAATGTCCGGTTTAAAAAACTAGTCAAAGCTTTTGGCGAGGGTCTTTTGGAGCGCCTTCCGATTTCCCTCCCCTCATCCGGGGTTTTGTTTGCGAGTAGATTAACTTATTTTCGTAAGACTCTGGCCGGAATCGTTTCCAATAGATGGCTTTTTTGCGACATTTTTTTGTGTGTTGTCATAGACAGTTTATGTTTCTTGTGATTGCTCTTGAAACGCTGGTTCTTCGTACCTCTTCCCCTCATGGCTGCTTTTGTAATCTCTGCAATTCTTTTTTTCTCCCCCCCCTTCCGACACCACCGCACGCCCCCTCGCTGTCGTCCCTTTGTTCCACTCTGGCCTTCTTTAAAGTGTATGGTGCTTCCGCAAGTCACAAGAGCACATGGCCAGTCGCGTAGTGCCAAGCTCTCTAGTGCGAAATTAGTGGTTGAGAAGAAGCTTTTTCTCCGGAATTCCCCCCTTGGCTGTAGTGATGAAGGGAGCAAACGCCCCTTCTAGTTCTCCAAAGGGATGAAAGCCCCCCCCCCCCCACATAACAAAACGAATCCCCCGCTGTCGCTCGGTAAGCTAGGTGTGGCCCTACCTTCCGTTGGCTTGGGTCAAGCCTCTTTCGGCTTTTTCTTTTCCTTTTTTTCTAAAGTGCTTTTTCCGATGGAGAGGGGGGGGGTTTCTTTCCAGCTTGTTTGGTTGAGCTAGTCGGTGTCCAATCCCGTTGTCGTGTGTGTCACCGTGGAACCCCCTCCCCAATTTTAATTCCCTCGGTCACAGATAGGACGGACAATATTCGTGCCTCGCGTCATTGATATTAGGAGCCTTTTCTCTTCTAGTGTGAGTCCCCTGTGAAGCTGTTTCTCCGGAATACAGCAATCTCTATGTTCCCGCCAGTACATGAGGTAGGCGAAAAATCTCCTTTATTGTGTGTGCTTGGCGTTATCAAATCGAATTCTAGGTGAATGCGCGTGGACGTCAAATTGAATTTTCTCAGTCACACCCTCCACCTTATCCAGGGTAGTTTCCCAGTGAGAGTTTTTCTTTCCCACTGTCTTTTCCCCCCCTTGCCTTTCATACCTCCCCTAAAGCTGTATTCAAGTCCCTGTAGTAGGATCCCCTTTGATCAACCAGCCTCCGAGATGTCTTTTTCTTTGTGGCCGGGCACTCAAATGTTTTTTGCTGCCTTGTCCGCGGATCTTGATGTTTCTCACCTTTTGAGAGTGTCTTTCTTACGCTTTTGCCGGCTTCCCTTTCCACCCTTTCTGCTGGTAAGTCTCCCTTCCCTTTTCGTCTCACTGTGAAGGTTAGTTTCGAAGTTTCCGCCTTTTAGTGCGGCGGTTTTGCTTGTTTCATTGAATGGTTCCCTTCGCCGCCAGCATCCATACTTCCCCCCCCTTTCTTTCGCGCCACCGTGTATCGTTCTGGTTTCTTGTGTTGCTTCTGCTGCCTTCCAAGCTCTGGGCTTCTTTGTATCATTTCCGTCACCTCTTTCGTCAAGTTTCTTGCACAGTACTCACGCATCCCCGAATAGGCGCTTGAAGCTCGGGGTTTCTTGCCCCCCCCCCGGCTTTTGGGACTTGACTCTTCTTCGTAGGCGCGGGTTCCGTGATGTCTTTGACAACTTTCTCTTTTGGTTTGATCCCTTTCCCCGCATGCTTTTTTGCTGGTCCTTTGTTGGCAAATCTTTGTCGCTGTCTCCCCCCTGTTCGAAGTGACCCTTCCTCATTTTTCTTTCTTGGCCAGGTTAAAGCCTTTTGGCCGGAAATTAAATATTCTTGCCGTGATAGGGTCTTTTTGTTTCTCCTCCCGCTCGTTAGTACGCGTGCCCCGTTGCCGCTTGCATAAAGATCCCCTCTCTGTGTAATGTTGGAGCATTCAACTCCTTGGTATACCTTTGCAGGTCAACCTTTTCCGCCTGAACTACGCTGTTCGCGGTGAAGTTTCTCAACCCCCCTTTTCATTCTGCAGACTCTGTCTTAGACGTGGTGTCCTTCTACTGTGATGGGTTTTTTTCAAAGCTGTTTCCTCATTTCCCCCACTCCTTTTCTTCGTTCATTATTTAGCTTCACTGCCTGGGGTCGTATCACACAGGACGTTTTTTCGAACCAAAAGCCCTCTTTTCTCAGGTGCTTCTGCCCCCTCAATGTTTTTGCAATCGCTGAAAGCCTTTAAGTCTTGTCGGGATGATGTCTGCTGAGTGACGTGGTGTCCTTCCCCAAGAATTTTCCTCTACACCCCAGCCTTTGTTCTCACCCATGCTCTTGGATTTTTTCGCCTCTTAGGGCGACGGTTTCACTCCTCGTGGCCGGAATCAATAGTTTTTTTCGGAGCCACTTCTCCTTCCCAGCTGGTTGCAAAGTTCATAGTCTGGTCCTTCTTTTTTTTGTTTCGCAGAAGTCCTTGAATTAAAAGCTTCCTTACGAACCCCCTTTTCCTCTTAGTCTTCTTCCCATTGGATCCCCTAGACTTTGAGGATGTCTCTCTCACAGGTGTGGAAGGGTCACATGGTGGAGTTGATGCTTGATCGTAGGCTTTGTTTCTGAGTAGCTTCCCCGCTGTGTGACGAAAGTTCTAAAATTTCCCACCCTTTATGCGTGCCTTTTTTCTCACAAGTAAAATTTTACCAATTCGTTAAGTGAAGCAAGAATTTCACTATTTTTCGTGAGCGGTGAAGCTCCTTTCCCACCAATAGGGCCTCTTCCCCTTTGATAGTTTTCTCGAGGTTTCCCTTCTAGTGATGGTATTCTGATTGTGTGTGCGGCTCCTCACCTCAAGCTCAGCGCCCTATAGTATCTTTTCCTACAAGGTTTTTTTCGATCTCTTCCGCGGATTTGACTGGGGTCTACGACATGGAACAAAAGCAATCAGCCAACCGTATCGGACACAAGTCCTTTGCAGCTATTGAGTGTACGGCCACCTCCCTCTCCACGCGCCGACAGCGCGTGTGCTTTCGGCATCCCCCACTTCCTTTGATCGACCAACTTTGGGACGTTGCGAACAAGTACACATTGTTAGACTCCACTAGCGCACTCAGACTATAACGGTTTTGACACCACAGCCTCCGCGGTCTCAACCTTCCCAGGTCCAAACCAGAGATCACCCGCGCGACAGAATCTTCTTTTTCTTCGGGACTTGAGTTTACGACTACAGCTGGGACTGTGGTTTTTTTTTCCCCACATATCTTTTTTTTTTCCTTATCCTCCCCCGTCCCCAGCGGGTCAACAAGAAGATCCTGTTCACGAACGCTTTTTTTTGGCGGCGATTTTCCCCCCCGTCCCCCTTCTATTCCCATCTCGACAGATTTAGATGAGTTCCCCCCTTTACACATTCCAATTAATGTGAGACTCCCGCTTGTTACGTAAACACCACTTCTGACCTCTCTAGGAAGCTGCGGTTACCACTCTTACACTCGACGATTAACCGAAAGCCCCCTTCATGAGAAGGATCATCCTTGAGGGAAAGCCCTCCCCCTTGTTGAAGGCCATGTCCTTCCGCTTCCCCACAGAGAGTGATGACTTTATTTTTGACCGTGCACTTTTCCTGGGTGAGACTCCCCCTTTCTGTGAGCCCAAAAGAAGCCAGTTTGCCCTGCGGTAGACTTAACCCCGCCCCCCTCGCTTGCAGCATTACAAACAGGAGAGGCCCACGGAGCCTTGAATTCAGCTAGTCCCCCCCCCCACTCTGAATTCCGGCCACACCAAACATGCGACTTATGCGTCCGGCAATCGACTCATGATTGGGATTTTTCGGTCTGGGACCTGTCTCCACAATTACCTTCTTTTCGCGGCGTTTTTTTCGTTTTCTTTCGTGCGACACAACAGTCGTAACGAGGACTCCCCCGGTTCTTTTTCCCCCCCAAACAGATTCCTTTCCCAAGGCAGCGCTGCATACACTGTTTTTCCAACTCCACATCCCTTCCTTGTGGTTCGCCCTTCGACATTTGGTCAGAGGCCTTTTCCCCAAAGCGCTGGTCTGCAAACGTACTACTCGCGCACAAAGCTTTTTTGGACGAACTCCCCCCCCCAGCTCCAAGTGTACGACCATCAAGGTCTTTTTCTATATCAGTTTTTTCCCATTCCTCCACAAGTGAGTCCTTCCCCCCAATTCCCCCTCTTTTCCCTCCGCCTTGAGTCACCTGCAAGACCCCCTGGTGCTTTACAGATGGGGAAGTTTTATTAAACGTAGCCCCCCCTCTTCCGGAAGAGAACAACAAGCTCTCCGATTCCCTTGCATCCCTTACTGCTCAGGAGGCTTTTTTTTTTCTTCCCGCCATTCAATGTACTGTCCCCTCCGAGTTCCGCTGAGTGCTTTTCTGCCCCCTTTTCATTTGGTTTGATCTCCCACGGCTGTGACGTGTTTTTCCTAGAGCTGGAAGGCATTTTCGGGAAAACCCCCCCTTTCCCATGTAATCCATCCACCCCCTCTCACGTAACGTACCCCCCCTTAGTCAACGCCCCCCTTGGCCACACGTCCCCCCGACAGCCTCGTATGTGCGGTGGTTCGACGGTGCATTCAACGATCCTTTTGTCCGCACTGATTACACTTTCTGGACGGCATGAGGGCACCCCAGCGTTGGAAAGTTACTTCTTGCAAGACCCCTTCCCTTTTGTTCTTCTGATGAGACCCTGAGGGTTGGGGGGGGTCTTTTTTTTCTGGGCGGGTTGGTTTTTGGGGGGGGGTTTTTGTTGTGGGGACCCTTTTTTCCCCCAGGGTACTTCCCCCGACACCTCGTTCATTCTTTCCTAGTGATGGCCGAACTTCTACCTCGGGTGAGAAGACAACGCAGGGACGTTCCTCCCAAATTCTCATGCTCAACGCATGACGACCCCCCCTTTTTTTTCCAGATTTACTCACCCCCCCCCCCCCCCCCAACCTCTCTTCGAGTCCCCCCCCGGGAACGATAATTTCTCGATGCTACTTGTTGCCGATCACCGCGCGAAGGAAACTTGCGGACACACCGTAGTTCCCCAGCGACACGTTGCTGGGCCTCAAAGACAATTTCCCCTCCCCAAGGATCCGGGGAATCCTTCCACCTATTTGCCCCCCTTGTATCAGAACCTCCCACACAGCTTATCTCCGCGGACAAGGCCAAGCTTGCAAGTGCCCCCCCCTTCCTCCCCCTCCGCACCCTCCTCGGATGCGTTTTTTTTTTTTCAAAGACCTTGGTTTACTTTTTAAAGCCGGGCTTGGGCGAATGATTACAAGTTTAACGGCAAGCTCCTTTTTCCCACAATAGGAATTTTTACTCAGACCGTAACGTCCCCTTTCTACTTTTTCGTCTTTTGAGATGCGGGAGTTTTTTTTTTTTTTTTTTTTGATGCCCCTTTTCAATGTTCTTCCCCCTCTCCAACCTGCCTCCTCCAGCGAGTGTGGTCTTTCCCCTCCTGGGTGAGACTTTCCCACTTGGCAGGGACGTGCGCTCCCTACAGAAGACCTCCTCCCTTAGAGCCTGCCTGGGAACCTTTTTGCGAACTCAGACACCTTTTCTGAAAAAACTGTTCCCCTGATCAGTCCGCGATTCCCCCCCCCCTTTCCCCACAAGTCACCGCGCCGACGGAGA
>Ga0179593_1339095_pt1 | contig 12243 bp, 8 predicted proteins | sample CZODoug2_1_08_16_FD_185931 | JGI IMG/M metagenome (GOLD analysis project Ga0179593, IMG submission 185931) | Vadose zone soil fungal communities from Angelo Coast Range Reserve, California, USA - CZODoug2_1_08_16fungal (PacBio error correction) | ecosystem: Environmental > Terrestrial > Soil >... | reverse complement strand
GGCAATGCTCTGTTTTTCCCCAATTTCATGTCCCCACGATTCCTCCGCAACTGTCATCGTCGGCTTTTTAGAATTCTTATATCCTTCTTTCCCTGGGCAGTTCAACGTTGCGCAATGAGTTCCTCCATTCATCTCTTTCCCATATGATCGGAACCACGACCCGATACGAATAGTTTTTTTTTGTTTTTTTTTTTTTAGGCGACGGCGGCGTCGTAAGATCAGCAGGGCCCGTGAGACGATTCCTCTTCCTCTTTTTTGCCCTTTTTCGCTTCCGATTATTCCCAGTCGTGAACCGGAAGACGGGTGTCGTTTGAAGAGAATTACTTTTTTTTCTCCCACTCTCCCCAGTAGGTGCAGCGCAGCGAGGGTTTTCCCTCCTCCTCCACCCCTCTTGTCTATGAATGCCAGGATAAAAGGATAGTTATCTCCCCCCAGCTTTTTCGGCTTCTCCTTCTCCTGACTCTTTCTTAATAAAATGGTCGTAGTCCCTTTTGCTTTCCTACCTTCGGTTTGCTCAGTCGTACCCATGCACGCTTTCTCTTGTTCTATTTCATCACCCCCCCCCCCTTGGAGAGCAATCATGTACACTAGTTGAAAAATTCCCCTCTTTACATTCTTCGCCGCTGGCTCTCCCTTTTCTTACGCTTCAGCTGTTGCCGGCTTGGCAGTTCTCTTTTTTGAAGACGGCTCGACTCCTCCTTATCTCGATAGATCCCAGTGAGCTTCCCTCATTCTTTTTCCTCCCCTTCGGCTAGGACCCGACGCGCTCAAGTCCTCTCCTCCTGTTCGTCTTCGTGAATACCTCCGGTTTCGTACGGTTCCCAGGCTGTCGGCCTTCGCCTGCCCTTTCTTCTGGCGGTCTCCTCCTGGTTCAGCCTGCCAAGGTCCGGTCTACTTTCCGTTCTGTTCCTCTTCTTTTTTGTTTATTCATTCCACTAACCGATGCCCGCTCTAGTTGCTGGTCCCCGCTCTTTCCCGTCAGCCAGCGATGAAACGGCACTCCATTCCATCCCTCCGGGCCGCATGATCACTGAGAAAATCTTGGCCGCTTTTGACGGTCACCGAAACTCACGGCTCGTCACGATAATAGAAGACCTCCTGGCAATGAAGATGAATCTGAACTACGCTTTTTCTCTTAGGCAGACTGGTCGACTTTCTGTTGTAAGTTTTTCTCTTCCTTTTCCTTCTGTGGGGCTCCCCGGCTATCAGAGCATGTGGAAAAGACCAGTCGTTGGTGCGACCTTTTTCGACGCAAGTGGTGGACGTGCTCTTTTCTAGTGCCTTTAGTTCGCATACGATCTTTTTAAGATCTAGCTCTTCTCTCGGCTTCACCAGGCGTCCACACACCACGGGCATATAGTTGTATTTAATTGCGATATTTTGACTTAAAGCGGTCTAACTATCAAGGTTCCCCTTGCTGAAGCCACAACCCCATTCCTACGGTCTGAATTTCAAAGTTTTCCCAGGGGATCTTTATTTTTTGGTCGAGCCGAGAGGTCAGTGAGTGTTTTCTACATGCATTTCTTCTCTTACATAGGCAAGATGAACCCGAGTCCCCTAAAGTGAGTTAAGGTCAGCAGGAACCCAGATTTTCCTCTGCGCGAGGAATTCCAAACCCCCCCAGCTTCTGTGTCTACCCAGCCATTTATTCTCTCTGAAAGTGATGAAGGCCCTCCCGGGAGCCCACTAAGGATTGTTATATGGATTAAAACACGCTAGTAAAACACGCCCAGTGCGCACATGGCCTTTTCCCCCGTGTCCTCCAGGGGCATACGCTCCACACCGACAACATCGCGTTGCAGAGCACTGCGACTGTTCATTTGACGGTACTCCTCTTACACTTGCAATAACACAGTTTATTTTTTCGTACATCCTCCAATCTCTGAGCACTGCGTGATTGTCGCGATACCCTTTTCCTCGCAGGTGTGACCCTGTCGCCGATATCTTACGTCAGGGTCGACTGTAAAGCCGCGGTGGGGCCTGCTTTTAAATAATTCCCCACCTGCCGAGCCCCCGCCTAAATCAAGAAACCCTCCTCCCCAGGTATCAGAGTCCCGATGTAACTCCCTTCTCCCACCCCCCTTTGCAGCTCTCCTGTTATGCCTGGGTTCGCGGGTTCTCCCGGCTAAATTACCCCTTTCACTGTTGTTGCGCGTGATGAGATAGGTGATTTTTTGATGGATCGACTTCCCTGCAATGCCCTAGCAAGTTGTTCTGTTCCCTTTTGCTTTTTTTTTAGCAGTATCTATCGATTAATTCATTCTCTCCCTTCTCGCACAGCTCTGTTCGCGCACAAGGAACCCCTCCGTCACCATTGGATTCTGACATCCGAGGCCCGTGATCACGTAGTCTCTTTGAACACGAAAAGTTCAAGGTTCGAACCACCTCTTCTTGGAAGAGGACACTTCTTCATAGCTGGTTCCATTTTTTCCTCGGTCATTCCCCAAGTATCAGTGATGCTCCTACTTCAAAGGTGGACGCTCGGAAACCCCCCCCAGACCATTGATAACTTCCTGCTTGCGCCCAATGAAATAACATTTCCCTTTTGCGCGAAGAGATCCTTTTCCCCGGTTGTTCTTCGTTTATCTGGCGTCCGTGAACCGATGTTTTTAGTTGAGTTTCAGGGATAGGTTCGCCTCTAAATAAATGGAAAATCCCCAGTTCTCGTCTACCCAAATCGTCCCATTGCCCCCCACGGACCCCCTGTTATCCCCCACTTCCCCCGTCCACCTCTTTTCAGAGCATTTGAATCCATGATCCTCGTAATTAGGAAGTGGCTTGCTCCTTAAGCTATTGATGCCCCGGATCCATGCAGCCGCCTTTGCGGCTACCTCAAGACGTATGACGCGGAAGCGATACCTGGTGCACCGGAAACTTCTTTTTGCTAATATTGTGCAGTCGGATCTCTTTAAATGATAATGTTGATTGGAGTGTCCGAATTTCGCAGTCCTAGTGCATTCGATGTGGGCGTAATAGTTATCTTTGCGACGTGCGCTTCACGAATAGCACGCCCGTTCCCTCTTCCCCCCCCCTCTCCACTTAGCCCCAAAGAAAAGCACCCCCCCCTTCTCCCCCCGACAGCGCCCCGAACCCACACCCCCCTTTCAGCCCATAGAAGAGAAATTCTGAGTACGCCCATTTGTGCCCCCCTATCCTTCTGCATAGACCCCGCCCATTCCGCCCCCCTACCCCCCTCTCCCCCCCCTCCCCCCCCCCCCCCGCCCCCCCCCTCTTGCCCCCCGGGTTGCCTCCCGTCCCCCCTCGCCCCCTTCCCCCTACTCCCAGCGACGCACACCCCCCCCCTCCACCCCCCGCCCCCGTCTTTTTGTTGAGGTCTTGCCTTCCAGGGCATCAACCCCCAGAACCGACTCACAGAACCGCTTCGCCCACAGGGAAATGTTCCGATGGCAACCCGCAAGAGTGTGGACCACCCCTTGTATCTCATATCCCCCTGAATCCGATACCGCCCCTTCCCATAAGTAGACCCCGAACACTTCGGTCCCACCCTACCTCGTTGCTCGTCTTTTCACGACTCCTTCTGTTCAACAATCTTGCCTTCCTATTACATCGATCCACAACGACTTGCAAGATTGTAGTTACCACGTGGACCCCGGGGGCTCAGAATCCCGCCTAACCCATCCAACCCCCTCCCTCTTTCACGGAAACGCCTTGCATGGATATTTGTTATTGGTTTATCACATCGTGCCAACTTGTAGTGAAGCCTTCCTTTGAGGAAAAGGGAGTTCGCCCTTTCCTCTCGTACTTGACGAAGGCCTAAGCGGCCTTTGCTGTTTCTAATTTACACTCATCCTTAGACTGCATAAATTTCCTGCCCATGAATAAGATGGCCTCCTTTTTTTAAGCCACCAAACGTCCTTACCCCCCAAGTTAGTTACTGCACAGACAGATTAGCCACGGATCCTCCGTTAGATTTGGTCAAAACGCCCCGCGTAACCGAAGACTCTCCGCCCTCGTCACGCTGTGACCTTCCATCCCTTCCTCTCTCAACAGTACGTATATCTCTTAAATCCTACACCGTATCGCTTTGCCCACGACTTCCCCACCCCTACTACCTGCCTTACACTCCTTTCTTCGTCTAGTCATAAATGTGGTTATCCGCTTCGTGTGTCGGTGATTCGCTCTTTTGTGTTTGTGGTGTAGTTTTCTTCCTTTTTTTTGGGTTCCTCTCACTTTGTTTTTGTTTTTTTGGTTTTTGTTGTCAATATTCTTCCTTCATCTTAGGTAGGTGTGGGTGGTGGTAGTTGTGAGGGCGACCCCCCTCGAGATCTTCATGTGTGGATGTAGGCTCCTTTTTTTGGTGAGGACACTCCTGTCCCAGTGGTGCTTTTCGTCTTTTACCGATACATGGTTCATAATCTCTCTCTTTTTCATCGGTTCGTTGAGCTCTCTTACCTTGTTTGAAGTTTTCCCTTAGTTCACGTGACGCCAACCCGTTTTCGTGAGTTCCAGAACTTCTCTACCGTGGTTTTTCTTGAGATGTAGATCCTCTTAACTTCTATTGAGCAGTGCACGCGAAGTCTTCTTACCCTTTGAAGAATTTCCCCCTATAATTCGCGCAGTTTGGGCTTCGACTGATTTCCTACGACCGTCCCCTGACTCCTTCTGAACCCTACGCCGCGGTCTCTTCCTTCTTTCTCTTCCCTCGGCGACCCCGAGTCTGCGTTGAAGTTTATATACTACCTGTCCGGTCCGCGAGGCCCGCCTTCGCACCATTTACTTTTTTTTATCCCCTTTAGTCTCTCGAAGTTCTCTATCGCTTTTGGACATTCGGCGCTTTTCTCTTCGCGTAAGGAGACCTTCGGTTTTATTTCTCTTTTCCTCTTTTTCGTGCTTACCATCTCTCCCCAGGCTTCGACATCCGTCAGCTTTCGTTTGTGTTCCATGCTTTTCTGTGGCGAACCTTTTTTATCGGTTCAACCTTAAGTCATAGCCTGTGTCTCGTACCTTCCAGCTTGACTTAGTTAGTCTGAATAGACCGTACGATCACTCTTCGGTCCCTTAGTAACCAGCACTTTTTCCTTTTCTGGTGAAAAGCTAGATGAACAGTGTTCAGCCGAGGCTTTCCGTTTCCGAAAAGTCCCCTTTTTTCCCCTTCGGGGATTCCCACTTGTCATTCTACATTTTACGGGCGTGGACGCATGCGGGTGGTCGCTCCCCCCCTTGATGGACCTTTTCTGTTGAAGGAGTTGAGCGGTCCCACCCACCCCCCCTTTCCCCCTCGCCCGTTTCAATTTTCCCCCCTTGTGACGCTGTTTTTGTTACTTAGAACCTAGAGGATTTTTTCAACTTCGGCAGTCAGGTCCACATGGACCGCATGCTGTCGCTTTTATTTATCGACAGGATTGGTGGAGCAGCATGTTTAGGAATAAGGCCCCCCTCTTTGCTCGGATGCTCCCTACACCGAAAACACTCGTTAAAGCTTGATGTAAAACGGTCCTTTTTCTTATACCAAGCCAATTCGAGCTAAACCTGGAGCGCTCAAAACCGCGCAAGTGTCACAGGTGAGTGATCTTTTCCAAGAGTCCCCCCCGTTTAGGCGGCATACGGTCGGACGCACCGAATGAGAGAACAAACTAAGGTATCGGAAAAAAAAACATCCAACGAGAGAAGGTGACCCTCCCCAAGAACGCTTCCTGCATTGAGTACGCGCCAATATTCCACTTTAACCTCGTCAGTGGAGATACCCTCCTCTTCTTTACACCTCTTTCCCCCACCCCATTTTTTTGAGTCGGCCGAGCAAAATTTCGCACCTGTAACTCTAGCCCTGCTGAGATGTCCAGATGGAGGCCCATGCAATACAGCTGTTTTGACTATTCTGCCCGCGTCAAGTTGAAATCCTGCCCTCCCCGATTGGTGAGATCCTATCTCGTCGATGCCCCTTCAGGGGTGTAGTTAGCGGGTTTGGTTCTTTAGACCCGCTTTCTGGGGTCCTATTATTTCGGGCCCCGCCCCCCTCATCCACCAGAACCCCTGATATCACACTTTTTTTTTACACAATCGGCATTGCCTCAGCCGCTGAGAAGCTCCACGCCGAGGGCTTGGACGGCGATAGGTATTAGCTGTTCTCACGTCCTTCTGCTGTTATTTCTTTCCTTTAGGTTTGTTCATCTGTCGACCAGATAGAGGCTTCCTTTCCCTTAAGCAGGGCAGCCTTTACTGCATTCCCCTTCTATCCTCTCAGGACGTCTTCCCAACTTTTCGAACATGGAACCTTTGTTTCTTTCCCCCCCGCTTCCTCAGCTAGCTATCGACTCGCTCCTTCCGTATCTTGATTTTATCTCCTTTCATTGCGCCCCCCAGAGCGAAGTCTACTTTTTGTGAGCCATTCCCTTATCTGCCTTCCTCGATCGAGTTTTTTTTTTCTCCTCCTGCCTTATGAAAGGCGGTGAATTGCAATAATTCTGCGACCGCTGATCTTTTCCACCTTTTTTTCCACACGATCCTCGATGCTACCAGTGCAGGGTGGAATGTCACATTCTCCAAGGATTAAGAATCCTTCTAACAGGTGTCGCGCTTGATTCTCCTCTGTCACCCCTTTTTTTTTTTCTTCGTTGACTGAACAAGAGTGTTTATGGTTATCCAAACATCCATTCTTTTCTTACCCGCCTCTGCTGCCCTTTTGAACGGTTCCCCATAATGTGATATTCCCCCGTTGAGGATTTTCGGCTCTCCTCAGCACTAGCCTTTGTGGGTCCCCTCTCCTTCGCACCTTTCCCCCACTTGACGATCGTGGTTGTTCTAATAATGAACCCAGTCTTTGGTCCTTTTTTTGCTCCGGTGCTCCTGCGCACTGGTGTAATTCCTTTCTCTCTCTCCCTCTATCTCACCCTCTTTTTTTATGGACCTCCGACTCCAGTTGTCGACCACTTTTTAATATGTGGATCTGCCTATTTCTATCGCTTTATTTCTCAGAGCGTCATCTTTCTTGACGTCCCCACACCCTCTCCCCCAAGTCGGTCCCTTTGCTTTCTCCTCTCGACATTGTTTGAGGCTGGGTCCGCCCGTCCAAGTTACCTCTCTTCTTCTACCAGATGGGACTTTCCCGAGTAAACGTCGGAACACGCGGATACCTGATAGGGTTTTTGAACCAGTAGCTGAAGCCAGCCTAGCTATAGAGATTTTCTTCGCGTATCTCCCCTCTTGACTTCCCCCCCTTCCCCATTATCGACAAAAATCGTCGCCTATTTAGTATACCCCCCTTTTTCTCTCTTTCCTTCTGCTTCGGGATCAGCCTTTCCCACTCGTAATATCTCCGTTATTCCCTCTCTTGTGGGTCGCTCTTTCGCTTTCACCCGTCTGCCTCGACTTACCGAGTCTTTCTTCCCTTATGTTTTCACTTCCTTTCCATTGCTGAATGTCGGTTTTGAAGGATCGTCCCCCCTTTTTCTCGGTCCTGGGTCACCTTTGGAAACTTTCCCTTTTTATCTTACAGGCGCCCTCGCTGTCGATTGCTTTACGTTTTGCTTTCCTCGATTTCACTAGACGGAGGTGACCTTTCATCCTCCTATCCTCTCCTGTCGATTTTTATTTTTAACCATGAAACCAAGAACATAGCCCATCCAGTGCCCCTCTTCCGTCCAGGGAACCCATAGCAGCAAGAGCTCTCTCCTTTGAGGACTCAGGAAGAAAGCCCTGTGCCTACGAAACCTTCGGCCTCTCCGAAGCCTTCTATCGTCTGTCTCTCTTTGCCCCTGTTGAGGGCCATTGATCCTTTCGGCATCCGCAATTTTTCTTCGCGAGTCTGGCCGATGGCGCTACGGAAGTCTTTTCACAAGGTATTTCATCGTCAATGAGAATCCGTCCACAGTCGAATGAGAAAAGTACCCTCCCTTTGGATTCTTAGGACGCCCTCCTTACATTCTTTGAATGGTAACCCTTCCCAAGAGTTTTTATTCCTTGGAAGTCAAACATAGGCCGTCCTCTTTTTTTAAAGTCGGGTGTTGTCCCCTTTATGCCACACCTCATATGTCTTTAACTGCTGTCCGACCTTTTTATAGTAGTTCATTAGGATCCCCTTTTCTTTTCCTAAAGTTTCATTCCTCGACTCCTCTTGAGCGCGGCTCCCCTTATGCGTGGCGATTGGCGTACCCCCTCCTTAGATGACCTACTTCCACGAAATCGAGACCTTTCTGGGCTTCTTTTACCTTAAGTCCTATAGTTCATCAGACCGATAGGTACTGTTCACGTCCCTTGAATCTTCCCGAAGCTCTATCCATTCTTAGAGCTATTCCTCGTGCCCAGCTTGATCCTTATAGGATCTCTGCTTCTCGTTCGGTTCTTTTCTTCATTTGTCCCTTTTTCCTTCTTTCAGCTCAGTCTGGAGTCACTTTTTTTTCCTCCGGACCCCTTCCCTAGTCTCTCTTCCTTCCAGACTGCGACTTGCAAGTAGCCTTTTTTAGGATGCACTATGGCCGAAATACCGCGAAGGTCCCTCGACCTCTTTTCTTTACAACATGTGTGTTGTTGAGAGTAGATGGCCTTGTAGGCACCCACGCCAACCAACTCTGAAGTCCAGACATTGGTCATTTTCGGCCTTTTCGAAAGCGATTTCTTTTCTCACCTTTAAGACCACTCTGTCGATATGCTCTACGCCATTCTCCTTGACCCCCTAGTCTACGTGAACCCTCCTTTTACGAGCTCGAAGAAGGCTTTTAGGAGGTGAACCTATCTTGTATTGATCTGAGCGCCTATGTGCGAGAGTCTTCCTTTCCTTCTTGTCCTCCAAGCCTTACCAGGCTTTTGGTTTCTGCTTTCCCGATATCTTTTTCAGACTCGCCGTCTGTTGTTTTTAAGCGCCGCTACTCTTCCCCCCCCTTGCCCATCGAGCACGGCATTCGTGTCTAAAGGTAGTTCCTCCCCCTTCTCTGTTGAAGCTGACCTTCTCCGATCTGACACTCCCAACCATTTTTGTTTTCCCTTTTTCTTTTTCCAGGTTTTGACGACTATCTCGGTCCCCGCCGCTTGGTCGGTCCTTCCTCTTTTTTTCCTTTCCCCCAACCCAAAAAAAATTGTTTTTGACTATGACGCCATCAAAGATTGATCCAGGCTTCTTCCCTACCGACCAGTGCTAGGTTCGAGGACTCTCTTTGCCTTGATTCCTTTCTTGCATTCTTCCGCCGACGTTGACTCGTTCCGGTCAAGTTAAGCCTTGAGAGAACGGCTTTCGCTCAATTCCCCCTTCTTCCCCTCTTCAAGGAGTCGCTATGTCCCCTATCTGGAAGAGTCCTTCCTAAGAATTAGGTTTCTTTCGGGCTTACAGCTTCAGTCTTCGCCGTACCCTCCCCTGTGTAGAGATGTTACTTTCAGATTCCGATTGGACGGAGGTCCTGTCACTTAGTCTTCTTCGCTTATGTTTTTTTTTTCCACCCCATTAACCACGCTAATCTAGCTTATCGGCTTGATTAACCTTTCCACTTTCTCATTCTCCCAGAGAATCATGACTCGAAACAGCATAAGAGACCTCTCGTTCTACTGCCTTGAGCCAGCTAAGAAGGGTGGACTGACACCCATCACCTGATGTCACGATAGCATCCCCTCAACAATGCCCTTTCTCGCCGAACTCGAGTTAGTATCAGGCTAACTTTTTTAGGCCTTTTTCTGCAACCCAGCCTAATTATAGGTTGCTATCGGGGTGAACAAGTGCTTTATCACTCGCCTTCCAATAAAAACGTTACCCGGGTGGATACCTGAACTCGTCCCCGACCCTTCATTTTTGTATATGCCGTTCTGGTCTTGACGAAAGTCCCCTTTTCCTATTGACGATCTCCCCCTACGGACTTATACCTCTTTTTTCAGCAGGGAAATGTAAAAACCCTTGCTCTCCCGAGCTTCCGAGTTTATTTTCTCGGTAAGCTCATTTAGTACAGCAAGTCTTTGCGTGTTCCCTTCCCCGCCCCTCATTACCGCTGGGTCACCTGACGGTCTCCTTTTTGTCAGGTGTTTTTTGTGGGCTCCCTAATTCCTGCGCGTGCTTAATGCGGTCCTGCGTATACTCCGGCCCGAACACATGACAACGGTAGCACTTTGCTTTCATATTTCAGCAGCGAAACAGTGAGTATCTCTCCGCGGATCGTATAGCCTCAGCTTTCTCCACCCACCAAGTTCTCATGCTCCCCTCTTACCAACGTGAGCACCGACGTTACAAGCACCTTTTCCTTTCTTGCGCTCACGAGTAGTCCCGCCACTTTGACTCCCCACTTTTAACCTGGGGGACCCATAACCACGGCGACTCTTTCTTTCTTCTTCGGAAGCACTCCCCCTTATTGTCAATGGTTCTTAGGAGTGCCGGCCCGTTTCGCCAATTTTCTCCCTCTGCTGGTACCGCGTTTGAGGGATGGTTTACACCCCACCCATCTTTTTCCACCCTCTGGCATAACGTCTCCTTCTCCCTCGCAGGAATGCTTTTGCTTCCCTTCGAGGCTCCTTGTTATTTCCTTCCAATTGGGTGATCAGAGACTTTCGTCAAGTTTTAGACGGATACTGTCGGACGGCTTAATGCCCTCTCTTTTAATCCTAATCGGAATTCGTTCTCGATCGAGGGTAGGACCCCCTTTTTTCTCCCTCTCTCCCCCGTCTGATCGTTTCACAGAGGTCTCCTTTCTGTAGAATTTTCCCCTCTCTCGCTAGAGCTCTTGTCAGCCAGGGAAATTTCCCCCTCCCCATCCTCTCTTCCTCCCTTAAATCGCCCGATAGAATGCAGGTGAGTACCCCTTTTTACCTGTTGAGCAACCGATCCTGGGTCCTCCCTGAACCCCCCCCACAACCTTACCACCTCAATCATCGCCGGCATGTGGCCCTCTTCCTTCCCCCCCTTTGAATTTGCTTTTTTTCTATTTTCCTCCGATCGCGGGTCTATGCGTTTCAAGAGTGTCGTCTTTCGTCTTGGCTCTCCTCTGATTTCTTTCTTACTTGTCTCCAGCCCCTGAAATAATCCGCAAAGCCTCATCGTATCCCCCCCCCTCGATCCGCCTTGTTCTTTCCAGCCGAAGAGATGATCCATCGAGTTAAGATATTCCTTTAGTGGAGAGATCCCGAGCTTTCAGTCCTTTTCCTAATTGAGCTCTCCGCGGAGCTTTTCATGTTGCTGCGCCTCCCAACTATGGTTCCTCTTTCCCCTATCTGCTCGAGACCATGCCTTTTTTTGATGATATGGCCCCATTTCTCTCCTTTTGTGATGATGTGCTAAATTCTTTTCCTGCAGAGCCTCCTCTTCCTCTCTTCCTTTCAGCCGCTGCACTTGCCGTTTCTTTACACGTAGACTAGCTCCGTTTCTTTTTCTGTTACAACCTTTTATTTTAAGATCTTTTTCTTTTTTCGTGATATGAAGAGCATCCTTTGCTTTAACTCCCCAGTTAACCCAGCTTTGCATAATCTTGCCAGTCTATTTTATTCCCTTCCCCCTCCTTTATTTAAAATGCAACGCCCATGCACAGCCGGCCGTCTTTTCTCTGCTCCCCTCTTCAGCCATGAAGGTCTAAGTCCCGACACCCTTTCCCCCCGCCAATTCCCTTCCAACGCCTGCCCCTTTCGATTTTCTTTTTTTTTTACCTTTTTTGTGACTCATCGCAAAACTCCGTTGATACGTCTCCCCCTCTCGTTAAAACGGCGAGTTCTTCCGAGGTTTACCTCTTTCCCTTTCTCCTAATTAGTAAGTGAGAGTAATTTATCTCTTTCTACCTCGTTGAAGTCTCGATGATACGGGATTTCCTGCCACTGCCTATTACACTCTGGACAGCCCTCCCCCGACCGTTCCCGATTCTTTTTCACGCGAATTCTGCCGGATCGTGGCGAGTTTCCCTCCCTCAAACATACGTGGCCCTTCTCAGACCGCAGCGGCCGCGCGAACATTTTGAATGGGAAATCCCCCCCTCCCCCGCTCCCTGTGCTGAAGTTAGCCGCCTTGAACTCTTGTCTCTTATTTATATCCTCCAGTCCTATTTCGTTCCGCGATCGAGATTCACTCCGTAGCGTTTTCTCTCCTTCGAAATTTTCCGACCCTTCTTCCATAATGTTTCTCCGATTTTTTGAGGTTTTAATCAGGCCGCGAATTCCAATGAGGCCGAAATTGCCGATTTTCCCTCTCCTCTGCCTTCCTGAGAAAAGCGCTTTTCTGCAGAATGGAAGGAAAAGGCTCCTTTCCTTCCACAGACTCAATTCCCCACTCCCTCGTGACTTCGAACTGGTGCACTTCACGTCGTTGCCTAGCCCCTGTACCATTGTCAG
>Ga0179593_1192672_pt1 | contig 12243 bp, 12 predicted proteins | sample CZODoug2_1_08_16_FD_185931 | JGI IMG/M metagenome (GOLD analysis project Ga0179593, IMG submission 185931) | Vadose zone soil fungal communities from Angelo Coast Range Reserve, California, USA - CZODoug2_1_08_16fungal (PacBio error correction) | ecosystem: Environmental > Terrestrial > Soil >... | reverse complement strand
CCAATCCTTTCATGGTTTAAGCCGATTCACTCCACGCGGTGCTCATCTGCCTTCTCCCCCCTTGATTCTGAGTTGTTAGGATAGACTTTCGCCCCCTCTCCCCCCCAAAGAGACCTCTTTTCCTGATTTTTTCCCGCCGGGAACTGAATCCCCCCCCCCCCCAACCTCTTGAATCATTCCTTTTTCAACCGCCGAAACGTGGGAGCGATTTTCCCTTGCTTTTCACAATTTCTCTAGTCTCTTTTCCACCTGCCCTCTTCCCCCCTTTTTTCTCCCCTCAAGGTTAACCTGTGCGTTTTTTTTCTTTACTTTCGGCGGCAATACATCTAGCGCTACCCCCCCCCCCCCTGAATTATTTTTTGTACGTCGGATTTACGATACCGCTTTCCGCAAACTGCCTCCCGACTTCCACCGGTGTGTCTCCCGCAGTGTCCCACGCCCCCTCTTCAAAGAGCCATGCTCCAGACCTTTCCCTTTCAGCGCAGCAGCGTGCTAATGTACGTTTCCTGCTCAGCCCCCTTACAAGACGTTAATCTCCAATGACCGTTTTCCTAAGCTTCAGCCGCCCAGCACTTTTCCTTGCTGCTCTGTTCAAACCTCCCCGAAGCCAACTTAATTTGGTTAAACGTTCTCGTCTCACTTTCCGACTTTTCCTGAGGAAAAGCTTCCTTCCACATTCTGATGTCGGCACCCGGTCCGGATTCCGTTCCCTTGCTTGTCCGCTTCTTTCCTGTTCGTCCTCCTTCTGCAAGAGCTTCCGCAACCAGTACAGAAGTTTTTCGCGCATTTTTTCGCCTTGCACAACTTTGAAGTTTATCAAGCTTTTGGCTTGTTGATCCGCAAAGTCGATCTCCGGCGAAACAATTCCTCTCCGCCCACCTGACTCGCACCTTCCATTTCACACCTTGAGTCGCTCCCCCGAAACCCCCCCAGACTTTTTATAATAAAGTTCTGTGATCTTATAGCATCTCTTCATAATCCGCGCTTGACCCTTTTCCTCTCCGCACATCAAATTTCGTTTTCGTTTGCCTCTTGATCTTGCACCCCATCGCTGCTGTTCATCGTTACTCTTTTCCTGCCAAACGACCCAAAGCGTGACTGACTTTTACCTGCTTTGCAGCGGCCTTTTAGCTTTTGCTCCCCTGACTTCCCACAGCGCCCCAAAATAATCACCTGAACCCCGCTTCTGCTGATGCTCGTATTAAAGCCTCATGGCGTGGCGGTTCAGCTCCCCCATTTTGCCGTTCTTCGTCTTTCTTCCCTTGGAAGCCTTTTCCTCGTGCTTTCCCACCCGTTTTTCGGTTCCTTTGGTCACACGTTCAAGGTCCGGTGAAAATGGCAGCCCATTATTTGGGCCATCGGCCTACACCCCGACTCGTACATTGTTCCTGGTCCCGCTTTCCAACCCCAACAGCCACCCCTACGTAATCTCTTGAGTAATTTTTGTAGTCCCGATTCCCCAGGGCCATCATCTCTCCCCCATTCCCGTGAATTAATGACTCTTCCGATTTTTTTTGTAGTTCACAGATTTGTTTACCCTTATTCACACCGTCAACTTGAACTTACCCAGAGTTTTTTGTCTTCTCTTTTGTGACCCAGCCCGATAGCCAACACTGCAAAAACTCAAGTTGCTTGATGAGCCCTTTCTCTCCCCCAAATTCCTCCCAGTTGCCAAAGTTATGCTTTCGCCTCTCTTTGCGTCGATGACAAAGAGGGCATGAGTTCAGATAAGTTTCTCCCCTTTAGTTGTTACAATCTCCTTTCGCCTCCAGTCTCTTTTTCTGAGAGCTCTTACCACGTTTGATCCTTTTTCGTTTTCAATACCTGCTCAACCGCCGTCTATTCCAACTCCCTGGAGAGCTCGGTGATAGTTCCCCTTCGTCCTTAAGTTACCCCGATATGTTGCACTTCTCTGCCATTTCTTTGCACTCCCGACTCTCTCTTCCCCATGATTCTATTATGGCAACTCTACTTTCCCAGCTCCCGCGCTGCCTTTGATCCTTGGTTCTGGTACATTTCCTTTCCAAGAACCCGTCCGTTCATTTTTGTCTATTTACCACTCGGCATTTTACATAGACTTTTTGTACCGTCCCTTGCACATCCCTGCCAACACAAACAACCCGATCGTATGCAAATGAAACGTAGCCAGCGACCCCCCAACCTTTTTTCTTCGCCCTTACAAACTCCCCTTACTTCCCATTCCCCCTTCTTGCCTCCTTTGTACCTCAACGCCTATCGTAAACCGTCGTATCTTGCAGCCGTCTCGCTTTCTCCCTGTTTTTGCAAATCTCTAGTAGTCCATTGGCGGGCGTGTGTACTTTTACCTTGCCTAACCCCTTTTTCCTTTACCTCCCGTTTTTGTTGTGAGAGCTCTTTCCTTTATGTCACGTTCCCCGCCCGACCCCCCTACGCTCGCCTCTTTGCGCACTTTTCCATACGCGCGTCTGCGATCCGACGTCGTTTTGTTCTTATTTTTTCCCCCTGCATGGGAGAACACAGGAGAGGTAGTTTGTCACTGGTTTTTGAGTATCTTGTCGCTGGAGACAGTTTCATTGTCTCTCTCCTTTTTGTTTTTTGTTTTGTGCTTCCCTTCTGGTAAGAGGTCATCCATAGACTTGACCCTTCCTGTCTTTAACCACCCTGGTTGTCTGGTGCTTCTTTACCCCCCTTTTACTCATAGGTGTGCGGAATGCTTTTTCGTCCTTTCCCGAATATGATCACTTGTCGCGTTTTGAGAGTTGCTGTTCGTGCCATTTCTTTGTCCTCTCCTTCCCGCTTTTGTCCTTTTTTGGGTGTTGACCGATCGCGCGCTCCGTCTGTGCCACTGGCTCTCTTCTTCGGTGTCTTTTTACCTTCCCCTTCGGTTCTCCAACCCTTTGAATTCCCCTCCTCGTCTTTCTGCTGTATCTTCCACAATTTCTCCGTTGTCCACCCTATTTCTTCCACTAACCCGATCTTTCTTTTTTCACCCGCTTCTCCCCCCCCCATCTTTCCCTCATACTTTTCCGGCGGGGAGGACTGTTTTTTGTTCTGCCGCCTGCCGGTATTTTTCGTTTCGCTCGCTGATTCTGACACCATAACGTCCGGAACCTCTTTTTATTCAGTGCGTCGTTTCCCCCCTGCTGTCTCCCTCCCGTCTGCAAAAACCCCAACTCTGTGAAAGTCTTGCATTTCGCTCCGCTCCTTTTTCGCGTGCCTTCAGTGGCATCGTGTCGAAGCTCAATTTTTCTATTTTTTTTTACGTCATTTTTTTCGCCCCTTTTTCCCGTCCGCCCCCTGTACCCCTTCCCTAAGTTATCGTTTCCCCTTTCGGGCCCATTTGCCTAGTTCTCTTACCTCATTGACCCGTGTTCTTTTGCCCCTGTCCTCCTCCTTTGTTGCACCCCCCGTCCAGCTTTTCCCCTCGGTCGAAGTCCTTTCCGAGAAGAGCCACCAACATTTTCGCCCGGCGGCTCCGTTCCCCTGCTTTTGAAGAATGGGGTTGCTCGTATCCCCTGCTAGAGGTGTTCATTTTATTGGGAGTATTTGTTCGAGCTTTTTTTTCCGTTCGATTTTCCCCCCCTGCTCTTTTTCGGCCTCCCGCTCATCAGTTGTATTACCAGTCTTCACGCCTTGGTTCGTTTTCCGGTCTTTTTCCCCCTCTCCTCGGCATTTTCTCTTCTTTTGTTTTTCCTGTGTTCACTCCAGCCCGTTCCATTGCTTTGTCTGGGTCGAGCTCTTACTGGCGCTTATTGGATGTTTTTCCTTGCGGTCCTTCGCGATTCTTAACCTTGATTGACTACACTCCGTCGGTTTGTTTCGTGTTTTTTTGCGATTCTGGTGGCTTTTTCCCTTTTTTTCTCTTGGTACGGATTGTTTCTTCTAGATTTTCTCCTTTTTGCGTCCCTTACTTCCAAAGTTACGAAGGCGGCCCCTTGTTTCTTAGCGAGCGGCCACAACTTCTTGGACTGTGCGGTCCGGCTGGCCGACGTTTCCTTCTCCCCCTTCCGATGCAATCGTTTTAAAGAAAGTGGAGGATAGTATGATTGCCGTTTTCCTTCCCTTTATTTCTTTTGCACGTTTTTTCTATTTACGCCGGGGACCATCCCTCTACAAATTTTTCTTTTTTTCTTTCCTTTTTGCCCATTTTCTCTGCTTCGTTTGAGGTTTTCCCCGTACCTATCCTTTGATTTTTTTGGCTGGCTTTCTCTGCGTCTTCTTTGAAAGCCCAGGCACATGATCTCGGCGGCCGTTCCTTTTTTGATCTGCGACCCGTCCCATTGTCGCACGCAGCGGATCGCGACACTTGATTCTTTCTGCCTTCTCTGGTTTTTTCCGCTTCTCTTCCGCTAGCCTTCTTTGCCACGTCTTCTAACAAGATGGTGACATTTCTTCAGCTTCTTCATTTTTGTCCTCGCTCAATCCCTGCGTGCAACCCCCTCCTGCGTTTCTTCTTATTGATCTTTTGCCTTCCGAAATCACTCTGCAGACCACCGCGTCACCCTCTCTGGGACTTAATGGATGCGTTGTCGTTGATTTTTTTTACTCTCCCGACTATCTTTGAAAAGTTTCGCCGTCCCCCTTTCGCTTTTTGCTGTCAGATGACGGTTATTCAATCGGTGTTCAGTCTTTCCTGGCGTACAAAAAGTCTTGGTATCCCGTTTTCTTTCTAACCATTATGGTCATAGCCGGAGTTCAAGCAATTCACTTTGAATCACGGTCTTGGCGATTCCTTATCCTTCGCCGACGACGGTTCTGAAGCTTATGTTTTTTTTTATAGCACCCCCGCCTTTTCTTCTCTCGATCCTTTAATAATTCACCTCCTTTTTTGTTTTAGTTTTTTTCAACTCTGTTCATGTTGGCCTATCAGTGACCGCCTTCCTTATACCCCTCGTTCGCGCTCATCTTCCCTTCTTCAATTGATTAAGTTATTTCTGATTCCCTTCTCCTTCGCTCCCTTTTAGATCGTACCCCCCGGTTCCCCTTTTTCCTTTAATGCAGGACCTCCTTCTCCCCCAATATTGTTATTCCTCATTAGCGTGTTTCGCTGAAGCGTCCAAACCTTTTTCTTTAGCGCTTCACCTTCTGTCGCAGCCATTCTTACACACGGCCATTGTCAAAGTGAGCTGTGATTTTCCTTTTCGGCAATCAACTTCCTTCTCCCCCCAAGAAGTGTTTTCCCTACTTCTTGTGACGCCCCCTCCTCTCCTGCCATTCCCCTTTTTTGGTTTTTTTCTCCCTCCCTTGGCACCCTCACTGCTAGAGACCCTCTCCCGCTACCTTCTTGTTTTTCCTCGTGTTCTCCCCTTACGTTCGCAGCCGACCACCAAGACGCACCCTTTTTGGTTCATCCCCTGTGCCTTTGCTTCATCTCAATCTTCTCAGACAAGCCCTTCTGGAGAGCGTGTAATTCCGCCTCCCCCTTCATTTTTTTTCCCACGCGGTCTGATCAATTCCCCCCCTCTTCTCCTTCTTTTGACCATTTTTCTGTATGGCAACACCATCCTTCTGCTGCCTCTTTCCTGGATTAGCAAACTGCTCTGCGTTTCGCTTTTCTGCCGTCTCTTTTACTTTTCCTGATCCCCCCTCATCCCCGTCCTTCGAAACAAATTACACCAGTTGTGCATTGCCTCGACGACCCATTGGCACCCCTTTTCTCCTTCTCACTTTTTCGCCATGGTGTGTCCGACACCTTTCTATATAGTAGCCCCTTTTTCACCGCCGCCCACTAGGACCTCGTCCATTTTGACACCTTCCCAATGTTTTCCGCCACGACCACCAATACGTCATGATTCCCTAACCTCTTGTTTTCCTGAGCTCCTCCTCTTTCCCCTCCCCCCAGCCGAGCCTTGAAGAGCCTCTCCCTAAACCTTTTTCTCTTCCTGGTGTTGAGTTTTCCCCGTGGTTCCCTGCACCCATTCCGCTGTCCCAATTCCTGCTTCATTCCCCTCGGTCCCGGAACCCCGCCCATGAGTTCAGATTTGTCCCCTGATTCCTCGACTTCTTTCGGGCAATATCCTGCGATCTCGCCGGTGAACTCCAGCCCGTCTCTCCCAAAAATAATCCCACTTCATCCCTATGGTGAGCGCCCTCATTTGTCTTCCCTCCGCGTCCGAACGTGTGTTGCCGCGCCCCTTTCCCCTTTTTTTGGCTTCCTCTTTATCTTTAGCCGTTTTGTTCATTGCTGGTGTCCAAGCACGGATGGTGCCGTTTCCAAACCCCTCCTATTTCCGGCAATCAAAGCTCCTCCCCGTGCCCTTGGTAAAGAGCTCCACGTGTTCCATGTTCCCGGTTCTTGTCCACTTCAAAAAGCACCAAATTTGCCGTACTAGTCCCTCTCGCCAACTTCGCTTCGACTAGCTTAATGGTTAACCTCCTCGCTACCCTATGGAGCGAATGTTTGCATCCCGAGGGGGTTTTTTTTTTTTTTTTCGTACATCTGTTCTTCCCTGGCGGAGCACTCGCCAGGCATTAACATCTTTTTGTTGCCTTTTCTTTTGTGCCTGACAACTTAAGCGATTCTGTTTCCCCACTACCGCGTCTCTTCGCTGATTCCCCCTCTTCGCCCCTTCCTCCCATCCTATTTAACCCTTAATTTATGTATCGATTTGGTGCTTTTTGTGTCCCAAGACGTCCTACACTTTCGTGCTGGCCGTATGCTCCCGGTATTTCACATCCCGTCCTTTTTCGATCCATCTACGTCGCGCGCTTAATACCAATGGTTTGCTGCGCCTGGTCCTTTCCTAATTCTCACTCCCCCGCATCCTTCTTCTGTCTGTTCGCTGCTTCTCTTTTCACCTACAACCTCGATGTCCGTCCGCGATGTTTAATTTTTTTTCCATTAAAGTTCCCTCTTTCCCTTGTCCCCCCCAGGTTCTATTCTGGACACGCTACCTCCGAAGAGTACCAACTCTCTTCTTGACCCTTTTTTTTCCCCAGCTCCCCCCTCGAGGCCAGGTGGGTACAGAAGTCGAACAATTTTCATTTGAAGCCCGCTTTCTCTGCGCCCCCTTTCAAGGGCCCCCGTCCGCAACCCCAAAACACACCGTCGCGTCGCAATGCCCTTTCCTCGCCTCCCAAAATGACTCTCCCTAGACCCCCCTGAAAAAATCCCATTATATGACTTGAATCCGCGGTCCCTCCCAGACCAACCCCGCATCTGTACAAACGCTCGATGCGGCATCCTTTGCGCGATGGACAAGGCGCCATTAAGCTTTAGTTCATGAAGGGCTGTTCTTTTTTTTCCTGTTATCTCTATATTAAGCATCCCTCCTGTTTTTTTCAGAGTCTTTTTTCCAAGGATTCCTGATACCGTTGCCTTTTGCCCCACTACATCTCTATGATTTTCGCACTTTCTCATCTCTCTTCTGCGCTCGACTGCGATTCCCTCTACGGTGTGTGGACCGTTATTCCTTCATTTTATTTGTGTAACCCTTAGATTGGATTTTGTACTGGTATTTGAGTCCCTCCCTTGATGACCCAACCAGTTTAACTTTTCTAATATCTTGTTGTTCTTTTTCAGTCTGTTCTTCTTTGTTACGCGTGACATTCGCTTTCAAAAGCCGCGGTTAAATATGCGTCCCCACCTGTCCCGCGCGTTTTGTGGTGCTTTGCCTTCTTTAAAACGCCGTCTTTCCCCCAGAGTTTCCGGTGGAATCCCCTGTTCTCTTTCCCCTACTATAAGCCACTGACCTTTTCGATTCGTAGTTCGTTTCATTGCTCGCCCTTCCTCGCTTTGGCCGGTACGCCTCAGGTTTTTTTGTGACCGATCCTGATTTTGCTTCTGGTCATTTGCCGATTTCTTCCCCTTTCGGTTTATCTTATTTGACCTTCACTTGCGGTTTTTCCTTTTGTACTGTTCCAATTCTTCCTCCTCTTTGTAATGTTAAACAGGGAGTTGTTACAACTAAAGGTTTATCATGCGCCTCCTGACTGCTCCTTTTGGCACCGCTTCAACCAATCGGATCCAGAAATACCCCTTTGGTTGAACTGGCTGTGAGCCTGCTTCCTCCTATTCTTCCTCTCCCTGCGCTGTTTCCTGTTGCTTTGAGTCATCTTTTGATTTTCTCCCCCACTACAATCGTCCCTTTTTTCTTATATTCCTGTGCGAGTGATTAAGCCTCGGTATCCAGCGCTTTTCCACAACCCATCTGAATGTTTTTCTTTTCTCTTCTCGTGTGTTCTGAGTGGATGGCCGTTTTAATTCCTTTTTTCCGAAGCGCATTTCGCAGGAGATCTTACGTAATTCTTTGCTTTTTGGAGTTCCTTGAACCTGCAACCAACTGTACTCAGGCTTGTTCTCGCGGTTCCCCCGGGCATATGTTGCTTCCTTTATGTTGCCGGACCGGGCCTTTTTTCCCGTCGATAGTGTTGTTGTTCCTTGCGGAGCCGAGGGAAGATACCCTCCTCCGGCCCCCCCCCCTTGCGGCCGCTTCCAACGCATGTCCGTGCCGTCTGCTTTTACGACTGTTTCTCCGCCCTGATACGGACTGCTTACGGTGGTCTTTGTGAGTTCTGGCCTTTCTGCCGTGCTCTCCCAGGGCGCTGTCCCCGGCCTCTCGCATCAAGGGATTAAAAGCTTCCCAGTTTCGTTTCCGGTAACGCGGCCCGCGGAATTTATTTAATGGATGGTTTGCAGACTTGAACTGCGGCATAGCACACAGTTTCCTTGATTGGACTGGCCAGCTTCTCTTTCCTGTCGCTGATGAAGTATATGGCGGCTACAGATCAGTCAGTGACCCTGGATGGAATACCACGTATTTTTCTTTTTTGTGAGGCGCGCGAGGTTTTTTTGCCCCAATTGCTCTTTGGACGGATTGGGCGGCGATTTCGGCCTTTCTTTTCGAATTTTTTCTTGACCAATCCCAGGTTTCGTCCAGATTGCTAAGGCGAAAGTTGGTTCTTTGGCGTGCGTCTCCCCACCACTTCTTCCTTTTGCGGTCGTGCTGGTTCAATCCGGTACGTGTTAACTTCTCCTTCGACCTTAAAGGTCCACGTTCAGAGGGAGTCATTCTTGACTCTTGATCCTTTTATTTCTTTTTTTCGGTTCTTTTTTTCCCCTCTTGGAGAGTGGAGAAACGGGTCAATCTCAAAAGTGATCTTTTTTCCTTCGTTTCCGGCCACGTCATTGGATGCTGAGGGGGAAACGCTCTTGAGGTATTTTTTTTGTTGGTGTCCCTCTTGCGCGCTGTCTCCTGCCCTGTGTCCGATTTCGGCGGTTCAGTTGGCTTTATGCTTGAGCCACTCAGGCCCCCCTTCCCGTGCTCTGTAGACACGGATTTCTGTAGTGGCTAGGTTTCTCATAGATTTGAGTTTTTCCTGTGGATCCCCGCTGGTGGAATTTTTTTTCTCCTCCGTTGCTTCCTCTGCCGCTGGCGCAAGTCCTGCGTGCAAAAAGCATGCTGGTTGAAGCTTTGAGCTTATTTCTTAATCCCCTTTTTCTAAGAAACCTCTCCCTTACATGGACGTGGTTCCCTTATTTTTGCTGCGAGGTGCCGTTGTTGACTTCGCGTACTAGTCTCCATTCCGCTTCCAGCGTTCCGCGTTGCTTATGTGCTTAAGAATTTCAGGTCTCAATCTTGTGGTTTCAGTAATTTTTTCCCCCCCCCACGTCTTGGTCCGCGACCGTGGTTCTCTTTGTGTTCTCGACTTTGCACGCGCGCTTCTGCCTGTAACCCAAGGAACCTCTTCTCTCTTTTCCTTATCGGCGCCTCCCGGTTCTCTGAATCCTGTGGCTTTACACTGCTGAGTTACAGGACATTCTGGGATTCTCTCTCTCTCCTTTTTTTGTGTTTCGGAGGCCCCCAAGACGTTCCTTTTGTTTAACTACATTTAAAGAAGGACTTCCGCCAGCGGCTCACTTTTTCCCCTACGACCCGTATTCCGTTAGTGCGAGGCCTCCGGTCTTCCCTTCTTGAGAACAACAAGAGGACCAAGGTCTCCTTTGCCCCACGACTTTTTTTCCCGCTTCAAGCATTCCCCCCCGATTCATCTTCGTTTTCCTCCCCGACGAAATGCGAGGAGCTATGGAGCTATTTTATCTTTTAAGATCCCCCGGCCGAGCCCCCTTTTCCCACTCAAATGTAAACGTGAGCTTTTTCGCGAAGTTCTTCTTCCGGCCTACTTTTCTCCTAGCGCTGCCACCAGCAGTTCTTTTTAATGCTGACTTGCTCGCTTCCCTCCTTCCCCCCGCGCTTTGAATTCCAACAGCGGGTTCTCCAGCAGTGTCCACCTCATTCTAGCGACTCGCCATGCACCGATCTTTCCGACGCACAGCGTCTCGCTTCCCCTTCGCATTCCAGCCACATTAAAGCCTCCCTTAGGATAAAGGGACGAGGCTTTCCCCTCCCGCCACGCTGAAAATCCCCCTCATCCTTTCTTGCTGAGCGTTTCCCCCCATCCGCATCCAAATACTTGGCAGTACCAGAGGCTCTATCACCTTTCGTTTCTCCCTCTGGACACACGTCTACCTGCCCAATAAGAATTTGCGGCAATCCCCTGTCGGCTCTCCCAATCTTCCTTTTCTCTTCTTCCCGCATCCGTGGAACGTTCAGCGATGAACGAAGCGACCGACATTCCCAGATTTTTTGCCGAGCCGCGCCTACCTTGCAACAACTTGTTTTCTGAAGCTGTCTCGAGTCCTTGGCGTTCTCCCAACCCCGTCAGATAGCCGGCGAACATCATCTCCAGCCCCCCCCCCCCCCTACGGACATCGGACCCCCTTCAACCCCCCTCTTTTTTTGTCAGCCCCGCCACCAATATTCTGATTTCCCTCCATGGTCGGGCTGACGAGCCCGCCAGCGTCCTTACCCCCGTCTCGACTTAACGCATCGCCCCCTTCCCCCAGCCCCAATGTAAGGGTGCATTTTGCGTGCCGCCCCCCCTTTTCCGGCCCCCCCCATCATGTCCAATTGCTATTCATTTCGTCCCTCTGTTCCCGTACACGCCAGCGGTGACTCTTTGTCCTCCCCTTTCCTCTTCGCTTCCCTTCCCAGTCGCCTCGTAGAGAGCCGGAATCACTCCAGAGACGACAAACCTCTTCCCCCCCTTCCCATCGCGTCTCCGGTGCGCGCGCACTGCTGTCTTCCCGCTCCAGTTCCCAAGGCCGGTCCGACGCACTGCAATTTTTTTTTCCCTGGCGCGATCTTCTCGGTGGTCCTTTCGCGGGTCACAACCCCCCAGATTCGACCTTGGGACGCTCGGTCCGGCCCCTAACGTCGAACTGCTGTCCGGTGGCAGCGGCCACACCGCCTTCGGACATGTTTACCCCTTTTCCCCGTGCCCCTTAAAAAAGTCACCAACCTTCATTTCATCATCCTTTTTTCTTGCGAAATTCCCTCCCTTCGCCTCCTCTTTTTCACACCCGGGAACAAGCAGCTTCCACTCCGTAGTCATCCTCTCCCCCCCTAGGTTTGTGTTTCGTACTCCCCCTTTTCTACCTGCTGCGGATCACGGCGCAGGAATACCATCGGGCCGGACGTGTCGTGTTTTGCGACAAGACAGCCAGATTCCGGCCAACCGCACACATCCGCGCAGTTCTTTCTTTCCATTCTTCGTGCCCATTAATCCCATCCTTGCACCCGTATTCTGGTATCCATTTTGGTGATCTCCGGTGCACAGACTCTCAGTAGTTAGTCAGAAGATAATAGTTTTCCCCCCCTTCTGTTGTTTTCCATCGACGTCCGCTTGATTCATCCAACTTTTTTTTTCCGTAGGGACAGGAAATAATGCTCACCGAAGCCTCTCACTTGCCCCCTTCTTTTTTGGCTGCGTGTCTAGTCCCCCCCTACCGCTCGCCGTCCGGCCCTCGCTTGTTGAGGGGCGCTTACCTTTGCAACCGAACGTCGCTCTGTCCCGCGTCCATTTTTTCAGTCTGCGAACGCTCCTCCGCAGATGAAGAAACCCTCTATTATTTTCTCCTTCCTTGGTTCTCCCAGACTGACGCACCCTCTGCGTGCCCCTTGGGGTAAGCAGTATGTAACCTCTGCCTTTCAATGCGATTATCCGCGTCCCCCTTCCAGGGACAGCCGCAACAAACCACCAACCGATGCTCCTCACTTCAACTGGTCGCCATCCCCCCTACAAAAAATGACTCTTCCCCGATTCACCCCCCCCCCATTCCCCTCTGAATTTTCCCATTACAATGCCGTGAATACGCGGTTCCGTCAATCCCCTCACCTTAACACCGAGACGCCTCAGGCACTCGGGCACGTTAGACCAATCTCTCGTCGTTATATTTCGGGCGTTCTCAGGGAACCCTTGCGA
>Ga0179593_1644610_pt1 | contig 12244 bp, 18 predicted proteins | sample CZODoug2_1_08_16_FD_185931 | JGI IMG/M metagenome (GOLD analysis project Ga0179593, IMG submission 185931) | Vadose zone soil fungal communities from Angelo Coast Range Reserve, California, USA - CZODoug2_1_08_16fungal (PacBio error correction) | ecosystem: Environmental > Terrestrial > Soil >... | reverse complement strand
TTCCTGCCTACGAAAAGTCTTCCGGCGACCACCGTTTCCCCCCGAGTTAGGCACTGAGACCTTCTCCTCGATGTGAAGTCCCCCTCGTTTCCCCTCCTCCTCCCATGCGACTTCATATTAAGCAACTGGTTTCAGCTCACCCCTCCCCCCCCCCTTTTTAAATTTTCTTCCTCTCCTTCAAACTCTTCCTTCCATCGTCCCCCCCCGTATTCGAGTATCTGGAAACTTTTTCCCACTTTGCGTCGATCACCTTCCTTTTTCCCCTTTCCCTTCCCTCTTAAAGACTTCCGTTTTTAAGCAAGTTACACCTCTTTTTCCCTAAGAATTTTCCTCTCGCGGATGTCCACTCCCCGCGGTCTTAGCAAGCAAGAAAGGATTTCCTTGGATCTCTTATTCGGTTTTGACCGGTAGAGAAAGCTTCTGTTTCCTTAAGGCCTTTTCTTCGACCGTGAGAAGGGTTTCCCCCCAAAAAAACGGTTGGGAGGCTCCATAGCAACTTTTTGATGTACCCCCTCCGCCCCCCTGGATTTTCTCTATAAAAAGTCCTTCTTGCTATTTTTCCCCCTCTTGTAGTTGAACATAATTCCTCCCCTTTGTCCAATCTCCCCTCGAGCACCGTTTCCAATATTTCTCGCGGCTTCCGGCTTATTGGGATATCCCTCTTTTTTCCTCTGCGAGCCTTTCTTTTCCTCCTCACAACAGTGATAGGAACTTCTCTCGCCCCATCCCGATTAGTCGTTCGATGAACATTTCCTTCGGTTTATCGCCCTTGAGACCCGAATTGCCGAAGTTTTTGCAAGGCGTAACGTTTGAAATTTCCAACTTCCCTCTTTTATCGTTTCTTCCCCAGCAGAGATCGCCATGAAAAGACTAGGCCCCCAAGATGATATAGATTCCCCCTTTACTCACTACCCCAAACCTGTCCATCGGGCGTAGAACCCCATGGTTTTTTTCCTAGCGTTGTTTCTTCTCCCTAGTGATAGTCCTCCTTGCCTTTGAAATTGCGACCTTCACGAAGGACCGGTGGGCATCGAACGTTCTAGGAAGACTGTAAGTGCCCCCTGCCCCCAACAGGTACTTGAAACGTTCCTACTTCGGTCTTCCCTAGAAACCCCCACTTTCGCGCTTTTCTGGGGACACAAGGTGTGCTTGAATAACCTTTCCTTTTATCTCCCCTCTGTGAATCAATGTTTCTTTTCCCGCGCCCCTCTTCTTTTTTCTTCGCTCCCTTTTTCGCTTGCGGGCAATTTTTAATTCGTGTTCATTAGAGATCCCGCCTTTAAAATGAATGGTGCATGGACCCCCCCCCCTCTTTTGGAGAAAGAACCCGTTCCTGCGTTCCTTTACCCCTTATCTTCCCAGATTTGAACTTGTTTTCCCCCCCCCCCCCCCCCCCCTGGAGCAATACTTGCGTTCTCCCAGGCAACATTTTTCTCAGCCGTTTCCGCGCATTTTGACCCAATGGAGCCGATCCCCGGTTCTATCCGACCCCCTTTGATACATCAATGAGATACTTAATCGCCCGCTCTTTTTGGGAAGATTTCCCCTGAAACTTTCCACCTCCATCGATTAGAATGTAGACCCCGATTTTGTTTCCCCGGAATGCCTTCCCCCCATTCTTTTCTTTGTCGTAAGGTCCCTATATTTTTCATAGTATTTTCCGCAGGATTAAAGACCTTTTTTTGGAAAGGACGCAACACTTCTTTCTAGGAGTCGCGAGACCTTTCCCTCGATCCTCCAAATTAACTTTGATTATATAGTAGGTTAATAGACAAGTTTGAGAGTCTTCTGCGCTAGTCCTTATTTTGGGCTTTTTTTGGAGCCCTGTTCTGCCCTATTCGCCGGTGACTTTTCTGTCCAACCCCGACCCCTCTTTCCCTGCTTCCGGAGAACTCCCCCCCCAACTTTCTTTTTAATTTCGCCATTGGTGTCTTTTCCCTTTTTTTTCAGGCTCGCCCCCTTTTGGAGAAATTTTTTTCTTTTCCAGGGATCGTTTTTTTTGTTTCCGAAGTAGCAGCTTCCCCTGTTCGATTACTTTTCTCTCATTACTGTGACGGGATCTTTTTTCCTTTCTTTGGCACCGGCCCCTCCTCCGTCGATCTTATCTTTTTTATGGACCCTTCCAATTTTTGCCTCAGGGAAGCGCCCTCCCCTGGGCGCCCCCCTGGTCCCCACCCTATCGGTTTGAAAGATAATTTCAGTTTTCTGTTTCCTCAACGAGTTTCCACGCTTGTCCCTTTACTTCTGTGTCTTTCCGGAACTTTATCATAATTGATTTTTCCCATTGCGGACTTTAAGACTATTCTCTCCCTCCCATTACGACTGACCGAGCTTGGGCTTTTCCTTGGAACTGCCGCTATCCGCGAGAGGAGTGTGTCTCTTTCCCTCCTTAAGCTTAGTAAGGTTTGCCGTATCTCTCAGGTTCGCCGTTTCTCACCCAGCATCTCCCTTTCTGAACTTACCGCTTACCTCGCTTCCTTCCACCCCCGTTCCTACTTGTTGCACCTTGCATCCCTTCCTTCTCACCGGCTTTTTTTTGTATTCCTTTAATTCATCTCCCTCCGCCCGAGCACCCTTGTCTAGCTTTTTGAAGCAGGTATCTTTTTTTCCCCCTCTTTCTGGAACCCCTATCTTCGAAACCTCTCGGCATGATGACTGACAAGATGGACCTTTTTTCCCTTAACGTATGTCTTCCCGCTTTGAAGGATTCTTTAATCAGGCTTCTCGGTTTTCTTTCCCTATCTTCGGTCTTCATAGCTCCCTTTTTCTTTGTGGCATTTCAAACGTCCCTTCGCTTGAAATGATGCCTTTTCTATGCCATCCCCCCCTATACCGCTTCTTAAATTTTTTCCCTCTTTCTCGACGATCTATGATAGAAGCCTCATCTTGGGTACTTATGGCCTTTGCTGGTGCGGTCTAAAGTCCACTTCCTGATATTTCCCTGGATCAACGACTTGCCTATCTTGGAAACGGTGCTCGGCGGACTTTTTCTTTTCAAAGTCTTCAGTTCCACTCCAAGGCGATTTCCTTTTCGACCGTTCAAGTGGGGAGTCGAAATCTCTTCTTCTTTACTTATCGTCTGGGTCTTTTTTAGTTGCGCCAGGATCCCCCCGCCTCTTTTTTTAATGACACAGGGCCTTACGGTGACCTCTGCTGAAATATCATCGTTCCCCTCCGGCTTTCTCGACCCTTTTCCCCCTTTTTTCCTTCATCACCGTTCTTTTTGGGCGTCATTATTCTCACGGGTTGTCTTTCCCAATCGCGCTCACTAACCCATTTATTTTCGTTTTTTTTGTAACTTGCTGTATAAAGGCTTCTTCTTGAAATGGAACCTTTTCCATCCCCCCTTCCTGTCGAACAATCCCCTCTTTTTTCCTAAGTTTTGTTTCCGCTACCGCTATTGAATGGTCAAACTCCCGATTTGCCCTCCTCTCCGCCTCTCTTTAGGGTAGTCCTCCGAGTCTATCGCGAATGTTCGCGTGGAGCTTTTTCTTTTTTTCCGGTCCCCAGGTAAGGATCTTTCATTTCTCTTGCGTGGTGTGCCCCCCCCGAGGTTGTTCGACGTTTTTTCTCCGCATGGTGCTTCTGCAAAGGGGATCTTCTTTCCCCTTCTTCGTCTTCTTTCCTTTTGTTACCCTTTTTCGCACAGGTCCCAGGGAAAATGTCGTCCCCCCCCCAACAGCGAAATTGTTTGTCCCACTGCCGATTTCTCCCCTTCTCTCTTTGGTTGAGGAAATAAGGGTTAACAAGTCCCCAAGCGGCCAATAACTGCTCCCCACAGACAATTTTTCTTTTTTTCTCCCCGACCCCCGTTTTGACGTCGGTGGATTTCTCCTTCGCTTGCAAACTTTTTCTTTGACTCCCTCCTCCCTTTATTAGAGTAGAGGCCCCCCCCTTGCATTGATTCCCCCTTTCTGGTGGTCGCCCCCCGCCTGCCTTTTTCCACCCGTTTAATGCCCCCTTTACAGAATGCCGGGACCCCCCCCGGGCGTTGACGTGCCCTCTTTGGTCGTTCAAGACACACCGGGTCCCAAGTTCTGCACACGCCAGAATTCTTTTCCGCGCGACGGAAGACACGTCGATCACGCCTCTATGATATTCTTTCTCAAACCCCCGTCGTGAGCACGTCATTGAAAAAAACGTGCTGTTTTTTCCCCCCCCCTCTCCTTCGAGAGTCTCCCACATTCTGTCTAACTTTACCCTCCTTTAGACTCCCCAAGAGATCCCCCTTCCCTGCTCTTTCCTTAAAAGACCTGTGAACCTTCCAGCAGGTTTTACAATTTCCCTCCTCTGCACAGTTTAAAACTCTTCATGCGGATCAGCGGCTTTTTCCCCCCTTCAAGCGGCTTGAGAGCCCGAGAACTTCCTTCCTTTCCCTCAGTTACCCTTTTTCCGAAATATTCCCTTCCCCCAGTCTTCGATTGAAATTACCATAGTTTCCTCCCGAATGCCGACGCCTCCATTCCCTCGACGACGTGTGAAATTCCCCCTTCTCGGTGATCCCTTTTTCTCTTTCACCTGCAGAGTACCCCTTTCTCAAACCGGAACCCGACGCCAGGTACTATCTCCGTCTCTCCATAACTTTCCGTTCTTCCCCCCCCAGGGCCCCCTTTTTTCCTCTCACCCTCTTGCCTTTTTACGTTTCCGCGGTTGTTTCAAGTTTTACCCCTTTCTTATTGCGCTACTAGCCCGTTCCTTCTCGGCACGTCCGCATACCACCTTTCGGCCCCTTTCCCTGACCTTTGATAGACCCGACCTCTTGTCCCCGATCTCTCCTTTTCCCTTCCAAGATGCAGAGATAGTTCAAGTTTCCCCCTTCTGTCGCGACCAGTTCCCCCGGCCGCTTGTAGCCCTTTTTCCATGGTCCCCTCTTTTTGTTTTCCTCAGGAGAAAGATGCCCGTTCATTCATTCCAGAACCCGGAAACCTTTTTTCCCCCTGTCTCTTTTCCCCCTTTTTTTTGTGGAAAGGTGGCGCCATATTTCCCCCCCCAGCCCACATTTCTCCTCGGTTCCAGGATTTCTTTCCGTGATGCTTTGATCGAAGTCTTCGACGTTTCCCCACTCCTCCGGGTTCCCCGGACAGGAATTCTCCTGGGCAGCTGTCCTGGACGATGAATCTTTCGGTCCCCACCGATCCCTGACCCAGATTAGAATGTACGCCCCCCCTCTTTTGGGCGACTTTACACCATTAGTTTTTCCCTTTACCTATTTTTTACCATAGAAGTTTTTGTCGAGGTCGGGTTTTCTAGAAAAAATAATGTCTCCTCTTTTTCGTCGCGATAATTCTTTTAATCCCAATAAGCTTTCTACTTATTTTATCCTTTCCTGTGTTTGTTGTGAGTCTCTTTAGAATTATCTTTTTTTTTATAGGAGACATGAGTGACTCTACCCCCTACGGATTTTTGTAATGTCAACCCAGACCCCTTTTTTCAGAACCCTCGTATGTCAACCACTCGTTTTTCCCTGACGTAATGGTCGTCACCTTTTGTAGAAAAAATAGTGTTTTTCCCTTCCCCATCCTGGATCTGTGGGCGATTCGCCCTGAAGGGTTTCGTCCTCTCCTCTATAGTTCGCGTTTGACACGGGGCGGATATTGTGTCCCCTTTTCATCCGTCTTTCCCGGATTCGCTTCCTGGAACCGTTGCTTGAAAATTTTCTTTTTCCTATGGCGCCACTGCTTTCCAAAATGGTCGATTCTGGTTCTATCCTTCCGAAACCGCCTTCCTTTTTCTGGAGAACGCGTTCTTTTTAAATTTAGGCCCCCCTTTTCTTGTTCATGCTGTATTTTCCCCTTTTTTTTGATTGCCAGAATTTTCCTGCGAGCCATGAGCGAAGCGTTCCTCCTGGTCGTTTTTTCTCACAAGCTGGAACTAGCTTTCCGCTTATTGGTCCACCGGAAGAGATTCGGCGCTTCCTGTTCTATCCTTTTTGGGCCGAAAGCGGTTTTTTTCTTCTTGAATCAGATCCTTTTCCTTCCCTCCATCCCCTTTCTGTAGCGCAAATTGACTTTTTTCCAAATAGATATTCGACTTTCCTTTTTGATCTTTCTATGGCCCTGTTTTTTTTCTTTCCCATGAACCCCTGCCTCCTTCTATTATCAGGAGTGCTTTTTTTTGCAGTCGTCTCGGTGATGAATAGCTCCTCTACCCCCTGCGCGGTTGTACTTTCCCCCCCTTAGCGCTTGCCCTTTCGTTACATCCCTTGCCCTTTCTCGATCCGATGGTCCCAGACGGTCCTTTTTTTTTACGATCTGGATGGCTCGCCGCCCCTCGATCCACCCTTTTTGGGTATGCTTTGCTTTGCCCTCGGTCCACTCTCCCGATGTATACCTTTCGCCTCCCCGGATAAGGCCCTGGGAAACGGTCTGCTCGGCTTTAAGCCCTTTTCTTTCTATTTCTGTCACCTACAAGGCTCCCCCTCCTTTCGGGCGGACTTTCCTTACGTGGGGAGTGCCTCTTTAGGATTCTCTTTTATGTACTTCTCTTCTCTTACGTAGCTGCCCCAAAAATCATTTTTGCCACGGCGACTGCTCCTATTTAGAGAAAAGAGACCTCTCCCTTTTTTCCCCCGCTGAACATTTTTGATAGAAGGTTCTGCTTTTTCTTTCTTACCTAACCGGCCTTTCGGCCTTTTTTTAATTAGAGGAACCCGTTTTTCCTGGAATAAGCGCCTCCCCCAAGAAGTTCTTCGTCCCCACTTTTTTTCCTGGACCCCGGAATCTTGATCTTCTGAACGTTTCTTTCTCCTATTGATATCCCCCCCTGCGCTTTTTTCCCTTTTTTTGTTTCCATAATGGATCGCTTGGTAGTTTCTCGAGCTCCTACGTCTTGAGTTTTAGGTCCTCCTCCTTCCTGGCTGACTTTTTCTCCCCTTTGAAGGGGCGTGGAGCTTCTTTTTTGGTTTTCCCCGGTCACATTCCCATCAGGCAGTGTCAGAACTAGGGGTCCCCCCCCTATTTTTTTCCCACCTGTTTTCCGTATCATTGTCCGCTGTGCTTCTTGCCCCAATTCTTAGATATTTTACTACTAATTTTCCCTTTTTTTGTTTGGAATTTTCTTTTTGAAGCCTAAGCCATTTTTCCCCCTTGACGGGGTCCCTTTCAAAGTTTTCCATGAAGATTCGTTCTGACCGATGGAAGTGGTCAACAGAGCCACCCCCCCTGCGTTCCAAGCCTCATCTTTCCTCTCTTTTAGAGGTCGTCGCCCCAAACCCCCCCCTCTTTTTCAATTTTCGTCCGCCCCCCAGGTAAGTCTTATTAGAGTATCCCCTTCCCCACAACCTTGACTTGTCCGTTTTCCCCATCGCGATTTTCCCTCGAAGGCCTGTCCCCTGTCATTGACATCCCCATCTTGACAGAATTTCCGGAGCCAGCCTAAACAAAGGCTTTTTTTCCTCCTCCCCTTTCTGGTTTTTCAGCAAACCGCGTGATCCCTCCCCCTCTAGCCTCTACACCCAGGCCTTTTATGGGAATTTCTTTCTCACCGTCGAGGAGCGCAGGATGGTAGAGATTACTCTCATCATTTTCCGTCGTTTTGTCCCTGCGTGATCCCCCAAACCTTTTCCTTGGTTCTCTCTTTTCGCAAAAGCGATTCCGCCTTTCCGACGATCACTCCTTTACATTCGACCTTCCCCACGTCGATCATCCCCCTTTTTTTTTTCCCTCCCTCTCCCCGTGACAGAAAATGTCCCGGCCTGCTTTGACAAAATCCGAGATTTTTCTTTTTCTTACTCCGATTGTGATCAGCGATCTTTTCATCGGATGAGCCGCCTCTCGAAGAAGGCACTCCCCTTTCCCAAAAATTTTTGTCGATCCCCTCCCTATACACTACCTCTGAGGAAATTTACAATCCCCTCGTGCACCTTCTTCGAATGAAGACGCCCCTTTTCCCCGCGCGCCGAACTTTAAACCCGGCTCCCCTCTGGTTTGATCCGTTTAGTTATCATAAACTCTATCGGCCCCCAAAGGAACATCCTCCCTTCTCTCCCAAGCTTCCTTTCGGTCGCGGTTCCCTCCTTCCACCCTTTGGAAACCTGCATTCCTTTGTCTCCTAAAAATACTTGGTTTCCCCCCTTTTTTCAGAAACGCTTTTTCCAATACCTGTTTCCTTTCCTGCTAAACTTTGGCTTTCCTCCCCCCCTCTTCGCGAAGTAATTGCCCCCTTTTCCCTTTTCCCAAAACCTGCCGACCGGGAGTCCCCCGCACCTTCTCGCGATACTTATCCGGTGAAATCGCCCCCTCTGTGCACAGAGTAAAATGGCGGGTCTCCCTTTGTCTTTTTTTTTGATCGCTGGCGGCAATTTCTTCCTCTAGAAGCCCACCTTACCACATGGTCCTGACCTTTTTTTTTTCCCGGCTTTCACCGGAAAAGGAGGTATTCAACTTCCTTCCCCTCCCCCCAACATTTGGAAACCTTTTCCTAGTTGCGTTTTCCCCCCCCAGCCCAATGGTCTCCTCCGGTTAACATTCTTGCCAGCTTGATGAAAATTCTTTCTCCGTCTTTTTCCTTTCCTCGGGACGATCCCCCCCCTTTTTTTGGACTTAGACAGACATCGAATCCCCTTTTCTTTGCCTCTGGAAACGGATCCCCCTCCCCCGATGTAATGCCTCTATCTGTAGACCCCTTTGGTCTTCCTTGAATTTGACCCCATTATTCGGGACCCCGAGTTAAATCGAATCGTTTTTTCCATCTTTACAGCGTACCCGGACGCAACATTCTCTGAGTAGTCGCCCCAGAATCCGCAGGGCTCATAATTCTCCCCCCCTGCTCAATCTATAGTATTTTACCCTTTTTTTTTGTGAGGAGTTTTTTCTTTTCTTTTCCGACGGCGGAGAATTTTTTCCTTTGAGTTATGCGGATCGCCTCCAGAGCCGTGCTTTCCCTGATTTTGTTTGTCAAACCCCGACCTCTCCTTTTCTTCTCTCCTATTCGCGGATTCCTGACGTCCCACGTCCGAATGGTGTCACCTTCCTTCTTTCGCCCAAATCTTTTTTCTTTCTAATCTGGATTCCTTTGGTCATCTTCCGAAAAGAGAAGTCTTTTTCGATAATCTTCTCTTTACGACGTTGGATAAGTTCTTTTTTTTCCCCCCCCCCCCAAGGGAGTTTTGCGAAACGCCGATCTCGTTGCTTCGCGCGAAGATCAACTTCTTTCCTTTTTGAATTGAACGAGGGCTTCTCCCCCTCCCCTATGGCGGCCCCCCTTTCCCCCCCATGTCGATAGGGAATTCTTCCTCTTTCAGTGTCTTAGGTACATCTTCCCCCTGAAAAGATTGTCATTCCCTTTTCTCACACAAGTCCTTTCGGCTGAGCCCACCCCTCTGATACTTTCATGGTTTCCGCGTTCCCTTTAAGAGGGAACAGTCTTCCCCCCCGAGTCTGATATGTGAACCCGGGCCAGCTCAAGGAGTGGGTCTTTTCGTCCGGTTCCGTCGTGGTGGGAGGATTGCTCCTCTCTGAAGTCCCTAGGCCCCTGCTTCCTGTTTGGCAATGTACGTCATTTTCTTGCTTCACTCCCCCCAAAACCTCCCGTCTCAAAAAATTAGGTTCTCTTTGCCCTTCAGCCTGCAGCTTGGTTTGTCGTGAGTAAATTCTTTTTCCGACTGCCCCTATATCAGCGTGCGTGCGTCGGTTCAGTTGCAGTCTCTCTCTTTATTCCCAGTTTCTCGATCCTCGCCCTTGGAATTTCAAATCGCTCTTTCAACTGATTTTTACGGCAATTGCCGATTCCTCCCCCTCTTAAGTACGTATTGCTGATTTTATGGCTGGATCGTCTTCTAGGGTGGTACTTCTTCCCCCCCGGCGTCCCCTCTCGGCCATCCTCTATCCCCCAAGCCTTTCCCATCGGCGATAAGCAGATCTGGCCTTTTCTTCTTCGTCTTGGATTTGCAATTTTCTCACTCACAAGGTGCTTTGGAGATGATACCTTTGTCTCGCCTTTTATTCCCCCATATGGAGGTGCCCCTCGGTACAGGCCTTTTTTCGTTCTATGCCCCTTCTCTCCCCAAGAAGGCCATGAACGTCTCCCTTCAAAGACAGGTGGATCTCTCCCCCATTCGAAATCCGCGAACATCGTTCTACTGCTCTTCCGCGAGCCTTTTTTTTACTTCTTCTTGTTTCCCCTAGGATCACCCTTTTTTTCCCTCCGCGGCTTTTTTAGTCACTTCGTTACGCTCTTTTCATTCCTTCGATCTTTTATGGAAATTGACACGTCCCTGCCTTCGAACCATCGCGATTTTGCCCCCCGATACTCGCATCCCCTTTCTCGAGTCGGTCAACTCTTTTTTTTTTTCCTGACTCCCTTCACATTTAGGGTGAGCTCCCCTCTCCGGTTGAGGCTTCTTTTTGTTTCAGGGCGCGTGAGAGGCTTTTCTTTTTTTCATGTCCCTACACGGGAAGGAGATAGGCCCCCCCCTCGGGCACTTTTTGGGAGAAGGGCTTTTCCTCCTTTTTGCAGTTTTTTGTTTGCAAAAAGGTATCCTTTTAAGTGTTGGGTTGAGAGATACCCCTTTTCCCTTCAGGAGGAAATGCTCTTTCTTTTTTTTTTTGGGTTTTTTCTTCCTTGGGGGGGTGGGGTGGTTTTTTTTTTTTGTGTCTTGGGGGGGGTTTTTTTGGGGTTTTTTTGGTTTCTTTTGGGGGGGGGCCCGCGTCCTTCGTGGTCGGCACTGCCCTTTTTACTGTTCCTCTGTGGGACACTTTTGCACCAGAGCCACGCGTCCCCCCTCGGACATAAGCTCAGCCTCGCGGTCCCCCTTTTGCAAAACCCCTTATTCGGATCTTCCCCCCCGATTTGCAACTTCTCCCGACCCCAGTATTCTTCGAGTATCCCCCCCCCCCCCCCCTGGCTGATTTTCCGATGGTGCTTTTACACTTCCGGACTGTTTGCCTCCCTCCTAGGAAGAAGGGATTTTAAAGACAATCCCCCCCCCTTCCCTTTTTGACGAAGCCCTTTTTCCGGATGCCAAGACCGGCTTTTCTAAACACGCCGAACCTTCCCCCTGTGATGGAACTTTCAAGACCGTCGACTTCTTATGGTAGAAAGGATATTTCCTCCCCTTTGCTCGAAATACCCTTTTTTTTAAGGTGGTTCGCCCGTTATGACCCTCTTGTTTTCCCCCCTGCAAAGAGCTTCTCCTCTTTGCCCTGTTACCCTTCCAGATTAGCTGATTTTTTTTCCCCTCCCTGACCCCCGTTTCCTCCTCAATGAGCTTTTATCCTCCGGAAATGAAGACTTTGGACCCCCCCTTACCGAGCCTTTATAGGTTTATCGCCATTTTCCTTTCCGAGCTTTTTGATTACTCTTCTTGCTTCCCCTCGAGGAAAGAAGGGCCCCATTCCCACCCTTCTTGAGGAGCCAGCCATTCCTCGCACATCCACTCTCCATTACTAATCGGCAATTGCTTTAGAATGAGATCATCAGTGCCACTAGCCGAAGTTTGGCCTCCACTGGGCCACTGGTTACTTTGGATCTTCATTCAAAGCCCTATGCAAAAGGACCCGGACGCCTTTCTCCTGATAATCTCCGTTTCCTCGAGGTTTCTCCAAACAGTTCTCAGGCTGCCTCTCTCACTGGTTTTCGAAGATCGTTTAGAAACGAAGTGTAGCGATTTCTACTAAGAAAGGGGTTCTAATCTGAATCAATTCCCACCCAGCTCGGCCCCGGACGGATTTTTACCGTCTTCCTTTTAGAGATATTCTCATCACGGTTGCAACGCTTACCGGGCCCCCGCTTTCCCCTGTCGGGACCTCCTGACCTTCCCTTTGCGATTATGGAGGAAAATTAGGCCTTTTTCCCTTGATAGGTTCCCCCCCCTGGGTACTGAACTCTCGGTTCTGTTATTCCCGAACCCCTTCCGGCGTTCTTCCCTTCTTTGAAAATATCCTCTTACCATGTTTTTTTTCCTTAGGAGGAGCTTTTTTTAATTCCAACACGGTCCCTCTTCCGCGCAGGACTCCCTTATTGAAACCTCCGTCTTAGCCGTTGAAAATCCCTTTTTCCCCCAATGCCCCCAGGAATGAGATAAGCTTTTCTGCCCCGTATGCTTTGATCTTTTTCCCTGATCGCCCCTGACCGTAGAAATATTTGTTCTCGCCCGTCTGAATTTTGACCCCCAATTTTTTTTTCGTCATTTTCCCCCCATCCCTCCGTTCTCCCCTAAGCTTAAAGAGTCTTCTCCCCCCCCCGTAATCCGGAAGAGTAGCTTTTTCCTTCGCCCTTATTTATACTCCAAATTCCCTCCCCGGAT
>Ga0179593_1580507_pt1 | contig 12244 bp, 17 predicted proteins | sample CZODoug2_1_08_16_FD_185931 | JGI IMG/M metagenome (GOLD analysis project Ga0179593, IMG submission 185931) | Vadose zone soil fungal communities from Angelo Coast Range Reserve, California, USA - CZODoug2_1_08_16fungal (PacBio error correction) | ecosystem: Environmental > Terrestrial > Soil >... | reverse complement strand
CATCGTGAGTGGGAATTGAGCTTTTCCGCAGCGGTCCGAAGTCTGGCTGCCTTGCTCCCCCCGCCAGCGATCAGCTTTGCGCTCTGCTCCCAAACGGAAACCGTACTTGGATCGCTGATGATCGCGAACAAAATGTGTTCGTCGCTGGCCTTTTGGTTACTTTCCCAAGTGGTTCGTCAAGAAGGCAAAGCACTCTAGAAGAGTGCGGGCCCCCTCCGACTTGCGTTTTTGGGTCACTACTGAAAGGCAATCGATCTCGCCCCTGGCATTCCCTAGGATCTCAACGCTCGCGCGATTCTGCTGAAACGGACCCCTACGCACTGGATAACCGCTTTATTTCCCGCCCCTTGTGCGTGGCCTCTTTTTCTGAGTAGACTAGTTTCGCTCAATTCGCGCTCCTACTCCTTCCCCTCTTCCTTCCGCCCTACAGTGCGTTATAGCCGTTTCGCAGTCTGATTTCTAGTCGTCCTCGCTTCCCCGCTGTTCACTCCCACCCTCACTCAAGACGAGCCCGGTGAAAAGGCCACGTTTTTACCTGATTTCCTGGGGGTGCTCCCCTTTTTTTCCGCAAAGCCATACGCATTTGCCCTTTAATCAAGTTCGCGCCGATCCCATGCCTTTTCTTTTCAAAAACCAGACTTGCCTCGGAACTCCGGTTTGGTTGGCCTCTGTCTGAGTCACGTGATCCTTTTGAAACCCTTCTCATTTTTTCCGCCCGCGAGGGCCCATTTCTTTGCTTTTCCTGCCGAGAATCCCGCGGTCGTCGGATTTTTTGGAAACGCTGAGCGACCCTCCCCTCACTGGGCATATTCCTCCATGCTTGGGATCTTCGTAGTCCTTCTCGGTGGTCCCGACTAAAAAAAATCTCTCCGGGGCCGGACGGGTTTGCGCGTGCTGAGTCGACACCCCCCTGCCAGCACAGTTCTAGGCGAGACTTCCGGGCCGATGTGACCTTCGAATCTTATTTCTTGGATTTCTTTATGCTCTTTTCCGGCACCCAATTTTTATGTGAGGCAACATCGTTTTTAGCGTACTTGAAGACTCCACATTTGTGTTTCCGCACGACACCCCACCCAGCGTCTATTTTTCCCCCATTCTGACGGGTTTCCACCATCGGCTTTTGTAACGGTAGCATAAACTTTTTTCCTGGAATGGGCTGGGGCAGGTCCATGCACTCTTCATCCGTGGTCGAAATTGCTGACTGCCTGCAATTGACCCCATTCAGATTTTTCAGTATCCTCCCCCTTTTGCTTTAGCCGACAATTAATATTCACCTACCCCCGAGTCGTTTTGACGGCTCGCGCAAAGGTGTCCTAGTTCCCAAGGGAACGGTGGCAAATTTCTTCATTTCTCCCCCTTTTTTTGACCCTTCATCCCCTGAGATAGCAAGAGAATGAGATGTTGGTTTCCCCCTTCCCCTCCTACCTGGGCCCCATTCCCTTAACGGCGCGCGTTTCCGCTGCTTTTTCTGTCAATTCTCATTTTCCCTTCCCAATGGCTTATGGCATTGCATTACGCCCTTTGGACTTCCCCTTGGCACCGCTGTACGACCGAAGCCCCCCCCTCCGAAGTGGGAATCTGTTCCCTGTCGACCAACGAACCGAGCAGAAGGCTGAGCAAAGCCATTGTTCCTACACCCCTATATTGGTCGCTCATGGTCTAGTTCGCGGGAGAGGACCCCCTTTTTCCCTCCTCCTCCCGTTTTGAGCTCTCTTCTCCTAAGAGCCCGGCGCTTTCCCCCTCTTACTTCGTTGTTAACGCCCGACGGCTGTGCCCTCTGGTTGTTTGTTCGCCACGTCTATCCCGCCGGCCCATGCGAAATTGAGTCACTTTGCTTCCGCCCGGAATTCCACTTATCTGTTTGGAAGTCGCCCTAACAGCCATTGGTGCCGCCACGCCATTAGCCTTTCCCTTCCCAAATATGGCCACTAGCGCATTTTTTTGCCTTTTTCTTTCCGTTGAGGCGGCGGTGTCTCCACAAGCAGTATATGGTCGCTGCCAGCGTGGGGCGTATTTTTCCCCAAGGCCGACCTCCGTTCCTTTTTGCCTACTTTTCTCGTCCCTCATACGGAAGGGCGCGGTTACTTTTGTAGGCGTGTGTCCCACTGCACCTTCTTCTGGACTTTACCCCCGTCATGCTCTTTTCTTCATCTTGTCAAGTTCTCCACGGAATCGAAAATATGTTTCGGTCCCGGCCTCCAAGCTTTTACCGATTTCTGCTCCTGTCCCCAGGCCCTTTAACCCATGTCCTCTCTGCTTTGCCGCATATTCTTCGATTTCGGCCTTTTTTTTTGCTCGCACCCTTTGGCGTTCGTCTTCTCTATGCCCCACCGAAAAACGATGTGCCGCCCTCCGTCCGTTCGCCCGAACGCATATTAGGACGCCCACTCCCCCCTTTCCCATTTGTGTCCGGGACGTCTTTGAATGCTGATGGCCCCTTTTCCGCTTGTCGAGAACGCGTCGTGTTTTTCTTTTTCCCACATCCTTCGGAAGCTAGTTTTTTAACCCCCCCCCTTCTACCGCTTCCCCGGCCTGTGAACTTTCCTGACCCAATGCCTTCCCCCCTGCGTCAGTCGTAAACGAGGTTCCCGCACCCGCCGACGACATCTGGCCCTTCGTTCGTGTTTTATTGATTCCCGCGAGGTTTTGCGTCGAAGCAATTCGCCTTCACTTCTTCTCTGAGTGTATGCCGGCACAGCCCCCCCCTCCTTCTCCCATGCAGTATAGTCTTTGAGAAGAACAATTGGTTTTTGGTATTTTCGCGTCGTGCAATGGTTATGGCTTGCGTCCAGAGCAGTTTTGGCCCTGAGAGCGGAAAAGCCCACCACAGCCCAAAAAAAACCCACCCCCCCCCCCCTAAACCACAGCCCACCCCCCCAAAAAAAGCACTCCACCAACCCAAAACCCCTCATCCAAAAACCACAACCACCCCCCCCCCAAAACCCCCTCACCACACCCAAACCAAACCCCAACCCAAACACTACCAACAACCCCAAACAAAACGGGACTCACTAAACCCAAAGACAAAAAAACACACCCAACCCCCACACAAAACCGCCACTCAAAACGCAACAACCCACAACCCCACCCCAACCACACCCCCCCCTCCCCCCCCCCCCCCCCCCCCCCCCCCCCCCACCCCCCCAACCCACCCCCACACCCCCCCCCCCAACACCCCCCCCCCCCCCCCCCCCCCCCCCCCCCCCCCCCCCCCCCCCCCCCTTTAGGTTAATTGCCTTTTTCTGGATTTATCTATGTCGTCTTTTTTCTTAGTGACTCTAGGAAAGCTGCCTTTTCCAGGGGACTCCAAGCTGCTTATCTGCCCTGCACTTAGGGCTTGCATTCAGAGCTGTTGGCTTTTGAACTTTGCGCCTTCGAGTTCACGCTTCCCACTCCCCCCTCTGTCAGCGTCTGCCCTCACTTCCTTGCACTTGCAAATACTTTACCACTGCGTTTGGATCCATTCGTTTCCCCCGTTTGCCATCTCATAGAGCTACGGTGCGCCTTCCGTGCATCCGCCTTTTGAGATCTTCCTATGTTGCACCCCAAGAAAACGCGTCGTCAATATTATTTCCGTTCTTCCGAGGCTATTCGTTGACGTGGCCTCCTCACCCTCAGCCTTTCGACATCCCCTATATCTCCGTCCGTCTCATCTATTCACCTTTAATGTCTCGCCCTTCCCTAGGGTCTCTAGCCGCAGGTATTCTCTCTTCCTCTGGTTTCGCCCGCCCCTTCCCGTTCATTTTTTCGTACATAAATCCGCACAGGATCCCTCCACTCCTTTCTTTCTTCATCTCCGTCTTTTTGTTGATTTTTCCCTCGTTTAGTGCTCCTGCGTGAGCTCGATCTTTAAGTCATTTTCAACTAGACTGTTCCTGGATTCCTGCTTCCCACATCTCAATGAATTTCCCCAAAGCGGCTATGCCTTTTCTGGTCGAAAACTTTCTTACTTCTTCGCCACCTGCTTCGATTGAGGAGGATCTTTCTGGAACTTGTTCACCATTAGGTTTTTCAAGCACAGGTCCCCCCCCTAGCTTCCTCCCTCGCTTTTGTTTCCCTTCCTGCATCTGATCTCGCCCATTTATTCTCACCTTATCGCGCGATGCGGCACCCTTATCTTTCTCTTTCCATTGCTCCCAACCGCAATTACCCTCTGTGTTCCCAGTTTCTCTTTAGCACTTTCTTTCCGGACCCCGATGGACCGATTTTTTGTTCTCTCCGAGTACAAGTAACGTCCCCCTTTCCCCTTCTTCTGGTAATTGATCCTACAGTGCGTTCTCTCCTTTACTTTTTACTCTCCTTTTCCCGAGCTTTCCCCTCCCGACCAAATAGCAAGACTCTTACTTTTTACTGATTCTCTCCTTACGCTTGGCCCCAACGGCTCTTCCTGCGCTTATTGAACTGATATCTTTTGAAATCCTTTCGTCCCACGATCAACACAGCTTTTTATTTTTCAACCCCCTTCCCTTTTTTTACCTCCCTTTTCCCTCTGATCTTTACCGAGGCGAACGGTCACATTCAACCTCTGTCGACGCTGTCCTTCAACTCCTTTGCTTTCGCCTCTTTATCTCCCGAAGCCACGATGTTTTTGCTTGTTTTTTCGCCCGCCTTTTTTTTTCAGGAATTGGGGCAGAATTTCCCAGGGGCTTCTCGATCTGTTTTTTCAGACCTTTCTACGTGGTGCCCACTAAAACACATAGTTTCTTTAACTTTTTTTTGGCACGTCTCGTCCTTTTCGCACACATCCCCCCCCTGCAGTTTTTTCCTATTTTCTTTTCCGAGATTTCCCTTCGCTGTGATTATAGGTGGTATATTATTTTCGCGGTCCTCTAGTTCCTCCTAAACTTTTCTTTTTGTGGTACGTTTTTGCATTATAACGCACATTTTTTTTTGCCTCCGTCCCACAAACGGGTGCTCGAAGAATATTTGGCCCGCCTCTTTATCCCTCGGCCTGTCCTTCTCCTAAAGGTCCTGGCGGCTATGGGTTTTTTCCAAGTCTTTTAGATTTGTAGAACCTGCCTCATATGCATTGACGGTTCGGAGCTCGTTTCCCCTCTTTTCCCTCCTTTGCTTTTTTGCACCTATCATACCGAACCACAATTCGTCTTTTGGATTCCTTTTCTTCCCCTCTGAAAGGGTGTTCCCTAGGAACCGGACTGTGGCCAAATCACTGTTTCGTGATTTTTTTTGCTGGCTCGCACGTTCTCTTTTGTGGTCTCAACCGAGTCGTCCCAGCCATACCTTTCCTTCCCCATGAGCTTTCCGTGTCCGCTATTTTGCCGTTTCCTTGTTGCTTCCCTTTTACTTTTTCGGTTATGGCAGCTTCCAAAGAGCTTGGTTTTCCCTACTTTTATGAAAGAAGCCATCAGCCGTTACGCACTTTTTTTTTTTACGGTTGGTGATCGACGTGGCGACCCCACTAAGGATTTTTCTCCCCCCCGGCCCCTTTTTCAGACAAAAGAATTCGTTCGCGCGCGTAGTTTGCTTTTCTTTGACCTTCCTCCTCCTTTTTTTTTTTTTAGAGAATTGGGTCGATTAATGCCGATCATAGCCGATACTTCTTTTTTTCTTTCCCTTCCCTCTTGGCATTTCTGAAGACGAATGACGGAGGTCATAGTGCTTCGCCTTTTTCCAGCAGGGACCTTCTCCCCTTGCCCTTTCAAGTAGTTCTCGGTCAGTAACGAGGTTCCCGGTTTAACAAAGTTTTACGATGCATCTCCTTGGTGCGACCTGTCGACCTTAGGCCTTACCCCTTCGTTTTCAACTGCGCTCCCTGCCGGTCCCTGGGGCAAGGTTCGTCTGGGCTGACTTTTCCAGAAGTCCTTTATAGAGCGCAGCGTGCTTGGTTTCCCCTTTTCCGACCCTAGTGCTTTCCTGTGTTCTTTCACCCATGAGCTCTATTAAAATTCATCCACTGTATTCGATTTTTTCGGGATGAAGGCAGGGTCACGACCCACGAGGTTTTCATCCTTCTCGTGTCAATCTCTTAATCCCCTTCATATCTTAATCTGCAAGGTCTTACCTTCCTCTCATCAACGGTTCCTACCATCTCCTTTTCCCTTCCCGATTTATCACTTTCCCCCCCAGGCTCTTGCCTGTTATTCTTCGAGGATGGTCCGCATATTCTTCTATGCTCCTTGTTTTTGGTTTTGCACTCCAAAATGTTTTCTCCTTCGCGGCAATGCCAAAAACTGATGTGCTAAACGGCGGCTTCTCTTTCTTCCTAGACGTCCCCCTAGGCAGTATCAGGAAATTCCCTTCTTCCTTCAAGTCTCGCACCCCTGAGGAAGACATTTGCGCAGGTTGAGGTTTCCTCCCCCCCCGCCGCCAAGTGCCGACGAGCAACAAGCCCCTGCGGAGCATGTTTTTTTAGCCGAGATGATGTATAGCAATCGCGACCGCTGTGGCATTTGCATTTCCCCCTGCTGCCCTTCTCCTCTTCCCCGTTTTCCCTCCTTTTCGAACACGAAAGAAATATTTCTAGTTGTCTCGCGCTCGCCTCTTTATTGAGTTTTTCACGTAGAGGGAGTTCTTCACCTTTCGTGATCTTTTCCCCTTATTTTTCTCTCCTTTCCCCGCAAGAGTCCGAAACGCAAGTCTGTTTCTTTCGAAGAAAAGGTTTCAGGTTCTTCTGCGCCCCCTCCCTTTACAGTTGAACTGAGTGCTCGGCTTTCCCTAAGCGATTTTCAGATCTTATTCCCCAGCAGGAGGCTTAAAAGTCCTTTGTCCTGTTTTTTCTTTTCTTGCGGTCTTGAGTGAAAGCTCTTGCGGATGATGATTTTGACTCCGGCGGCTTTTTCCACGAGGGGGACCTTTTGTATGCGTCTCCCTCTGCTGAGCCCTGTTCGGCAACTCATCGTTTTTTTCGTCTTTCATGTCAATTAGCGCACCATCCGGCAGGTTCATTTCCCCCTCGTTCTTTGATGCCGTTCCAGCAGAATCGCGCGATTCTTTTATTCTTGAGCCAGTTTTCGAGCAGATGCGTCCAGGTGTAAAAACCCTCCTTCACCCTCTTCCAACCGTGTGGTGCCGTTCGGCCCGGCTGGGCTTGTTTTGGCTATTTTTTCCCCCCCAATGCAGCGCATCATCCTCCTCTCTGCTCTCACCTCTCTTTTTCCCACTTCCCCCCGGTTTCGCCTGCCCGAGGTGATCCCTAGTTCTTGTTCTCCTTTGCTGCTCTCAATTCTGACACGCCCGTTCAAGGAGTGATCGAATCCCGATAAGCAATGCCAATTCCTATCTCATCCCTCTCGAGATTCTGTGAGCACGGAGCGGATTGAGTCCCTGTCGTTCAGTCCTTTGCTTCTTTCCTCGTAAGACCAGAGGAAGTGACGCGAGTCCATGCGTTATGCTCCCTCTTTCGCGCCCCCTTTTCTACGCCCCCATGACAAATGCTGACTCTTATGATTTTCTTTTTCGGACACTGGTTATGAACCATGGGGCACTGGCAACTCCTGTTCGAAGGCCTAACGGTTTCGAATGTGTCTCCCACGGCCATATGCCTCTCGCCTGGATTCAGCCTTGCCTTCTGATCGCCTGATTCCTCCGACGCTTTTTTCTGCTTGGCCGCACGCGAAATTGCGCTTCTTAAAGTTGCTTTCGCTGTTCTTTTTTAGTAGCAGTGAGATGGCTGCGACGCAAAGATTTTGCCGCTCCCCCCCTCAGCGAGAGATTACTACCAGTAAGTCCACCCTTTCTTTTGACATCCTCCCTAAAGGTTCAGCATAGCCGAGTTTTTTCCTAAAGTTCCCCCATTTTTTTTCTTCGGTTTTCCGGCCTCACTCAAACGACCCTCCCTGCATCTGTAAGCACGCGTCCCCCCCGTTAACGGTTCCGCGCTTTCCCGTTCCTTCCGCGTCACTGGTCATTCCTCTTCACGCAGTCAACGTCTAATCTATGGCCGTATGCAACTCTCCCTGGAAATTTTCTCACCCCCCTAAACGAGCTTTTCGGACGGGTTCATTTTTTTCCGTCTTCTTTTTCCTACATCCGGATCACTTTCCCCCTTCTCTTGCTTCGTCGCACGCACTTCCCCCCTATCCTTTTTTTTTTCTTGCTCGGGAGGTCCGGCTTGTAGCGGGTTGGAAACGCTTTTTTCTCTCTTATTGTCTTTGTAATTCCTAACTGCCAGGCGGGTTGCGGATTCTGGGAGACCCTTTCCAGTCCCCCACCAAAATAGCGGGCCGGCTGTTGCGAGTCCCCTTGGATTTGACCCCCCCATACCTGCGCAGCACAGGGACTTCCGGGTTCTCGTCCTCCCGGCCGATTTATCTTGGACTCTCTTTCTTCTCGGATTCACCCTCCCCGGCACCCCATTTTTCTGCATGTTTTGTTTTCTTTCGAAGGACCCCTTTGTTGGCGCAAGACCAGCACCCAAAGGCGCAGCTCCCCGTCCTTGCAGCCATTCCTTTCCTTTTGTTGTCGCCTACTCGTCCTTGGCTGGTGTTCAGTTACGAAGATTTTTTCCGTGTATGCATCTGCCTATATGAAATGATCGAGTTGGAGTTTCGAGCCTTCATTCTTTTTTCCCTTCTATCCCGCAACCAATTCCCGCTGGCGGATCCTCCGCCCCCTGTTGTAATTTCCCTAACATGAACTGTTCCCCTCACGATTAGGCCTTTCCCGACGCTGTCTTTTGATTGTTGGTAGTCTCTTTTACCCCCCAGTAGACGCATACCTGCCCCATTCCCCCAATTTGAGATCCCCTTTGATGGTTTTTTTAAGGCGACGTTTAGTAAAATGGCGGCTGCAGCGTCCCCCCTTAGATCCATTTTCGTTTTTTCATGACGAATGACAAAGCCGGACGTCGTCTTCTATGCGTTTTTTGAACTTTTCTCTTTCCCCTCACCGACGCTTCCCTCTGCGCAACGCCCTTTCCTTTCCTCCAAATCCTGCGTTGGCTGCCTTTTCTCCTGGATCGACACCTCCTCTTGGTTTCTTGCGATCCCGCTCTGGCCTCCCTGCTACGCGAGCTCGAACGCTTCGTTGTCTAGCCGGCCGTTTTCCTTTCCACGTCGACTACCACCCCTGACCATGCCTTTTTTACGTCTGATTTGTTTCTTTAAGTTCAACGCTCATCCTTTTTTTGACGTCAGCCCCCCTCCCTTTTTTACCTTCTTCCTCCGAACTTGGCACATTCAGAGGCCCTGCTCTTTTTTTTTAGGTCTGGGGCTTTCTTCTTCGACTTTTCGTTCTTGTCACCTTCGGTCTCCCTCCCAGCTAGGGCATCCCCAGTCCAACTTCTTTCTGTCCCAGGTGTTTCCCCCTTTTCTATGTTACAATTACGCCCAGAAGGGTTCTTGGAGGCAGGATTGTCGACGTTACGATTTTTTTTTTTTTCTGTGGAACTTCCTAAATAGGCACCCTTGCACTCCTTACTTTTATCCCTCAGAAAAAGAGGCTGGTTTTTTCCCAACCCAGTCTTTCCATGCGACGAGCGATTTTGAAAAACCTGCTTCCCGCTTTCCTGCTTTTAGTTTTTTTTCTCTTTTGTTTTTTTTTTTCGCCACCAAACTTTCCTCATGTCTTCGCTTCTGTCAACATTTTCCAGACTGGGCCGTTTAGACCCCTTTCAGATAAGCATACGCCTTCCTTACTTATCCCTTTGGCATATGTATTTCCTTGACAAATTCCACTTTGAATTAGTCCTGTAGTGTCGGCCCTTTCTCAGTTGAACCTTACTCAGAGATAGTTTTTTCTCCCCCCGTTGCTACCAACTCCCGCGTCTTCAGGGGACGGAATTCCACTTGACCCTATTCTCAAAGCCCTTTTTTCCCCGACAAGGGACCCTCTTGGTCTTTTGCGTCTCCAATGCCGCTTTTGATGGAACGTCGCGTGTTCCCGTGTTGTTTTACTGTTGATAATCTTGTCCTAACTCTTTCCAGCCCTTCGACCTCAGTATGCGTTCGTTGATAGAAAAGCTGTCGGATCGTTCCTTTGATCGGCGCTCCCTTGATTACATTTCCCTTGCTGAGTCCAATGAGGCAGTTTTTCTGCCCGTCCCTTAGACGTGTGAATGTCTTCTCCTTGTTTTGCGCTTTTCTTTCTTTGATTCCCGACCGGGTAACTGCTGTCCAAGCGGGAATTTTTTCCCTTTGTCTCGTAAGCACGTTGGCGAATTTCTTCCGGGTTTTACTTCGTAATTAGATTCTTTCGTGGCCTCCCCAGCAGCCTTCGCTTGCCCCTCCCCCATGGCTACCCTTGGCCAGACACCTTACCTTCCTCGGTCGTTGCGCCAATTCCCTTTTGTCTGGATCTTGCAGCACTATCGGCTTGCTCTCGTTTCAATTGAAGCCAGGCGATGCCCCAGTGTTTTTTTACCCCCGCGTCGAACCGTTCTTCTTCGGTTGCTTGTTTTTGCGAAGTACTGTTCATAACCCGTGCCCCTCTCTCCCCCTTCCCCACTGGTGGTCGCCTCTCCCATCCGATACTTTTTCCTGTCTTCGCATGTCCTCTGGCATATCTTTCTGTTTTTTTTTTTTTACGCTGGCGACGAGCAAGGAAGCGAAGTTCGACTTCCCCTTGTGCGGACATCAATCGCTCCTTCCTTTTGCCCGCTTTTTCTTCTCACTCTTATCGAGAGTGCGTTTTTTCTCCCGGCGGATCTTCTGTCTCTTAACGGGCCGTTACTTCTCTTTCCTGCTTTTTCGTTCCCCCCCCCCTGACGTCGCCTTCCCCTGCGGCTTTTTGCCTCACCGGGCATTTCGAAACAGTAATGGGTAGATGATTTCTTCCCCCCTGTCGAGGATGGATTTCGGATGTTGTGATTCCTTCGGACTGAACCGGCCAACGCAATAGCCGTCTCCCCTTGGCAATACCGTCTTTGTTGGGTCCCTCTAAGCACTCTATTAAATGGCTTTACAAAGCCTTTCCCCCTCTGCTTTCGACGTTTGTTTCTTCTGTTTACTTCGGCTCTTGGCAGACCCCGCATTGATAACCGTTTTCCCTCACATTTTTACCTCTTAGTCTCTTGCCACGCGATGCTTACCGTGTTCTTTTTTTTCCATATTCAGCGCTCCGCGAATTCCCCTCAAGAAACGCCTCAGGTTCCTCCCTTTTTGCAGATAGCTTTTTTCCAGACCTATTCCCCTCCTAAGGCTTTCGTTCACTCAAACTCATCAAATAGCATCGCATTCCCGAAGTTAAACCCCTTTTTTCTCCTTTTCCGTCTCCTTATGTCACTCCGTCCATCCCCGATCTTGGCACAATGCATGTGTCAACCTGATTTAGCGTCCCGGTAACCTCAGATCCCTCTTTTGTTTAACCCAACGATGCTTTTTGGTGGAAGATGATCAGGGAAAATAAGAGCGTTCGATCCCCTTCGCTTCTGACCTCAAGCGTCTGCCTGGCCCTTGCGATTTCCATGAATTTTCCGGACCAAGATTTCCCTGTGGGCTTCTTTGCGCTTTCGAAGGCCTTGGGTGCAGTGAAACCCAACTCTGCCCCCATTTCTTGTTCGACCCATATCGGTGGTTACTCCCCCAAAACATATTTCTTTCGCGTCGTCTTACTCTGTCGACACCATCTGCACAAACAGTGATAGTTCTGCTTTATGTCCAGGGACGATATTCTAGGATTGTCTGTTCCCCTGGCGTTACGCGCTCTGACCTCCATTTTGGTGCACCCTCCTTTTTTTTTCTTGGTATCGACGACTTTCAAATTTTGTTGTGTCCCGCCCCAGGCTCAGATCCAATAGGCGGCCATCTCCAGTATATGACATGCACTTTGTCCCCTTCGGTCCCCGTCTTTTTTTTTGGGCCGCCAAGCATATTTCGTCTTCTGGTGAGAACTGTTCCCTCGTTCCGATCACTGCGAGATCCTTCCTTGTGCCTCTCCATCTCCCCCTTCGCGCCTTAAGGGGCGGAATTTTTTTTATTGAAGTTCTCCTCTTGAGTACTTGAAAATGTGGGCAACTTCCGTCTTGGATTCTTCCCAGTATTTTTCCCCTACGAGTGTTTCTTGTGGTCTGCCCACTTTATTTTGCACCTTCCCTCAAATGCGCCATCTTTGCCGTTGAATGGGTTTAACAGGTCTTATTTCACCAATTTTCCGGTGATGGAAGAAGGTCCCCCCATTTTCCTGAGTTCTTCCTCCAAGCTGCCGAATTTCCAAAGACGACGTGAACGCAAGTGTAGCCTTTAACCCGTGTCCTCGTTGAGAACAAGACCACCTAATCATGACTTTCTACCTTTTTTAGACCCTCCCTTTCGAGTCTCTTGCTGCCTAGTTAGAAGGGATAGAAACA
>Ga0179593_1298732_pt1 | contig 12244 bp, 17 predicted proteins | sample CZODoug2_1_08_16_FD_185931 | JGI IMG/M metagenome (GOLD analysis project Ga0179593, IMG submission 185931) | Vadose zone soil fungal communities from Angelo Coast Range Reserve, California, USA - CZODoug2_1_08_16fungal (PacBio error correction) | ecosystem: Environmental > Terrestrial > Soil >... | reverse complement strand
TGACCTTTCCCCCGGTTCTCCATTCCCCTTTGGTGGTATTACTTGTTTCCTTTTTACCTTTATTTTTTTGTATTTTCGGTTAGTTTAAGGCCTTTCCTTTTCCCGTAAAACCATCCAGAAGGAATGGTATCGTACACACTACTGCCGAAGGGGAGCCTCCCCCTCCAACTCCTTGATTTATTTCTCGTTATTCAGCAAGAAGACTTTTTAACATATTCTGTACGGTTTTTGCTTTTGTTTAGGATTTGACGTAGTCACCTTCAGCCCTTCTCGTGCTCTCTCCTGCGAAATTTGTTCGCCTTCTATAGCAACTTGTCCACTTTCATGCGTAGTTCACAAAGTTTTTAGGGTTAAATCCTAGTCCCGGAGTTTTTGAGAAAGGTTGAATCCTTTTTTTTCTTCTTATAAGCCATGGTTCTTTCTCCCTTCGTTGTCAAAACGAAATCTACTGCTCTGGCATTTTGTACCCTGAATTGAGATTTTTTCCGTGTTTCTCCTTTTCCTTGTTCCCCTCCCCACGTCCGAGACCCGTACCTCGTTCTTTCCCCCCTTGACTAAGGGGATTGTGCGTTTTACCCCCTTCCCCCCTTTCGGACCCCCTCTTATTTCCGGCTTTTTCACACTGTGGAGCACTAGTCGTGATGTTGCCTGTCCTTCCCCCGTACAGGTTGCAATTTCTGGTTTCTTCCCCTGTTTTTTTGACTTCGTGAGTAGAGAATCTCGCCTTGTCCTCTCGACATTCCTTCTGCCTCAGCTATTTCTTCAAGAAGCCCCCCTCCTCCTTATTTTCATTCCCCTAAGTAAGTCACATTGACTGCAGCGAATCAGTAACCTCAGACAAGTTTCCTCTTACGGCATAGGCCCAGGCTTTTTTTCCCGATTTGTGTGCTAGCCATCCCTCCCTTTGATAACGAACAAAGTCACTTTTTTTTCCTCTTCACAGTTCGAAGGACCCGTGTCTCTCCCCTCTCTTAATGTGGAACCTTTCCTGGTTTCCCCACTTCCTGTTCTTTTTTTTTTCCAGACTTCGCACTTAGCAGAGACTTTTTTCTGTCCAGCGCTGCTCCCCCAGTCTTTCCCCCATACAAGTAGCCTACCGTCACCTTTCCAGCATTTTCCCCCCTTCCATCTACCAAACAACCCTTTCCTCCCCCTTGCTTTCGAACTGTGAAGTCCTCGCTGTTTGGAGGCTCTCCATCCTTTTGGTGAAGGTGGAATTCCGTCCTTCCCCCCAGTTATGGCGAGTAGATGGCTTTTTTCATATTCTTTGAAGTGGTCCATCCCCATGATCGGAACCCCCTCTTTCTTCAATTTGATCCTTTTTTTCATTCTATTCCTTTTCCTCATCCGCAGGAAGGCGTACCCCTTTCTTTCTTCTGCCAACATGAGTTTTTTCTCCTCTCCGATGACCTTCCCCCGGTTCGTATTAACGGAGCGAGTGTGACGCCTTGACCCTGCGGAGAGGCCTCCCTGTTTCAATGCCCTATTGGGCTATCCTTCCCTCGATACACCTCCAACATGGACATGGCGACATCCAAGCGTTACTCCCCCGGACCTCGACCCGCGCGTTCTGCGAACAGGTTTGTGACCCACACTACGGTTCTGTGGATGAGGAAAGGCCACCCTGCTTATGTTAGAGTTGCGATTCTCTATCATCACCCTCACACCAGAGCGGCGAACGACTTATGTTTTCTCGTTGGACGCAACCCCACTTCGCTTTCCATGGTCTACCTCGGGTCCACGGACTCCCCCTTTTAACGTTGATTTGCTGCGGAGTCTTTTTTTGGCGTTTTTGTCCTTTCCCCCCTTAGGAGTGCGTGAAGCCGCCCCTCCTTACACTTTTGTCTTCTTCCTCAAGTTGACCAAATAAGCTTTTTGCCTTTCCCTTGTTCCACACTTTGGAATCTTGTTCGATTCCCGATAAGTTCTTCCGACCATTACGGTCCCTCCCTGGGTTTTCCCCTTCCCCTCTGCTTAGCTGGTGCCCTCCAGAAGATAATTTTTTTCTTTTCATATAGATTTTTCCTCCCTGATTCACCCACGTTCCGTTTGGTCAAGAGACATTGGTCTCTACCCTTCTCTATTGATTTTTCTAAATTTTTTTACCCCCTCGTTTGTGGATTCTCTGCAGATTGCTTTCTTCTTTCTCAAGGGAGGCGACCCAATGTTTTTTCCCTCCTAGTTTCCCCCCTCGCGGAGATGGTTGAATACTTGACGTCCCCTCCTTCTGAATGTCTCGCACACACTTTCCCTCATTCCCTGGGCTCAAATCTATGCTGACAATTCTTTTCTTCAACTTTTCCGTCTCTTTTTTTTTTTTTTCCACCGTTTCTTTTTCTTTTTTCCTTGCATAAAGAACCCTTTGCAGAGTTTTGTCGGAGTGGTCGATTTCCTTCTCCTCGTCCGTCCGAACTCCTGCACCTCTCCCTGAAAACCTCCTAGTATTTTTGAGTCCTGAGGCGTACTCCCATCGTTTTTTTCTATGGAGTTTTCAATCCTCTTTCAGCCTTTTCCCCCCACGTGAAATACAGTCCTTTTTGTTTCTCCGGAGTCCGTATTGCATCGGGGAGCTCGTTTTCCTTCCCTGCCCCGGTTGCATGCGCTGACAGTACCAGCGTTTTCATCATGATCCTTTCCCCAACACAAAACCTTTTTGCAAGTCCCTCTAAGTGACCTTACGCTCTTTATCTTCTCTTTCTTCGGCTTCAGATTTCCCTCCCCGGCTGACCGCCTTTTCCTCCCGTAGCGTCCTGAAGACGCGCTTCTTTTTGCTTTCCTCTTCGAATTTCCCTTCTAGGTTTATTTTCTTTGCCCGAGCACGACCCAATTCCTAACAGGACCAGCTTTGCGTCAGCCGATTCCGGCTCCTTTGCCCCTTTTTCTTCCTCCCCTTTCCCTGGTTTCACGAAACATCACCTTCAGACTTTTCATTTTTGGTTTTCCCCCCATGCAACTGGAATTTCCCTCATCGTTGGAGGAATGCGAGCTCTTCCACCGTGCTGAGAACGTGTTCCTTTCTCTTCAGTATAGCGACACGCTTTCTCCGCCTGCCCTCGCCGACGGCCGTACATTTCCCCCTCTACCGGCGGTTTTCATTTTATTTCCATTAATATCCGTTGCATTCGATTTCCCTCTCTCCCGCCAAGAGTGTCCCTACAACTATATTTTCCGACATCGTACAGCGTCGATGAGCTCCCGTTTTTTTTCTGATCTTCGTCTAATAATTTTTTCTCCTCCTCTTTGTTGTGGTGATTCTCCTCTCTCGACCCCACTTTTGGAGTTTTCAGTATGATAGGGGTTTCCCTTCGCCTTTTTCTTTGTGGCATCTCGGCCCCTTTCTCAACCTTATCTCAGTAGGAAGTATTGCCCATCAAGACGTTTTCTGTCTTTCCTTACTTGTCGATTCCCTTCTTCGTACATCTGTGCTCCTCCCTCTACCGAGCCGGTCCCGTCGACTGGCATCTTTTTCTTGGAGCCTTCTTTCCTCTCATTTTCAGTGGTTCAACATTCGGTCCATTCACGGGTCTGTTTTCTGTTCGTTAGGTAGAACGCTCCCTTCTTGTTTTCCTTTCTTATTATTGATCGCGTCTCCACTTCCTTTTCTAATTTTTTTCTTTGACTCGCTTTCAAAGAAAAACCGGCCCGTTCAAAGCTTCTTCGACTAGAGAATATCGACTTTTTTCGTCGCCCCTTTTGTCGCCTTTATTTTTTTTCTTCCCCCTTATGAACTGCGCATCTCTTTCTTCGCAATTGTTTCGATCTTCGTTTGTTGTGCCTCTCTGACAGCAAAGGCTGATCCTCGCCTCTTTCCTTTTTCTTAACACCTTACCCACCAGTCCCCCCCTCTTTACTACTCCGTATAAACAGGATGTTCCCGTTTCTCTCCTTCTTCCGGGCCCTTTGATAGACCTCCATGATCCTAAAAATTCTTCGTCCGGGCGTTCTTACTCTTTTTTCTTCTTCTTTTCCCCTTTTCCTCTCCTTTACGCACTGATTTTCTCCTGCAAATACTCTCCCCGTTCCTCCCTCCACGCTCTTCCTTTACCCTTTTTTGTATTTCTTTGCGCAAATTACCCGTTCCCCTTTCAGGCCATGCGGCTTCCCTCACCAGACTGAGCATCTCTTCTTGTCAACTTGCCTCCGTATCAGTATGTTCCCCTTTCGTTTCGTGCCTCTCAATGTCGTCACCCCTCTTCGCCGTAAAACAGACATTGTAGCTCTCCCTCCCCCTAGCGCGAACATACTTGCGCCCGTACATCCCACCAACGCTTCCCACATTTTCTCAACTTCCCCCCTCTTCCTTCGCTCACCGTTTTCCTCTTCCTGCCCACACGATCACTTTTGCTCTGATGCACATATTTGATCCATTAACCCTTAGAGTAGCGGCCCCATCGGGCATTTCTACGGTCGGGAGAGCACCATAGTTCGTTTGTTGCGTTCTTCCCGTGATCGACAGCGTCTCCATTCCGGTTCCATATTGCCCCCCACCTCCCCTTTTTCACAGTATTTGTTCAGCCTTTTGCCTCCCCTCCCCCGATCGGCTGCCTCCTCCCCACTCCCCTCACCCCGCGGTCCCGCCCGTTTTGACCCCGATCCCTTTCCCCCCTTATCAAGTTGGAATGCCCCCTTTTTTCCCATTTTAATGATATTCCCTAGCTCTTTTTTGCTGTCCCACACTGACCCCACGTCTGCCGTCCCTTCGCCGCAGATGGTTTTCTGGTTTATCTTCGCTCTTTCTCGGCTCCCAAATTCCTTTTTTCCTTGCCTTTCCCCCCGCCCCGATCGTGTCGGTCACAAGGTTCAACCTTATCGTTGTCGGACGTTTTTTTTCTTTCCCCGGGTAGAGGGGCGCCATGAGCCCTGGTTGCGGGTTCTTCGCAGTTTCCCATGATAGGCCCATAGTTCGTTTCTCTTTCATTCTCTCCCGCGCGCTGTATTACAGCTGTGTTGGCACCCATAAGCTTTGTACTGCCCCCCCTTCCCTTTCTTTCCCGCCTGTTAAGGCGCAAACCTCCTTGTTTGTCCTTCGCCCCTTTGTACTTCCCTGCCTGATGAATGCCCCGAAGCGCGATTTGTGTCCCCCCCCCCCCCACCCCCCCCACCCCCCCCATTGAGTTCTCTCTCACTTCCTCTCCCTAGTTTTTTCGATGGTATTGAACCTCGTTTTCTCGTTTCTTTAAAAGCGCGAATAGAAAGGACTCCGCCCTTCCCGGATTCACTTCCATACTTTTTCGTTCGCGCCGACCAACAAGAGAGTTCTTCCCACTTCAGTTGCTCTTACGTCGCTTCTTTTTCCCCCTGATTGTTCACTTTCTTTTATTCCTTTCCATTTGCGTTTTAAAAAACGACTGGCGGTCTACTTCTGCCCGACTCTTTCTTAACCCCTTTCACCTTTCCCCGCTCCTCTGTCGTAGACCGGGTCCCGTCTCCCTTTTCCGACGAGTACTTTGTTGTTCATTTTTTTTTCTCCCTTTTTCCTCCAATCTTCCAGAAGATTTTAATGAATTAATCTCGTTTTTCATTTCTTCTCTTTTTTCCAAAGTTTTTCGGCTTTCAGGCCTCTTCCTCTTACGTACTCAGACTCTCCCTTGCCCTTTTGATTCGACGCCAATCCAGCCCCACTGTCCACAGATGTTACCCCGCCACTCCCCCTCCCCTTCGACAGTTACCGCCGTTGCAGCGATCGAGTGCTCTCAAGTTGTTCCCAACGCGCTCCTATCCATTTTTCCCCTCAATGTGAAGGGGCCACCGAACCGCGCTCACCTTTTTTTCCGTCTCTTCGGTTTTTCGGAGTCTGGTTTTTTTTTACCACGCGGATACACCCCCCTCCGCGCTAGTTTGGATCTGCCAGCGCTTCTCCAGTTTTACCCCCACGACCTTTCTCCGCTTTTATCAGGGCGAAACAATTTCCCAGTTCTTCCCTATTGCTTCCAAGACTTTCACCTCCCCCCGTTTGTCTGCCGAAGGCATGAACGTGGTGGATCTTCACTTGTTCCCCCCCACCAAAATGCGAGAGCTCGCCGTTGCGAAAGGATATTCGCCTCGTCCCACAACCTCCCGACCTCGTAGCACTCCGGTAGACCTTGTATTTCTCTTCGTAGTCCCGCTCCATCGGATGTGGCGTTGTCTGGATTTTCCCCCCCTTTTCTTCGATCAAATTACTTCTCCTTTTTCCGGACCCCGACGCCCATTCCCCCCTCCCCGCACCGAAACCAAAATACGCCTTCCCCCACTAACCCCTCCAAAACCTTTCCCCCCAACCCCTCTCTTATCTTCTTCCCCCCCCGTGCTTTCCCCTCTATATATTTTACCCTCCCTCGTTGTTCTCTCTCTTCCTACATTGCAAGTTCTACATATAATCTATGTTTGTCCGTGGTAGTTTGAGTTTTCGTTTTGGTTACGCTTTTCTTTCGTTTGTTGGCGTTGTTAGTTTCTTTTGTCCGAAATTCTTTCCGTTCACAATTCTCTTCATGGATAGACGCTGCCCTGACTTGGCGCTGACAGAAACTCGCTTGCTCTTCTTCCCGCTTTTTGGCCAGAATTCCTTTCCTACCTTTTTAGTACGGCGTTTTTGCTTGAGTCGCGCTCCCCTTCCCCGAACTGATGTTCGCCTTTCGCGCTCTCGCTTTCATGAGAGAGTCCACCCCATTTCATGGTCGTCACCCCTCTTTAAGGGTTAAATATTGCGCCCTCCAAATGGGACTGAATGTTTCCCTGCGTGTGCCGCTAGTTACGCACTTTGACGTTTGAGCCAGTCTTTTGGGCAAACCTTCCCCTCGCAGTCGCTGTGCCTTTTGTCCATTCTTCTTCTCGTTTGTGATCTCAGTGTACACTCCGCGACAGTACTCAACCCTGACTTCGGCGTGCGTCACGTTGTTCTGTGTGTTGACCAATTCCTTCGGTTTTCCCCCTAATTCGGTGTTGGGCACAACGTTCCGATACTCGGATTCGTGCTTTTTTGCGCGGCGGCTCCTTTCTGAGGTCGTGCTTTATAATATGCGATTTCCCCCTTTGGACCTCTTTTTTGGCGAGAATCGCCCGCTTTCGCTCGAAGGAACTTCTTTATAGTGCCTCCCCTCCCTCCCTCCACGCGAAGTAGGTTCACTGCACCTACATTTTTCCTCCACATCTTCGGAAGAAGACGCCACGGCTTTTTTACGTCCCTTGGTTGACCTATTTCGGGTTTCCGCACTGCCAACGAAGACTTGTTTTTCTTCTCCCCCGGCGACGTGGTCTACTGACAAGCTGATATTTTTTCCTTGAAGTTTATTTGGTAAATGTATTTACGCTTAAGGATCCCCGCGCAGAGAGTTTTTCCTTGGAGCGCTGGCTCAAGTCGCGCCTCCCTCCGAACCTGAACTCTTTCTGATTTAAAAACTGCATCCCCCTCCCCCCCTTCAGGCAGATGCTGCATTCTTCTTTTGTGTGGAGGTTACTACCACGGTGTTTTGCATCCTCGTTGCCCGGCGTCTGTCGATGGAGCTTCGTCTGGCTTTTGAGGTCCCCTCGATTTCCATTTACCATGATACTCCCCCCCCCGAGGGTATGAGTGTCTTCCTGACCGAGGCTACATGATTTTCTGGTGCTAAGAAGGAGTGTTACACCTCGTCCGTGATTACCCCCTTGTTTGCGCTTAGTTTTGGTGTGTCCCTTCCCTCTGTCGGGAATCGGAGTGACCGAAGTCTTCTTCCAACCCTAATCGGGAGTCATCGCCCGATTCCAAAATCGTGCCGAGCATTTTCCACTCCCGAAGGACACCGTTTACCCCGTCCCTTTTTTTGAAACTCGACGCCCTTGGACCACCACGTGTCGACACTAGCCTCCGTTGTCGACCTCCCAGATCGGTTCGGTGGATGAAGCCCCCGTACACAATGGATCGGATGGCGCATTTAGCCGAGCGCGGCATACCCCCCCCCCCTCCCAATCTCTTTCTCCGCCTTCAATTATGGTGATCGTTTCTTCCCTTTCTCCGTTGCCTATTTTATTGATCTCTGTTGGGCCACGTGGCCCTTTACCGTGGCCGTTTTAGCGCTTCGAGGCTCCCTTTCTTTCCACCCTTTTTGGTCTTCTTCCTGCGGGACAGCAGAAATAGGCTTCAAAGCCTTCCCCCCCCTTTTTGTTTTGTCTCAAGAGTACCAATCTGCTTGACCAGCCATTTGCTTTGTTTTTAACAGATGGTCCACTTCTGTGCGGAGCTTTCCCCTTCCTTGCTTTCCTTACTTTTCAGCTGCGTTTTTCCTCGCGATGACCTAAGCTGGTCCCCCGAAGATATTTATTGGCCTCATCTCTCTCGAGCACCTTGATCGTTGTTTGTCGAATGGAGAACCCTTTTGCTCCGCAAATTTTTCATGCGACATTGTGGTCCCATGTGTGGAGTCGCTGCCCCCTATGTTCCGCCGCGGGTCGGCGCTCTCCCCCTTGTTTACGGACAGTGTTCTGCGGCAATGATGGTTGCCTACCTTCCGCTGCACGACGACGACTTCTTTCCACATACTTGACTCCCTGCACTTTGAGATCGAAGAGAGATTCCTCTTTTGGCAACTAGACTCTGTTTCTTTCCGATCTGTGCCGGTTTCTGATGGCGTTAGGCATTCCAGACCCCACCGGGGCCCTTTCCCTCCGTAGTTGCTGTGTGCTTTTGCGTGATTTGAATTCGACCATTCAGACCTCCGTCCCTTCGAGGGCACCGTCCCCCTAACCGACGCGTCCCATTGTTTTCCTGCGCCTCGCGGCGGTCACCCCAAGCCTTTTTTGCCTGCCTTTTCCCATCCGTATTTCGTCGGAACGTGACCCCCTTCCCCTTCCCCGTTGTTCCGGTCCATTTAAAACCCCGTCCTTGACCCCACTGGGGAGCTCATGGTGAAATTCCGGCCCTTCATCTGCTCCTCCATCTTTCCATCGGCTTCAACACCGTGGGCACAGCACTCCCTTAGGGCCGATATGCCAGCTTGCGTCGTGTAAAGAATATCCCCTCCCCACACTCTTTTGGATCGCCTATCCCTTCTCTTCTGCTCTTCCTTGCCCTCCCCCTGGTTTTCTTTGCACATCGATCCCACTGACCCTGTTTGGATGTGGTGCTCGCGACTGCAGCGTGCCTCTCGGAAGACCCCAGGTTGCGTCGCCTCCAAACGACCCTTGACCAGACTTGATTTCTTCATTTTGATGGAACATTCTTGGTACCGCATTTTCTGCCTCACAACGTGCAGTCTCCCTGTGGGCCGCCTGTAGTCGTTCGTATCGCGAAACGTCTTCGCAGGGTCATCCCAAAGGGGCCTCAGCACTCGTCCTTTTCCCCAACTAAGGCCACTGGATCGAGTTGCATCCTATTCCTTCTTCCCCCGAAGAAAATGAAAGCTCTTCCACCCTCACCCTCCCCTTTGCCTGCTGACTCAGGGGTGGCGAGGATAGGTGTCTTTCTCTTATAATAGTTGGGTTTTTCGAGACTTTTTCCTGCCGCCAACTTGTTTTCTCTCTCGAGACGTTTGACATCTCTTTTATGTTATCTTTCTTTTGAGTTCGCTCTTCATAAGCTGGCCCCCCTTTCCCTTATTTTTTCTGATTTATATTTTCCCCTCGATGGCTTTGCGCCCCCGACCTGCTGACTGCCACGGTCGCCTGAACGTTCTCCTCGCCGCCATCGTTTCACGATGATTTCCTTGCCCCACATTCCGGAAATCCGGTCTTTGTCCCGTATCTTTTTTCTTTTTCCCCCAAGGAACACTCTTTTTCTTCCTTTCTAGTACCTCATCGAGTGTCCAGTTGGTTAGTCTCTGGGATGACTGCAACGGACCTCAACCTGCGCCGGAAGTCTCACGACTGGAATACTCGATTTTTCTTTCTCACAGCTTGTCGCATTGCCCCTCTTTCTTCCCCGCCCCTCCCGACTTTCCGATGCGACGGGATGTCACTGACCCCCCCGTTGTGGGCATGTTATGCAAACGTAGTAATTCCCTAGTGCGGTGCCCTTTCCTCTTCCTTCCCGCTTCAACCTTTCACCCTTTTTTTTTTTTTTTTCCAACCGGTGTCTTTCTGTCCGACGGATGGATGGGAATGTTCAAGCGCTCCGAAAAAAAGGCTGTTTTCCGCCGCGCGTCGCAGTTTTCTTCGTAGTTCCTGGATTTGTGCTTCGCCGGTCTTCACTTTCTATGGCGAAGGACACATTCATTCTCCCCCTGCATCCTCCCCCCTGGATTGATTGCCCTTTCCGACCCGCCAGCGGCACCCTTTCCCCCCGTCCGCTCGATTCCGCACCGCCTTTGCTTTCTCTCGCTCCACGTTTGCCTTTTCAATTATGGTGTCCGATCTTCGTCTTGCCCCGTTCACTCCTTCAACCCCGTTTGCGATGCTCGGTCTCCCACCCTTCGATACGCCTAACCCTTGTCGCCTTCCGGCCCATTGGTACAACCCCCTTTTTTCCCCACATTCTTCACGTCAAAAATCTCTAATTTTTTCGCTATTCTGCTCCACACCCTTCCCTTGGCTCGATGACTCGATGATTTTAAATTATATTCGCGGCCCAGCTTTAAAGTTAGGTCCTTTCTTTCCCCAAGCGTTGACGCAGGTTCTTATCACTAAGCAATCGGCTCCAGCGTTCCTTTGTTTCCCCCGAACGAGCTTCCCCCGCGATATTTTTTTCCTCCTAACACCCTCCTATTGGATTCAAGCAGGAAACGTTCCTCGACTCACAGCGCCTTTCAGCCGGCCGCGCATTCCAACTTCCGGTAACTTTCCCCTTTTGGCCCCGGAGTCCCCCTGATATTCCCCCTTCGTCGTTTTGGCTGAAACTCTCTACACGAGCCTTTAGTCGCCGCTTTTTTTTTGGTGATGCTGCTCTTGTCTTCGCCATTTCCTCTTACATGTTGGTCCGTGCTTCATCCACGAACGCATCTTTTTACCCGAAGTGATCCTGCTCCCCCGTTCGACTTTTTGCTTCGCTGTGCGCCATGATCCCCCTGTTGGTTTTTCCCCTGAGTTTTTCCTACCTTCGGCCATATTTTTGAGTTCTCTACGCGCCTCCATTTACTCTTTCCCCTGGTACCCCCCTCCTCCGTTGAATGACCGTCACGGCTCAGCGTAAGGCGCACTCCCTCCGCCATTCCCCCTGTGTACGTCTCTTCTCCTGGCCCCGCGCGCGCCTCTCCCGATCACCTCATCCGGCGTTTTTTTTTTTTCTGTCTCCTTTGGCTGCCGAAGCTCCCCTGAATATTGTTTTCCCCTCCCTCCGCCCTGTGAACTGCCGAAGGACCTGCTTCCCACTTCCTACCTTTCGTCGGCCGCACCCATGCGCGTCTTCCTCCAGACGCGGTACTTTTTTCGATGGCATTTTGAATATTTCTCTTGTTCCTCTTTTCTATTTCTTACTTTATCTAGCGACCGTAACACGCCTTCCTCTTTCGCCTTCTTTTGTAAATATGAACAATAAACTTTTCCCGTTTTCTCGTCTCCGGGTCCGTTCCTGATGGCCTCCCTCCCCCCCATTCCTTTGGCGTGTTGCATTGCTTGTCTCGTCCCCCCCTCGAATAGTTAATACTCCTTCCTTCCCCAGTTTCTTCGATGTTACTTACTTATTTCTCCCTACTTCCCCCTCTTCTCTCGGTATTTGCCGTACCTTCGAGCGTTTTGCTTTGCTCTTTCTCGACAGCCGCCGTCCTTCCAAACTGTCATTGTGATCCTCCTTGGCCTACGCGGCCGCCGGTACCCATCGATCGTGCCTCCTGCAAGTTGATGCCCCCGTCCTATCTGGTTTTCTCTTTGGTCACCCGCCGAGGCACTGCTCCCCTCCGCGTTCTGTTTATATGCGTCTTCGTATAAACAAGCCGCGCTTGCGGCCCCCTGACCTCGTCTTTCGTGACCCACGACTTTACGTTCCCCCGTTATAGCTCGAACACTTGGGCACATTTTTTTCTTCCCCCCCTACTTTTACCACCCCTCTCCCTGAACTTTGAACGATGAAAGTTCTGTTTTTTTCGCAAACACCTTGCGCGAGCGCGATTCGTGTTGAAAGGTCCTTCTATTAGACAACACAAGCACCTCCCACTCGCATCCTATCCCTTCTGTCTCCCGCCCTCCGGATTCTCCTTCTGCTTGCTGGCGCCCCATTCCGGTTCTCTGATCCCATTCCGGCTCCATTTCGATCATTCCTTCCCAACTACCGCACCTCCCCCCCCCAAATACGACGGCCCCCCCAAGTCCCCCCTCCCTGACAAAAAATCGAGGATATTTCGACAACTGCCCTTACCTTCCT
>Ga0179593_1515254_pt1 | contig 12245 bp, 10 predicted proteins | sample CZODoug2_1_08_16_FD_185931 | JGI IMG/M metagenome (GOLD analysis project Ga0179593, IMG submission 185931) | Vadose zone soil fungal communities from Angelo Coast Range Reserve, California, USA - CZODoug2_1_08_16fungal (PacBio error correction) | ecosystem: Environmental > Terrestrial > Soil >... | reverse complement strand
TGGCTTCATCCAACATGTCGGTCCGGTCACTAGAATCCCCCCATCTTCCATTTTTTGAGATGCTATTTTGAGTTGCTCTCATCCGGGACCGCATGTTTTCTGGTCCTTAGCCAGAATAGTAAGCTCTTTTTCTCGGTCTCACTCTGCGTCAACCTGCTCCTTTTGCTTTTTTAGCCCCACTCCCCCCCCCTCGTAGCACGCCTTGCGGACAAACATTTTCCCCGCCACTTCTACTGCGCAAGACGGCTATGGTCCAGAATTTTTTTAATGTATTTTTTTCCTGGACGGCAGGGAGTGGCGGAATCCTACAATCCATCTTGACCCAGCGGCCCCTCCGATACTTATCTCTAATTCTGATTGTGTCTACCCCCTCCCAGCTTTCCTTTTCCTAACTTAGGGTCAATATTCGTCCCCCGCATTACCATCATCGCGTATACTGACTCCTTTTGATTGTAGAATAGTACTGACGGCCCTCCCTCCTCGTGACGCAAACTGGGCCATCTTTCTGTTTTTTCTCGTCCTTCACGGCCTCCTTATTTGTAATCCTAGCGCTTAGCCAGAAACTGAGTTTTCAGGAGAAATGGTAAAGATGTTGTTTAACAACAAGGGATTTTTCTGAGTAGTCATGACCGATCCTGACCTTCTTTGGTTGATTGCTGTGACCACGATGTCTACCCACTTCCCGCCTTGATTTTAAAGCTTTTGCGGCTAGACGTCCAACGGGACTCTGTTTTTTGACCTGATTATTCGTTCCCTTCAAACGGAGATTGTCTCGCGCCTCTCATATCTTTCTTGCACCGGCCCCCCTCCTCATCCTCGTTCCCCCCATTTCCAGCCACGAGTAGCTGACGGTGCATTTCCCCTCACGGTCCCACGTTGGGCCAGTCACTTTTCCCCGTTATCTGATTGCGGCGGTCACCTGCGAATACCGCCCCCTTTAAAGTTAGGATGCGTATCTTGAGCGGCGTTATCCTTTCGCATCGGACTGACTGGTTTTTGCTCGGACGAAGCGCTTTACCTTCCAAGTAACATTCGGAACATATTGGGAGGGGGACTTTTCTCTGTTCCTTTAGTGCGGAGCCCGGAAGCAACCTTTTGCGAGGTTCTGATTTTCTCCGTTATTTTGCAGGTTCTGAAGATTCCCGAGTCATGTTTTCCTCCGACAGTAGGCTCTCCCCCAATCGATCTGCCGCTACCGCTTCGGCAGACTTACAGACAGGATTGCGCGGTGAGATCAAGATTCTTCGTTCCCCAACCCTTGTTCAACAAAAGCCTTTCTCATCGTTCCCAGATTCTTTCCCAATTTCTCTGTCACTATTATTCTCCGTGTTTTATTGGGAACCGAGTCTCTCGAGAACTTTCCTTTTGACCTTTTTCTGCCTCTGTTATAGAGAGTTAAAGTTTGTTCTTCTAAGCCTCCCCGATACCACTCCCTTGTGGCGATTTCTTATTCCCCACGCACGCTGACGAAGGAGGTTTTCCCCCCCCCCTCTCGATGTTGGGCAATAGTGTACCGGCGCCTCATCTTGACTCTTTTACCCGAGACTTCCCTTTTCCCAGTTTCTTTCGGATTCTTGTTTCCCCCCCCTTTTGCAGGCGACATAGCTGCTTTCCTCGCTTTCCCCCACTGCAGGATTTGACGTCTTCGAGTACTTCAGACCACGGGAAGTGACGGACCCCCCTGCCCCTTGCCAAGTTCAAATCAGCCCGCGGCCATACCTCCGCGGATCGGTTATCTTTGCCGTTCCTCCCTCAACTGTTTCTAAATCAAAGCCCCACCCTTTTCGTGTAAAGAATGCACCTGGTTGACGCTTCCGGCTCCCGGCATTTTGAGCTCCTCGTTAACTGAGTTCGTCGCCAGGTATTCCTCCCCAGAGATCAGTGCGTTGAAGAGTCGCCCGCTCCTCCACCCCGCGGCCTTCAGCTCCCTGACCTCTACTCAAAATCCTAATGTCCCGGACGCCTACGTCTTTCCTTAGAGATAGGACCTCTGTCGTGGGGAACCGGGCCTTTCTCCTGATCCCTTGTTGCAACAAATCGAGACCCCCAATCCCTTCCGCCCTTTTGGCCAGCGCCTCCCTCCTACCAGAGAGCCGTGCGCTGGGTGATCCCAATTCCCCAGTTCGATCAGAGATCGTTTCTGTCGCGTCTGACATTTTTTTTTTCCCTTGCTTCAAAGGCTTATACTCTTCCATAGCATTTCGCGACGGATCGTGTCCCGCAGCTCTTCAACTCGTCTTTCCCCACCCACGTCCGTTTTTCCCTCTCCACCTTAACTGTTCCCAGTGAACCTCCATTGGTCACACCTTCCCGAGGCCCTTCCGAGCCGTCTATTGCTCCCTCCCAAATAACCCTCGCGCCTGTAGCTCTCTCCGTGCTCATTTCTGCCCCTCGAACCCATTGAGAGAATAAATGTCCCTTCCCCCCCATGTAGGCAGGCTTCGGATCCTTGGCCCCCCCTTGAGTCCATATCGCCAAGTTCTTATACCAGTAACTTTATCTTTCTTAAGCAGACGGTTTGGTGCATCGTCAACTATTTTCCCTGAGATGCTACCTTAGTTCCCTCCAGAAGGACCCCTCCTCTACATGTCGGAATGACAGACGAATCTCTCTCTTCTTTCCTTTTTTGTCCCAGCTGGCTATCTCTCTCGCCTGCATTTTCTGGGAAGGCGGCTTGAAAGATGCACGAAGAGCTTGTGACTGCAAGAATAGTCCTCAAGTTTTCCCTGTGACTGCTTCAACAACTGTTCAGGTCCGAGAACGGGAGTTTGGATTTTGCCCCCTTTCTCCTTTTTTTTTGAACTTTCGATAGCGCATCGCAAGCTTTTATACAGGTTGTTCCTTCATTCTCTCCCCGCTGATTAGCTTGGTCTTAACAACTCCGCCTCCAAGATTGGGAAAAACTATCGTACAGATCCCCCTCCATTCGTTTTTTTGTTGCTCATCCTCCTAAGAATTTATGCTTTAATTACTCTTTCCGAACGTGGCAGTGGTTTATTGTTCTACCCTTCCGTTTGTCTTGGAAGCTACTTCTAGAACTTTTCCTCCGATCCCTGCACGTAGTTTGATTTTTTGCGGCCCCTGCGTTGGCGCGTTTGAGTTTCCTCACCGATTTTAAGTCCGCTTCGTCGAAGAGTGGATCAACTCCTCTTTGTTCCAGCAATAATGTTCCCAAATTGGTCCGGGTCCTGGTCGCCACTCGTGCGTCTTTGCTTTGTGAGCGGTATCTCTGTTGACCTTGCTAAACTTGCCCGCCTGTTTACTTTACCCGACATCGTCTGGGCTGCACTCCCCGAGCCTCATATTATAGGACCCTTTATTTTCCTGCACTGGTCCGTTTCTACTGCGGGAAGACTTCAACGCCGCCATGTCTCGCTGCGACGACCTTACCGCGCCTTTTCACACGCCCTCGAGCCGCTGTGCCTGAAGGGACGTGTTTACGGCGTCGTCCGTGTGGCGACAATCTTTCTTTTCCACGGCTCTTTCTGCGGCTCCCACCTTTTCTTTCGCCCGCTGTCCCTCTCTGCAGATTATGGCTTTGACGCACATTTCCTCTCTCCATGACATGGCTCCGTTCTTTTCCCATGGTTCTCTCATTGGCAATTTACCCCGATTGCCTGTCCGTCAAAGCCCCCGGCCTATTTCTTTTCCCCCCCCCCCCCCCCCCCTGGGTCCCGATCGTATACTTCCCCCTCGAATGCTGAGCGGCAGGCATCGTAAGAATCTCTTTAGCTTTTTCATGTTGTCAGATGTCTTGTCCCTCCGAGTCGATGTTGTTTTGTGGCGCCGGTCACTGCTGGCTTCGTTAAAGCTGACCCTCTACTTGTTAGATTCCCACCCTCCCTTGGCCTTGGGCGGGGGAGAGCACTTTCTTCGAACACTTTTAACAAAGCCTACTGCCTTCTGCCCCGCGTTTTCCCCGCAGTTATCGCCCTCTATTTTCCTTCATCCTTCTGTTTTGCTCGAGCTTCTAATCCCCCGATGATTACTGGAAAGTTACGTGGCGCTCTCGGCCCCCTAGAACCCCGTTCACAATACTTTGTTGAGATGGTTCCCAATCTGACAAATCAACTCCCTCCCCCCTGAAGGAGGTTATCGATTCGATGTTGACGATTTTTTTCAACTCGTTTCCCCTTTCGTCAGCCCAAACTGGCTCTCTTTAGAACTCCTAAGAGTCTTCCGGTGGACGAGTTGCCATCTTTCCTTTGGGTTATAGTGACCATTTTTAGCGGCTATTATCCCTCTTTACACACCAGGACAATATTTAATGTTTCTTCAAGCACCAGGAGATCTTACGCAGCAGGTGAAGCGTTTCCATTGATCCGGTCCTCATGGACTTCCCAGTTCCCTTTTTTTTGGGGTGGGAACGATCTATAATAATTTCTCCCTTCTACCCGGATAGGTCTTTTAGAAGAGTTGCCCTGCCCTCCCCCGAACTCCGTTCTAAAGCCCTCTTCACCTTGATTTCAGACCCCTTTTGACCGCTTACTGGTGCTTCACGTCCCAGCGACTCGCTGGGTGAAAGACTGTCCTGCGTTTTTCCTCCCCTGTTTCCATCCGATCCATCTTAGGCTTGAATTCCCGTAACTAGCATTTCGGGCGGTCCGAATAAAAAAAACTTTCTCAGTACGATTCTTTCTGTACGTAGGAGATTATGCACGTCCCTTCTTTCGTGGAAGGTTACTTCGTTCCTCCTGAGGCCCGCCCAGTTACCCCTACTTAATAAACCCCCCCCCCTTTCCTAGAATGAGCCCGTACGCATAATTTTGCAGGGATTTAGGTTAGCCCACTCTTTTCAAAGTTTCCCTTCGAATGCAATCTTCTGCCTGCACATCTTCTGAACCTTCGGTGACGCTCACGTTCTTCGCCGAAAATCCCCTGGCCTATCCTTTTCCAAAGGATAAATGCATGATTCATAAACTCCTCTACGATTCTCCACGCTTCGGCCGCCCACAGGTCGTTCTATTCTGACACAATTCCGAAGAGCCCATTCCATTGACCCTTCGCGAAATTCGAGATCCGGGAACTGCTGATCAGGCTCTTTCTTAGATCGGGGATCTTTGTCAACTGTCCCTCGAGTTGGGAGGGCAAACGCTTACCGTTTGCATACCGTAGCCAATTCAAGCATTAGACGTGCGCCGTTCTTATCGCGCCCAAGCCTCATACTTTTCCCCGCCGTCTTGCTATGTCGGTCGCGCAATGTCTCCCCCCCTTCGCATTGGGGCCCGCCTTCTTCTCGTTCCCAGCACCCGATCTTTTTTTTTCCCCTTTTATCGAACATCCCGAGGAAATCTGAATGAGACTACCCTATCCCTCCCCTTTTCCTATCCTTTGAGAGAGAGTATTCATTTTCTTCGCATTGCTGGGACCCTTTTTTTTTGAATTTCAAGAGCCTACGAGTTGCTCTTTGAAAGTACCGAGTTCCACCAAGCCCCCCTCCCCTTCCCTTGTCCCCCTTTTTTACACGGGATAATGCGAGTCTTGATTTGAACAACTCTTCTTTTTTCCCAAGCGTTATCTCTCCTTCTCCCAGGATTCGCTTGAGCCAGTTGCTGACCTTATTCGTTCCGTAGATCGATACGACTCCCCCTCCGACATTTCTAGTGTCCCAATCCGGCACCCTCTGCTCCGAGCGTTTCTACCCTGCCTCTTCTTCATATTTTGCCTGGTCCAGAACTTTTTATCAGAAGACTCTTTTTGGGCAAGGCAGGTGAGCGCATTGTGCGCGGTGGGGTTTTCCCTTCTGCCAGTGACGAATACTTCCTTCTCCTTTCAGCTCTTTGACATTTTTTTTTTCCGTAGACTGCGCGTCGTTGCGCTTCTCTGGCGCCTCAGCTGCTTTCTTTTTCCCGGTTTCGTCCCTCTAGAAGCCGCCCCTTCCCCAGAGGTGGTCCCCACCACTTTTGCGCCCTTGGGTTATTTCTTTGCGAGTGTTTGATTTTGCGGGATGCTGCACTGCGTTTTGGAAATCCCTTCGAAGTCGGAAGGACCTTACCACCCGCCTTTTTCCCGGTGCTTTCTCCTTTAACCTTCCCGCGACGTCCATTTGTTTTTCGATGCCTGGTTCTGCGACTGACTATGGTCCAGCCTCCGGAATGCAAATACGCCCACATCGCGGGTCCGCCGTGCTTTCTAACTCCCCTTCCATTTTCCCGCACCCCCAATTCCTAAGCCGTGTTTGCGGCTCCTTATCGTTCGGGCAATCGTTTACTCCAAGAAAACCCCTTTTTTCTTTTCCCTTCTAACCTTTGATTAGCTTGAGGGAGGAGGACCTCTTGCTAAGTTCTGCATTTGTCCTAGTTTTTTTCTTGCCCCGGCGGAACTCATTTCCCTCCCACCTTTCACTTCTACGGCCTGGTTGGCGGCAGCGGTGTTCTTAGTCTCCTTACTGTCCCCTCCATTGATTGGTTCCTTCGTTTGTACAATCTCGGATAATGCTACTGCGTCCCTTTGAGCCTTTTGTGTCCTGCACGAGTCAATCCCTCCTTCGATGCCTTTTTTATTTCATGCGTTCTTTCAAATCCGGCTTCGTTTTCTTTCGTCCCTTTCCCCCCAACGAAGTTGAAATCCAACCTCTGGTGCAGACCTCTAATCTTCTTACTGGCATTGAACACTCCCCCCCCCCGGCAGTGGAGCGGCTTTAATCTCGCTCCCCTGTCCTTTTAACCTCTGTCCGCTCTGCGACACGGACTTTAAATTTAGCACTCTTCTCGCATCCCCCTCTCTCTCTCCCTTTGTTTTTTTTTTCGATCGACTTTTTAGGCTTTCCTCTTTGAAAGCACCCTTTCGAAGGGAGTGTTTTCCCACGTTTGCTTAGAACGCCTGGCTCCCAAATCCTTTTTTTTTCCGTGTTTCTCCGTCTGGTCCCCCTTCTTCAACCACGCTCTTTTTCTTCCCCCAAGATTTTCCTTTTGACAGCTTTTCGTGACCTCCCCCACTTTTTTCCCCCCTGGGCGCAAAACACCTCTTCCATCTTCTTGTTTCCCCCCATGCCCCCCCGAGACTCCCAGCCTATCGGTCTCTGGTTCTTCGAACCTTTTCTCCCCCCCTCCCCCTCAATTCGTTCTTCGACCACTTTTCCCCTCCCATAGGGTCCGCACTCCCCAAGGGCCGCGTTGCAAACCAGGGGCCGTAATTCTCATTCCCCTTTTCGACTGGCACAGTTCGCGGATCCACTCCAATCTTCGACACCCGGCAACGTACCGGATTTTTTTTCTTTTCGATGCCTCCTTTCGCACCAATTCCCTTGTGATCAAGCCCCTCCCCCCAACGTTGTTGGGCCACGATCCCGCCCTTTGCCCTCACATTCCCCGGCCTCTCGCTTTCTTCGTCAGCCTCCCTACCTTTTTTCCTCAGAGGTTTCGCCTTCCTCCATCCCAGTTGAACATGTTCGCCCTGCTCTGCCATCTTTTTCTTTCCCCCGCTCTCAGACCGAAAGATTCCCCCCTGCAATCACTCTTCCGGTAGCCTGTTTAATTATGCCCCGCATGACCCCTCGATTCTTTTCTAAAAGTCCATTTAGAGCCAGCTTCCCCCCCCCCAGCGTGCCCCTTTACAAAACACCCCTCGGAATGTCCTTGAGGCTCTTCACAAAGTTCCTCAGACTTCTTAGCGCAACTGGTGCTGGGGCCCTTCTTTTTCTCAGCATTTACTTTTTCTCGAACCCCCCCCCCCTTGGCTTTCCCCCTGCCCGTCCGCGCTTTCCCCTCCCAAAAAACTCGAGAATGCACAGGATCGCATTTCTTCTCGATCCTAACCTCTCTAAGCCACCCCCTACGGGAACATCCCCCTCTAAATACGGGCGCTCTTTTCCCATTTTTCCCCTTCCTATCTTTGACCCCCTAGGAATTTTCTCCTCTATCGATTCTCTTCAGTGGACAGATCAAACTGCGTGATTGCTCGATCTCCCGGGATCTTTTGCCCCCCGCTCAATGTTCCTGGTCGTTGCGCTCAAGTCCCGCACCCTTTTTAACCTTCCCCAGGCTCAAGACTAGAGCCCTTTCTCGCCGCTCTCTCTCTTTTCCCCCATTTCCGCCCCCTTTTTCACCTCTTCCTCTGTTTCTTTTCCGGAAACCTTTTCTACAACCTTCCCTCCCGGTTGGGTTCCCCATTTTGCGGTAATGCCCCTCAGACTCTCTTTCGGCGCCATTGAACCGTGTTGTTCTGATCCTCCCCTCATAACTATTCCGTTTTGTGTTTAGCGGATTAGCTCCTCATCAGTTGGAACGAATGTTCTCAGATCCAGCTCGTGAAATAAGAGATTTGTCCCTCCGCTCCGCCCCACTGATTGCCTTCTTTAGAAAATTCCTCCATTTTGATCAGCCCATAAGGGGTTCCAACAAACCTTCTTAACCCTTGTACCCGTATAGCTCCGAAAAGAGGTTATTTCTAAAGTGGCCCTTCTACTCCCTCCTTTCTGTCCGTGAGGGAGGGCCCATCCTCCACCGACCGGTCCCCAGCGGGGAAACATAAGATACTCGCTCAAGCGCGTTTCTAGGCGCAATTCAGCCCTAATATAACTGGTTCGGTCAAATTATCAAGTGGGCCTCCCTTCGTTTGACCCTGGAGAGAGTGGTAGTTTTCTGAAGTATCCACCTTCTCGCCCCCGCTGGCAACAGACTCTCCTTGGGTTTTTGCTCAGCCCTGGGCGCCCTTGAGCTCTTTCCTGACTTTTGTCGCTTTTTCACTCCTTGCTATCCTGGTTTCCCCTGGGGAGACACCCAGTTGCGGACTCTGCTTCCTCCGAGCCGAACTTGTTTTGCGCATTTGGCCTTTCTGTTGCACTTTTGGTCGAACTTTTCCCCTTGGCCCCTACCCCAGATGCGGCTCGCATCCCCCGAGGACGTAATCTTTCTTTCGGAGATTGTCCTCCTTCCCCCCCTAATCGGTGGACGCTGATTCCCGTATACCTGACTTCAGCCCTGTCTCATGAGCTCTGAATCCCTCCCCATTTCGTTCAGTTCACCTCCCACCTTTCTCTTCTCCGGGTTGAGGACGCGAATTAAAAATTTTCTCTTGGTAAAAGGTCTTGCCTTTTCTTGAGTTGCCTTATCCTTGCGGAAAGACCCGCGTGCTCAGTTGTGATACACGGGCTTTGCATGACCTCATCCTTTTAAATGTGCGGTCCTGGTTTGGGCGGTATCCCCTGCTGCCCTATTGGTCTTTGTTCCCCGTATGAGATGATCTAGTTTCCTCTTTTTCCGGACACCGAAGGACACTCTCCGCAGGCCTCGAACGATGGGAATGCGAATTCTGATCTCCTTCTTCGCTGTCAAGAAGGTCCCTCAGTCGGAAACTGGAGAGCGCTCGCTTTGTTCTTGACGCATGAACCCCCTTCAACACCCCTTGGCAGTCTGGCTCCTGCCCTGGCTAGTCGAACCCCCATGTAAAACCTCCCCATCTTTATCCTACCGCAGGAGGGGGCTTCATCCCCTTTCTCTTTTTCGTAGCTTAAATCGGTGGATAGGTTTCCCTCGAGTAAGATGCAGGTAAATTTGACTTGTCCGGACGAGCAGAGGTCGTTGGGACACTGTTGGTTCGACTATAGAAACATACCTCAATTTCTCTTTCTGAGCGTTTCCCTTTGCTTCCCCCAGTGAGCGCAGTATTTTATCTTGATTTCCCCTGCTCTTTTGAAGACCCCCTCGACCATCAGTTTTTTTCCAGTGAGCCAAGCCCCCCGATCAAACCATGCTTCTCGTTCCATGACTATTACTTTTTCTTCCTGTCTTCGATGGTCCTTCCCCCTTTCGTTTAACCAAGACCCCCTGCTCAACTTCTTTCTTTCCCTTCTTAACAAGACCCAAGCCAATAGTTTCCATGGGTCCTTTCCCCCGTCTTTTTTCCCCCTCCCCCAGGCCTACCCCTTTTAGGATTTGAGCTTTGGAGCCAATGCGCAGGCTCACCCGCCGCTCTCTGATCTGCTAATTTACTCAGTCTTTCCTCGAACTGATTTCCTCTCCGCCCCTGCCAAGCCACGTCTTACCAAAGTTTTTTCCCTCTTTTCCCCGGACGCTTACGTTTCCCGGTAAAGCTTCACCTTATTTCCTTTGTCGCTGACACCTCCTTGGGCAAAGAGATCGTTGGTAGCCAGCGCGACCCCGTGGGCGTGAAGCATCGATCAAAACTAGGTCGGCCAGAGAATCCCCCCTTTCTCCTGAAACTACGTAATGTCCGGCCGCGTTTGCTTTTTCTTTATACCGTATGCTCTCTCCCTGAGCCTTGCCCCGTGCGCGCCCCTCCGCCGGCTCACCAGACTTCCGGAACCCCTAGCTGAAAGCCGTTCCCCCCGATACTCTCTCCCCTACAACCCATTTCCCCACCTACCTCTAGAGCAAACTGGAGGGACCCCCCCTCCTCCACCACACCCGGCATAACATAACACCACAAAGACCGTATCCTTCCTTCATAAAATTCAAAAAGATACAACCCGCAACTACGAGGCCCTACGTGCCGAGGACTCCGACCCCAGAGATACCTGAAAGGGAGCAAAACCTCCCCTCTACGTGACGCGGTCTCTCCTCTCGCCCATTTTCGAAACCCAGTCGTTCGGAAAATAGTTTCCAGCAGGGACGTTTATCTAAGAGCCGCGAAGTTCTTAGGACCCTCGTCCTCAACCAGCAGCATTTCGACGCGTTTGACAGCCATCAGAGAAGGTACCGTAACTGCTGTCTAGGTCAAACTTCCCTTGTCCAGATTTCTCCTCCTCACAGTCCCCCCCCCTGCAGCCTCACCTGCCACGCAAGGGCCTGTGGGTCCCCCCATCCCCGGCTTTCCAACACTTCCTTTTCCGGCGAAAATGATTCGACTCGCTGTTTCTTCGGAGGTACCCCCAACCTCTGCGGGACTTCTTTTTTCAGCGCGATCGTTTTTTTCCCCTTTTCACAACAATTTCTCTTCTCTCGGGTCCTAAAATGACTCTACTCCGGACTAACCCTGGATACCTCATCTTCTAGTCTTTTATTTTTCCCGACCAGTATCTATAATTTTGTCACCTGACCCCCAATAGTTAAAATTACCGCAGTTCTTATTTTTTCGTCCTGTCGAGTACAATCCCCTCATGTGGTTTTTCGACCGTCTTTAGACTCGCAATACTGAAGCCATTTGAGGCCCTATCCGCCATGTAACCTTCGGTCCTTCCATACTCCTACTAATCCCCCCCCCATCTCCCTCGTTGTGTTTTAGATTTTCATGGCTCCCTTGCTGCACTTCTCTGGAGGCGTACCCTTTTCCCCCGGCAAACGTGACTTTTGCTTTCTCAGATCTGAGTGAAACCCCATCCCCTTGCGGCTTTTTCGAAATTACGTTCCCGCCTTCCGTCAGCTTTTCACTATCTCTTCTTTGCCTTTTCCTTTTCCCAATGCTCTTCTAGCCCCTTTTCATACGGATGTTAGCTCTCGACCTTTCGAGTAGTTTTTCCGTCCCCCCACAACCCTCCCCCGAAACCTTTTCTTGGTCCCCACTCCAAACCCGAGAAGCTCAGCGCATCTTTGTCCTCTTTCAAGCCCGCTCTCTCTCTTTCTCGAGTTCTGCCTTTTGCTCAGTGCAAGCATCGTCCGTGATTTATTTGAAAGCGCCCTTTTGCGTAGACCTCGGTGACTCCGCTCCGTCCCTGCTCTCCCGTCTTGATGCCAAGATAGGGCAGTTTCGCTCTCCCTGCGACTTTGAGTCTCTGACCTCTTTTCCTTAGCGTCGCAGGTCGTTAGATGATAGCTTTACCCCCTTTTCCCCCCTCCATAACTTTGAATTGGTGCTACGGTGGTAGTTGTTCTGCCTTATTGATGTGTGCACTTGTGGCCACCCACCAGTGCCGGATTAACCAGACGAGTTCCCCCGTAAAATCGATCTCCCATTGGACCTCCTTCCAAAACTGGGAGCCATAGTGGGGGTTCTGGATTCTCCCTTACTAATCCTTCCGATCTGAATGATATGATGCTGCCTTAACTGATCCTTTTTCTCTTTTGAGATGAGCGTTCCGCCATCTTCCCATTCACCACAAGATCGATGTTCCCTCAATTCTCTGCGCCGCAACATCTGTTTACAGATTCTGGTTCCTCCCTGAAAAAGCTGGAGTACCTGCTTTGCCGCGCTCCCCTCTTCCCCCCTAACATCGAAGTACAGATTATGAAGACTCGGGCTTCTTTTCCGGTCACTGGCCATTTCCGACTTGGGACTGTGACCGGACGGTTTTTTTTGAGAGGGCGAGCGAATTCTCGTCAATTGACCATTTCGGTTTGCGTTCGGGG
>Ga0179593_1285956_pt1 | contig 12245 bp, 10 predicted proteins | sample CZODoug2_1_08_16_FD_185931 | JGI IMG/M metagenome (GOLD analysis project Ga0179593, IMG submission 185931) | Vadose zone soil fungal communities from Angelo Coast Range Reserve, California, USA - CZODoug2_1_08_16fungal (PacBio error correction) | ecosystem: Environmental > Terrestrial > Soil >... | reverse complement strand
ATCTCGTCCGTATACCTGGTTTCCCTTTCTTTTTCCTTTTTTGCACCTAGCATCACACCGGCTTCTTCACTTTTGTTTCGGACCCTTTGTTTTTGGACGTCCCGGGTCGTTTTGTCTTGTAAATTGTTACCGCGCGCCCCTATGACCGCCCCCCCTTCGTCTTGTTTGAACTGAATCCTGTTCTTACGGCATCTTCCTTCCTAAACGGCACCGACGTTCTGCCTCGCCGTCAGGGTTCATTTTCTCACTTCTGGGGCCGCGTCCTGTTCTGTGGAAATACTTCGCCACCGCGTCGGGGCCTGGAATCGCTTACTTCCGCCGTAGGCAATACCTGCGTACCTTTCCGCCCTTCCAGTTGTCGGCAAGCCACTTGACCTCGAAACCTGGCGTTCAGTTTTCCCGCCTTTCTTCTTTTCGGCCTCGAGTTTTCGCGCGTCTTGGTTGCAATCCCATCTTCAGGGTCGGATTTCCCTTCGAGATCTGGTCACCTGCGGACAAGCCGTTGTCTGAGCCGTCCTTCCCCCTCTAGTTTCCCCATTTTCCCTGGTAGTCTCACTCTATGAGCACGGTTGCTCGGCCTTACCCGGCGTGCTGTCGTTTGACGGCCGTTAGAGCAGCTAAGTTCCGGGGGCCTTGACCCCACGGGTAGGTCCTTCCTTTTCTTTATAAGCTTATGACCCCGTCGGGCCGTTCGGGGAACAGGTCGACTTTTTTGTTTTCTGTCCGCGGTACGCTGGGTGCTTTCCTTGTGGTAGAGGCGTCTACCAGTTTTTTCGTAGTGGGCTGACGGATCCTTTTTTTGCGTTTTCTCCTTTCCCGTGGAGAGCTTTCTGTGTCCCTTGATATGGCTACTTCGTTGCTCCGCGGTTGGTCGTTGTACCCCCCCTGTGGCTTAGCCGGTTGTGATCGGGCTGGGTGCCGTTTTCGGCTTGCGGTTGGTCGCGAGCAGTGTTTTTTTCGGTGGGGACGGGCTCCCCACTTTGTTAGTGCGAACTTTCACTACATGGTCCACTGCCAGGGGCGACCACTCAATTTGACCATTGGAAAGTTCAGTGGACCACGTATCCCAAGGGCGACTTCCCGCTGTCTGGAGTGTCAGCATTCTTCTTTCATCTGTTGGGTTGGAGACGTGAACGTTATTGTCCCGAACGCGTTCTTTTTTCCTCTCATGGTTATCCCGAGTCCACCTGAGGGAGTGCCCGTGCGGGCACTTTTTTTACAACGTGACGACCCTCCCCCTAGGTCCTTGAGCCCACTGCGTGGAGTTTGGTCGGTGATCCTTTTGGCGTTGCAGTGGGGCCAGCCCATGCTCCTTTTCCACCGGCAAGTGCATGCCATCATGCTTTCTTTCTTCAGTTCGGGCCCGACCGATTTTTGATTTGTGCGGAATTCTGAGTAGTGTACAAGCATTTACGTGGTAACTCGGCCCCTTCTTTTTTGCCTTTTCGTGATCAAGCTCGTCGAGGACCCCTGCCATGCCGCCCTCCTTGCACCTCCCCCTTCTTCCCATGGTCCCACAATGGATTTTTCTGGCACTTTTTTTTCGGTGACACGTTGAACCCTCCTTGGCCGCCCCACCCCCTATACTTTCAACCTTCGCTCCAGCCGGAAGTCCCCTGTTAACATTTTCGGTCCTTCCCTTGGCGACTTCCATTTCCAATTAATTTATTTCGCCGAACGGGCCGCCCTATTAACTTTTTCCCCAGCCAGCGGGTAACGACCGGCCCTGGCGTCTCTCCCTTCATCGCAGATCGCTTCCTGCCTTTGTGGGCGTGCTTGTTTTGGAGGCGAACTGGTTGGTTCACCAGTTTTTCAGTGATCAACACTTGTTCTTTTCCCTCGTACGCGATTCCCTTCCCGCGCCTAACCTGCGCTTCCTGGAAGATCTTCCCCCGACTTTGGGACTTAGACCTTCCCCCCCTTGGAAAACGGTGTTTCCCAGTTCCTTGCCCCTGTTTAACCTTCCCCTGCTCTCCTTTTTACATCGTAAGGCACCCGTCACGTCGGCGGCCTGTTCCTTTCACAACCTTGTCTTCGCCCACCCCCTGCGGTGGACTTGTGCCCCCCTGTCCGGTTGCTGGATTTCCCCCCTGATTCCCATGTCCGGTTGCCCCTTGGCGCTCCAGGTCCCCCCCACAAACTTTTCCCATCCTACCGCCCCATAATTTTGCTGTCTGTTCCGATTTCTGCTCCCTACTGGTGGCTAGGTTATGTGTCCATCGTCGGGTCTTTGCCAATCCACGGCGGCCGCTTAGTTTGACCCATGTTGCACTTTTGTTTTTTTGGTCTGGTTGGGCGGCGATATTCTTTTCGTGCCCCCGTTTTTTCCCCTGCGACGCAGTACCTCTTTACGTTCTTCCCCCTCCGGCCCTGAGCCTCAGGTTTCCTGTTACAGCCCCCCGCACCCCCTCGCTCGCGAGTCCCTCATTGGGCGGCCGTCAACCGCCCGATGCTGCAGGACCCTTCCCCGAGTGGTCCACCTCCCGCCTTTCCACCTCGCCGGTTGTCCGAGCTCCAGTTCGCCTTCGCTTTCTTTTCCTCAGATCAGTTTATCCTCCCCCCTTAGGTCAGAGTTAAGCCATCCGATCACGCCCCCGACCCCCCTGTCCTCCCGACCCATAATCGGTGCCCTGTTGATATCCCGAGATTCTATCGCCTTCTCCTTGCCGCCGCTGCAGATTTTTTTTTTTCCCCGGGTTTCCTAAGGCGAGTGTTCTTTTCCGACCGATGCTCGGATCCCCCCCCCCCCCCGCTCCCTGTTGGTTCCCCGACCCTTTTGGGCTCCGAGACACTGGATACTTAGGAGTTCCCTCTGGTTTATAATCGACCGCTTTTCGTTTTTTACAAGTTTTTGCGAGGCTGAGTCTTCCCCCTCGCAGATCTTTCCTTTCCCACTTCCCCCAGTAAAGTGACGTGCTGCTAAAAAATTCTCTTTGTGCCGCGAGTTTCTAAGGTGAAGCCCGCCCTTGTTGCTGGAGTGGCATTGCAAAGATGGATGCTGCCTTGTTGATGAGGGGTTTGGATCTCTTGTAGGTACAGGCCCCTTAGGGTGTTTCGAGGTTTCGTTTTTTCTTCCCCCCTTCCTCCCTGGATTTCAGGTCTCCATGCCAAGGACTCGGCGTTGCCGGTTGGAGCCACACCCCGCCTTTCACTGCGATCCCGATGACATCGTCTCTATCCGGTTCTTGTTTGCCCATAAGTCTTTCCCCGGCGCTACTTCGTTATGCTCGAGCCGACCCCTCGTCTGTCTTGTCTCTCCCGCAGCCGCCCTTTGCTTCAGCAAATCCCCCTGCAGTCTCGGATACACCAGCTCTTGGGTGTTCCTCATGACATCTCGTCATTTCCTTTTTTTTTTCTGAGTTGAGTTGGGGTGGCAGTTTCTGATCTCCTGCCATGTCTTGGCCTAGTCACCTGCCTCCTCAATTCCCTTCGCTTGAACCTTACTTCTACTTCGGCCCCTCTTCAGGAGGCCCCCATGGTCCCTTTTCCATTTCTTCGTCCTCTTTTTTTTTAGCCCGTCGGCCCTTTCCCTTCCGACAGGAGACAAATGCCTCGGTTGCTCAGACCTTTGGCACGTGTTTACGTCCTGATCTTTTTTTTCTCTTTTCAACTCGGTTGGCTTTCTTTTGTCATCTCTATCTCTTTTGTCGTTGCCCCACCCCACCCCCGGGTCGCGGTTCTCGTCACATATCTTTTACCGTCTTCTACTTCGCACCTTTTGGGCTACAGCGGGCAAATTCCTTTCCTGCTTTTTTTTCCCTTTCATCTCTGTTTTGTGACCTTTTGATTCTTTTTTCGATCTTCCCTGACCCACCCCAGCGTTGTTAAGGCATGGAGGGATTGTTTGATGGACCGACCGCTTCCGGTCTCCCGTCTCTCCCTTTTTGCACCAAATCATGTTCTTTTTTTTTCCCGGTCAACATGATGTTTTTTTCGTCCAGTTCTTTTGTTGTAGGCAGCCCCACTCTCGGAGTGTAGATACGAAACCCCCATATGACATTGCGAATTTCCTCCTTTGTCCGGCCAGTCCCCTCTTAGAGGGAGCAGGGGTCCCCTGCCATTGTCCCTCTTTATTTCGCCGGTCCTTTTGGTGTTCGGTCGAGCTCCACGAAACGGAGCCGGTTCGGCATCGATGGGCTTCATAGTTGTCTCTCATCAAAGGGCCATCGCTTTTCATTTTCGCGGATTGGCGTTTTGCTGTATTCGCTCGGGTCTTCGTCCCACCCCCCCACCTCCCTCCACGCACTTGCTTTTTTCCCGACCTGATTTTTTTCGGCAGGTCGTCAATTGTCCCGCGATCCTCTCTTCGTGAAGAGTGTGTATCCAATTCTTCCAACGCCTTGAGCTCAACCCTTACTTTTCGGCTCTATCTCTGCCTCCCCTGTTTTTCCATCCGGGTCTCCGTTTAGCTTTGGTTTTCTGACCAAATTCTGGATAGCCCCCCTCATCTTGCATCCCGCCATTCCCCCCTTTTACTTCTTTTCTTGGATTTCTGGTGCTCTCCGCGATATAGTGTGATCGCCCCTCCCTGCCCCGAAGCTTCCGAAACCCCCTCTCTTCTGTACTTGTTGGGCCCTCGTTGCCCCATCCCTTCCCCCCCTAAGGCCAGACCCCCATGGTCACTGGTCTTGGCCCACTCATAACCTTTCTAACTTTCGTGCTCAACAGTATGGGCCATTGTCGCTTTGGGGTGTGTTTTCTCGATTTGAATAGTCTCGGGACCTATTCCCGCTCATACGTCCCCTGATTAACTTTGTTTCTGGGTTCTCTTTATACTCACACACTATTGCCGACACCTTATACGATCCTCCCGTGATTGGTCCTTGCTTTTGTTTCGTTGATCATAGCCGCTTTCTGTCATCTGACGGCTCGGTAATCTTCTTAGGGGAGTGACCCGACCTCGGTCCAGTTTCTCCATTCGAGGTCTTGCGGCTTTTCTTTTGCCCCCCATCTGAGTGTCCCCATCCGAAGCGTGGTAGGGGGTCCTGTCGAGGATTGCCATGTTTGAGCGGTCTGGGCTTTCTCTACTTAAAATCTCCGCCAGACTGTGTTCTCGGGCTTCTTCCCACAACCCCTTCTCTTCTTGTTTATCCCTCGCCCCTCTATGGTATCTCCCCTCTTTTTCCTTTCTGATTGCAGCCTTTTCAAAGCCGCCTCTGGTCCGCGGGGCTTGATTTTCACCGTCTTCGTCGCCCTCTCCCTGGTGAGACGGCGGGTCTAAACAAGTAGGCCTCTTTACGTCGTTTTTCTAGCGTTGACCAAACGTCTTGGTCAGCTGTTCGCCGCCAACACCCTTTTCCCGTGCGTCTACCACTGTTCGACTTTCTGTTTTGATGCAAACCCGTCCTGATGCCCCTACAAGCCCTACTTTTTTTCCAAAAGGTCTCCACTTCAGTTTTTCCCTTCTTTTTTTTCCAGAAACGGTGGTTTTGACCTCCCTGTTAAGTTTGTGGTCTTTGACCCCCCCCAATAGGGAGCACAATTTCCTGGAAGTCCAGGGCCCCCGTTTCGTTCTTCGGGCACTGTTTTAAACGCGTCCGACTGACGTTCCTTTGCACCGGTTGACCATAATGTTCCCCTTTCCACTTGCCGGCGTTCTGACATTCACCCAGTCGCGTTGATTGCCCCATGTTCCCCCCCAGACGCTTCACCTCCAAGTAGGCTGGACTGAATTTCTCTCCCCTTGTTTCCCCGTCGTCATGTCCGAAAGTCAGTGCATTGATTTTTACTTTTGACTCCTTGGCAATCACTCCCACAGTTTGAGGCCAGTGTTCTCCCTTTTCCGCGGGTTATCTCTTCTATGGAATCTTGACGTCCCCAGCCCTGGTGCCCCGTTGGGGCCGTGCTTGGACTTTCCCTCGATCCCCCGTTTTCCGGCCCAGTCCCGGGGCAGAGATAGTATGCTACTCATGACATGTTAAAGGCTTAAGAGCCGGTCTTTTTACCCGCTGTTTAGATCGGACCTAGGTTCAATCCCTTCTTTATTTTGACTCTTCGTTTTTGACCGTTTTCTCTTGTTCCCAATCTGGTTACATGGGAATGCCTTTCCCGGTGTGACAACTCTTTTTTTGCAGTCCTCTCGGTTCGGATCCCTTAGGTGTTGTTTTCAGGTTGATTGTCAAGTTGGTTCTTAAGAGTTGTTTTTTGAAGCCGAGACCTGATACATGTTTCCCTGCGCTTTCCAGTTCGGCCCTCCGTTTGTTTCGTCTCCACCCCCGCGTTGCGTGCCTTTGTTTCACTCAGGACCCCGGACTCTTTTCTGCACCACCACGTCCACCAACTTTTTTTCTTTCCACGGTACGTTTTGTTTTCTTCCCCCACCCCAACATAATGTGCTCTTGTATTCCCGCGCTCCCTGGCCCCGTGCCATCTTCTGGGTTTACCTCCTAGTGACCGACCGTCCCGATGTACCTGCGTGCCCATTACCTCTGGTTTTTGGAAACAACAGGGTTGAGTTTCCATTTCCCCTTTGGCCCCAACCGACACTACGATACCAGACCCCATGCTGTTGGCTAAGAAATTTTGCTTTCTCGGCAAATTTTTTCTCCTGGAGCCCATCTTTGACGGTTTCCAGTGATCCTCTTACCTCCCCCCATGCGTCTTCCTCTCTGACCCTGGTCCGGATATTCTGTTCTCCTTTTCCCACTTCTACACCACGATGAAATCAGTGCTGCTATTCCGATGGAAGCGGGTCTTTCTTTGTTTTGCTGGGCATCGTTTTAAAACCCCTAAAACGCTAACTTTGGTTTTGATCCAAATTCCATTTGGTCGAGGACCAGTGGTTTCCTCTGCCCACTTGGGCCCGTGGTGAACGGCTTTCCTGTTCCTCCACCCCCACAAACCGTCCCCTCTCCTTGTGCTCAACGCCCACTTAGTAAGCGGGAAAAGAGTTTGTCCCTCACCACAGGGTTTCCCACCAACTTCCGGGCTTAGTTCCCCCGTTCATGTCGCATGTAAGCCCCGTCTTCCTCCCCACTTGGAATTTTTCCTTTTGCTATATTCCGATGGGGTGCCCCATGACGTTTTTCGGCTTCGACGGAGCGTTTCTCTTGCCTCCCCCCAAAAGTTACACCCTTGCCCCCGTTTCTTCCTTGCTTGACGGTCCGGGTGACCGCCTCAGAGACTGTTTGTTTGAACTTGTTCTTCGTCCCCAGTTATGCATTCATTCGCCCCCTAGTTAACCCACGCACGGGTCCTTCAGTCGGCGCGCCAGCATTTTCTCAAAAAGTTGTTTCGATCCGTTTAGTCCCCCCCTTTTGACAAGCTTCTTCACCGTTCTCATTCTTCTTCTTGACTGGCAGACTTCCTTTGTGACCCTTTTACCGCCAGGCGCCCGAGGGGGATTTCCGGTTCTACGTTTCCCAGGGTATTAGTTGCATCTGGGGCAGTGGTCCCTCCTCTTGTACAAATACTCTTCGTTATTTCAGCCTGTTTGTGATCGGCGAGATTTTTGGAAGCTAGTTTTCCCAGCGGTGCCTTTCCGAGCTCGCACTCTAATTTCTTTTTTTCTTTCTGGAAACGAGTCCTGGGAGTTTGTGACTCCCTGGCCCTTCCCAGGTCTTTTTGGTTGGTGAATAACTTCGCTATTTTTGTGTTCCCGGGCCCGGGCGGATTTTATTTACCCACTTCGCTTCAGGCCCAAGGTCTGCCGCCGTTGACCCCCTCGTTTTTGAATGCCCCACACCGTTCTGTGTTCCTCTTTTCCTGGCAGTCTCTCTTTTCGCAATAGTTGGGAGGCCGCTGTCGTCGAAGACTTCTTGTGGTCTCCCAGTCGGCCGTTGTCGGAAGGTTTTACGGTAGGTTTTTCCCTGCGTTCATCTGGCTTTTCTGGCGCTTTGACCCTGTTTTCACTTTCCTTTCCTGTCCGCTCCAAGTTTTTTTCCGAATGAATGTTTGCTTGCCTAACCGTTGAATGGACTGGGAGTTGCTTTTCCTTTCCTACGTCTTTTCCCCGACGGCTAGTCCTACATCTTCCTTTTCTCATATTTTGTTTTGAGAAAGATACCTGTTTTGGTTCACGTCTTACCCGCTGTTGCGTTCCTCCACCGGTAATGATGCAAGCACCCGTTTTCCTTTTGGTCGGCGCGGGGGAAACGAAGCGTCTGGTCTCGGGGTGGACCGTTGTTTTTTTTCCGGGGTCCTGGTAAGCCGTCCTAAACATGCCGCACTCTCTGTTTGTAAAGACACCCAGGTCTCTGCCTATTGCAGGACTTCTCAACCGGCCAGATAGGGTAACATTATTTACCGAAAGCATTCCCCGCGGGGGAAGTTTTTCACCCCTTTGTTGCCCTCTGCTTAGGCTGGCCGGCCTTGTTCTGTTTACTCCGCGTACCCTCCGTTTTCTTTTTTGCCGGGCCGCACGCGGAATTTTACGTCCTCCCTCAGCTTCTCTTGCTTGATTTCTTTTCCTGGTAAACCGTGGCGCATTTTCTGTCCCTGCCAGTTCTTTCGGCCCGTGACCACGAGTACGTAGAGCTAAAGAAGATTCTTCTCCAGAATGTGCCTTACCCTATCTAGGTTTGGCATCCCGTATTTTGTCCGTTCTCTTGATGTGCTTTGAGCCCCGACTTTCTCTCCTGTCACCGTTAGACGCAGTCCAAATTCTTTTCCCTTGGCAGGGGGTCCAGCAGGGCTGCCCATCTTCACGGTCATTCTCCGCCAGGAGTCCGTGTTCGGTTCCCCGTGCCAAACCCGTTTTCTCTGCTTAATGCCGCGGTTGCTCGCGTCACAAGTTCATTGTGGATTTTGCACTTGGGTTTCCTTTACCTACTGAGCAGGCACTATTGGTCTGGCACTTTTTCCGTTCACTTTTTTCACGCCCATTTCTCGGGCGGCTATGGCGCCTGGAGTTGCACGGTGGTATGGTTGTGTGTTGAACAGCTCTCAGCGGGTTGCATGTTCTTCTGCGGATGGGGCAGCCCTTCGGTTATAGCTCGGCAATCAAGGTTCCTATGTCTATTTCCCCGTTTTTCTGTTCGTTCGAGGGCTTTTTTAGAAACTGGGAGGGCTGTTTTTTGATCTTTCTTTTGTTGGCACCTCTTGTGCGATTCCTGAGCTGGGTTCGGTTGGTCTCCTGTAAACCTGCCCCCCTGGGGGTCCTTTAGATTTTCTCCATTGTTGCGGTGAGGCCCGCAGTTGTTGTCCGCTACACCGCTGGTTCCATATACCATCTTTTTCCCCTTTTTTTTGTTCACCAACGATGGCCCACGTCCCGTCTTTGTGCTGGTGAGTTGCGGTCTTCTGAAGAGGGTTAGGTTTTGCTGTGGTTTGAGAACCTCCGGGCCCCCTTTGAGGGCATTCATTTTCATAGCTTACGCTGCGGTCTTTCTGCTGCTTGTAAGCTTTCGGCGGAAGAGATTGTCTCGCCTTGGGCGCTTTTGAAAGAAATGTCTTTTTCCCGGAGAGTGGGTCTTTCTTCGTTCTGTTGTTGACTTCGGGCCACCCGCGATGTTCATTGCCCCTCCCTTTGTTCCCGGCAGCACTTCGGCAGGGCCACTGGCGGTGTCTCTTGACCGACAGAGGGCCGGGATGGGTGTCTGTGAACCTCTCATTCTTAGGTTTTCCACCCGCCACGGTCCGCTGTCCACCCACCCGCCTTGCTCCCGTTGTTGTCAAGCCGGTCTACGACATGCTGGTGTTGTTCTCGCACAGTAGTTTGCACTCCCACTTTTTCCCTTTCTTTGATTCGGGCCCCAGCCTTCCCGCTGGGTTTTTTCAGGTCAACTGCCGGGCCGCTTGACAACCTTATTGCCTCCGTTTCGCTCCCCTTCCCTTTCTTCCCAGCTTATCTCGCGAGGCGCCACCTTCTCCCTCATTCCTGGGGTATTGTCCCTCCCACTGTCCTTTGACTTGGCAACTGGGTAACGACACCTTCCCCCGTTTTCACCCTGATCTCCGATATCTCTGTGCCCTTGGCGGTGGTGTTCTGGGACTTACATGTCTCCATTTTTGGTCACATGAAACGTTACAGACTTTTCCCCCATTACCTTTTGTTTACCGCGGGTTTTTGGTTCCCTGCCCGACCGTCGTGCCTGACCTACGTCTTCCCGACGATTTGTTTTGGCTGACATACAGCACCCATAGCCCATTGAAACCCGGCTCCCTCCCGGTGTCCTTGCCCCTGTGCTTCCGACTTGTTCGTCCCTGCACTTTCCTCCGGATCTTCCCCCGTCGGAGTGTTCAACGTAGCCCTTAACCCACTTCTGCGCCTCGTGTCCTCTTGACTTCCCCTTGTGTCTAAAGATTATCTGACTTTTTATCCTTCTCTTTGTTATGCAGCACCAATTCTGGTCCACAACCCCCTTCAGCTGTCCATGCCCGTCGCTTCTTCAACCCTTGGCTTGACCCCTGAGGGGCGTCGGAGGTCTTTGATTTGGTTCATCGTTTTCGGTTTTGTACAGCATGGGAATGCTATTTGTTTTTTCACCCTGTGGTTGCCCCGCCGATTTCCTTGGAGCTTTGCGATTTTACATTTTTTCGGGTTGAGCCGAACTACAGCCCTGCGCCGGTCCTTCCTTTCTCACCGCACGCCTCGTTGTTCCAGCTCCCCGTCCCCCGTCTGACCTTTCGTTCGCGACCCCACACCTGCCGCCCCTCCAAGTAGTTTGTCAGTTGCTGTCCCCTAAGTCTCACGGACCGTCTCCCTGCTGATCACTAGCGTTGAGGGGGGAAGGGTGGACACTTTTCCTGCTTTGCACGTTTTTTTGTTTTTTTTCCTTGGCAGTCTACGCCCCCGCCTCGTTTCTACCCTAGGGTCCAGTGTTCTTGTTGATGCTGTTCTCACTAACGACAACGTCTTGAAGTCCACGTCTCTCCTCCTCGGTGCCTCCCGCACTCTTTGTCCCTCTCCCTGTCCCTCGACTTTCGGAAGCATGCTGCCGCTGTTTCGTTTTTTCGCCCCCCTGGTTCTCTTCTTAAAAGAACTGGTAGGGCCGAAGATGCAGGAATGATGACGGCGAGGACCCCCCCCCCCACCATTTTTGCCTGTCAACTCACGGGCGTTGGATCGCGATTCCCGTGAGTGAAGGTTCCTAAGGGTTTTACCCTATCCCCCCTTGACTGTCCGGTTCAGTTAAGTCGTTGATTTCTTATTCCGACTGTTAGCTCAACCCAACTGGTCCCCCACCTCCAGCCTCTTCTTGTATTGCCCCTTCTGTCTTAAGTTTCTGCCGTCTGTCATGGTTGCTCCCCACGAGTTGTCGTGCTTCTTAAACCCGTTTGTCTTATGTGGGCCGTGTTAGTTTTGACTTTTGTTTAGTCTTGGGCTTCTTCTTTTACCCTCGAGATCTTTGGCTGGCTTTTCCACTTTCTCGAAGGGATCTGCGCTAAAAATGCCAATAGGACTCTCGTTCTTACTCTTTTTTTCTTCCCCTACTCCCCCCTCTGGGCCAGTGGGCTCTGCGATTTCTTAAGTTGGGCCTCTTACCGCTTCGAATTCCTTATTCGATTCTGTCTACTGCCTGGCAGTCAGATTCTAGCTTCAGGACCGTTCCGTATGTCCTCTACTCCCGATCGTCCAGCAGGACTCCACCTTCCCGTTTTTCGTAGTCCGCCCCTCTTGATTGATAATCCCATCTCTTCTCTGCTTGGTCAGTTCCTTCAAGCTTGGTGGCCGTATTGAATGCGTGGTCAATCCTCCAAGGCCCTCCCCCACGTTACTGCTTTTTCCACCAGGATTCGGCTCCGCACGAAAGTGTTTGCATTCTTGTCCCTCTCTTCACCTCCCCCGCTCGCGTACGGTTCCCCCTGTTCTTTTTCTTCCTGACGTTCGCCCTCGGCGGCGGGTGGAGTGGACCAAACCTACTTTCCTCGCTCAGAATTTCTGTACGTTCAAAGCCGTTCTTGTAAGTAAGACTTTGGTTTTACTCCCCCCTTGTACCTTCATGAGATCTCATCCTCACTTGTTGCCAACCCCCCCGTCGTGTGGACACATTTTTTCTGTCTCTTCCCCGGCCCCTCTTTCCTTCGGTTCTTAATGCTCATCGCTTGGGCCATCTCTATCACCCCCTTTGTTGTTTTGATAGACGTGTTTTATTTACGACCCCGCTCTGAGGTAGGGGGGAGCGTCCCCGTTTTCCCCCCCCCCGCCGGGTTTGTTTGTCAATGAATGAGCACGTGAAATGCCAGGTCTATGGGGTTCGTCGTTATTCCCCCCGTCCTTGCATACCTGTCTGGTCGACCCCCAGAGCTTGACTTCTCTGCCCGAAACAAAAAATTCTCCGGAGCCCATTGCACCGCTCCACTGA
>Ga0179593_1262967_pt1 | contig 12245 bp, 12 predicted proteins | sample CZODoug2_1_08_16_FD_185931 | JGI IMG/M metagenome (GOLD analysis project Ga0179593, IMG submission 185931) | Vadose zone soil fungal communities from Angelo Coast Range Reserve, California, USA - CZODoug2_1_08_16fungal (PacBio error correction) | ecosystem: Environmental > Terrestrial > Soil >... | reverse complement strand
TTTTCGAGGAGATTTCTCTGCCCCCCCAGTATTGTTGCCTGTTCGGGTTGCTTCTCCTCGCCGCGACTGGCACACCTAGATCTCTTCACCTCCAAATTGTCCCCCATTCCCGGCTTCCTACGATGAGGACCATTAGCCTTCCTTGATCGACCCCGTCTTTTGAGCAACATACGTCCCTCTGGTGTTCCTAACCGTTCTCTGTAAACCGTCAGGACCCCCTTTTAGTGTGTTTGATTTTGTTAGTCGGATTGAAGTATTTCCTGCCCGAAGGAAGTTCCATACCACGGAAGTTCTTGACTCCCTTCTGCATCACCTTTTCTTAAAGCCGTCTTCCGGTAATTTGTTCAACTCCTATTGACAATGCTTTTGCGGAGAGATCTTCAGCCTTTTTTTTGCAATGTATAACCGCCTTCTTCGCGATATTTTTTTCACGGTCTGTGTTTACCGACGGCCTCTTCCCTGACACTAGAAATACCCTTTTTCCCCGTTTTTTTTTCGCCGACTGTGAATCGAATACCATAGACCTTTATTTTGCTACAGCTCCCCTTTTTTTTGAAGTCCCCTCCTCTTTTAAGGCACCCTTGGCCGTTTGAACGTCCTAGAACCCTTTTATGCCGACTTGACTTGGGTCGTGCTTTCGATCCGGTGAACCTTCATCGTCATCGCCCTGTCCGTTTTTTTGGGTCAACATTAATACAGAGGACGAAGCCGTTTCCATTGAGCGATCCTTCATGGTTCGCTTAGAGGTCGCTCCCATCCTCAGTTCCCCCTTTTATGGGAAACTTAATTCCGGAATGTTCCTGTCTTGACGAAGGTTAAGCTTTTTTCTTCATAGGAGTCGCCTAACTTGTCCTCCCACTATTCTTTTTTTTTTTTTTGCTTCCGCTGTGAAATGCCATTTTCACCTCCAGACATTCTTGTGGAACGTGTCGACAGAGCTACTTTTTTTGGCCAAAGTTTAAAGAGACACCCTCTCCTTTCGTCTGTTTCCCTTGTCTTAAGTCTTGCTCCCGTCCTTTTCCTTCCTTTCGCCTGGTGCATCCCACCCATGTCTGTACACTCGTTCCCCACGAAGGCTACTTTTGTTACGGATCCAATGCTCATAAAGCACCCAGAATTCTTTTCTCCCGCGATGCCCACCTTAGCCCACACTCTTCGCCAGTTTGGGAGTGATGTGTCGTGTCGCGACCACTTATTCAACTCGTACTCCATAATAAGACAGTCTGATCCAGTGATTTTTCTTTCTGTCTTGGTGTCAGCCTGGGTTGCAGGCCCCGTGGTGATAGCGATCCATCTCACCTAAGTCGATCTCTTGGCGCTAGCCTGGGCCGGCAACTGACCCCTTTTTCTGTGCTGACGCAGGCACAGTTGCGCATTTGCCTTCTTAGGCGTCCAGAACCTCATGCTCGCAAGGATACTAGGGATTTCGATGTGCCGCACGTTGCTCGCTCCCCCTCAACCCCCACCTACTTTTTTAGTTTTTGGAACGTGCGATGCACGGAGATCCCTGATTGAATTCCCAGGTCTTGGCTCCGACTTCCCGATGACCCCCCGCCGCTACCATAGTTTCCCTTCCCCACTGCAGCCCAAGCCGCGATCCCCTTTTCTCTCCCCTTCCCCGACAGATTTCCAACGCCCCAATACCCACACGTGTGTCCCCCTAACTCTTTTGGGCGTTTTGGGTTCAGGACATGCGAGCCTCCAAACCCTCTGCCCCATCCTTCGGTCTCCGTTCAAATCTTCTTGCACTTCAATAGGGGATATCTTTTCCCCAGCGACTATTAGATCGTCTCTAGTTCTCATACGCCTATAATACCTGGAACTACCTCTTCCGACGTAGTTTGCGGCGCTGCTTTGCTTTAGCAGGAGTGTGGCATTCTTCTTGATTATACCCCACTAGTTTGGTCCTTTTTTTCCCAATCCTTTTTTTTCTCTTTCTTGAACTAGATATGGCTCGTACCCCCCCCACCAATAGGTTTTTAGTTGTTTTGTTGATCGCGTGTTTCTCCGGACGCCAAACTTTAGTGCCTTTCCACTTCCCGCCAGCTCGCTTCTCCTTAATCATCTACGTGGTTTGAGTTTTTTTTTTTCCTCGATGATACCGCCCCCCTTTTCAAGCCGAACCTCCTATAGTATCACCCCATTTGCCTTAGTTGTCCCTCTTTCTTCTCTGAACCATATTAGTTCCAGTATGTCATGCCTTTTCCGTTCCACCCGCGAAGCTACAATTGCGTTTCCCCAAACCGGTTTTTGCAATCCCCCCACCCACGATTTTCCACCCTGTATTCCAGTTTATTTTTGTTCCCTTGACCTTCATTAGCCAGGTTTATCCATGTTTTTTTAGTCTCTCCACGCTGAACCCTTAGGCCGTATACAACCCTTCCCCTTTTTCTGCGTGTTATGGTGCCGTCTCCCTCCCCTCCTGTTTTGTCGTGAAGCGGGTTTTTGTGGCTTTCTCAAGGCTTAGGTTGGTTTGCCGCATTGCCCCCCTTATCCTTTTCCTTTTTTCGCACCGTGACTGTCGCCGCGCGACAAACCCCTTCCTTCGCTAGCATGCGCTCCTCGTATCTCCGCTATTGCTGTCATCCTAGGTTTTTTGCCGCGTACGCGGTTGCCCAAACTCTTTTTTTGTCTTCTTGAGATTCCCCACAAAAGCGGTGGGGAGTTGACCCTATACTCAGGGATGTATACACCTCCTTAAAGTCGTTGTCTGTTTACGGTCTTTTCCACAAAACGGCCCCCCGAACTTTTTTTTTTTAAAACTGCTGGCTTATTCCCGCCCATTTCAGGAAATCTGACCTCTCGGGTTAATCGCTTCATCCTATCTTCTTACCTCTCGTTTTTTTTTTTTCGAGAGATAGAAAAGTCGAATGAACGAGTTTTCCCCTGTTTATAATGTTTATGAGCTTGACCCCCCCCCCCCCTATCTGACTCCAGTCATTGTTTCTTACCACAGTTCCCCCCGTTGAGTGCTTTTGGTGACTTACCCTTTCAAACACTTTCCACTCTTTTTATTACGTCTTTTCTTGCTTTTGGCTTTTTTCCGTACACTAGTCACCTCGTTTGTGGCCTTTCTCCAGTCCTGCAGTCGTTCCTGATGTCAACAGTCGTCGATGCTTTTTTGAACACTGAAAGCATTCTGCGGTCTCCGTCAGCGAGAAAGCAGTTAATGGTAAGACGGGGCTCCCTTCCCCTTGCGTCGATAGGCCTCTCTTGCCTCCGTCCCCAACCTCATCCTCCGCTCCTTACGCTCCCCACCCACCCCGCTGTTTGACCCGTGAGTAATCCGAAAATTGATTAACATCAACTGAAACCGCCCCACGTCCGAATGTTTTCTCCATCGCGCCCCGCTCTTCCTCTTTGGAGAGACCACCCTGTTTGATACGAGCTTCTTTTCCCCCGGTTCCTGATCCGCCCTGTTGAGTTCTCTAATGACATACCCCCACAACAAATTTGTATCCAGTTTCACCCTAGTGAATGCTCTACTGGTAGACCCGATTTCTGCTTCGTTACCGGGTTTTCTGGATAATACGGGCCGCTTGCCCACGTCTGGTAATCAATCCACCTTGAAACGCTCTGCCGTCTTAGCCTACGGACTCTTTCTGTTTAGGGTTCGTATTTGTTTTGGAATAACGCCCAGATCCCCTTCCCTTCTCCTACCCGTATTATGAATATCAGGCTCCATTTCTCTTGATCGGAAGGCAAGCACGTCACCTTTCCTCGTCGTCGATCACACCCCTCTCTGCCCCTCGCCATTTTCCCCACCCAGGTGCCTCGCAGATCTTCAATTCAGAGACCGAGGTTTTTTTCTTGAATCACTATTTTTGTATTGCGACCCGCCCCACTTGCACTCATCGGCCACCGCAGCACCTTTTGGCTTTTATTACGCCGGACGCCCCTCCGATGACTTGGCTTAATGGCCCGTCCATTTTTTTTTCCAATTCTGACTTCCATACAGATTCCTTTCTAAGTTTGAGCCACCCATTCCCATCTGGCTCAATGTATGACACCGTCCAATGCCGGGTTTTTTGGGCCTCGTCACGATCTTTGACCTGTCCCCGCCAGAGTTCTCCCAAGTAGTATTCTTTTTTCCGTATCGATCGGAATAGTGTATCGAAGATGGATGAAGGGACCCTTTTTTCCCTTTTCCACGATGGTAGCGGCGTAAGGTCACTTCGTATACGGATCCCCTTAACGACTTCTCCCCTGCACTCTTCACTGGACAGCACACACTGTGTTCCTGGTATTTATTCTCCTAACGTCGGTCTTCCGGCGCACGTCTGTCCCCACCCTCTAAGTCTTTTCCCCGTGTGGAACGACGCCCAAGCTCTTATTTCAAAGTTTTTTCTTCCTCCCCTCACAACGGATTCCCCAGCCAGGCGTAGTTAGAGCCGCTATGATTGCCAGTATTCTCCTCAGATTCCGGAGCCCCTGCAACTCCATTGTGTGTGGCCCACCATTCCCTTATTAGCGAGTTAATTTAAGTTTCGCGTTTGACCTTGGTTTCCAGCTATCACTCCCCTTTTTCCTTCATCTTTGGTCTAGGGTCCAGAGGCCTCCTCACTCTGCGGTTTGACGGCGCACAATTATTTTAACACGGCTTAAGTTTGGATGTTTCCCCCAACGTTCCCATCCATTAGCGACCGTTTATATCACCGAGTTTTCTGTCCCCCTTGAACCCAGGTTCACCATAGCCTGCATGGTGTTGATTCTTGACTATCATTTTTGTATCTTCGTATGCTTTTGCCTCATTATTTGCTCGCCCAACGGTTCCTTATGTTTTATGCTCCCCCCTCGGTAGCCCCATAGGCGCTCTGCGTTCCTTCCCCCTTATGACTTCGACATTCCCTCCATTCTCTCACGAAACATATACCACAATTGGACCACCGGAGTTTGCGGCCGTACGGAATGGGCGTCCCTCCTCATCGCTAACCGTTCAGCACTCGTCCGGCCTCTGTGGAACGTCTCGCCTACCGTTTAATTTTCTCAAACTCCGAGTTCGATGTTACCCGCACTGTAATTTCATGTCATACCAGCAGACCTTTCATTCCGGCACGTTTCTCTTCCTTTTTTTTTTCTTTCTCGGTGAATTTGGTTTTCCTTTTCTCCTCCTATTCCCACAATGAGACTGTTATACAACACAAGTCTATGGTCACTGATACTTATCAGCACTTTTTTTACTCCAAAGATGCATTTTTTTCACGTGTCGCTCCTCTTCAGCTCCGAGCCCCACATCGTTGCGTATCTCGCAGCCGGCCTTCGTGGCCTACTTTCCCCCTTTACTCAGTTTTCTGACCCCCTCAACCCTTCTTTTTTTCCTTATGCAGCGCCACCCCTCTTTTAGCACTTTTGACTTTCTCCCTTATCTCACTTGAACGTCTTTGCATTCCAGTCCGGTTGATATCTTTCACCTTTCCCCTCACCACTTCATCCCCCCTTTCCTCAGGACTTTGCGAATACTTTTCCCCTGGATCGTTTCCGCAGGCTTTTTTAGGGATGCAGTCCAGTTTCTTCCGAGTCCTAGCCACTCTCTTTCGTTCTCTGCTTGTTCTTCCCACATTTGGTCTCTAGAAGTATAAGTTTTGGCCCCTTTCCCTTCGAGGGTATCCGCCCTTGGCCCCCACTCAACCAATACAGTCCGATACCCTCCTTCCTACAACAAACATCTACGATCTTTATATCCTATTCGTGTTGCATCTCTCTGCTTTGCAGTTGCTACGAGATTGTCTTTCTTCTTTGCTTGCACGCTGCGAGGGGGCTCCGCCCATTGCATACTTTTATCTTAACATCCCCAGGAGAAACGTTTCCTGTAACTCACACCTTGGATTGTTCCAGTATTTTTTCGTCGGACCCGCTTATCCTCCTCCCTGCACCTTTTTCCGAGGGCAGTCATGCCCAGTTCCACCCCTGTTCGCTTGTTTTTTTTTTTTTTTTTTTTTTGTTTCTTTTTTTTTTTGTTTTTTGTCCTTTTTACGTCCCTTCTGCCTCTGTTGGGGTTTGATCTGTTAGTATATTGCGATTTTCGCGAACTTTCAGTCTCCCGTTCCTCCCTTTGATTTACGAGATACATTCCCCCTTCTTAAATTTCCCGAGTTTTTAATTATCGTTTCTGGCCTCATTTTAAGCTTCCCCCCCTTTTTCGGGACTGATAGCTGATTGCGTTTTTTTCCGGAGCAACGGCGGGAGCTATCTTGGGGTTGGGACTTTGTATTACACCTACGGCTAGCGCGGCCCGAATTTAAATACCTTTCTTCGGATAGTAGCGTTTTGTCACGGTTTTTCTCCTTTCACATAGACGGTGTTTATCTTGCCGCAATTGATTTTTTTGCTCGACCAGGAACCACATGCTTTTTCCCGACATCCTTATTATCCCTTGCATTTGCCCTTCAGCGATTGTATCCCGCTTTGACCTTCCCTTCGTCTCTCCCCCCCATCGCTGATTTGAGGTAATTCCCGTGCCCCGCAAGACTCCCCTTTTTTTAGATTTTTGTCTGAAGTTTTCTGTTAGTTGATTCCCCGATCTTACTTACTTGGCAACCCTTGATTCCCTGGGTTAATGTTCAACCTGTCTTGAGGAGTATCGGTTTTTCTTCCCTATTTCGCTACTGTAGTCTGCCCGTCTTTTTTTTCTTCATCGGATGAGTCAGTACCACACTAGCGGAGGCCCCCACGTTGTTTTTCCCGCTTCCATCTTTGAGCGTACGTTTTATGCCCGTGAACCCAAAGCGCCCCTAGTTTACTGATGGGTCCAGTTTAGTTCCTCGGGAACTATCCTTTCGACCTGTTTCCTCCTCGATGATAATTTTGCTCCCCCGTAACTTACCTTTTGAACTTGCGTTTTTTTCCAAAACCGTCAACGTGACGAGTCCTTCTAGATATACTTCCCCAAACTCTTTTTTCGCCGCTGAGTTTCCACTATGGCCCCCCTCAGGACAAGATTTGCTTTTCTGCGTGATGAGCCCCCCCAGGTATACCACCTCGCGATTTTTTCCTTTAGGGTCATCCACCCCTGTGGTTTCCCTGGCGAAACTCTGAAGACGACGCCCTCCTCATCGCGGCCCTCTTGTCTCTTCTTTGAGGTTCTTCCCGTTTTTGTCTGCGCTCCTTTCCAGTCTTGCTGCTTGTGGTTACAGCTCCCAGCCCCCGCTTTTCTGTCCCCCCAAGGAAAATTCCGCGTGTTGTTATTCTTTTAGAAAAAGCGCGTCTATCACCCACTTTACTTTACGGTTTATATATCCCGACTAGGATTCTTGCCGAGATATGTGTTGAGACGTCGATTCTGGCGAAAGCATTTATTCCCACGGACCCCTTTCTTTTCCCCTTCCTCCCATCCCTTAAAAGTTCCCAAGCTACCCCCAATCCCCCAAATTGAACGACACTTCTTTCGAGGTGTCAATGCGCCTATTCCTCCCACAAAGTGCTTTCCCCCCCCTTTCGAGATGAAGTTGACGAAGCATTTCATTGGACCATCTTTTGCTATGTCCTCATCCACAAGGCCAGATTGCGTATTTCGGCTTCATACGACTGTCCTTCTGAGCAGCTGAGGAACTCCTATTCTCAGCGAGCAAGTCAGGCGTGCCTTTCGAGCGCCTTTTGTACGTTTTCCAGCCATTCGCTTACCACTTTGATAATCCTGTCTGGCCATGTCAACTATATCTTTTCATCGTAAAATTGTTCCCTTCGGAATTGAAGCGATGTTTTGTTAACTATGACCCCCCATACTTGCATGGATATCTCCCTTAGCCACGAGGTATATTTCCTCAGTACTATCCTCCGACGTTAGGAGATTGGTTTGGCGAGACGTTTATTCCAACCTGCCCCCCCAATAAATAAAACTCGCCCCAATACTTCGGAAATCCCACTCGGTAGTTATTTCTCCCTAGAGGCGGTAGCCTAGAACATTCGTTATTCCACTGCTGTCCGCAGCTTCCAAAATGCACGTTTTTAATGATAAGATCGCTCACCCCAATGGCATAACTCCCCTTTCCGGTTAGGTACCTTTTGCACTTTTCGAGTCTTTCGGATTTCTTCCCACTTTTCTACTTTAACCGGTGCAATCCAAGGCGATACTCACCGGCTTGTTTTTACTCACGCTGATCTCCCGATTACTCTCTCCCACCTCCTGTTCGATCGTTTTTTAATTTCATGTGCTGTAAATTTTTTTTACCGAATTTTTGACTATACCAGCGTTTTTTTTCCTGCGAATCAGGTACGCTTGCTTCTGGCATTCTTTTTCTGCCCCTACTTTTTCGCCTTTTCACCTGCCACGTTGACTGTCGACCCTGGCCCTCACAACCCACATTTTTGACTGCCGCACTCTTGCGTCATGCCCTTTCCCTATTTGCTGGCATTCTCCGTTTTTCCTTTTTGTGCCAACGTTATTCGGGATAGTACAACCCCAACGCGACTTAGTCTCGAGCGCCGACCGTCCCTTTCCTAAAGCCGAAGCCAAAGAGTATCTTTTTTGAATACCCTGTCCTCTACCGTTGCACCGCCCCCATTTCACACTTTGAGTGATTCTCCCTCCAGGATGAGGAGCACGTACCTGTCCCTCCTCATTTTCGAGTGCATACTCTCTTATTCATACAAGTTGTTGTTGTGCGATTTAGCCTTGATTAGTTAGTCCTTCCCCCGGTCTTCTCCTTCCTACAGAGACAGACGACCATGATGTTTTTTTTTTCCCCTAATTTTCCCCCCCGATGTCCGCTGTAGGTTTGCGCTTCAAACAATCAAACTATTTTAGTGTTTTCTTCATTGCCATTTTAACGTTCGCCTTTGTCGGACGTTTTTTTGTGGCTTCTTACTCCCCTAGCAGCGCTGATTCTGCACCCGGCTGACCTCACCTTCCCCCCCAGCCTGTCGTGTCCTCCCTTTTGATCTGGCAAACCTAAGGGCATTTTACGACCTTGATCGCGTTCCCTCCGATGGATAACTTTTCACGCACCAGCCGCGGGCGACACCTTCTTTTTAGCTTCGCCTTCTGCGTGATCCTAGCCCCACTCATGCCTTACCGAATGCATTCCCAACCCCCGCATTCGCTCCCCAACCGGCGTCTTAAAACCCTAGCTACCAAGCAAACGACCTGACACCCTTCTTCATCAACGGCGGCCTTTATTTTTATCCGGCTACGCCTATCATTTGGTGATCTCCCCCCCTGTTTAAGTACGGCCTTTTTCTGCACCCCTGTTAAGATCCGCCGTGAGCCGCCCCACTAAGAAGCATTTGATTTAGTGACTTCCCCTTCCACCCTGCGTTCCGATCCCGGTTGCTTTTTTCGATTTCGTCTCTTCCTTTTCTCTTTTGGCAAATTCTATACGATTTCCGAATGAGTGGCCCCCCCATCCTCCAGTGTTCCTTAGCCATCGCTCCATTTGTTTTTTCTTCTCTCGCTTAGTTCTGTCTTTTGTCTGTATTTGGGCTTTGAGAATAACTCCAGACTCAGCTCACTCTACCTTCTATTTCCTTCTCCCTTTTCGTGGTGAAGCGTCAAGTCCGCCTTTTTGCACTCTTCTCGCACCCCAAATCGCCAGGGCATTCCCTCGATCTACAAAAAGGAAAGACGATGCCGATCTTTATTCACGGCCATCGCATTTTTTCACGGCTTTTGAAGCCCTTTTTTTTTTTTCCCCTTACCCATTGGACAAACCTCCTCTCCGGTCCCGACCTCAAGCGCACTTTTATTCTTAACTCCTGTCTCGTTCTCTTCCCTTTGGTATGTATGCCCCGAAAGTGAACGTCTCAACTTTTTGCCGTCTCTCCCTCTTCCCATTGTGAAGTACGATTGGGCAACTTTTTTTTTCGATCGTTCTAGGATTTGTTCAGAGGGTTTGCTGAGTGTATGGCCCTTTCCCTTGCTTAACCAGACCGCAACATCTCCTTTTTGTTTTTTGGGATAACCTTTCCGTTGCGATCTGTCTCGTGAAGGGGGACTTCAGACTTGCCTTCCTTTCACGGGACGCATGTAATGTACACGACCGTTTTTTTTTTTTCTTTGTTCACATCCCTGCAAGGTCAATGCCGCCGCTCCCCTCTTAGGCATCAGCAGTCAAACGCTTTGAATATTCGTGAGGCCAGACCCTTGTGCCCCCCCCTTCCCACGATCGCCAGTCCTCTAACCCTCCACGTTCCGCTGTGCATTGCGAACGATAAGCCGCGATTGACCTGCCGTCCTGTCTTTCTCCCCCCTGCTCATCTCACATCCCAGCGCCCTTGGATTATCCTGTTCGATTTTTTCGTGTGAATCCTGGCCGCCTTGCAACATCCTGACGGGGACCGACTCAAGTTTTGATTGTCCTCTATTTTTCCTTTGTCACCGCCATCCCCAAACCTTCTTTGGTTGGGCCTTTTTCCCCCCGCCCGCCTGGACGAACTTTTTGTTTTTGACATCCCTTCCCCCTCTTTATAATGCGTCCTTCCGTAACCCCTCTATACCTTTTTTTTTCTTCCAACTAATCCGGCCCAATTAAATCCAATAGTTCCTTCGTGCGAAAATGACCTCCTTATCACTTTTTTCTATTTCGTGCTTCCTCAGCTTCCTTGTCTAGCCCCCCGTCTTCATCTACTAGATATTGGACTTTGAAACTAGCTAAACAGCACCCCCCCTAGGGCTTTTTTGCTCAGTATTCGTTTCCTTCGAATCCTGCCCACAGTTTCCCTTTCCGACCCGTTCCCTTTCCCGTTGCCCCACTTTTTTGCCTTCCTGAAGGATTTTTTTTCTCCCACTCTATCCACCTTCTGATTCCCCATTTTTTAGACGCCGTTACACGGGAATCTTCCGCGACGCGCTTTCCTCTGACCGCCATGTATACTACCAGCGACTTCAGCTCCGAATTTTTCTATCATTTGCCGACTGCATCTTGCCTTATTTCAGCTTCACCCCCCCCTTTCTTTCTCCCAACAGTATTATCCCCCTTAAGCCCCAATCCGCCAATTCTCTCCGATTTAGTTTGATTTCTCGGTCCCACCCGCGCCCCATTTTTTTCCTTCGCCGCTCTTTTGCTACATTTTGTAAACCCAACTTCAAATAAGTTTGAGAAATCCTCACAGGTTCCGCTTTGTGCGAACAAATCTTCTCCCCGCCTGTTACTCGGTTCCCCCAAGAATGGGATTTCTTCCTTTTTTTCATTCCGTTACACTCCTTTTTTTCTGCAGTTTTCAGACTCTTCGTTACTCACTACCAACTCGCTCATCCTCCGCGCTGCGAACAGCAGTTTAGTCCATATTCTCTTTCGTTACGATTCCGCGTAACTTCCGTGTGCGCCTCTAATGGCCTCGAACGCTAGACACATAATCCCCCTTCTCCGCGCACCGTGGCTGACAATTTTTTTCTGCTAGCCTTTCTAGTCGGCATGGCCTTTTCCGACGGTTTTTTTTCTAAGCCCTGTCCCCCCCCCCGTCCCAACCTACTGACAGACAACCTTCCTTCCCTCCCACATCTCCTCTAGTTTCTACTCCCTCCTTTTTTTTTTTATTTTTAATTTTTGATTGTTGTGTTTTTTTTCTTAGAAGGAGATTTTTCTGCCCTTCTGGTTTGTCCTCGTCCCCGGTTTTAGGTTGCTCTTCTCTCCCGAGACTGCAACCCTAGTACCTTTATCTTCCATAACTTGGACATCCCTGCGTCTGCTCCCGATTTATTGTCTCCGGTTCGAGCCGTACAGTCGACCAAGTTTCTCCCTACTCCACGAGCCCTCCTGATTTTAATTTTTTATTCAACCCAAGTTTTTTACCCCTCTTTTTGTTTTTATCTTTTTGCGTTATTGAGTATATGCCCAGATCTGCCCGGTGGAACTATATCCCTCCTCTTCCTTACCTGTCCATAGTGCAGAACTCCCCTTTAACCTCGGTACCCCTCGGGGCTGTTGAGGTATTTCCTCTCCCCTTATGCGGTTTATGGTTCGTCAACTGATTTTTTGTTGGAACCCTTTGTGTCAAAGCCTTCTTCGCTAGCTTCTCTGTTGCTGATGGTTGCTACGGCGGCCTTCCCTGTTTATATCTTATTTATTGTTTGTCACGCCCCCTGCCCCAAATGTTCATCGGACCATAAGCCGGTTTATTGTCCCCCTCGCCTGCTGGATCGCCTGCAGCCCGTTCACCCAGTGTCCTCCGACTCGACTTTGAAACTTGCCGTGTCACTTTAAGTCTGGCGCATTTCCCCTGACTGAACCTTTTTTCCGCTGCTTTTGCTAGGACGTTTTACCCTATTCGGTATTGGCCTTCCAACGTGATAGGCTTTGCTGTGTTCCGCT